>Ga0164305_10000208_pt1 | contig 20500 bp, 15 predicted proteins | sample Whisoiple_237_MG_FD_110215 | JGI IMG/M metagenome (GOLD analysis project Ga0164305, IMG submission 110215) | Soil microbial communities amended with pyrogenic organic matter from upstate New York, USA - Whitman soil sample_237_MG | ecosystem: Environmental > Terrestrial > Soil > Agricultural...
CCGATCGAGCGCGGCCCGCTGCGCGTCGAGCCGGCCAGCCGCCGGGTCTTCCTCGACGGGCAGGAGATCTCCCTGACCCAGCGCGAGTTCGACCTGCTCGCCTACCTCGCCGCCCGTCCCGGCCGCGTCTTCTCCCGCGACCAGCTGATGGAAGCGGTCTGGGACCAGCCTTTCTTCGACGACACCAGCACCGTCACCGTCCACATCCGCCGCCTGCGCGGCAAGCTCGGCGACGACCCGGCCGAGCCGCGGCTGATCGAGACGGTGTGGGGCGTCGGCTACAGGTTCAAGGCATGAGCGCGGGACGGGCGAGCCGGTGAAGCTGATCGTCGGGATCGCCGTCGCCGCCTTCCTCGCCGGCGCCGCCGCGGTCGCGATCCCGCAGGGGATGGGCGCCGAGCAGGTCGCCCTCGCCCTCTTCGCCGCCGCGGCGATCGCCCTCGCCGGCGCCCTCGCTGCGCGGCTGGCGATGGAGGAGCGGGCCGCGCGGGAGATCGAGGCCGCCCGCCGGCAGCTGGTCGCCGCCGCCTCGCACGACCTGCGCACGCCGCTGGCCTCGCTGCGGCTGCTGGTCGAGTCGATCGACGACGGCGTCGTCGCCGGCGAGGACCGCGACCGCTACCTGCGGGAGATCCGCACCCACGTCGATGCCCTCAGCGGCCTCGTCGACGACCTCTTCGAGCTCTCCCGGATCGAGGCCGGGGAGATCTCCTGGACGCTGCGCCAGGTCGAGCTGCGCGAGTTGATCGACGAGACGGTGGCGGCGATGCAGGCTCCCGCGGCCGCCCGCGGGGTAAAGGTGGCGGCCGAGCTGCCGGCCACCGGCCTGCTCGCCGAGGCCGACCCCGAGAAGCTGCAACGGGTGCTCTTCAACCTGATCCAGAACGCGATCCGCCACACCCCCGCCGACGGTAGCGTCACCGTCCGCGCCCGACCGCTCGGCGGCGCGGTCGAGGTCGAGGTCGCCGACGACGGCGAGGGGATCCCCGCCGGCGCGGGCGAGCGCGTCTTCGAGCCCTTCTACCGCGCCGACCCCTCCCGCGGCGAGGACGGCGCCGGGCTCGGCCTGGCGATCGCCAAGGCGATCGTCGAGGCCCACGGCGGCCGCATCTGGCTCGAGGACGCCGCCCCCGGGACGCGCGTCCGCTTCACCCTGCTCGGCGCTTAGGCGCCCGGGCCCGAGGCTTTCCTCAGGACGAGCTTCTTGACCTGACTGGCGGCGCTGCCGCTCGCGGGCGCGAAGGCCACGGTCAGCTTGACCCTCGCCTTGCCCTTGCGGTTGAGCGCCTTCTTCGCCTTGCCCTTGGCTTTGACCGTGAGCTTGATCGCGCCCGCCGTGGCGGCTTTGCGGGTCCGCTTCTGCTTCACGACCTGCTTGCCGCTAAGGGTCAGCGTTCCGGCCCCGGGAACCCGAACGCTCAGCGTCGCGGTTCCCTTCTTGCGGTTGAGCTTCGCCTTCTTGCCGAGGCTGAAGACCGCCACCGAGGAGGTGGTCTGCGAGCTGGAGCCGGCCTGGTTGACGGCGAGGCTCTGGCAGCTGTAGTTGCCGACCGTGGCGGCGGCGTAGGTCGGGGCGGTGGCGCCGGCGATCGGCTGGCCGTCCTTCAGCCACTGCAGCGAGGTGGTCTGCGGGGCGCGGTAGAGGAAGGACTCGAGCAGGTCGGGAGCCCAGGTGCCGGCGGCGCAGGTCAGGGTCGAGCCGGGCTTGGAACCGCCGGTTGCCTGTGGCGCCGTGGCGGCGGCCGGGGCTTTGAGCAGGACTGGGAAGGCCGGCAGGCCGATCGTCAGCGCGCCGGTGTCGAGGTCGGCTCCACCGCTGCCGTTGAGGTTGGCGTAGGAGATCTTTTTGCCCTGTTCGTTGGCCCAGTAGATGCGGCCGGCGATCGGGTCGACCGCGACTCCCCAGGGGGCGTCGACCGTCGCGCCGGCGGTATTGACGTCACCGAAGCCGATGCCATTGAGGTTCGCGTAGGAGATCCGGTCGCCGCTGTAGTCGGCCCAGTAGACCTTGCCGGCGGCCAGGTCGAAGGCGAGACCGTTCGCTTCGCCCGCCGTGCCGGTGTTCGGCAGATCGCCCCCTCCTCCGCCGCCGATGCCGGCGTAGGAGACCTTGGGGGCACCGGGGCCGGAATTCGACCAGTACACCCGGCCGGCAGCGTGGTCGACGGCGACACCGGTCGGGCCGTCCACGGTCGCGCCGCTGGTGTCGAGATCGCCACCGCCGCTGCCGTTGAGGTTGGCGTAAGTGATTTTTCCTTCGGCGACCCAGTAGAGCCTGCCGCCGATCGGGTCGATCGCAGCGCCGAGCTGGAAGCCCTCGCTCGCCCCGGCCGTGTTCAGCTGACCGCCGCCACCGCCGCTGAGGTTGGCGAAGAAGACCTTCCCCGCGCCGGTGACCCAGTAGGCCTTGCCGGCGGCCGCGTCGATCGCCATGCCGTTGGCTTCGGCGGCGTCGGCGCCGCTGACGTCGAGGGCGCCCGCTGCCCCGCCCGCCAGGCCGGCGAAGGAGATCTGGCCGGGTTCGTAGTCGGCCCAGTAGACCGAGTCGGCGGCCCGGGCCTGCGAAGCGACAAGCAGGACGGCCGCGGCGGCGAGCAGGCCGGCGACGGCGATGCGGATGGACAGGGGGCGGGGAACCACTCGGGCGGTCGGCATGGCCCCCCATTCCCCCTCGCGGATCGGAAACCTGCACCAATCGTGATCCGCGACTCCCTCAGCCTTTTTCGATCTGCTCCCCCAGCCGCTCGTTGGCCTCGCGCAGCTCGGGGGTCAGCTCGCCCTCGAAGTCGTCGAGCTCGGCGATTTGGCGCAGCTCGATTTCGGTGCCGCCGTCGAAGGGGGCTTTTTCCAGCCAGGCGATCGCGTCCTGGCGCGAGTCGCACTCCCAGAGCCAGTAGCCGGCGACGACCTCCTTGGCCTCGGTGAAGGGGCCGTCGGTGACGCTGCGCTGCTCGCCGTCGAAGCGGATCCGGGCGCCCTGCGAGGTCGGCAGTAGGCCGTCGCCGCCCACCATCACGCCCGCCTTGACCAGCTCTTCGTTGTACCGCGTCATCGCCTCCAGCAACTCGGTGCTGGGCATCTCGCCCGCCTCGGACTGAGAATCTCCCGGGACCAGAACCATGAAACGCATCTTTTCCTCCTCGTGATGGGGTGTCTTTACCTACCCGACGAACAGCAGAGCCGGAAATCGACACGCCGGAGAATTTCTAGGCGAGCCCGTGCGGGTGCAGGTGGTCTTCGGCCATCCGCTTGAGGCCGACGCGGTCGATCTTGCCGGTCGGGTTGAGCGGCATCTCGTCGAGGAAGAGGATCTCCTCCGGCGCCTTGTAGCCGATCCGCTCGCGGCAGTGGACGATCAGGTCGCCGGCGCTGGGGCGCTCGGCGCCCTCGCGGACGGTTACGTAGGCGCGGACGTTCTCGCCGTGGACTTCGTCGTGGACGCCGACCGCGCCGGCGAGGTCGATGGCGGGGTGGTCGACGAGGGCGCCCTCGACCTCGTAGGGGCTGATGTTGGAGCCGTCGTGGACGATCACCTGCTTCTTGCGGCCGAAGAACCAGAGGTAGCCGTCGGCGTCGGCGCGGGCGAGGTCGCCGGAGTCGATCCAGCCTTCGCGCAGCACCTCCTCGGTCGCCTCCGGAGCCTGCCAGTAGCCGGCCATGCTGGCGGGGGTGCGGATGAAGATCCGGCCCACCGCCTCGGCCGCGATCGGCTCGCCTTCATCGTCGCGCAGGGCGATGGAGAAGCCGGCGATCGGGCGGCCGATCGACCCCTGCTTGACCACGCCCGAGGGCGGGTTGAGGGTCGCCAGGCCGACCTCGGTCATCCCGTAGCCCTCGACGATCGGGAAGCCGGCGACGGCGGCGAACTCGTGCAGCAGCTCGGTCGAGACCTTGTCGGAGCCGCAGCGGCAGATCCGCAGCGAGTCGAAGTCGTGCGGCTGCAGGTCGTGGTCGCGGATCAGGGCCAGCAGCGCGGCGGGGATCATCGCCAGCACCGTCGGCTTCTGCTCGCGCAGCAGCGGCAGCAGCTCGTGACTGTCGAAGGTCCGCGCCACCACCACCCGGCCGCCGACCGAGAGCGTGCTGAGCGCCCAGAGGAAGGAGCCGATGTGGGACATCGAGGAGCCGGGCAGGAAGACGTCGGAGGCGTCGAGCTCGAAGGCCGCGGCGGCGCTGGCGATCATCCAGCGCAGGGAGGAGCGGGTGTGGGTGACGCCCTTGGCCGGACCGGTGCTGCCCGAGGTGAAGAAGATCGCCGCCGGCTCCTCGGGGTCGGGCTGCGGCTGTGGCGGCAGCGGCTCGGAGCCGAGCAGCTCGTCGAAGCTGCGGTGCCAGTCGACGTCGTCGACCTCGCCGGGCAGTTCGGGGTCGGCGTAGGCGACGACGCCCAGCGGCAGCGCGCAGGCGAGGGCGCTCTCCCCCACGTCCTCGTGCCGCTCGACGTGCGCCAGCAGCGCCCGCGCGCCGCTGACCTCGAGCGCGTGGTCAATCTCGCCATGGGTGTAGCGGTAATTGAGCGGGGTGGCGACCAGGTCGGCCTTGAAGCAGGCCAGGTAGTGGACGATCAGCGATATCCGGTTCGGCATCAGCGAGGCGATCCGGTCACCCGGCTCCAGCCCCAGCGCCCGGTAGCCCCCGGCCAGCCGCTCGGCCTCGTCCTCCAGCTCGCACCAGCTCATCGAGCGATGGGCCGAGACCAGCGCCGCCGCCTCCGGATCGGCGTCGAGCCCGACCCGCAGCAGGTCGGCCAGCGGCGCGGCGGGCGATTCCAGGGGAAGACCGTCGATCAGCACGCGGTACTTCTACCGCAGGCGTCGCTGGAGCTCAATCGTGCTCAGGGAGGACAGAGGCCGATCGGGGCCGCCCCCTGAAGCATCCACGGCAGGGCCGCCGCCGCCATTGCCCGGTGCCCGCAGAGGTTGGGGTGGAAGCTTTCGGTGAACGGATGTGGAAGGGCGATCCTGTTGATCCACGGGTTTGCGTTGCCGAGCCGATGGCCGTCGAGGGCCCCCATCATCGCGCCGTTGATCTCGAGCCTCGCCCCGAGCCCGGCTCCGTTGGCGACGTTGATGATTTTTTCGTTCAACCGCTCGATGAAGTTGGCCACCGACCACGCCGCGGTGACCCCGGTCGGCCCCGGGACGAAGTTGTTGATCCGCGATCGGCCGAGCGGACCGACCGGGATCACCGCCGCCCCGAGGTTGATCACCCGCGGGTAGAGGAAGAGGAAGATCTTCGCCCGCGGCGCCACGGCGGCGACTTCCTGCAGGACGATCGGCAGCCTCGCTTCGATCGCTTTGAAGCCGAAGTTTTCCGCGTTCGCGATCGTCGCCTGGCAGGCGGCCGGCGAGTAGTTGAACTGCCAGGGGAGCTGGATGCAGCCGGCGGCGACCGCGCCGAAGCCGGCGTCGTTGCCGGTGATGGTCATCGACACGATCGCGATGTCGTTGTTGACTCCGCCGGCCGGCGGCAGCATGAACCGCAACTGTGCCGGGGTGGGCTTCACCCACGCCCCGTTGAGGATGTACTCGTCGTACTGTCCTCCGTTGTTAGCGGCCGGGCCCCCTCCGGCTCGCCAGATGTTGATCGTTTCGGCTCCGCTGCAGGCCCGGAAGATGAAGCGGTCGGCCGGGTATTTGAAGACCGCTGGGCCTTCGATCTGCGCTTTGCCGAAGGCCCGTTCGGCCACCAGCGCCGGCCAGGCCTGTTCGCTGCGATGGCAGTGGTTGGCGCCGTGGACTCCGAGGAAGCCGAAGGTGGCGGTCGGCCAGTAGAAGGTCCCGCCGCTGTTCCAGACTCCCTCGCCGGATGAGTAGGAGTCGCCCAGCGCGGCGTATTTCCAGGTGGCCGGGTTCCAGACCGTCTCCTGGGTCCGCTGGCAGGTGGTGGTGGCTTCCGGGTTGTTTTCGTCGCCGGAGTACTCGGCCTGCCAGTAGTAGATGCCGGTTTCTTCGAGTTCCACCGATTCGGAGGGCGGCACTTCGGCGCCTTCGACTTCGACTTCGCCCGCTTCGGCGACCAGTTCTTCGCAAGCTTCGTCTTCGTAGACGAAGTACTCGACGGTGCCGGTCGCTTCGGAGGATTTCCCGCCGTGCAGCGTCGCTGCACCGGTAACCGGGGCGCCGACGCCAACCTGGATTTCATCGCCGGAGAGGCTTTCGCCGGAGAGGCTCATTGTGATCGGGGTGGTCACCGTCAGAACCTCGACGCCACAGGGGCTCTTCGAGTCCTGGTTGACTTCGTCCCCGGAATATTCCGCCTGCCAGTAGTAGGTGCCAGCCGGCAGGTTCACCGCTTGGGAGGAACCGACCGACCCTGCTTCCACGATCGCTTCGCCGGCGACCTGGGCCACTTCCGTGCATTCACTGTCGCTGTAGACCGTGTAGTCGACCGAGCCCTCCGCCGCCGCGGCGTTCGCTCCGCTCAGCGTGGCCTGGTCGCTGACGGGGGTGCCTTCTTTGACTTCGATTTTCGCGCCTTCTTTTTCACCTCCCGCAAGGCTCGTCGTCAGCGACGTGGTCGTCACCACCGCCGTGACCTCGGTGCCGCAGATGCTCTCGCCGGGCGGGCTGCTTTCGTCCCCCGAGTACTCCGCCTGCCAGTAGTAGATGCCGGGTTCTTCGAATTTGATCGGTTCGGACCCCGGCACTTCGGGGCCTTCCACTTCAACTTCGCCGGCTTCGGCGACGAGGTCTTCGCATTCGCCGTCTTCGTAGACGAAGTACTCGACGGTGCCGGTCGCTTCGGCGGCGGCTTCGCCGTGCAGCGTCGCCTCATCGGTGACCGAGGTCCCTTTCACCACCTCGATTTCCTCGCCTGACGTTTCTCCGCCGCTGAGGCTGGTCGTGACGAGTGGCGTGGCGATCACCACCTCCGAGCCGCAGGCGCTCGTCGATTTGTGGTTGACCGCGTCGCCCGAGTACTCCGCCTGCCAATAGTAGGTGCCGGGTTCTTCGGGTTCGACCGGTTCGGACGCCGGCACTTCGGTGCCTTCCACTGCGACTTCGCCGGCTTCGGCGGCGAGGTTTTCGCAATTGCTGTCTTCGTAGACGAAATACTCGACGGTGCCGGTCGCTTCGGCGGCGCCGGAGCCCGTGATCGTCGCGCTGTCGGTGACGGCGGCCCCCTCGGCGACTTCGATCATCTCACCTTCCTCGCCTTCCCCCGAGAGCCAGGTCGTCAGCGAGGTGGGCGCGGTGACCGTGACTTCCTCATCGCAAGGGCTGGAACCTGACTGGTGCAGCGCGTCGCCTTCGTAGAAGGCCCGCCAGTAGTAGGTCCCTGCTTCGAGTTCGAGCTGTTCGGAGACGGGAGCTTTCCCTTCTTCGACTTCCACGCTCCCGGCTGCTTCGATCAGTTCTTTGCATTCGGAATCGGCGTAGACGCGGTATTCGACCGCACCGGTGGCTTCCGTGGCGGCGGTGCCGCTCAGGGTCGCGGTGTCGGCAACCAGAGAGCCTTCGGCGATGGTGATTTTTTTGCCTTCGACTCCTTCTTCGGATTCCGTTCCCGACCCGACCAGGACGGTGGCGAGAGACACCGCGGCTTTGACCGTGAGGACCTCTTTGCCGCAGGTGCTTTTCGATTCCAGGTTGTTCGCGTCTCCGCCGTATTCGGCCTGCCAGTAGTACTTTTTCCCGGCCGTAAGTTCGACTTCGTTGGAGTCCGGGACTGTCGTTCCGCTGACGGTCTTTTCCCCTGCCGTCGTCACCAGGTTTTTGCATTCTTTGTCGGAGTAGGCCTTGTAGGTGACTTTGCCGGTGGCTTTCGAGGCGTTGGTGCCGGCGAGGGTGGCCATGTCCTTGACTTTGGCTCCCTCGTTGACGGTGATTTCTTCGCCCGATTTGGCTTCGCCCGAGAGTGAGGTGGTCACCGTGGTGGCGGTCGGTTCGGACCCGCCCGTGGCGGCCACGTACAGCGCCGATGTCGTCGAGTAGGAGCCTTCCAGTTTGGCGTTGCCGCTGCCGCAGAGGAAGCTGCTCCCGCTCGCGAGCGGGATGCTCGCTTCGAGGTCGACTGTCGCCGGGTTGCCGCCTGTGAAGGTGCCGAAGCTGGTGTTTTTCGTTTCGTAGTTGCAGGTGATGCCGAGGCGTGTCGCGGTCAGTTTTGTGCCGGTGGAGGTGACTTTGCCGTTATGGCCGCTGGTGTAGCTCAGCGAGAGGCTGCTGCTGACTGTCACGTGCCAGCTGTTTGTGCAGCTGGTGAAAGCCAGGTTGCTGAGGCTTCCTTCGGCCGCTTTTCCGGTGCCATGGCTTTCGATTTTGAGTTCGAATGTCGCGCCGCATTCGATATTCGCGATCGCGTTGGCCAATTTGACGTGCCCGCCCTCGCTGACGGCGTGGATCGTCGGTGTCGCGGCAGCGCCGCCTGTAGTCGTGCTGACGACGGTCGCCGCAGCGGGGGCGACCAGGGCGATCGAGAGGAGGAAAGCAGCGGCGATCGACGTGCCGCTGAAGAAAGTTCGCAGGTTCATCGGTCTCTCCCGGTTCGATGGCCCTGCCCATCCCAGTACTACCAGCGGTTCTTCTATTAGTCAAGAAGACTTAAGGTGTCACCGGGTCCGCGTACAGCGCCTCGATCTCGGCTTCGTACTTGTGGGCGATCGGGCGGCGTTTGAGCTTCATCGTCGGGGTCAGCTCGTCGCCGCCGGGTTGCCAGTCGGTGGGGAGCAGCTCGAACTTCTTCACCTGCTCGACCCGGGAGAGGCCGGCGTTGCCGCGCTCGATCCCGGCAGCGATCTCTTCGCGGATGGCCGGCGCGGCGGCTAGGGCCGCGGGCGAGAGGTCCTCGAGCCCGTGCTGCTGGGCGAAGACCGGGGCGAAGTCGGGGTCGAGGACGACCAGGGCGACGTTGTAGGGGCGGTCGTCGCCGATCGCGCAGACCTGGCCGATCAGCGGGCTCGCCGACTTGATCTTCGCCTCGATGTTGGCCGGCGACATGTTCTTGCCGGCCGAGTTGATGATCAGCTCCTTCTTGCGGTCGACGATCCGCAGGTAGCCGTCTTCGTCGATCTCGCCGACGTCGCCGGTGTGCAGCCAGCCTTCGTCGTCGAGCGCCTCGGCGGTCTTCTCGGGGTCGTTGCGGTAGCCGGGCATCACCGCGCCGCTGCGCAGCAGCACCTCGCCGTCGTCGGCGATCTTCAGCTCGGCCCCGGGCGCGGCCGGGCCGACGGTCCCGATCTTGATCCGCTCGGGCGGGTTGCAGGTGCCGGCGCCGGTGCTCTCGGAGAGTCCCCACAGCTCGGCCAGCGGCACCCCGATCGCGTGGAAGAACTCGATCGTCTCCCGTGGGCAGGGGGCGGCGCCGACGTGCGCCCAGCTCAGCTGGTCGAAGCCGACCCGCTCGCGCAGGGAGGAGAGCACCGTCTCCTCGGCTTTCGCGTGTTCGGCGGCGAGCTCCTCGGAGGGCTCCTCGCCGGCCTGTTCGGCGGCGACCATCCGCCGGCCGACGTCCAGCGCCCACTCGACTGCCTGCCTGCGGTTGGCGTCGGTCTCGGCCCCGATCCCGATCTCCATCGCAGCCTTCAGTTTTTCCCAGACCCGCGGCACGGCGAAGAACCAGATCGGGCGCACTTCGGAGAGGTAGGCGACGACCTGGCGCGGGTCGGGGCAGCAGGTGGTGGTGACACCGGAGCCGATCGGCCCGTAGTGGGTGGCGTTGCGCTCGGCGATGTGGGCCATCGGCAGCCAGGAGACCAGCCCGCCGTCGCTGGGCAGGCGGAAGATGTCGTCGAAGGAGCGGAAGGCCGACATCACGTTGTCGTGGCTCAACTGCACCCCCTTCGGCGGCCCGGTCGTGCCGGAGGTGTAGATCACGGTCGCCATGTCGTCGGGGCCGACCGCGCGCCAGGTGGCCTCGAAGTCGAAGCCCTCCTCGCCGCGGGCTTCCAGCTCGGCGAGCGCAAGCGCGCCGTCGCGAGGGTCGCCGTCGACGACGACCACGTGCTCGAGCGCGTTGTCGCCCTCGCGCACGGCGAGGACGGTGTCGAGGAACGCCTGCTCGGTGACGAGGACCGAGTTGGCGGCGTCGGCCACCAGGTACTCGATCTGCTCCGCGGTCGAGGTGTTGTAGACGGAGAAGGGCGTCGCGCCGAGGTGCATCGCCGCGGTATCGGCGAAGTGGAACTCGGGCCGGTTGGTGAGCATGATCCCCACCGTGTCGCACCGGCCGACCCCGAGCGCGGCCAGGCCCGCAGCCACCGCCCGCACCCGCTCCGCGTACTCGGCCCAGGTGGCGGTGAACTCGTCCCCCTGGGTCCGCAGCGCCGTCCGCGCGGCGTGCTCGCCAGCGGTTACCTGGAAGGCCTCGACAAGCGTCGCGGCTTCAAGCGCCCGCGGTCGGGGTCCTACCGTCTCTTGACTCTCGCTCGCCTTCACCCGTCTCCGAGCATAAGCCTCGACGGACGAGGCGCAAAACTCAGAGAATTGCCAGCTGGCGGTTGCTCTCGAGGTCGAGGAGGGCTCGCTTGCGGTCGAGGCCGCCGCCGTAGCCGGTGAGGGAGCCGTCGGCGCCGATTACGCGGTGGCAGGGGACGACGATCGAGATCGGGTTGCGGCCGTTGGCGGCGCCGACGACGCGGGCGCGCTGCCACGGCTCGACGTCGGTCTCGAAGAGGGAGGGGTCAATCTTCTCCGCCTGTTTGCCGTAGCTGACGGTCTCGCCGTAGGGGATCTCCAGGAGGGCGCGCCAGATCGCCAGTTGCAGGGGCGTGCCGCGGGGGTCGAGGCGGAGGTCGAACTCGCGTAGCTCCCCCGCGAAATAGGCGTCGAGCTGCTCGGTCACCTCGGGCAGCGCGCCCTTCTCCGCCCCATCGGGAACGGAGAAGCGACCCGGGAAGTCGAGGTTGGTCAGGCCCCGCTCTCCGGCAACCAGGGTCAGCGGCCCGATCGGGCTCTCGTAGACGGTCCAGCGGTGCACGTCCATATATGTAAGACGGTGCGCAGGACCGGAACGTGAGATTTCTCTTGCAGGAGCGGTGTTGCGTCCGGAGGGCTCGCCACCATCGGAGACATGTTGCAAGTAACCGTTGTCTGTTCCGACTGTCCCGACGAGACCGAGGTCGTGGTCGAGAGCCTCGACGATGTCGAGCGCGAGGTCTGCGATTGCGGCTACAGCTACGTGGTCGTCTCGGTCGCCGAGTTCGAGCCGGTGTACGCCGAGGGCGGGCAGCTGATCCAGCTGCGCCCGCGGCCGGATGACCTGAAGCGCGCCGCCTAGCTTCAGGTCGCAATCCGCGGCAGGCGAATCGCCCTTCGCAGGGTGAGTTGGCGCTGGTCGGCCTGCGTGACTCTGACGAGCACTCGCAGCCGCAGCCAGCGAGCGGCGAGATGACGGCGGACGGTTGAGGAAAGACGGCAACGAAGCGTCTGCCCACCGGCCCCGTTGCAGGCGGAGATCGGGCCACGGGCGGTGGCGATGTGTGCGCGGAAGCGGGCTCGAGATCCGGGCGGCGCCTCGATCCGGGCGACGAACAGGCCGCGACCCAGCTTCGCGCGGTCGACCTCGATCCGGCGAGACAGAGGCCGCGATTCGGCGCCGACGGTGATGCCTGCGGCCGTAGCCGCGGGACTGCCGCCTCCCGGGGATTCCCCTTCGCCCAGGTACTTCGCCAGCGCTGCCGGCCGTTTGGCGGCGAAGGTGCCGACCGCGGCGGCTTCGGCGGCGATCACGTCGGGGCCGAAGGGCTTGCGGGGCGGCGCTTCGAGTTCCTGCCAGGGCTCCAGCAGCGTCGCCAGCTGCTGCGCCTCAGCGCCGGGGTCGAGATCGGCGACGACCTGCCGGGCCTCGCGCAGGGCCTCTCTATATATAGAGAGGCAGGCCGAATCCTCCAGGCAGGCTTCGAACAGGGCCGCCCCCGGCGAGCCGAAGCCGAGCTGGGTCAGCTTCCAACTCTGGTCGGTCCCCCAGGGCAACATCTGGAACTCACCCAGCGGGTCGCTGTAGAGGAAGTAGTTGTGCGGCTGGTCGCGACCGCTGTAGCCGTCCCAGTGCCCGATGTAGCGCTCGACCGCCCACATCCGCGTCATCTCCTCGAGGTGGGCGTGCCCGGCCATCCGCTCCGAGAAGACCGGCGAAGTCGCGGCCAGCGCGTCGATCAGCGCTTCCAGGTCGGCGCGGTCGCCTTCTTCCCCCTCGTCGACCTCGAAGGCGCCGGGCTCGCCGGGCAGGACGTCGACGGCGAACGCTCCCTCGTAGAGATGCTGGGGCGGCGCTTCGAAGGAGCCGAACAGCCGCTCGAGGGCGACGTCGTCGAGCGTCTCCAGGTTGAGGTGCATGCCGAACTCCTCGCCGTTGACCCTCACGTCGGCGTAGCCGGTGCGCGGCGCCGGCACCCCGGCGGCGCGGAAGGCCGCGTAGGCGAGGGTCTCGTGGACCATCGAGGGGTCCTGGACCATGTTGTTCAGCGTCATCTTCTTCAGGCCGAGGAATTTCTGGCCTTTGACGAACTCGTTGAACTTCAGTTTGAAGGCGGCCTTGCCTTTGAGATCGCGGAAGGAGCTGTCGCCCTTCAGCCGCACGCCGACGCTCAGCGGCGCCGAGAAGGTCCCGACCCCGGCCGGCGTGCCGTCGGTCGGCGCCAGCGCGAAGGTCCCTTCGACGTACTCGTCCGGTTCGGCTTCCAGCGCCGCGACCGAGGCCGGCGGCAGCTGCAGGTCGACGACGACCACCGTCCCCGGTTCGTACATCTCGTCCGCGGTCAGAGCCGCGGCCGGGCTCGCCAGGACCAGGACGAGCAGCGCGGCGGCGAGCAGGGCCGGCGCCGCCCGCAGGCTCATTTGACGCCCGGCGTGGAAACGTCGCGGCTGGCCCAGCGGTCGTCGACGATGGCGCCGGCGAGCTGGTTGCTGCGCCGGTGGCCGGTGACCGCAGCGAGGAACTGCTCCCGCTCCAGGGCCAGCAGCCGCGTCGGCTCGACGGTGCGGACGGTGGCGGTGCGCGGCACGTCGTGCAGCAGGGCGATCTCGCCGAACGATTCCCCCGGCCCCTCGTTGCGCCGGAACTCGCCGTTTTCGAAGACCTCGACTTTCCCGGTCTCGATGACGAAGAAGCGGTCGCCGTGCTCGCCCTGGACGATCACCTCGCGGCCCGCCTCGAACTCGACCGGCGCCAGGTCGTGGCTGAGCCGCTCGACGGTGGCGATCGGCAGCGGCGCGAAGATCGAGTTCTCGCGCAGCAGGTGGTAGGGGCCCTCGGCGACGGGCGCGCCGACCTCGTAGGAGCGCAGCCGCGCCCAGCAGACGACGACGAAGATCGGCATCAGCGCGCCGAGGACGATCAGGGCGCCGTCGGGGTGCAGCACTTCGACCAGGACGATCGCCCCCAGCGAGCCCAGCGCCATCGCCAGCAGGCGGCCGGCCTCCAGGGCGCTGATCACCCGCCCCATCGTCTCGTCGGAGGCGAGCCGGTACATCAGCGTTTTGCCCGCCACCTCGACGAAGGTGAAGCCGATCCCGATCCCGAACCAGGCCACATAAGAGGTCCACTCCTCGGTGACGAAGCCGGGCAGCATCGTCGCCAGGCCGAGCAGCAGGCTGCCGCCGGCGATCGCGGCGACGAGGCGGCCGCGGTTGAGCATCAGCGCCAGCGAGGCGCCGCCGGCCAGCGCGCCCACCCCCCAGGCCGCGTTGAGAAAGCCGACCGCGCCCTCCTCGAGGTGCAGCATCTCCAGCGCCAGGGCGATCAGGATCACGTCGGCGAAGCCCTCGAAGAGGAGCAGCAGGACAAGGGTCAGGGAGGAGAGCCGCAGCGCCGGGTGGAAGATCAGCGCCCGCGCCCCGAGGCTGAGCTCGTGGGCGACGCCGGCCAGCTCCTCGTCCCCGTATTCCGGGCGGTGGTCGCGGCGGACGAAGGCGATCAGGACGACGGTCGCCGCGGTGACCGCGGCTGCGACCGCGAACACCGTCGCGGGCGAGGTCGCGGTGAGCAGCACGCCGGTGGCGATCGCGGCGGCGATGAAGCCGGCGTTTTCCATCGCCGCGTGGTTGACGTTGCTGGCCGAGAGCTCCTGCGGGGTCCGCGCCAGCAACGGGAACATTGCCGCCTCGGCCGGGGCGTAGCCGCTGGAGGCGACCGCGAACAGCGCCGGGAAGATGAAGACGACCCCGGTCGGGGCGCCAGCGCCGGCGGCGACCGCTGCCCCGGCGAGGATCGCGGCCATCGTCGCGGCGCTGACCAGCAGCACCTGCCGCCGCGAGTAGCGGTCGGCGAGCAGGCCTGAGAAGGGCGAGGCGATCGTCCCCGGCAGCAGCCGGACGAGGGCGACGAGGCCGGCGCCGACGATCCCGTGTGCCTCGAACCCGTAGACGCCGAGGGCGATCGCGAAACTCCAACTGGCGAAGGAGAGGCCGATGCGGGCGGAGCCCAGCAAGCCGAGGTCGCGATTCTCGAAGTCGATGATGAGCGCGCGGACGACGATCTTCAGCTGATCCAGGGCCTTCGCCATCGTCCGCCGCAAGATAGTGCCTCTTGTAGAGACGCGCGGTTTGTGGATAGGGTTCCCGATCCTTTCGATCCGGACCCGACTCGCTCTTCTGCTCATGACGCTCGTCGCGGTCCTCGCCCTGCCGGCCGCCGCAGCGGCGGAAACCTACGTCGTCAACGAGACCGGCAACGTCGTCCCCGACGTCGGCTGCGAGAGCCCGTTTGGCGAATGCGACCTCTGGGACGCGATCAACAAATCGAACGCCAGCACCGGCGTCAAAGACACGATCGAATTCGCAGTCGAAGAAGTGGCGGTGAACACGGCGCTTCCCCAGGTAACCGACCCGGTGACGATCGACGGCACCGACACCAGCGGCGACCCAGGTGTGGAAATCCACGACACCGGCGGCTCCACCGGGCTTGAACTCCTGACCGAAAACTCCGTGGTCGAAGGGGTGGCGCTCGGCGGCTTCTTCGACGGCATCGACTTCAAAGGCAGCGGCAACCGGATCTGCAACAGCTTCCTCGGCACCGACCTCAACGGCACGGTCGCGGTCCCCAACGGGGTCGGCATCTGGATCGCGCCAGAGAGCGTGGGAACCGAGGTAGGCGGCGAAGCCTGCGCGCAGGGCGGCAACATCATCAGCGGCAACGAAATGATGGGCGTCTGGGACGACGCCGAAGGGACGACCGTGGCCGGCAACCTGATCGGGGTCGGCGTCGGCAACACGGAACTTCCAAACGGCACCACTCCGAATCCGAGCCTTCCCGCCGGCGGCGTCTACGCGACGGGCGAAGACACGACGATCGGCGGGCTCGGCGAAGGCGAAGGCAACGTGATCGCCTACAACAAATTCTCAAGCGTCTTCGCCGGTGGGGGCGGGGTGATCTCGGAATCGTTCTCGGTGACGATCCGGGCCAACTCGATCTTCGAAAACGAAGGGCCGGGGATCTTCTTCCGGCTGATCGGCGGCCCGCCGGCGCCGACTCTCGAATCGGTTTCCTCCACCGAGGGCGCCTCGACGGTGGTCAGCGGCACGGTCTTCAATGAGGGCACCGAAACCTTCACCGTCGACCTCTACGCGAACGACATCTGCGACGAACCGGAACCAGGGATCTTCGCCGGTGAGGGCGAGACGTACCTCGGATCCACCACCGCGACGACCACGCCGACCGGCGGCGGCGGGTTCACCGCGAACCTGCCGGTCCAGCCGCAGGGCACGGTCCTTACCGCGACCGCGACCCGGCAATCCAGCGGCGCCACCTCCGAGTTCTCCGAATGCCTGATTGCGCCCGCGGTGACGCCGAAACCGTCGGCACCCAGCGGAAACCCGCCCGTCACCTTCCTTCTTGCATCTCCGCCGCCCACCCCCGAAAACGGCGACAGCGTCGTCGTCGCGCCGAAAGCCGGGACGGTCTTCGTCACGGTCCCGGGCGGCAAAAAAGTGAAGCTCGAAGCCGGCCAGACGATCCCGGTCGGCTCGATCGTCGACGCGACCCGCGGCAAGGTCACTCTGACCTCGATCAACAAAAAAGGAGAAACGCAGACGGCGGTCTTCTTCGGCGGCATCTTCCTCGTCCAGCAGCAGGAGGGCAGCGGGCTGGTGGTGCTGAAACTGCGCGGCCCGCTGAACTGCGGCAAAGGCGGGGGCAGCGGCCGGGTCGCCGGTCGCCTCGAGCGCGGCGGCAGCAAGAGCCGCAAGCTCTGGGGCAGCGGCAAGGGCAACTTCCGCACCGAAGGCAACAACGGCTCGGCGACCGTCCGCGGCACGATCTGGCTGACCGAAGACCGCTGCGACGGCACCTTCTTCAAGGTCCGCCGCGGCGTGGTCACGATCCGTGACTTCGGCGCCAACGAAACCTTCCCGCTGGGCAAAGGCAAGAGCTACCTGGCCCAGCCGTGAGCGCCTCGGGCTCCCCTCGCCGGCGCCGCGAACTGGCGATGCTGGCGGTCGTCTTCGCCGCCGCAGCGCTGGCGATCACCGCCTACTCGACCGACCTGATGCGGGCGCTGGAGCTGCAGAGCGTCGACGCCCGCTTCTCGGTCCGCGGCACCCAGGACCGGCCCGACGACATCGTCGTCGTCGGCGTCGACGACGTCACCTTCAGCGACCTCAACCAGCAGTGGCCCTTCCCGCGCCGCCTGCACGCCAAGGTGATCGACCGCCTGCGCGAAGCCGGGGCCAAGGCGATCGCGGTCGACATCCAGTTCACCGAGCCGAGCAACCCGCGCGACGACAACGCGCTGATCGAAGCGGTCGGCCGCTCACCCGGGCTCGTCCTCTCGACCACCGAAGTGAACGCCAAGGGCGAATCGCGGATCTTCGGTGACGAAGCGATCGTCAAGGAACTGAACGCCCGCGCCGCCAACACCGTCGTCCGCCCCGACCCCGGCGGCACGATCCGCAAGATGCATTACGAGGAAGGCGGCCTGGTCAGCTTCCCGATCGCGATCGCCGAAGCGCAGAGCGGCGAGAAGATCGACCCGGGCGAGATGGAAGGCGACGGCGAAGCCTGGATCGACTACCGCGGCCCGCCGGGGACCTTCCTCGAAGTCCCCTACTCGCGCGTCCTCCGCGGCCAGGTGCCGGACTCGGTCTTCCGCGGCAAGACGGTGATCGTCGGCGCCACCGCGCCCTCGCTGCAGGACGTCCACCCGACCTCGACCAGCGGCGACGAGCTGATGTCCGGCCCCGAAATCCAGGCCAGCGCCACCTGGACCGCCGAGCACGGCTTCCCGCTCGCCTCCTCGGGGATCGCCGTCGACCTGCTGCTGATCCTCCTCCTCGCCGCGATCCCGGCGGCGGTGACGCTGCGGCTGAAACCGCTGACGGCGCTGCTCGTGGCCCTCGCCCTGGCCTTCGGCTACGCCGCCGCGACCCAGCTCTTCTTCGGCCTTGGCACCGTGCTGCCGGTCGTCTACCCGCTGCTGGCGGTGGTCATCTCCGCCCTCGGCGCGCTCGCGGTCAACTACGTGCTGACCGCCTTCGAGCGCCAGCGCGTGCGCGACACCTTCGCTCGCTTCGTCCCCGAGGCGGTCGTCGCCCAGGTGCTCGAGCGCGGCGACGGCGACCTCCGCTTCGGCGGCGTGCGGCGCGAGTGCACCGTCCTCTTCAGCGACCTGCGCGGCTTCACCAGCTTCGCCGAGCAACTGCCGCCGGACACGGTGATCGAGGTCCTCAACCACTACCTGGAGGAGATGAGCGACGCGATCATGGACCACGGCGGCACCCTCGTCGCCTACATGGGCGACGGGATCATGGCCGTCTTCGGGGCGCCGCTGGAGCAGCCCGACCACGCCGACAGGGCGATCTCGGCAGCGTGCGAGATGCTCCAGCTGCGCCTCGGCCGCTTCAACGAGTGGATGCAGGCGGAGGGCCACGGCGAGGGGTTCGCGATGGGGATCGGGCTCAACAGCGGCACGGTGATGTCAGGGCAGGTCGGCTCGCGGCGGCGGATCGAGTACACGGCGATCGGCGACACGACCAACACCGCAGCGCGGCTTGAGGGGATGACCAAAGGCTCCGGCCACCAGCTCTTCATCGCCGACTCGACCAAGCAGGCGCTGCAGGAGGACCGCGACGACCTGGAGCTGATCGGTGAGCGCGAGGTCCGCGGCCGCAGCCACACGATCACGGTCTGGACCCTGGGCGGGAAACTGAACCCGCTAGCTAGCAGCGAGCAGGGCCGTGCCGAAGAGGAAAACGAGGTGAAAGGACTGGTCGACCGCGACCCGCAGGCTTAGGTTCCCGCCCTGCGAGAGGCCCTTGACCCGCACCATGTAGGCGTCGAGCAGGCGACGGTCGTCCTGGATGAGGTGCGGCACCGCGATCACGACGCCGATCAGTACCGCCCAGGCGGCGTCGGTTTCGATCCCGATCCAGACCAGGGCCGGGACGAAGGCGAGCATGTAGGTGGCGACGTGGCTGACCAAGGCGCGCCGGTGAACCGGGTCGCGGCCGAGGCCGAATTCCTTGTGGCCGGCCTGCCAGTCGGTCTGCAAGAGGAAGTCGCCGACCAGGTGGCAGACGACGAGGACGGCGAAGACGTCGACCCAGCTCACTGCCGCCGCTCCGCCGCTGAGCTCATGCCGGGAGGCTATGCGACCAGGCGGTTGCTTGGCCGCCGGGACAAACCGGCTTCGGGAACTTTGTACGCAAAGTCACGCCAACTTTCGGCCAACCACATAGGGTTCCCTATCTAATGCGCCGTAAACCTGCCTACGCGGCTTTGCTTGCGGTGCTCGCGCTCGCTGCGCTGCCCGGCGGCGGCTCGGCGGCGGTGACCAACACGCGAATCGTCTCCGGCCCGAGCGGGACGATCGCCACCGACTCCGCCACCTTCGTCTTCACCTCGCCCGAGGACGGCGGCTTCGAATGCCGCCTCGACGCGAGCGCCTGGACCGCCTGCGCCTCGCCCACGACCTACCTGTCGCTGGCCGAGGGACCCCACCGCTTCGAAGTGCGGGCGCTCAACCGCCCCGGCAACGCCGACCCGACGCCCGCGGTCGCGATCTTCACCGTGGAAACCGAGCCCGCGCCCGAGCCGCCCGCGCCGGCGGTCCTTGCGGCGCCCGCGATCCTCGACACCGGCCCTCCGGATCCGGTCGCCGGCGAGACGCTCAACCTCGAAGCCCAGAAGGGGAAGGTGCAGCTGCAGTGCCCGGGCGAAGACTCCTACTCCCAGCTGGTCGGCTTCAAGCAGGTACCGGTCGGCTGCCTGATCAACACCCGCAACGGGGTGGTCGACATCACCGCTTCGAAAGGCGCTTCGGGCGAGCTGCAGAACGCCGACTTCTGGGGCGGCGTCTTCGTCGCCACCCAGCCGCATGGCGACGACCAGGAGGTCGGCCTGAAGCTGGCCGGGAAACGGATGTGCGAGAAACGCGGATCCGACAAGAAGCCGGTGGCCAGGGCCAGCCGCAGCGGTCGCAGCGGTCGCAAGCTCTGGGGCAGCGGCAAGGGCAACTACACCACCAGCGGCAGCTACGGCTCGGCGACGGTGCGCGGGACCACCTGGCTGGTGGTCGACCGCTGCGACGCCTCGACCCTGATCAAGGTCGCCGAAGGGACGGTCGCCGTGCGCGATTTCGTCAAGGAAAAGTCGCTGACCCTGACCACCGGCGAGCAGTACATCGCCAAAGCCCTGATCCCTCGACTCAACCCCGAAGCCCTGCCATGAGCCGGCGGCTCGCAGCGCCACTTGCCGTGGCGGCCGTGCTGCTGCTGGGCGCGGCGCCTGCGAGCGCCGGCGAGAAGCTGACGATCCCGGCGGCACGCGAGCGCGCGGCCGGCTTCGCCGAGAACACCTGCGCCCACGACTCGAGCTGCCACAACGCGGGCGTCCGCAACTGCCGTCGCCAGAGCGACCGCGTCGTCCTCTGCCGCATCTTCGACCACCGCAAGACCGAGGAGCAGGGCAACTTCGTCTGCACCCGGCTGATCCGGCTGGGACTGAAGCCGAACGGCCGGATACCGGTCACCGGCCTCGGCAACTGGACCTGCTGAGCCGAGGTTCGCCGGCGCCGGTTCACCTCTGTTCGGACCTATTCTTGAGTTAGTTGATCAGCTTTATGTATTATGCCCGCCTTCCCTACTCCCTGATGGAGGCACGATCGATGAACTACCTCTCCAACCCTCCCCGGCAAAGAGGGCGGCACGCGCTGCTGGCACTGCTGGCGGCCTTCTCCCTCGGGCTGGTCCTGCTGGGCGGCAGCAACGCCGACGCACACCGCGACTCCTCGCGGCCGAGCTCCGACCAGGCGCTGGCCCTCGAGTGGTTCGACACGACGCAGGCGACCGTCGCGGCCGCCGGCTTCCCCCAGCCGGTCACCCAGACCCGCGCCTGGGCGGTCAGCTGGCTCGCCGCCGCCCGGGCGGTGCAGGACGGCGGCAATCCGAGCTTCCAGCGGGCGGCCTTCGCCACCGCGCTGCACGACGCGCTCCTCGCCCAGGTCCCCAGCCAGCAGCCGCAGCTCGACGCGGCGCTGGCCTCGACGCTGGCCGAGATCCCCGACGGCCGCCAGCTTCCGATCCGCTACACGGCGTACACGCCGTGCTTCCGGAGCGAAGCGGGCTCA
>Ga0164305_10000209_pt1 | contig 20498 bp, 21 predicted proteins | sample Whisoiple_237_MG_FD_110215 | JGI IMG/M metagenome (GOLD analysis project Ga0164305, IMG submission 110215) | Soil microbial communities amended with pyrogenic organic matter from upstate New York, USA - Whitman soil sample_237_MG | ecosystem: Environmental > Terrestrial > Soil > Agricultural...
CAGGAGGCCTTAGCTCTTTAGATCTCTGGATATACCGCGCCGCGCGCTGGGGTTCGAACGGCGCCGGTGAAGCCACACCTGGCAAGATACTTAACTAAACCGCGACCGCCGCCTTGATTGCGGGATCGGGCGCATAACCCTCGATTTCGATGTCCTCATAGTGGAAATCGAAGAGGCTCTTCACCGCCGGATTGAGCTTCAACCGCGGCAGCGGCTTCGGGCTGCGGGAGAGCTGCAGGCGCGCCTGGTCGAGATGGTTCAAATAGAGATGCGCGTCGCCAAAAGTGTGGACGAAATCGCCGGGGACGCAGCCAGTCACCTGCGCGACCATATGCGTCAAAAGCGCGTAGCTCGCGATATTAAACGGCACGCCCAAAAACACATCGGCCGAGCGCTGATAGAGCTGGCATGAGAGCCGGCGCTGGCCATTGACTTCGGCGATGTGGAATTGGAAGAGGCAATGGCAGGGCGCAAGCGCCATCTTGTCGACATCGGCGGGATTCCACGCGGTGACGACCAGCCGTCGCGAGAATGGGTTTTTCGCGATCTCCTCAAGCAGCCAAGCGATCTGGTCGATCGCGCCGCCGTTGGGCTTGGGCCAGGAGCGCCATTGCCGGCCGTAGACCGGGCCGAGCTCGCCCTCCTCATCCGCCCATTCATCCCAGATCGAGACGCCGTTTTCCTTGAGATAGGCGACGTTGGTGTCCCCTTTGAGGAACCACAGAAGCTCGTGGATGATCGACTTCAGATGCAGCTTCTTCGTCGTAACAAGCGGGAAGCCCTCGGCAAGGTCGAAGCGCATCTGGTACCCGAAAATCGACTTCGTCCCCGTGCCAGTCCGGTCGGGTTTCTCGACGCCTTCATGCAGGACGCGGGAGAGGAGATCGTGATATTGCTTCATGGGCGGTAAATGGTTGGACTCGCAGTCTAGAGGGTTCGCCGGCGCCAGTCGCGGCCTCCCGATCGCCTATCCACCGCGAGCTTCCGGAAGTGAAAGATAAGCCTCACCCCGCGACTCCTCCAGGCAAGTCCGGCTCGCACGATCGGCTCGCCGCGGCGCTGCGCGAAAACCTCGCCCGGCGGAAGGCGCAGGCCCGGGCACGAAAATCGCAGGCCGAGCCCGCGTGTCCCCCCGGCCACAGGTCGGAACCAAGTGATGAGGGAAGCTGAGCCGCCCCGAATGCGCCTTAAACCGCGCCCGACGTGAAGCCCGCCCTTTTGGCGTCAGGTTTATCGTGAGGCTTCATGGATCGCATTCGCATTGTCGGCGGCAACAGGCTCAACGGCACGATCCCGATCTCCGGCGCCAAGAACGCGGCGCTGCCCCTGATGATCGCCTCGCTGCTGACGCGCGAGCGGCTGACGCTCAAAAACGTGCCCGATCTCGCCGACGTGAACCTGCTCGTCAAAATTTTGGGCAATCACGGCGTCGACTACGCGGTTGACGGCAAGCGCAATGGCGGCTCGCCGCACGCCCACACCGTCCACCTCACGGCTGGCGATATCGTCGACACGCTCGCGCCCTACGATCTCGTCGCGCGGATGCGCGCGAGCTTTTGGGTCGTTGCGCCGCTCGTCGCGCGTATGGGCGAGGCCAAAGTCTCGCTGCCGGGCGGTTGCGCCATCGGCACGCGCCCGGTGGACCTGCTGCTTATGGCGCTGGAAAAGCTCGGCGCCAGCGTCGAGATCGAGGCGGGCTACGTGATCGCCAAGGCGCCGAAAGGCTTGCATGGCGCCGAGATCATCTTCCCGAAAGTGACGGTTGGCGGCACGCATACCGCGCTGATGGCGGCGTCGCTCGCTCATGGCCATACGGTTATCCAGAATGCCGCGCGCGAGCCGGAAGTGGTCGACCTCGCCGATTGCCTAATCAAGATGGGCGCCCGCATCAAAGGCGCCGGCCAGTCGACCATCGAGATCGAGGGCGTCGCCAATCTCTCCGGCGCCTATCACACCGTGCTGCCCGACCGGATCGAGGCCGGCACCTATGCGATGGCGGTGGCGATGGCCGGCGGCGATGTTGTGCTCGAAGGCGCGCGGCCGGAACTCTTGCAATCGCCGCTCGATCGCATCGCCGAGTCCGGCGCCACAATCGATGCGACCAATGAAGGCATTCGCGTACGCCGCAACGGCGCCGGAATCGCCGCGGTCGATGTGAGCACGGCGCCGTTCCCCGGCTTCCCCACCGACCTGCAGGCGCAGTTCATGGCGCTCATGACGAAAGCCAAGGGCACATCACGCATCACCGAGACAATTTTCGAAAACCGCTTTATGCATGTTCAGGAGCTGGCGCGATTCGGCGCCCATATCCGGCTCGAAGGGGATCAGGCGATCGTCGAAGGCGTAGAGCGGCTCGAAGGCGCCCCGGTCATGGCAACCGACCTCCGCGCCTCGGTGTCCCTCGTCATCGCTGCACTCGCCGCCGAGGGCGAGACGATCGTCAACCGCGTCTATCATCTCGATCGCGGCTTCGAGCGGCTCGAGCACAAGCTCTCGGCTTGCGGCGCCGAGGTCGAGCGGCTGTCGACCGCCGGCTGAACGAGGACGCGCGTTTAGCAGAACTGAGAGCCGGCCGGCCGCGTTTTAGCTGCGGGATTGCCCGCCTCCATGCGCGCGGGATAAGAGCGATTGATGACCGCCTCCGCGACCGCCGCGAAAGCCGACCCGGGAATGCTGAAGCTCCTCGTCTTCGACGAGGAGGATCTGGCGGTCGTCTCGGCCAATCTGCAGGACGCGATCGTTCGCGCGAGCGACATGGCCTTCCTGCAAAAGGACCAGCGTTTCGCCCTGACCGCCGCACGTTTCGACTGGATGGCAGCGGATGAGGGGCGTTGCGAGCGCCTGCAGACCGGGATGCATTTCGAGCGCGTCACCAATGTGCGGACGACCGGCTTTCGCCCGGGCAAGCCCGAACAGGTCCTCTGCCTTCTGTCGATCATGTTCGAGCCCACCGACTCGCCGTCGGGCGAAGTGGTTCTGACCTTTTCCGGCGGCGCCGGCGTGCGCCTCAACGTCGAATGCCTGGAAGCGCAGATGCGCGATATCGGTCCGCGCTGGCCATGCCGAGGTAAACCGGGCCATCCTGCCGATGAGGCGGCGGGCGAGCGCGTGTGAATCGCGCGCGCCTTCAACATATCGAGAGAGCTTGAACGAAATGCCGCTGCGGCTCGACACAGCCATGCGCGATTTCGGCGAGCGCTTTGCCGATCTTCTCGCCACGAAGCGGGAAGTTTCGGAAGACGTCGACGCCGCGGTTCGCGACATCATCGCCCACGTGCGCGGGCGTGGCGACGCGGCGCTGATCGATTACTCGCAGCGTTTTGATCGCGTCGATTTGCGAACGCTCGGTCTTGCCGTCGCGCCGGGCGAGATCGCCCGCGCCGAAGCCGAATGCGATCCGCAAGTCTTGGCCGCACTCGATCTTGCCCATGCGCGCATTCGCGTTTTTCACGAGAAGCAGCGGCCTGAAGATCAGCGCTTCACCGACGATCTCGGCGTGGAACTCGGCTGGCGCTGGACGGCACTGGAATCGGTCGGACTTTATGTGCCGGGCGGCACGGCGAGCTATCCGTCTTCGGTGCTGATGAACGCGGTCCCGGCAAAAGTCGCCGGGGTCGAGCGCCTCGTCATGGTCGTACCGGCGCCAGACGGCGCGATCGATCCGCTCGTCCTGGTCGCCGCACGCCGTGCAGGAGTGGACGAGATTTATCGCGTCGGCGGCGCCCACGCGATCGCAGCCCTTGCCTACGGCACGCAATCGATCAAGCCGGTCGTCAAAATCGTCGGCCCCGGCAATGCCTATGTCGCGGCGGCGAAGCGGCGCGTCTTCGGCGCTGTCGGCATCGACATGATTGCCGGCCCCTCCGAAGTGCTGGTTCTCGCCGACCGCAGCGGCAATCCCGCGTGGATCGCCGCCGACATGCTGGCGCAAGCCGAGCACGATAGCGCGGCGCAGGCGATCCTCATCACCGACGAGCCGGCGCTCGCCGATGCTGTCGAGACCGAAATAGCGCGGCAGCTGGAGACGCTGCCGCGGCATGCGATTGCTGCCGCGAGTTGGCGCGATTTCGGCGCGATCATACGTGTGCGTCAACTCGAAGACGCGATCCCGCTCGTCGACCGGCTTGCGCCCGAGCATCTCGAAATCATTGCGCGCGATGCGGAGGCGCTTTCCTCGCGCATCCGCAACGCCGGCGCGATTTTTATCGGGTCGCATACGCCGGAAGCGATCGGCGATTATGTCGGCGGCTCCAACCACGTTCTGCCGACGGCGCGCTCGGCACGATTTTCTTCGGGTCTTGGCGTGCTCGACTTCATGAAGCGCACGTCCGTTCTGAAATGCGATGAGGCAAGTCTGCGTGTGCTCGGACCGGCGGCCGTGGCACTCGGGCGCGCCGAACAGCTCGAAGGGCATGCACGCTCGGTCGCGATGCGGCTCGGAGCGAACGAACCGTGAGCCCGCCCGAATCGGGCAAGAACCGGCTCGTATCAGTGACGTTCGATGAAGCTTCGATTGGCCGCGGCAATGCCGACCAGGAGCACGAACGCGCGATTGCCATCTACGATCTCGTCGAGGAAAACACGTTCGGTGTTCCGAACGAGGATCGCGGCCCTTACGCGCTGACGATCGCACTACACGACGCAAAGCTTGCGCTCGACATACGCTGCGAGAACGGCGATCCCGTCATCACGCATATCATTTCGCTAACCCCGTTCCGCCGCTTGCTCAAAGATTATTTCATGATCTGCGAAAGCTATTATGCGGCAATCCGGACTGCGACGCCGAGCCAAATCGAGGCGATCGATATGGGCAGGCGCGGACTGCACAACGAAGGCGCGCAACTCTTGGCCGAGCGATTAAAGGGCAAGATCGATTGCGATTTCGACACCGCGCGCCGGCTGTTCACGCTTGTCACCGCTTTGCACTGGAAAGGCTAAGCGTGAATGAATGCGAGCGAGAAGCCGCGTCGTCCGCAATCCGTCCTATTCGCCTGTACGATGAATTCGATTCGCTCGCCGATGGCGGAAGCGATCGCGCGGCATTTCTTCGGCAAGGAAATCTACTTCGCTTCCGCCGGCGTGCGGCAGGGCAGGCTCGACCCGTTCGTCACCGCCGTTATGGACGAGATCGGCATCGATCTGCAGAAGCATAAGCCGCACACGTTCGAGGACTTGGAAGATTCATCCTACGACCTGATCGTCAGCCTATCGCCGGAAGCGCATCACCGCGCGCTCGAATTCACCCGCACGGACGCGGTCGATGTCGTCTATTGGCCGACGCTCGACCCAACCGCGGTCGAGGGCTCGCGCGAGACGAAGCTCGACGCCTACAGAGGGGTGCGCGACGGATTGGTCAGGCGCATTCGCGAATTGTTGGGCGCCATGCGGCCGATGGGCAGTGTGTGATCACATCTGTCTTTCGATCAGCATGTTCTTGATTTCGGAAATCGCCTTGGCCGGATTGAGACCCTTCGGGCAGGCTTTGGCGCAGTTCATGATCGTGTGACAGCGATAGAGGCGGAACGGGTCTTCAACATTGTCGAGCCGTTCGCCCGTCGCTTCGTCGCGCGAATCCATGAGCCAGCGATGCGCCTGCAAGAGCGCCGCGGGGCCGAGATAGCGTTCCGAATTCCACCAATAGCTCGGGCACGATGTCGAGCAGCAGGCGCAAAGGATGCACTCGTACAGGCCGTCGAGCTTGGCGCGGTCGGCTGGCGTCTGCGGCCATTCGTGCTCGGGCTGCGGCGTGTCGGTCTTCAGCCACGGCTCGATCGAGGCATGCTGCGCATAAAAGCGGGTGAGATCGGGCACGAGATCCTTGACGACCGGCATATGCGGCAGCGGATAGATCCGCACCGCGCCGGAAATCTCGTCCATGCCTTTCGTGCAGGCGAGCGTGTTCGTGCCGTCGATATTCATCGCGCATGAGCCGCAAATGCCTTCACGGCAGGAGCGGCGGAAGGTCAGCGTCGAATCGATTTTCGATTTGATCCAGATGATCGCGTCGAGCACCATCGGCCCGCAATCGTCGAGATCGACGAAATAGGTATCGACGCGCGGATTGGCGCCGTCATCCGGATTCCAGCGATAGATGCGGAATTCCCTGAGGTTTTTTCCGCCGGGCTTCGGCCAGGTCTTGCCCGTCGTAATGCGCGAGTTTTTCGGAAGAGCAAATTCGACCATGATCCGTCCGCGAGCGTTGCTGCATAGACATAGCGGGCCGCAGCGCCGTGTGCACCGCTTTTCGTGAGTTTAGACGACGCGCTCCACTTTTTCCGGCTCGGTGCCGGGATCGTCGGGCGGCACCGGCTGCGGGAACATGACTGGCCGCGCGGCTGCAGCGCGGCGGGCGCGGCGCGGCTGCGCGGTTTCGGTCTCGGCGCTTGTCTCCGCTACCACGGGCACGGCATCGCCGCCGGAACCATCCTCCTTTTCCTCGGCGACGTTCTCGTGCCCCTCGCCTTCGCCGATCGGCTCCGGCGCCGAGAGCGCCGGCGGCGCTTCCTTGGTTTCGATCTCTTCCGGTATCTGCGGCATCGCCTCGATGTAATCGAGCCGCTCGTCCGGCTGGCGCCATTCGAACGCGTCGAGCTTGCCGGTCACCGGCGAGATCGGCGCCCATTGCGACGAGATGATGCCGTCGGCGATCCAGGCGGCATCGCTCGGGGCGCGCGAGCCGCGCGCCAGCCATTCGCGCACCGCGCCCATGTCGCCGTTCTGCGCCTCTTCGATCTCCGCCATGAGCAGGCACATGCGCGATGTCGGCCGCTCGCCGGGCGCGACCAGCGGCGCCATCGCCTCGCGCGCCGTTTTGAAGTCACGTGCGGCGAGTGCGGCGCGGGCGAGTGCGATGCGCCCTTCGGCGCTGTTCTGATTGAGCCGGAACAAGCGGCGGGCGCGATCCAGCCGGTCGACGCTGGAATCGCCCGGCCGCACATCGAGATAGGCGGCGACGAGATCGGGATGCGGCATGTGCTGCCAGGCGCGCTCGACCACGGCTGAGGCCTTGCGGATGTTTCCGCTGCGCGCAAACAGCCGCGAGGCAAGTGCGACGGCGGGGATGAGGTCAGGCCGGCGTTTCAGCGCCCGCCGTGCCAACGCCAGCGCGCCGACGGGATCGGTCGCCTGCCGCTCCAGTGCGATCGCCGTCTCGAGAACAGCGCGTTGACGCTCCGCCGTCTGCGCATCGATCGCGTGCGCCTTGAGATTGGAATCGACCGTGGCGAGCGCGCTTTCCCAATCGGCACGCGTCGCGTGGTGCTCGAGCACGGCGGTGCCGGCCCAAGGTAGCGGCGCGATGCGATGCGCCTGCGACGCGTAATGATGTGCCGCGTCATGATCGCCGCGCCGGCGCGCTTCGATATGCAGGCCGCGTAGCCCAAGAAGCCGCGTCTCCGGACGCGTCATCATCTCGTTGAACGCGGCTTCTGCCGCGGCGCGATCCTGCGAGAGCTGCGCGGCTTGCGCGCGCAACAAAAGCGACAGCGGCTCTTCCGGCAGATGACGGTTCGCCTCGTTGGCGGATTTCCGCGCCAGACGCACGTCGCCGGCACCGGCAGCGAGAATGCCGCGCGACAGGGCCGCATAGCCCTTGTTGCGGCGGCGTGCCTTGCGCGCCAACGCCATCAAAGAGGGAATGCGGAAGATGAAGCGCAGGATCGTCCAGAGAATCGCGATAGCAATTGCGCTCAAAAGCACGACGCCGAGACCGACGAGAAGCGAGGTCTCGATGCGATAGCCCTGCCAGGTGAGCACGATGTCGCCGGGGCGATCGGCGAGCCAGGCGAGGCCGAAAGCGATTCCCGCAAGGACGGCAAAAAAGATGAGGATGCGGATCATGATCTAAGCCACTCTCATGATCGAGGTTTGGCAAGACGCGCGATAGACTCGTTGGCGAGCGCCTGCGCCGCATTATCGGCGGCAACCCGCGCGTCGAGCGCACGGCCGAAATCTGCCGCACGCGCCTTGGCGCGGTCGGGGAGCTTCGTCCACAGATCATGCGCCCGCGCGACATCGCCGCGATCGAGCGCCGCCTGGATTTGCGAAGCGACTGCCGCGGGATCGCTGCCTGGCTTCTCGCCGGCGGAGCGGACGCGCACGAGATGCGACGCGCTCTGCGCGATGCGATCGAAAAACGAGCCCTCGCGCGGCTGATCTTCTTTGGCGATCTCGTCGGCGGGCGGGCGGAAGCGCTCGGCGAGGATGCGCGCTGTCGGCGCGCCGGTTGGCGCGAGCGGCTCGAGGGCGGCGATTTTTGTGGGATCCGCTTTCAGCGATTTGAGCGCCGAGAGCTCGGTTGGATAAGGCGTGCCGCGCGTCAGCGCCTGCTGCACGCTTTGCGCGACGACGGCGAGGGCCGCTGGATTTTCTGCGGCGGCGTTCTCCGTGTCTTTGTCTGCGGTGAGTGCGCGCGTGTCGGTTTTTGGCTGATCGATTTTGGTCTGCAGCGCGCCGAGGCGCGAATCGAGAGACCCGAGCTTCTGATCGAGCGCGCCGATGCGCGTGTCGGCATCGCCGATCTGTTGCTGGAGCGGCGACAAATCAGGCGCGGGCGCCGCGGGGGCGGAGCCAGTCGCGGCAGGGCGATCGGCCGCGCTTTGCGCTGTCGTTGCTGCCGCCTTGGCATCGCTCGATGCTTTGTCGGCGGTCGCTTGTGCACTGCGCGCCAATGTCTCGGTGCTGGCGATCCGCTTGTCGAGCGCGGCCACGGTGTCGCGGAGCGCGCCGGCGTCCGGGCGCTTTTCCAGGGCGTCGACACGGGCGGCAAGGCGAGTGACATCGCCCCGTAGCGCCGCAACCGCATTCGCCGTGTCGTCCTGGCGCGGCTGCAACGCGAGCCAAAGCGCCGCGAGCCCGGGAAGCAGTCCGATCAGAGCGGCCAATGCCAGCGGCCAGACCGGCCAGCTGCGGCTTGGCTCGCGCACCATCGGTTCTGGCTCTCGCGCCTCCCGCGCGGGCTGCGCCGGCGGCTCATTGGAATCGAGCGCGTTTTCGACCGCGGCCTTCACCTCATCCATCGAGGCAGGCGAAGGTTCGCCTGCGGAAGCTTCGCCGGATTCTGTCGGTTCAAACCTCGTTTCGTGAATTTCTTCCGCCTTGCCCTCGATCACCGGCGGCTCGCGATAGGGGAGATCGCCTGGAATCGGCGGGCGCGCCGGTATGTCTTCGCCCTTTTCTGTCGCCATTCCCTCACTGCCTCCCCTTCTCCCTCGGGCCCATCTGGGGCGCTCGCGGCCAAGCTCAAGCGCGCGCTGCGATGGCGCGGGCGAGCGCCACGGTCCGCTGCGCCATTTCCGCATGCATGCGCTCGACCATGCGGCCCTCGACCTGGACCGCACCCTTGCTACGGTTCTCCGGCGTCTCGAAGACGGTGATGACCTTCTGCGCCCAGGCGATCTCTTCGTCGGCCGGCGCGAAAACGGCATTGGCGGCGGCGACCTGGTTGGGATGGATCAGCGTTTTGCCGTCCATTCCGAGGTCGCGACCCTGCTCGCATTCGGCTTTGAAGCCCGCCTCGTTGCTGAAATCGTTGTAGACTCCGTCCAAAATTTCGAGGCCGTGGGCACGCGCCGCGGCGACGCAGATCGAGAGATAAGCCAGCATCGCCGGCCGGCCGGGGGTCAGCCGCGCGCGCGTATCCTTGGCGATGTCGTTGGTGCCCATGACCAACAGAGCCAGCCGCGAGGCCGGGTCGGCGCCGGTGCGGGCGATCGAATCGGCGTTCAAGATGGCAAGCGGCGTCTCCATCATCGCCCAGAGCCGGGTACGTTCGGGGGCGGCCGCCTCGCGCAGGTTCTTGGCCGCCATCATGATGTCGCCCGGAGTGGAGATTTTCGGCACCAGGATCGCGTCGGGTCCGGCCTCGGCGACCGCCGCAAGGTCGTCCTTGCCCCAGGGTGTATCGGGGCCATTGATCCTGACCGCGATCTCGCGGTTGCCGTAGTCGCCCTGCCGCACTGCGGCGACGACGTGGTCGCGCGCGATCGCCTTGGCGTCGGGCGAAACCGCGTCTTCAAGATCGAAAATCAGCACGTCGGCCGGCAGGCTCTTGGCCTTTTCCAGCGCCCGGACATTGGAACCCGGCATATAAAGTGCGCTTCGGCGCGGCCGAAGGATCATCAAGAACTCCCGGTTTGGCCAACCCTAGTAGGTCGGGGCGGCTCGCGCCATCCCTCGACCCCTGAGCGGTAGCCCCGACCCGCGGGCGTACTTCTTTAAGAAAGTTTTAGTAAATTCGGCAAATTCTGCCGCATCGCCATCATTCTTGCCGATTCGTAAATGAGCCTGCAGAGGTCGCAACGATCGCTACGGAGGAAGCTTCTAGCCAGCCTCATCATTCTGCTCACGGCAAACCTCGCCACTCTGCTCGTCCCGCGCGCGGTTTCGGCAGAGCCCTCGCGCCTCGCCTCACAACAAAACTGGGAGGATTAGAAATGCGCCTCGGTTTTTTCCTCGGACGGTTTCACCTCATATCGCATGATGAGGGGAACCTGGGTGAGCGCGAAGAGAATGGTCAGGGGCATGATGCCGAAGGCCTTGAAGCCCGCCCAGAAATCCGTGGTCTGCGTGCGCCAGACGATTTCGTTCAAGCCCGCAAGCACAAAAAAGAAAATACCCCATCGCAGCGTCAGCTTGCGCCAGCCCTCTTCCGATAAATGCATCACGCTGTCGAGAACGATCGGCAGGAGCGGCTTGCCGAAGGCGAGCGCACCGAGCAGCGTCGCGCCGAACAGCGAATTGACGATCGTCGGTTTCAGCTTGATGAAGACCTCATCGTGCAGAAGAAAGGTCAGCGCGCCGAAGACCGTCACCGCGATCGCGGTGACCACGGGCATGATCGGTAGGCGCTGCGTGAGGTAATAGGAAATCGCCAGCGCGACGAGCACGCTCACCATAAGCACGCCGGTTGCCGGGAAGATGCCGAATTTCAGATTGGTGACGAAGAACAGCGCGAGGGGCCCAAGCTCGAGCGCGAGTTTCACCGCGGGATTCGGCACCCGCTTCTGCATGCGCGCGTAAGTTCCGGCGTTTTCGCCGGAGGTTTCGGCTGTCACTTGGGTTCCTCCAAACTTATTCTAGTCCAGCGATGGCGCGGGCAAAATCGCGCGCCTCGAACGGTTCGAGATCGTCGGCGCCCTCGCCGACGCCGATGAAATGCACCGGCATTCTGTACTTTTCCGCGATGGCCACAAGGATGCCGCCGCGGGCTGTCCCGTCGAGCTTGGTCATGACAAGGCCCGTCACACCTGCGATGCGGGCGAAAATCTCGACCTGGCTCAGCGCATTTTGACCGACGGTAGCATCGAGCACGAGCAGCACGGCGTGCGGCGCCGCACTGTCGATCTTCTTGATGACGCGAACGATCTTTTCGAGCTCCAACATGAGCTCGGCGCGGTTCTGCAGGCGTCCGGCCGTGTCGATGAGAAGAAGATCGGCGCCCTCGGCTTTGGCCGCCTGCACCGCTTCGAAGGCGAGGCTCGCCGCGTCGGAACCCTGCTCGCGCGCAATCACGTTCGCGCCGATGCGCGCGCCCCAGATGCGCAGCTGCTCGATCGCCGCAGCGCGGAACGTGTCGCCGGCGGCGAGCATGACCGAGCGGCCTTCGGTTCGGTATTTTGACGCGATCTTGCCGATCGTCGTCGTCTTCCCCGAGCCGTTGACGCCGACAACGAGCACGATGAACGGCTTTTTCGACCAGTCGATTGTCAGCGGGTGCGCCACCGGCGCGAGGCTGCGTTCGACCTCCTCGGCGAGCACCGCGCGCACCTCCGCGGGATCGATCTCGCGATCGTAGCGGCCGCGCCCGACTGCCTCGGCGACGCGTTGCGAGGCGCTGACACCGAGGTCGGCACGCACCAGCACGTCTTCGAGATCCTCAAGCGTCGTGGTGTCGAGCTTGCGCTTGGTGAAGATGTCGGTGATCCCCTGGCCGATCGCCGACGACGAGCGCGAGAGCCCGGATGACAGCCGTTTCCACCAGGAGGGTTTTGATTCTGCCGGCGGCGGTGGCTCGAAGGCGATCGGCGCGGGCGCTTCGGCAGGAGGCGGCGCCTCGGGCGTCATGTCCGCCGCGGCGCGACCGAATAACCGGCCCAAAAATCCCGGCCGCGGATCTTTGACCTCGTTCTCGCTGCTCATCGGCTATCACGCATGCGGCTTCAAATGGGGCCTAGCGCTTGACGCCGCCAGCCTCTCTCCTGGATAGCCTCTTCGCATGACCCGAGAAGAGCTTGTCGCCCGGCTGCTCTACCGCGACGGACTGATGCTCGTCGTCGACAAGCCGGCCGGCATTCCCGTCCACAGAGGCCCGAAAGGCGGCGAAAATCTGGAAGCCTATTTCGACGCGCTGCGCTTCGGCCTGCCGCGGAGCCCCGCTTTGGCGCACCGGCTCGACCGCGACACATCGGGATGCCTTGTTCTCGGCCGCCATCGCAAGGGACTGCAGCGGCTGATGCAGCTCTTCAAGCAGGGACGCGTCGAGAAAACTTATTGGGCCGTCGTGGAAGGCGATCCTACCCCCGACGAGGGCGAAATCGACCAGCCGCTCGGCCGCCTCGATGCCGATCGCGGCTGGTGGATGCGTGTCGATCCGCTTGGGACTCCGGCGCGCACGCGCTGGCGTGTACTCGGGCGCGGCGCATCCGCGCAAGGCAGGCCTCTGGCTTTTCTTGAGCTCGCGCCATTGACCGGACGCACGCATCAGCTTCGCGTCCATTGCGCCGCCATGGGCTGGCCTGTTCTCGGCGATCGCGTCTACGGCAGCGGCAAAGCGGACGGTGCGCCGCCGCTGCATCTGCACGCGCGCCGCGTCGTCGTGCCGATCGACAAACATAAGCCGCCGACCGCGATCGAAGCGCCGGTGCCGCAGCATGTGCACGAAGCTCTGCAAGCCTGCGGCTGGAGCGGCGCGTCAGAATATGTTGATGAGATGCCCCTCGCGATCGAGCAGCATACCGGCGAGCAGCCGGTGGGAATGGTAATGCATGACTGATCTTATCGCGTAGGTCTGCAGCACGAACGGGTTCGGCCGCTTGCGCAGGGCGTTGTACGCGAAGCGCCGATAGGCCTGCCGCAGCTCGCGCTCTTTTACCGACGTTTGCAGACGCAGGAATACGGCGGCCGTTATCAAAACGGCGAGTACACCGTTTAATGCATGGCGGATCGGCTTCTGCTTCATCTCCATCTGACGCAGCTTGCTCTCGCCGAGAGCGCGGTCGAGATAGAGCGAATCCATGCGCTTGAAGAATTTATCCGCGCTATAAAGCCCGCGCAGAACGCTGAGATAACCATCGCGTAATTCTTCGCGCTGCATCCCGGCCCCAATAGCTCGCTTGAAATTTCGGATTAATCAGAACGATATCACCATGTGCCCCACCAACACTTTGCAAACTGATCCAGCAATACCGGGCTTCTCAGGTCAAGAGAAGCTCAAGCCCGCTCTAAGCCGAGCATCCCGGCTAATCTGTGGCTAAACCAGCTTGCTTGCGGTAGTGCACCTTAGCTGGCCCGAAGTCCAGACAACCCTTGCCGTAGCAACGCAGGCTCTTTCTTGATGGAGACACCGACTTTCTCGCGCGTGGCGGCTGCCGCGCCCCATATTCTCGCGGCCGAGACCGGCCGCACCATCATGGCCGAGGGCGGCAATGCCGTCGAAGCGATGATCGGCATGGCGGCGACGATCGCGATGGTCTACCCGCACATGAATTCGATCGGCGGCGACGCGTTTTGGCTCGTCCGCGAGCCGAAGGGCCGCGTCCGCTACATCGAGGCCTGCGGCTTTGCCGGTCGCGGGGCGACCATCGCCTATTATCGCGGGCTCGGATATGACGCGATTCCGCCGCGGGGCGCGCTCGCGGCGCTGACTGTGCCCGGCGCGATCGGCGGCTGCGCGCTGGCGCTCGACCTGGCAAGAGCGATTGGCGGCCGCTTGCCTTTGCCGGATTTATTGCGCGACGCCATCCGCTTTGGCCGGGACGGCTATCCGCAATCGCGCTCGGAAGCGAACGGCAAGCCGTTCGAATTCGATATGCTGAAAGAGGCGCCGGGTTTCGCCGAGCGCTTTCTTGTCGACGGCAAATTCCCGGAAGCAGGCACGCTGCGCCGCGCCGGGAAGTTAGCCGACACACTCGATCAGCTCGCGCATGAAGGGCTCGATGATTTTTATCGGGGCGACGTGGCGCGGGAACTTGCCGCGGATATCGAACAGATGGGCGCGCCGCTCACGCGCGAAGATCTTTCCGCCTACCGCGCCGTTGCGCGCGATTCGCTCGAACTGCATCTGCAGGGACGCGCTCACTATAATTCGCCGCCGCCGACGCAAGGCTTGGCGTCGCTGCTGATCCTCGGGATCTTCGACCGACTGAAGGTGACACGCAAAGAGTCCTTTGAGCACATCCATGGACTTATCGAAGCATCGAAGCGCGCGCTGACGATTCGCGATCAGGTCTGCACCGATTTCGAACATCTCCAACACGATCCGGTGAGCTTCCTCGCCCCAAAAATTCTGCAGCGCGAAGCTGAGGCGATTTCGATGAAAAAGGCCGCGCCATACCCGGTCGCGCCGGCGACTGGCGATACGATCTGGATGGGCGCGATCGACGCGAGCGGGCTCGCGGTCTCCTATATTCAATCGCTTTACTGGGAATACGGATCGGGTTGCGTTCTGCCGCGCACCGGCGTGCTCATGCAGAATCGCGGCGTGTCGTTTTCGCTCGACGTAAATGCAATGAATCCGCTCGCGCCGGGACGGCGGCCGTTTCACACGCTTAATCCGGCGCTCGCTTCGTTCAGCGATGGGCGCGTCATGTGCTATGGCGCGATGGGCGGCGATGGACAACCGCAATTCCAGGCGCAGGTTTTCACGCGATATCTGCTCGGTGAAGGAATCGCCGGCGCGATTGACGCGCCGCGGTTTCTCTTCGGCCGCACATGGGCATCGCCGAGCCGGGCGTTGAAAGTGGAGGACCGCTTCGATCCCGAAATCATCGAGCGCCTGCGCTCCGTTGGGCACGAGGTCGAGATGCTCGGCTCCTATGATGAGAATCTCGGTCATGCGGGCGCGCTGGTGCGCTATGCCGACGGCCACATCGAAGCGGCGCATGATCCGCGTTCCGATGGCGGCGCCGCGGGAATTTGACCGCAAGCTCGACAGTGCTCTTGACGAGCGCCGCGGCATAACCCATCTGCATTGCTGCAGTGCAACACAGGTTATTGTCCTACGCCCTATACTGTGGCACGACCGCCCCGCCCTCCATCCAGATCACCGGAAGAGATGCCGCCTTTCAACGGACACAACTTTCAAGACCGCCAGAGCGAGGCGGCAAATGCCAGAAAAGCCCAGCTCGAAAAGTTCCGCTCCCGGCCGGATCCGAACGACCCTGCGATCCTCGAAAAGCAGGCGCAGCGCCGGGCTGTGATAGAGGCGCGCAAGGCCCGCGAAGCGGAGCGCGAGCGTCAGCGCAAGATCAGGGAAGCCGAGGAGGCCGCACGTAAGGCCGCCGAAGAGACGGCACGGCAGGAGCAGCTGCGGCTTGAGGCCGAGCTGCAGGAACAGCTGAGGCTTGAGGAGATCGCTCGCAAAGAGGCGCTCGAGGCCGAGAAGAAGGCCGAGCGCGACGCCCGTTATGCCGCGCGCAAGGAGCGCAAGCTGCAGCGCAAGAGCGAGATACGGCGCTACCGCTGATTACCGGCCGGACGGCCGGGCAAGCCCGGCCGCATGAGAGCCTCGCCTGCTACTTCTTTTCCGAGCGGCCAGACTTGTTGCCAGGCTTGCCTTCGACGCCGGCGGCACCGCCCGCGGCGGTCGGAGCGCTCGTCGCCGAGCGGCCGGAATTGCTGTCATTCTGCTTCTGCGTTGCGGTGCTCGGCTGAACGTTGCTGCCTGCCGCAGGGCCGGTCGTGCTTCCGGGTGAGCCGCCGGTTTGCGCCCAGGCAGCTGTGCCGATGAGCAATGCCGAGGCGACTGCCCCTCCGGTCAAAATCGATTTCGTGCGCATCAAGTTTCCTCCGTCCTCTGTTTTAACGTGAGACAACGCCAGCTGACCGGCTTGGTTGCTCGCTCAAGCGCCAGGCCATTCGTGGCAAAACCCTGGGAGACAGAGCAGGAAAAGAGTTGGCAAAGGACGCGCCGGAGCCTAAATTGGCCTCAGGCGTCCTGCTCACCGATTTAAGGCAGCGGCGGCTGATCCTGAGAGGAGTCGATCAATGGCCTGGACAACCCCGGTTCTCACCGAAGTTTGCGTTGGTATGGAAGTCACCAGCTACGCGTCAGCGGAAATCTAAGGGCCGCACGTCCGCTTTCGAGCGGATGTGAATGGCCGACGCGCTGCGGATTCGCGTTCTCGGTTCGGCGGCAGGCGGCGGCTTTCCACAATGGAATTGCCTCTGTCCAAATTGCCGTCTCGCCTGGCAAGGTGATCCCCGCGTTCGGCCCCGGACACAGTCGAGCCTAGCTATCAGCGCCGACGGCAATCGTTGGCTGCTTTTGAACGCCTCGCCTGACCTGCGGCAGCAGATTTACGCCAACAGCTGTCTCCGCCCGCGGGGCACGACGCGCCAAACTCCGATCGCCGGAGTTTTCCTGACGAACGGTGACGTCGACCACCTCGCGGGTCTTTTGACCTTGCGCGAGCAGCAAGCTTTTACGATCTACGCCAGCGCGAGCGTGCTCGAGCAGACGAAGCACGGCGCGTTCGGCGTGCTCAATCCCGATCTCGTGCAGAGAACGCCCGTCGCGCTGGAGGCGCGGATCGACATGGGCCTCGGTTTTTCCATTCAGCCTTTCGCGGTGCCGGGCAAGGTGCCGCTTTATCTCGAAGGCGACGACGTTCGCATCGGCGAAGAAACCGACACAACGGTGGGCGTTGCGATCGAATGCGGCACGCGGCGCGCGATCGTCATTCCGGGATGCGCGGAAGTCACCGACGATGTCCTGCGCCGCGTCGAAGGGGCGGATGTGCTATTCTTCGACGCCACGACGTTCACCGACGACGAGATGATCCGCTTCGGCCTGTCGCAGAAAACCGCGTGGCGCATGGGCCATTGCGCGATTACCGGCGAGCGCGGCTCGCTCGCGCGCTTCGCCAACTCTAGGATCGGCCGGCGCGTCTACACGCATATCAACAATTCCAATCCAATCCTTGTCGAGGACTCGCCCGAGCGCGCCAAGGTGGAAGCAGCCGGTTGGATCGTCGCGCATGACGGGCTGGAGATCGCGCTATGACTACGCGCGAGCCCATGAGCCCGCAGGAACTTGAAGCGGCTTTGCGCCATGTCGGCGCGACGCGCTATCACAATCTGCATCCCTTCCACAAAAGGCTGCATTCCGGTCAATGCAGTTTCGAGGAAGTGCAGGCCTGGGCGCTCAATCGCTATTTTTATCAGGCGACGATCCCGATCAAAGACGCGACGGTGCTGTCGCGCATGAATTCGTCCGCGGACCGGCGCGAATGGCGCAAACGCATCGAGGATCACGACGGCACGCGTGAAGGCGAGGGCGGCATCGAGCGCTGGCTGAAGCTCACCGAGAGCTTCGGCTTTAATCGCGATTACGTGATCTCGACGCGCGGCATTCTCGCGGCGACGCGTTTTGCCGTCGAGGCTTACGTGAATTTTTGTGCGCAGAAGACGCTGCTCGAAGCGGTCGCCTCTTCGCTGACGGAACTGTTTTCTCCGAACATCATCAACGAGCGCGTCAGCGGCATGCTGGCGCATTACGATTTCGTCAGCCGCGAGACGCTGGCTTATTTCACCGCGCGTCCGGCGCAGGCGCAGCGCGACAGCGATTTTGCGCTGGCCTACGTCAAACAGCACGCGAAGACGCGCGCCGAGCAGGATGCGGTCATCGGCGCGCTCGAATTCAAGACCGACGTGCTCTGGGTGCAGCTCGATGCGCTCTGGGGCGCTTATGTCGCCGGCGCAATTCCGCCGGGCGCATGGCGGCCCGGCGAAGGCTTGCAAACGCGCGAGAGCGCCGCATGAGCGCCGCCGCGATCAGCGAGACGAGCGTGCCGCGCCTACCGCGCGGCGTGCGCTTAAAGCATGATGACACGCGTAACGAATGGCTGCTACTGGCGCCCGAGCGTATCCTCAAAGCCGATCCGATCGCCGCCGAAATCTTGAAGCGGTGCAACGGCGAGGCGACGCTGGCGGCGATCGTCGACGATCTCGCCGCATCTTTCGGTGCGGATCGCGCCCGCATCGATACCGACGTGCGCACATTGCTTGCCGGCCTCGCCGACAAGCGCATGGTGGAATTATGAACGCGCCGGCAAATATCCCGCGCCCCGTCGGGTTGCTGGCCGAGCTGACGCATCGCTGTCCGCTCGGCTGCCCCTATTGCTCCAATCCGCTGGAACTCGAATCGCGCGCCGAGGAACTCGATACCGCCACCTGGCAGCGCGTCTTCTCCGAGGCCGCCGAGCTCGGCATCATTCACATCCATCTCTCCGGCGGCGAACCCGCATCGCGCCGCGATCTTGTCGAGATCGTCGCCCATTGCGCCAAGGCCGGCCTCTACACGAACCTGATCACGTCGGGCATCGGGCTCAACGAAGAGCGCGTCGCGGAACTGTCGCGCGCCAGGCTCGATCACGTGCAGCTATCGATCCAGGACAGCGAAGCGGAGTCTGCCGATCGCATTGCCGGCTATGAAGGCGCTTATGCGCGCAAGCGCGACGTTGCCCGCTCCGTCACCGAAGCGGGCTTGCCGCTGACGGTCAATGCCGTCATTCATCGCGCCAATGTTGCGCGCGCCGGCGCGATGGTGAAACTCGCGATCGAGCTCGGCGCCAAGCGCGTCGAAATCGCGCACACCCAATATTACGGCTGGGCGAAGACCAATCGTGCGGCGCTCTTGCCGTCGCGTGCCGATGCGGAGCGCGCCATCGCCGAAGTCGAAGCTTTGCGCGAAGAACACAAGGGCGTCATCGTTATCGATCACGTCATTCCCGATTACCACGCGCATTATCCGAAAGCCTGCATGGGCGGCTGGGCGCGGCGCACGCTGAACGTCACGCCGACCGGCAAGGTTTTGCCGTGCCACGCGGCGGAGACCATTCCGGGATTGGAATTCTGGAGCGTGCGCGAACATGCGCTCGCCGACATCTGGTATGCCTCGCCGGCGTTCCAGGCGTTTCGCGGCACCGATTGGATGGTCGAGCCCTGCCGCTCCTGTCCGCGCAAGGAGATCGATTTCGGCGGCTGCCGCTGTCAGGCGATGGCGATCACCGGCGATGCGCGCAACGCCGATCCGGTCTGCCATCTCTCGCCGCATCATTACCGCGTCGAGGCGATCGTCAGCGAGAATACGGCAAAGGCGGCGCCCGATTATGTTTACCGGCGCATGCAGCGCGCGCCGGCGGTGGTCTAGACGCTCCATTACGCGTGACGAAAACACCGAACGGGCGGCTCGCCTGGCGTGGTTCGACTGCAACACAGGCATAAATTCGAGAGATTAGAGCGGCTTCTGCCGTTTTGATTGCACGCTGCGCGGTTTAATCAGCAAAGCATACCAAGGTGCGCGGCGAGAGGCGCTGGCGTAGCACCAGGGAAGGGCGGAAATGTTTCGCCGCGGAACGCTCGCCATCGCGCGGATGATTTGCGTGAGCGCGTCCCCGCTCCTGGCGTTTGGGGCAGAGGCGCAGCAGGCGCTTCCCGAGATCGAGATCGTCAGTCCGTCGCCGCTTCCGGCGCGGCGCGTGGCGCGGCCGGCGCGGCCGGTCGTGGTACCCGAGGTCAGCCGGCCGCGCGAGGTCATCCGCGCCCGCGAAGCGCGCGCACGCCGCGCCGCGGCAACCCGAACGCGTGTGGCCCGCCGCCCCCTTGCCGCTCCACAAGCGGCTCCTCCCGCCGAGACCACGACGCCGGTTGCCGCCAATGAGCCCGCTTCAACCGGCGGCATCGACCGTGCCAAGATTCCCGCCAACGTGCAGGTCGTGACCTCGCGTGAGATCGAGCGCACCGGCACGTCCAATCTGGTCGATGTCCTCGACCGCCGCCTCTCCAGCGTCGCAGTCACCGATTCCGCCGGCAATCCGTTCCAGGCGACCGTCACTTATCGCGGCTTCGCTGCCTCCCCGGTGCCCGGCACGCCGCAGGGGCTCGCCATCTATCAGAACGGCATCCGCATCAACGAAGCCTTCGGCGACGTCGTCAATTGGGATTTGATCCCGACGATCGCGATCGATCGCGCCGTGGTCTTCACCAACAATCCGGTGTTCGGGCTCAACGCGATCGGCGGCGCGATCTCGCTCGAGATGAAGAACGGCTTCACTTGGCAGGGTACCGAGATTGATTTCCGCGGCGGCTCGCGCGGCAGGGTGCAGGGCAGCCTGCAATCCGGCCAGCAGGTCGGCAACTTTGCGACGTATCTGGCGATGGAGGGGATCGACGATCGCGGCTTTCGGCAAATCTCGCCGTCTTATGTGCGCCGCATGTATGGCGATCTCGGCTACCGTGCCGAGGATGTCGAGTTGCATCTCAACATCGGCTCGGCGTCG
>Ga0164305_10000210_pt1 | contig 20446 bp, 19 predicted proteins | sample Whisoiple_237_MG_FD_110215 | JGI IMG/M metagenome (GOLD analysis project Ga0164305, IMG submission 110215) | Soil microbial communities amended with pyrogenic organic matter from upstate New York, USA - Whitman soil sample_237_MG | ecosystem: Environmental > Terrestrial > Soil > Agricultural...
GCCGCATCGATGATCATCGGCGAGGAAGCCTATGAAACTACGGTCCCGACCGTCTACTCGCAGATCGTCTCGCTGAAGGCCAAGGGCGCCGACGTATTCGTCAGCATCACGACGCCGAAATTCGCCGCGCAATCGATCAAGAAAGTCGCGGAGCTCGGATGGAAGCCGCTGTTCATCCTAAATAACGTCGGAGCTTCGATCGGCGCTGTGATGAAGCCGGCCGGTTTTGAGAACGGGCAGGACATCATTTCCGCAAACTACGCCAAGGACGCAACCTCCGCACAGTGGAGGGACGATCCGGGCATGAAGAAGTTCTACGCCTTTCTCGACAAATATTATCCGGACGCCAACCGCGCCGATGCATCGGTGCTGACCGGCTACAATGTCGTCCAGACCGTTGTCGCGGTGCTCAAGCAATGCGGTGACGATCTCACCCGCGAAAATATCATGAAGCAGGCGGCCAATCTCAAAGAGCTGGAGATCGACGGACTGCTGCCGGGCATCAAAATTCACACGAGCCCGACCGACTACGCTCCGATCAAGCAGCTGCAGCTGATGCGCTTCAAGGGCGAGAATTGGGAGCTGTTCGGCCCTGTCATGGGCGGCCAGGCCAGCGGCTGACCCTTTCGGTGGCGCCCACCCCGCGCCTTACGCGGGGTGGGTTCGCCAGCTCAGTAATGTCGAGGCCTTTTGTGGTGCGGTCGCGGTCGCTTGCCGTTCGCGGTGACGAGCACCTTGATCGGCTGCGACAGGATCGGCGGATCGTGCGGAACGTGGTTCTCGTCGCCGAGCAGCAGCTGCAGCGTGTGCGTGCCGAGCGGCAGTTTCACCTTCGCTTCGGTCTGTCCGAGCCCGAAATGCAGATGGTTGAAGTCGTTCGGGATCGGCTCGTCCATCGGCGGCAGCGGCGTGTCGATCAAGAGATGATGGTGGCCGGTATTGGCCTTCTCGACGCCGGCCGGCGCGACGCCCATGCCGATCAGGCCGAAGCGTACGACGGTCTCCGGCGGGACGACGCTGCCATTCCTGGGATAAACCAAATACACCTTGGCGCCGGCCGGTGAAGGCTTGCGCTTATAGGCGGGTTTTGCCGGCGCAGAGGCCGCGCCTTGCGTGCTCGCGCCTTCCACCACCTTGACGTGGATGCGATCCGACATGACCGGCGGCGTGTGCGGAATGTGATCCTTGTCGCCGAGCAAAAGCTGCAATGTGTGGTCGCCCGGAGTGAGCGTTACTTGCGCCTCCGTTTGCCCCGCGCCGAAATGCAGGTGGTTGAAGTCGTTCGGGATCGGCTCGTTGAGCGGCGGCACCGGCGTATCGATCAAGAGATGATGATGACCGGAATTCGGCCGATCGGAGCCGGCCGGCGCCACGCCCATATTGCGGAGGCCGAAATGGATCACGCTCTTTGTCGGAATCGTCGCGCCGTCCTTCGGATCGACAAAGTAAACGGCGGCGCCAGGCGGTGAGGGCGTTGGGCCGCCCTTGTCCTGCGCCAGCGCAACCCCGAACGGCAGTCCAAGCAGCAACCCTGCAATCATACCGCTCGTGCCAAAACAGCGGCGGACATTGTTTCCGACAAACGGCATTGCTGAACCCTCCCGAAGCGATCACGAGGGAAAGCTAGCCGAACTTGCGCGGCTCGGGAAGCGAGGTTCGGCCGGATCGGTCGCCGGCCGGCAGGCGGCGACGAAGGGATAAGGGATTGAACCCATTGTGGCTATTGCGTCTCCACCCTAAGCTAGGAACGGGTGGAGAGGAACGTGCCGGGTAGCGACATGGGGGCGGAAAAGAGCTGCACTCGCTTCAAGTTGCGCAACGCGTTCTGGCTCGCGCTGCTGCTCGTTGCGTTTGGGGGCGCCGGCTTTGCGCTTGCGCAGGCGCCGGCGCCGGCGCCGGGCGCCGGCAGCGGCAAGCGCATCGCGCTGGTCATCGGCAATGCCGCTTATCCTGACGCCAGCGCACCGGTGCCGAGCGCGATCAAGGACGCCCGCTCGCTCGCCGAGGAGCTGAAGCGGAACGACTTTGAAGTTGAGGAGAAGGAGAACGCCAATCGCGAGACGATGCGCCGCGCCCTCGACGCATTTCTTGCAAAAATTCAGCCGGGCTCGGCGGCTCTGCTTTACTTCAGTGGGTTTGGCATCCAATCGGCGCGTCAGACTTATCTCATTCCTGTTGACGCGCAGATTTGGTCGGAGCCGGAGGTCAAGCGCGATGGCTTCGGTCTTGATGATATTTTGAGCCAAATGGGCCAGCGCGGGGCGCGCGTAAAGATCGCTATCCTCGATGCTTCGCGGCGTAATCCTTACGAACGCCGCTTCCGCTCCTTCTCCGCCGGTCTCGCCACGATTGACGCGCCAGATGGGACGCTGGCCATCTACGCGGCGGCACCGGGACGTGTGTCGAATGACGCCGCTGGCGACACCAGCCTGTTCATGCAGGAACTGCTGAAGGAAATCCGCACACCCGACAATACCGCTGAAGATGCTTTCAATCACGCGCGACTCGGCGTCTCGCGCGCATCTAACCGGGAACAAATTCCGTGGGTCGTGTCGTCGCTAAGCGAGGATTTTTCTTTCGCGAAGCCTAGTGGCACGCCTTCGACAAATGACGTGGCGCGCCCGGCGGCCCCAGCACCGGCGCCGCCCCCACAGCCGGCTCCCACGACTGCGCCACCGCCTGTTGCGCAAGCGCCCGCGCCGCGCGCTGCTCCTCCTCCTCAACCTCAACCCACGGCACCAGCACCAGCACCAGCGCCCGCCGCGCCGCGGCCGCCGGCGGCCGCGGCGCCGGCAAGCCTGCGGCCGGGCGACAGCCTCCGCGATTGCCCGGATTGTCCGGAATTGATCGTCATCCCCCCCGGCTCGTTCGACATGGGCGCGGCGGCGACCCCGTTCGACCGGCCGGTGCACCGGGTGACGCTCGCCGAGCCGTTCGCGATGAGCCGCAACGAGATCACCTTCGACGACTGGGATAAGTGCGTCGCGGCGGGCGCCTGCCGCTTCAAGCCCGACGATCGCGGCTGGGGACGCGGCGACCATCCGGTCATCAATGTCAGTTGGTCGGACGCCAAGGAATACGTCGCCTGGCTCGCTCAAAAGACCGGCAAAGCGTATCGCCTGCCGAGCGAATCCGAATGGGAATATGCGGCACGCGGCGGAACCAAGAGCCCGTTCTATTGGGGAACGCAGGTCGGCACGCGCATGGCAAATTGCCGCGACTGCCAAACCGGCGAGCCGGTGCAGACGCTTGGCGTCGGCAGCTTTCCGCCGAACCCATTCGGATTAAACGACATGGCCGGCAATGCGGCGGAGTGGCTGGAAGATTGCTGGAACGAAAGCTATCGCGGCGCGCCGTCGGATGGCTCGGCGTGGACGAGCGGACAATGCTCGCTGCGCGTTCTACGCGGCGGATCTTTCGACACGCAGTCGGCGTATCTGAAATCGGCGGCGCGATTCCGCTACGATTCCGACGTGCGCTATTTCGGCAATGGTTTTCGCGTGGCGCGGAAGCTTCCTTGAGCGCCGCGATAACTGAACGCTTGACATCGACAATTAGTCCTACGTCCGACGCTCCCCTCGCCGGCAAGACCGTCGCGGTCGTGCATGCCGACTGGCATTCCTGCGGCAGTTACGAGATCAACGTCACGCAGGCGGCGACCTACCGCGCGCTTGGCGCGCGGGTGATCTCGGTCGCGGTCAGCGATCATCTCGGACATACGCCTGATAAACCGGCGGCTTGGCAGGTCTACATCGCCGCAACGCCCGATATGCCGGCCGATAAGCGCTATTACACCGGGCCGCCGCTTTCGACGCTGCTGCGTCCGGATTTTCTCTTCCGCGAATATCGTCAGCTGATCCGCGGCAATCATCCCGTCTACCAGGCAGGACTTTCAGAGCGGAGCATCGTGCCGGACGAGCTTGCCGCCGAACGCATCGATCTCATCCACTGCAATCATTATTTCTGCATGCCGTTCGCCGAAAAGCTGCGCGGTGGCGCTCGCAGCCCGATCCTTCTCGAAACGCAAGACATCCAAGCCGACCAATATCAATTGCGGAACGAAAGCGCGTTTCTGCTGCCGCCGCGCGCCACTTACGAGGAAATGCTGGCGATCGAGCTCGATTGGATGCGCGGCGCCGATCTCATGGTGCATCTCAATGCCGAGGAGGATCGCACATTCCGCCGGCTTCTGCCGGAGAAGCCGCATGCGCTGATCTATCCCGCCGTTGCAGCGGTGCCGACCGGTCCCGGCGGCGACGATATCGTCATGGTGGCGAGCGCCAATCGCGGCAACGTGCTCTCGGTCGAGTGGTTCTTGTCGGAAATCCTGCCCCGCGCCGGTGATGTGCAAGTCGTAATCGTCGGTAACATCGACGCGGCGCTGCGCAAGCACAATGCCGCGCTTTACGAGCGGCATCGGCATCTGTTCCGCGGCCGTGTGGAGGACATCGGCAGCGTCTACGCCAACGCGAAACTCGTGCTTTTGCCGACGAGCGAAGGTCACGGGCTGTCGATCAAGACTGTCGAGGCGCTGTCGAGCGGGTTGTCCCTCATCGCTACATCGCAGGCGTTCCGCGGCATGCAGGTCGATCCGGCAAGCCTCGCCAACGTGAGGATCGCGGACAGCCCGGAAGAATTCGCCGGAGCCTTGAGAACGGCCGCCGGCCGGGCGCCGGCGAGCGGGGCCGAGCGGCTCGCCAGCGACACCCGCCGCTTTTACGAGGCGCATTTCAGCCTCGAGGCCTACCGCGAGGCGCTCGCAAGGCAGGCTTTGCCCCTCCTGGCGGGCCGATAAAAAGACATAAAGATGTCTTTATATGCTTATTGCCGGGCCGCCGGCCCGCTGCTATAAGCCGCCGACCCCTTTCCAACCCGACAGAGCGCCATGCCCAAATCGAACCTCGCCGCCGTCCCGCATTTCAACGACTACGCCGTCGCCGACATCGGCCTTGCCGATTGGGGCCGCAAGGAAATCGCCATCGCCGAGACGGAGATGCCCGGCCTCATGGCGACACGCGCCGAATTCGGCGCGTCGCAGCCCTTGAAGGGCGCGCGCATCGCTGGCTCGCTGCACATGACGATCCAGACCGCTGTGCTGATCGAGACCCTGAAGGCGCTCGGCGCGGACGTGCGCTGGGCCTCCTGCAACATCTACTCGACGCAGGACCATGCGGCGGCCGCGATTGCCGCCACCGGCACCCCGGTCTTCGCCATCAAGGGCGAGAGCCTCGAAGATTACTGGGACTACACCCACCGAATTTTCGAATGGGGCGACGGCGGCACGCCGAACATGATCTTGGACGATGGTGGCGACGCGACGCTGCTCATCCATCTCGGCCTCAAGGCCGAAGGCGGCGACACCGCGTTCCTCGACAAAGCTTCGAACGAGGAAGAGGAAGTGCTTTTCGCCGCGATCAAGAAGCGGCTCAAAGCCAATCCCGGCTGGTACAAGCGCAACGCCGAGGCGATCAAGGGCGTCACCGAAGAGACGACGACCGGGGTGCATCGCCTCTACATCATGCAGAAGGAAGGGCGGCTGCTCTTCCCGGCGATCAACGTCAACGATTCCGTGACGAAGTCGAAATTCGACAATCTCTACGGCTGCCGCGAGTCGCTGGTCGACGGCATCCGCCGCGGCACCGACGTGATGATGGCCGGCAAGGTCGCGATGGTCGCGGGCTTCGGCGATGTCGGCAAGGGCTCGGCTGCGAGCCTGCGCAACGCCGGCTGCCGCGTCATGGTCTCGGAGATCGATCCGATCTGCGCGCTGCAGGCGGCAATGGAAGGCTACGAAGTCACGACGATGGACGATGCGGCCAAGCGCGCCGACATTTTTGTCACCGCCACCGGCAATGTCGACGTGATCACGGTCGACCACATGCGGGCGATGAAGGACCGCGCCATCGTCTGTAATATCGGCCACTTCGATTCCGAGATTCAGGTCGCGGGCCTCAAGAACTTCAAGTGGCACAATGTGAAGCCGCAGGTCGACGAAGTGGAATTTGCCGACGGCAAGCGCATCATCCTTCTGTCCGAAGGACGGCTGGTGAACCTCGGCAATGCGACGGGACATCCCTCCTTCGTCATGTCGGCGTCATTCACCAACCAGACGCTGGCGCAGATCGAGCTTTGGACGAAGCAGGGTCAATATCAGCGTCAGGTCTACACGCTGCCGAAGCATCTCGACGAAAAAGTCGCCTCGCTGCATCTCGACAAGATCGGCGTGAAGCTGACGAAGCTCACGAGCGAGCAGGCGACGTATCTCGGTCTGCCGCAGCAGGGGCCGTACAAGCCGGATCATTATCGGTACTGATCGGCTGATCGTTAGCCACATTCCCGGAGCCGCCTGACCTCGCATGTTTGCAAGGTCAGCATGAGAAATGTCGAAGTCGGGAACACCCGACTTCGAATGCGGCAACCGGGACCCAGGAGTCTTCCTCGGCAGCGCAGGTGCATTTTGCCCTGGACCCCGGGTTGCCTTCGGCGCCCGGGGATGTGGTCATTGCAATGCTTCCCCTGAATTAAAGCTATAACAGCGCCGCGTTCCGCAGCGCCGCGAGATCGCGCGAGCCCGTGCAGAAACACGCGATGCGCAGCTGATCGATCACACCATTTAAATGATCGGCAACGGCCTCAGCCGAAACAAGTGCCGGCTCCAACGTGCCGGCGGCGATGCCGGCGAGATCGGCGCCAAGCCGGATCGCTTTCGCCGCGGTGATCCCATCTTTGATGCCGCCGGAGCCGATGAGCGGCGTCTCGATGCAATGCGCGCGCACATCACGGATCGCATCTGCGGTCGGAATTCCCCAGCTTGCGAAGGAGCGCGCGACGGCGCGATCGCGTTCGCTGAGTGCGCGCTCCGATTCGACGAGCGCCCAGCTGGTGCCGCCGGCGCCGGCAACATCAATCGCAGCAACGCCGGCTTCGACAAGCCGGCGCGCGATCGCACCGGAAATGCCGCAGCCGATCTCTTTGGCGATGATCGGCACCGGCAGCGTGCGGGCGAGCTTGGCAATCGCTTCCAGAATGCCGCGCCAATCGCGATCGCCCTCGGGCTGCAGTGCTTCCTGCAACGAGTTGAGATGCAAATAGAGCGCATCGGCCTCGATCATGTCGATGACGGCGCGCGCTTCCTTGTCGCCAAACCCATGCGCGAGCTGCACCGCGCCGAAATTTGCGTAGATGGGAATGGTCGGCGCGAGCTGACGCAAACGGCGGCCAAACCCGGCATCGCCGGCACTCTCGATGGCGATGCGCTGCGAGCCGACGGCGAACGCGATGCCGAGCATCTGCGCCGCTTCGGCAAGGTGCGTGTTGATTCGCTCGGCACGCGAGGGGCCGCCGGTCATCGAGCTGATCAAGAGTGGCGCCGCGAGTTTCTTGTTGAGAAATGTGCAGGAGAGGTCGATCTCGTCGAGCGCAAGCTCCGGCAGCGCGCAATGTGCGAAGCGGATTTTCTCGAAGCCGGTCGTGAGCTCGTCCTGGCGGCCAAGGCCTTGCAGCACGATGTCGAGATGCTGGTCCTTGCGTGCGGCGATGCTGTTGCTTGGCGGCGGGTCCATTAGTGGCTTGTTTTGTTTGAGCGCTCCTCCAGTCGAGCGAAAACTTCCTCGGCCGGCATATCCGGGCTCGGATCTTCGAGCGCCTCGTCGAGCTGACGGCGAATTTCGCCGATCGCTGCTTCCCGTTCCTCGAGAAGGCGGAGACCGTCGCGGATGACCTCCCCGACATCATGATAGCGGCCGGCATCGATTTGCCGCCTGACAAAAGCTTCGAGGTGGGGATCAAGATCAACGCTGGTCATGTCGCCTCTTCTCTAAAGCAAAATGCGGCACTTACGCCGCCTCCCGCCACTCCGGCAGCGTCGAGGCAAATTGCGGATAGGTCTCGGCGAGCTCTCGACGAATGCGCCCGCGCAGCAGCGCCAATGTTGCCGCATCCGGCGCCGCAGTCTGCGGCACATTCTCAGGCGCATCATAGTCGAAGCCGGTTGCGGCGCGTACATCCTGCGCCGTGAAACCCGGATGCACGCTCTCCAGCCGAAAGCGCGCACGCGCTTTGTCGAAGGAGAACAGCGCCATTCCGGTCAGCAGCGCATAGGGGCCGCCGCGCCGCTCCACATTTGGCGCACTGGTGCCCGGTGCACTGATAAAATCGACGCGCTCGACGAAAACGCGCGGCGAATGCTCCTCGCGAAAGAGGATCACGCGCGGCACGACGAAATACATGAAGCTCGAGCCGAACGAGCCCGGCCAGCGCACGTCGCTACGCGGATAGTCGCCGCTGCCGACCAGATTGATGTTGCCTTGCCCATCGATCTGGCCGCCGCCGAGAAAGAACGCATCGATGCGCCCCTGCGCGGCGCAGTCGAACAATTCGACGCCGCCATCGGTAAAAAAATTGTGCTCCTCCGAGCCGAGGATGGAAATACGCAACGGCTCACGCCCGGCGATCTCGTCCGCAGCCCGCACAAGCATCGCGCCGGCGGCGGGGATCGGAGAGGACGCGCCGACCGCAACATGGCGAAGGCCCGCGAGCAGGCGCGCGACGCAGGCAATCAGCTGCTCGTGTGGCGTTGCCGCTTGCATCAGGCGGCCCGCGCGCGCTGGATGAAATTGTCGACGTAGGCGCGGAAACCTTCCGGCGTTCGCGCCATCTGCGCGTAGCGGGCGATCTCGGCGCTATCGGCGGGGTATTCGCCCCAGAGGCCGAGCGGCCACGCGCCGCGCTCGGCGATTGCGACTTGCGACACATAGAGCGCCGGCAGCACGCCCGCGGCATCGCGCTCGTCTTCCATGAGCGAAGTTTCGCTGATCCGCTCGACGGTGACGAGCGTCGTCTTTGCCGCATAGGCCATTGTCGCGAGCTCGCGCCGGCGGCCGATGCGCACATTGCCGAAGCGATCGGCTTCCGGGGCATGAAACAGCGCGATGTCCGGGGACAACGCCGGGACGATGACGATCGGGTCGTCGCTCTCGAACGGGTTGTCGATCACCTTCCAATCGGCGCGATGGGCGAGAACGTCGCTGCCGATGATGCCGCGGATCGGCATGAACGGCACGCCTTTCTGCGCGGCGAGCAGCGCGGCATGAATCGCCGGGCAGGTTGCGTCGACGAGCCGGATGCTGCCGTCGCGCGCCGCGGCCTGGAAGCGCGGGGCGCCGCCGGCTTCGCCGAGCGTCACCGCGCTGGTCTCCAGCGTCGCGACCAGGCCCTCGCCGACGAAGATGTCCGTCTGCATGCCGCTTGCGGGCACACAGATGAGATGCAGCTTGCCGCTGCCGCGCCGCACCAGCGCCGCGGTCGCCGCCATGGCGACGCCGCAATAATCGGCGGGCACGGCGAGCGTGGCGCCGGGCGCGATGGTCGCGACGAGGTTTTCCAGCGAGACGATGGAGGTCATGGGAGTGCTCCGGGCGCACAAATTAGCTGCTGGGGAAGTCGAAAGCCATCCCGGGGCGAACGAGTGCAGCCAAGTTGCCGGGCCGCGGTTAACGCGCGAGACTCTGGACATGTGGACCAGCTCACACCCGCTCACGCGGCGCGCCTTGCTTGCCGGAAGTGCCGCGCTCCCGCTCGCGCCCGTCCGCGCCGCCGAGCCAGTCATTGTCGCGTCGAAAATCGACACCGAAGGCGCGCTGATCGGCGAAATGATCCTGGCGCTGCTCGAAGCCGCCGGCATTCCGGCGCGCAATCGCCTGCAGCTCGGCCCGACGCGCATCCTGCGTGCCGCGATCCTCTCCGGCGCGATCGACCTTTATCCCGAATATACCGGCAACGCCGCGTTCTTCTTCGCGATGGACGGCGATCCCGTCTGGAAGGATGCGCGCGCCGGCTATGAGTGCGCCAGAGCGCTCGACCTTCAGCGCAGCGATCTTGTCTGGCTGAAACCCGCGCCCGCCGATAATTCCTGGGTCCTCGCGATGCGCGCCGATTTCGCCGACGCGCATCGCCTCGCCACGCTCGACGATTTCGCCCGCTGGACGCGTGAGGCCGGCGCCGTGAAGCTTGCGGCCTCCGCCGAATTCGTCGAGAGCCGCTCCGGCCTGCCGGCATTTCAGGAGACGTACGGCTTCTCGCTCGGCGCGCGGCAATTGCTGGTTCTCTCCGGCGGCAACACGTCGGCGACGATCAAAGCCGCTGCCGACGGGATTTCCGGCGTCAATGCCGCGATGGCTTATGGCACCGACGGCGCGCTGGCCGCGCTCGGCCTGCGCGCGCTCGAGGACACGAAACACGCGCAGCCGGTCTATGCGCCGGCGCCCGTCGCGCGCGGCTTGATCGTGCAGTCCTATCCGCAGATGGCCGCGGTGCTTGCGCCTGCTTTTCAAACGCTCGATGTGCAGGTTTTGCGCCGATTGAACGAACAGATCGCCATCGAAGGCCGCGAAGCGCGGCTCGTCGCCCGCACCTATTTGCGCGAACACGGGCTTCTTGCATGAGCACCGCGTCGCTCGCGGACGCGCGCCGGGGATTGCGTATTCATGTCGCCGACCGCGTCGCGTTTGCGCTGGCGCTTCCGGCGATCGCTGCCGCGATATTTGCCGGCTTTCTGTCGATCGCCCCGAACCGGCTTGCCGATGGGCGCCCTCTCGCGCTTTGGCAGCTCGGTGCTTTGGATAGCGCTATCGCCTTCGGACTGCTGATCCTACTCTTCGCCGCCGCTTTCATCCGCGACGAGACGTGGCGGTCGAAACTTCTGTTTGTCGCCGGGGCAGGATTGCTGATTGCGATCCTGCTCACTGCAGGAGCCACGGCATATGGGCATCTCGATCCACGGGAGCCGGCACGCCGAATTTCCCTGGGAAGCGCCTTCTGGATCTTATCCGCTGTCGGGAGTCTCGCCTGCTTTCAAAGTCTGCAGCGCGTCAGTCGGACGGCGAAAATCCTGGCGCCACTGGCGCTTGCCGCCGCGGCCGCGGCGATTGCCGCCTCGGGTGCGCTCGACGCATTGTCGCTGACGCGCGAATTCCATGCGCAGCGCGCCACGTTCGCCTCAGAGCTCGCGCGGCACGTGGGACTGGTTGCGTTTGCGATTCTGCTTGCCTGCCTTTGCGCCGTCCCGCTAACGCTCGCCGCAGTTTACCGGGAGAATGCGCGCGCGACGATCTTCACCACCCTTAACCTGTTGCAGACGATCCCTTCGATCGCGCTGTTCGGCGTCTTGATCGCGCCGCTGTCCTTCTTGGGCGCGCAGGTCCCTCTGGCAAACAAAATCGGCATCGGCGGCATTGGCGCCGCGCCGGCAATTATCGCGCTCGTGCTCTATGCGCTGCTGCCGCTGGTGCGTAGCGCCGATGCGGGGCTCCGCAACGTGCCGGCAGATGTGCGCGAATCGGCGCGCGGGATGGGCATGACGCCGCGTCAAATCTTTTGGCGTGTCGATCTGCCGCTCGCACTGCCGGCGCTCATATCGGGCTTACGCGTCGCGACGGTGCAATCGATCGGACTTGCCGTCGTCGCCGCGCTGATCGGCGCCGGCGGCTTGGGAACATTCGTGTTTCAAGGCATCGGCGAATACGCGCTCGACCTCGTGCTGGTCGGCACGTTGCCGACGATCGCGTTGGCGGTCTCGGCGGATGCTTTATTCCAGATCGTGCTCGCCAACCTGCGGTGCCGGCCGTGATCGACTTCGACGCGGTCGAGAAACATTATGCGGGACAGCGCGTGCTCGGTCCGTTGTCGCTCAGCATCCCGCAAGGTGCCCTCTGCGTGCTTGTTGGTCCGTCCGGTTGCGGCAAGTCGACGACGCTGAAAATGATCAATGCGCTGATCGCTCCGGACGCAGGCACGATTCGCGTCCGCGGCAGAGCGGTCGGTGATTTCTCGCCGGAAGAGCTGCGACGCGGCATCGGCTACGTCATTCAATCCGGCGGTTTGTTTCCGCATTGGCGCGTGCGCGACAATATCGCCACCGTGCCGCGGCTCTTGCGCTGGGATGAGACACGAATCGCAGCACGCGTGAACGAGCTTGCAGACATCGCCGAAATCGACCCTACCCTGCTCGACCGCTTCCCGCATCAGCTCTCCGGCGGTCAGCAGCAGCGTATCGGCGTTGCCCGCGCCCTTGCCGCAGATCCCGATCTCATCCTGATGGACGAGCCGTTCGGCGCGCTCGATCCGGTGACGCGCGCTGCCCTGCAACAGGAGCTCTCGCGGCTGCATCGCGACACCGGCAAAACCATCGTGCTCGTCACGCATGACATGGACGAAGCGCTGGCCCTCGGCACGATGATCGTGGTGATGCGGAAAGGCGAGATTGCGCAAAGCAGCACGCCCGCGGATATCCTGGCGCATCCGTCCAATGATTTCGTGCGCGACTTTGTCGGCGGCGCCGACGCGACGATTAAGTTGCTCGAATTTCGTAGGGTTGGTGACGTAGTTCGGCAGGACGCGGAGACTCCTGCATTCGCTGTTCCCGAGAACGCCACGTTACGCGCCGCTCTGACAAAGATGATGGAGACGGGCACGACAATATTGAACGTGCGTAATGACGAGGGGAAGATCCTGGGCATCGTTCGTATCGAGGATATCGTTAGCGCGAGCAAGCAATCGTGACTTCACGCAGCTCTCGCAAACTCCACATCCCCGGACGCCGAAGGCAATCCGGGGTCCAGGGGCAGACGCGTTTGCTCTGGGTCCCGGATGGCCCTTCGGGCCTCCGGGAAAGTGGAAAATGATGCGTCGCAGGCGCCTTGTGACGATTGCGCTTGCGCTAGTCTTGGTCGCGCTCGTCCTATTCATGCCGGCAACGGCGCCGCTCTTCCATTGGCTGTTTCCCGAAAATCCCCGGCCGGTCTTCCTGCGCGCGAGCTTTCTCGAGCTGACGCTTGCGCATGCCGAGCTGGTGCTGATCTCGGCGGGCGCCGCTTCCGCCTTCGCGATCGGCATTGGTATTTTCGTCACGCGCCGCGCCGGCCGCGAATTTCTGCCCATCGTCGGTGCGCTGGCCGCCGTCGGACAGACGTTTCCGCCGGCGGCGGTGTTGGCGCTCGCCGTTCCCGCGCTCGGCTATGGCGAGGCGCCGACATTGCTCGCGCTGTTCCTCTATTCGATCCTGCCGGCGCTCGAAGCGACAATATCCGGGCTGCATGCCGTATCGGCAGACGTGCGCGAAGCGGCGGACGGCGTCGGCTTCTCGCCCGCGGCGAAACTTCTGCGCATCGAGCTGCCACTCGCAGCACCCTACATCGTCGCGGGCGTGCGCACCTCGACAATCATCGCCATCGGCACCGCGACGATCGGCTCGACCATCGGCGCGCTGTCGCTCGGCTCACCGATCGTCGAGGGACTGGCGGCGGAAAACACCGCCTATGTCATTCAAGGCGCAATCGTCGTCGCGCTGTTCGCGATCTTGGTCGACCGCGGCTTCGAGATGCTGGAGCGCCGCCTTGCTATACCGTCGCGATCGGAGTCGCCGGCGATCCCACCGCGCCCGGCAGCCGCAGCGGCGGCGCGGTGAGCAGGAACCGGTAGCGCTTGTTCTCGCGCAGCCATCTTGCGAGCGGCGTCAGGTACCAGAGCTCGCCCAAATTCACGCCGAGCTTGAACAGACAATGCTCGTGCAAAGGCAGCATCGCGCAGCAGCCGTCCTGTGCGAGCGCGGGAAAAGCTTCGACCGCGTAATTGTCGGCAATCAGCGAGACGAGCCCGCTGTCGGTGATCCAGTTGAGCAGGCGTTTATCGCGTCCGTTCAGCACGGCACAGAGATGCGCGGCCTTACCGGGATCGGGAGCGCGATTCATCTCAAGCAGAAGCTCGCCGAAGCCGGTATGCAGGCAGACCATGTCGCCCTTCTCGACTTCGACCTTGTCCTCGTCGATAACGCGCATCAGCCGCTCATAGCCGAAGACGACGCGGGCGCGGCCGACATGCGCGGCGAGGTCGATCATAACGCCGCGGCCTTGGCAGCAAGCCTCCGCCATGCGCTCGACGCCAAGCGCATCGGCATGCGATGTCGAGCGGGGATCGGCACTCGGACCGGAATCGTTAATGTCCGACGGCCCGACAATATCCACGCCGGGTTTAAAGCCGTTGTAGAAGCAGGGCTCCGGCACGCCGTCGCCATCCGCATCGAACAGCGAACCGACATGGGCGAGACTGTCCCATTGCGTCGAATATTGCAGATGCATGATGACGAGATCGTCGTTGACGACATCGGTCGCGTTCGGATCGTCCTTGGCGAGCACGTAATTGAAGTTCGGCCCGTTCGATCGCCGCGTCGGCCGCAGAACCGGCGGATGCCGGCGCGGGTTCAAGACATTGCCGCCGGGATAATCGAGCGGCAGCGACAGGCAGAACGCCTTGCCTTCGCGAACTTCGGCGACGCCCTGGCGCACTTTGTCCGGCGTCAGCAGATTGAGCCGGCCGAGCTGATCGTCGGGGCCGAAATCGCCCCAGGTCGAGCCTTCGGGCCTGTTGACCCAGCGCTTCGTGCTCATGCGTTGGCACGCGTGCGGAACGGCAGCGGCGGCCCTTCGAGCTTGCGCAAACCCGGCTCGCGCCGCTCGAGCCACCAGCCCGCCTGCTTCGGCCAGGAGGCGTAGATTTCGCCTTCTCTAGCGCCGAGCGCCATTTCCGCGTGCAGCGGCCAGTTCGGATCGAACAGCGCCTCGCGGCCGATGGCGATGAGATCGGCGGCGCCTTCGCTCAGCGCATCTTCCGCCTGTTGCGGATGCACGATCAGGCCGACGGTCATCGTCGCGATTTCCGCCTCGCTACGGATGCGCGCGGCGAACGGCAGCTGGAAGCCGTAGCCGCGCGGAATGCGCGCCGCCGTCGCCGAGCCGGTGAGCCCACCCGACGAGCAATCGATCACATCGACGCCGCGCGCCCTCAATTCGCGCGCGAAGGCAACGGAATCTTCGATCGTCCAGCCGCCGTCGAGTCCGTCGACGGAGGAAATGCGCACGAATAGTGGTTTTTCCGCAGGCCAGGCGGCACGCACGGTCTCCGCGATCTCGAGCGGGAAGCGCATGCGGCCGGCACGCTCGCCACCATATTTGTCGTCGCGTTTGTTGGAAATCGGCGACAGAAATGAGTGCATGAGATAGCCATGGGCCATATGTGCTTCGAGAATATCGAAGCCGCCTTTGATCGCGCGCTCGACCGCGGCGCGATAAGCATCGCGCAGCCCCGCGAGCTCGTCCTGCGTCAGTGCGTGCGGTGTGATCCAGCCTTCGTCGAGCGGAATGGCGCTCGGCGCGACGACGTCCCACGGCGTCTCGCCGCGCAGAAAATCGTCGGCATTAAGCGGTCCATTGCCGAACCACGGGCGCTGCATGCTGGCCTTGCGTCCGGCATGGGCGAGCTGGATTGCCGGCACCGCACCATGATTGCGCAGGAAGGTTGCTATGCGTGCGAGCGGCGCGATATGCGCGTCGCTCCACAGACCCATATCGCCATGCGTGATGCGGCCGTCCTTCGTCACCGCGGTTGCCTCGACCATGACGATGCCGGCGCCGCCGAGCGCGAAGCGGCCGAGATGCACGAAATGCCAATCGTTGGCCATGCCGTCATCGGCCGAATATTGGCACATCGGCGAGACGATGATGCGATTCTTGGTCTCGACGCCGCGCAGTTTTAATGGCGTGAACAGGCGGACTTTGCTCATCTTGGGTGGGATCAATCCGTTCGCTGCTTGAGATACGAGTTCTTCACCGCGACCTTGCCGTCGCGGAACGTGAAGACGTCGCAGCCCTGCACTTCGATCCGGCCGTCGGGCGTATCGGCCGTCATCACCCATTCGGTGACGCCGCGATCGCCAGCGATGAAATGCGTCGGATTGTTCCAGCGCACGTTCTTAAGAGTCGAGAAGATCTTGTCGATCCCTTTGCGCACCTCGGCCTTGCCTTCGTAGCAGCGGCCGGTCGGGCCCCGCCCGCGGCTGTTCTGGAAGACGCAATCCTCGGTCATTGAAGCAAGGATCGCGTCGGTGTCGTGCCTGTTCCAGGCATCGCCGAATGCATCGAGAAAGGCGGGCGTGATTTGGGTCATGTAAGCCTCACTACTTCGTGTCCACATCCCCGGACGCGATCCGGGGTCCAGGGGCAGATGCGTTTGCTCTGGGTCCCGGATGCCGCTTCGCGGCTCCGGGAATGTCACCCCGCCTTGTTCCCCGGCTTGTTCTTCACCAGCGGGCAACGCGATTGCTCGAGCGGCTGGAAAGCCTCGTCGGCGGGAATTGTCGAGATCAGCTTGTAATCGTCGAAGCGCTCCTTCGATTCCGACGGCCTCTTCACCTCGAACAGATACATGTCGTGCACCATGCGGCCGTCGTCCCGAATCTTGCCGTTCTTCGCGAACATGTCGTTCACCGGCATTTCCTTCATCTGCTTCATGACGAGCGCCGATTCCGTCGTCTTCGCCGCCGCCACCGCTTTCAGATAATGCAGCGTCGAAGAGTAGATACCCGCCTGCGCCGATGTCGGCATCCGCTTCATGCGATCGAAGAAGCGGCGCGACCAGGCGCGGGTCTCATCGTTCATGTCCCAGTAGAAGGCTTCCGTCAGGATCAGGCCCTGCGCGACGTTGAGCCCAAGCGATTCGACGTCGGTGATGAAGGCCAGCAGTGCCGCAAGCTTTTGGCCGGATTTCTCCAAGCCGAATTCATGCGCCTGCTTGATTGCGGTGATCGTATCGCCGCCGGCATTCGCCAAGCCGATGACTTTCGCCTTCGAATTCTGCGCTTGCAGCAGAAAGGATGAAAAATCCGGGCTGTTCAGAGGCGCCCGCACGGAACCGAGCACCTTGCCGCCATTGGCGGTGATGACGTTCGATGTATCGCGCTCGAGGTCCTGGCCGAACGCATAGTCGGCGGTGATAAAGAACCAGGTATCGTCGCCGCGCTTGACGGTCGCGAGGCCGGTGCCGTGCGCCAGCGCATACGTGTCGTAGGCATAGTGCACGGATAAGGGCCCGCAGGCTTCGTTGGTAAGCCGAACCGCGGCCGGTCCGCTGAACATGATGATCTTGTTGCGCTGCTTGGCGACTTCGTTTGCGGCAAGCGCGGTCGCGGAGGCGGCGACGTCGAGGATTGCTTCGACGCCCTGGTTGTCGAAGAAATCGCGCGCTTGCGCCCCGGCAATGTCGGCCTTGTTCTGGTGATCGGCGTAGACCACCTCGACCTTGCGGCCGAGCACGCTGCCACCGGCGTCTTCGACCGCCATACGCGCGGCTTCGACGCTGCCGATGCCGGTGATGTCGGCGTAGAGGCCGGACATATCCAAGATGTAGCCGAGCTTCAGCGGCGCTGCGCCTTGTGCCTGTGCACCGATGATGCCCATTGCCAGAAGCAGCGCGGAGATGAGCGCCTTCATGCCAGTCCTCCCCAAAATTTTGGCGCAGCATGGCCGAAGATGCCGCCCGATCGCAAGCCGGCCCGTTCTCGACAGCGCTCCGGGCCGCCGCTAGCGTGCCGCCCCCGCGTGGCCCGGCCAGGAGAGAGGGTTGAGCGACATCGTCATCAGCGAATTCATGGATGAAGCCGCAATCGACGATCTCCGCCGCGATTTCTCCGTGCATCACGACAAGGGGCTGGTGGACCGACCCGGCGAACTTGCCGAATTGCTGCGCGAGGCGCGCGCGCTGATCGTGCGTAACCGGACGCAAGTGCGCGGGCGCCTGCTTCAAGCCGGTGCGCGGCTCGAAGCGATCGGCCGGCTCGGTGTCGGGCTCGACAACATCGACGTCGAGGCCTGCACTGCGCGCGGCATTGCGGTTCTACCGGCGACCGGCGCCAACGATGTGTCGGTCGCGGAATGGGTGATCGCGGCGATGCTGATCCTCATTCGCGGCGCGTTCGGATCGAGCGCCGATGTGCTCGCGGGAACATGGCCGCGCGAGCGCCTAATCGGCGGCGAAATTTTTGGACGAACGCTGGGGCTCATCGGCTTCGGCTCGATCGCGCGCGAGACGGCGAGCCGTGCCCGCGCGCTCGGTATGCGCATTATCGCGACGGACCCCTTCGTCGGACCGGAGGCGCCGGCCTGGACCAAGCACGATGTCGAGCGCGTCGATCTCGATACGCTGCTTGCGAGCGCCGACGCCGTCAGCCTGCACGTGCCGCTCAATGCGGAGACGCGCAATCTCATCGGTGCCAAGCGGCTCGCGCAGATGAAGCCGACCGCGATCCTCATCAATGCCGCGCGCGGCGGTGTCGTCGACGAGGCGGCGCTCGCCGACGCGCTGAAGGCGGGCCGCATCAAAGGCGCGGCGCTCGATGTCTTTGCCGCGGAGCCGCTACGCGCCGGCTCGCCGCTCGCCGATGCGCCAAATCTGCTCGTCACCCCGCATATTGCCGGGGTGACGGAAGAATCCAACGTGCGCGTCAGCGCGGTGACCGCCCGCAACGTGCGCCGCGTGCTGAACGAAAGGCGCTAGTGATGCCGCGCGAGCTTTCGCTGGCGGATGCCGAGGAGCGTGTCGCGCGTGTCTTTGCACAGGCCGGTGCGAATGCTGATGCTGCGCGCGCAGTCGCGCGTGCGCTTATCGGCGCGGAAGCCGATGGCCTCAAAGGCCACGGCCTATCGCGCATCCCGACTTATCTCGCCATGTTGAAGAGCGGTAAGATCGACGGCAGCGCCGTGCCGCGCGTGACGCAATCACGGCCGGGCGTGCTTGCCATCGATGCGGCCTGCGGTTTCGCCTATCCCGCCCTCGATGTTGCGATTGAGCGCTTGCCCGCACTAGCGAAACAACAAGGCATCGCCGCCGCAGCGATCTCGCGCTCGAATCATGCGGGCGCCTGTGGCCGGCATGTCGAGCGTCTCGCCGAGCAAGGCCTCGTCGCTTTGTTCTTCGCCAACACGCCGGAAGCGATCGCACCGTGGGGCGGCACGCGCGCAGTGTTCGGCACCAATCCGATCGCCTTTGCGGCGCCGCTCGAGGGCCGCGCGCCTGTTGTCGTCGATCTCGCGTTGTCGAAGGTCGCGCGCGGCAACATCGTCGCGGCGAAACAGAGGGGCGAGGCGATCCCCGCGGGGTGGGCACTCGATAAAGACGGACGCCCCACGACGGACGCCGACGCGGCGCTCGCCGGCACAATGATCGCGCTCGGCGACGCCAAGGGCGCGGCTCTGGCGCTGATGGTCGAAGTTCTGGCCGCGGCACTTACGGATACGCATTTCGCCTTCAAAGCTTCCTCCTTTCTTGATGATAAAGGCGGTCCGCCGCAGACGGGGCAGCTGATCATTGCCATCGATCCTAGCGGTTTCGGTCACGCGCGCTTTGCCGAGCGTATGGAAAAGCTCGCTGAAGCCATCGAATCGCAGCAAGGTGCACGCTTGCCGGGCGCGCGGCGTTTACAATTGCGCAGCAAGGCAGAGCGCGACGGGCTCGCCATCTCCAAAGAGATCTGGAATCTGCTCGCTTAGAGCTTCACGCCTTCCGCGTAGCTGCGATTCCATGTCGGACTGATCAATATCTCGTTCAAGCAGACATGCGGCGGCATGCGCGCGACGAACAGGATCGTCTCGCCGAGATCATCGGCCTGCAGCATGCGCGCCTTATCGGCGTCGGAAACCGGCACCGGCCGCTTGTCGAGAATCGGCGTCGCCACTTCGCCTGGGCAGATGCAGCAGGAGCGGATGCCGTTCACGCATTCTTCCTGGTTGAGGCTTTCGCTCAATGCAACGAGTCCGTGCTTGGAGACGGAATAAGCCGGTCCCGTCAGCGGCGAGACGTAGACGCCCGCCCAGGACGAAATCTGGATGATAAGCCCGCGCTTCTGCTTGCGCATCACCGGCAGAACGGCGGCGGTCGCGTAGAACGGACCGGACAGATTGGCATCAATGACGCTGTCGAAAGCCGGCGCGTCGACATCGGCCCATTTTCGATTGCGCACGTTGATGCCCGCGCTGTTCACAAGAATGTCGCAGCGCCCGCATTCCTCAGCGATGCGCCTCGCCACGGCCTCGACCTCGTCGCGCTTGCCCATGTCGGCCAGCGCGACGATCGCCTCGCCGCCTTTGTCGCGGATCATTTTGGCGGTCTCATCGAGCGGTTCGCGCCGCCGCCCGGTCAGCACGATTTTCGCGCCCGCAGCGGCGAGCCGCACCGCGCCGGCCTGGCCGATGCCCGTGCCGCCGCCGGTCACCCACGCGACTTCGCCTTCGATCGATCGCTGCATGAACCCCTCGCTCTAAGCTGCCGGCTCAAGCCGGAAGGTGTCGCCGTCGCGCACGATATAACCTGCGCCCGGTCCGGTGAAATGGCCGCCGATCGCCAGAATTTTGGTGCCGGCAAGCCGCTCGCACATTTTACGGCGCGTCCCCGTCGATTGCCGCTGATCGATATCGACCGGCGTCGCCCAATCGAGATGCGCAATTTGGCAAGGATGGTGAAACACGTCGCCGAGCAGGATTGCCTGATCGCTGCTGCTCTCGACCGCGATGCTCATATGCGCCGGACTGTGCCCGGCCGTCGGAACGAAGTGGATTTCCGGACC
>Ga0164305_10000212_pt1 | contig 20404 bp, 21 predicted proteins | sample Whisoiple_237_MG_FD_110215 | JGI IMG/M metagenome (GOLD analysis project Ga0164305, IMG submission 110215) | Soil microbial communities amended with pyrogenic organic matter from upstate New York, USA - Whitman soil sample_237_MG | ecosystem: Environmental > Terrestrial > Soil > Agricultural...
AGGTCAGCTGCGGGCTCGGCGATGCGGAGGCCGCCGGCGACGTTGAGATAGATGTCGTGCGCGCCGAAGCGCAACCCGGCATGGGCTTCGAGCACGGCGACGATCATCGACAGGCGATTGGCGTCCCAGCCGACCACGGCCCGGCGCGGCATGCCGAGCGGCGAGGGCGCGACCAGCGCCTGGATTTCGACGAGCAGCGGCCGCGTCCCTTCCATTCCGGCGAGAACGGCGGCGCCGGGCGCGCTGGCGTCGCGGCCGGCGAGGAACAATGCGGAGGGGTTGGCAACCTCCGTGAGGCCGAGCCCCGTCATTTCGAAGACGCCGATCTCGTCGGTTGCGCCGAAGCGATTCTTCATCGCCCGCACCATGCGGAAATGATGGCTCGAATCGCCCTCGAAGGAGAGCACCGCATCGACCATGTGCTCGACGACGCGCGGCCCCGCGACCTGCCCATCCTTGGTAACGTGGCCAACGAGGATCACCGAGGCGCCGCTCACCTTGGCATAGCGGATCAATGCCTGGGCGCAGCCGCGCACCTGCGTGACCGTGCCCGGCGCCGATTCGATGACGTGCGAGTACATCGTCTGGATCGAATCGATGATGACGAGCGCCGGGCGCCGGCCTTCTTTCAACGTCGTGACGATGTCCTCGACATTCGTTGCCGCGACGAGCTCGACCGGCGCCTGCGCAAGGCCCAGACGCACGGCACGCAAACGCACCTGCGGGATCGCCTCTTCGCCGGAGACGTAGACGACGCGCTCACCGCGAAGCGCCATGGCGGCGCAGGCCTGCAGCAGCAGCGTCGATTTGCCGATACCAGGCTCGCCGCCGAGCAGCAGCACGGAGCCCGGCACGAAGCCGCCACCGGTGACGCGATCGAGTTCGGCGACGCCGGTCTCGACGCGCGGATCGGGCCGGCTTTCGCCGACAAGGCCCTCAACATCGAGAACCCGGCCAGGGACGGCACCTTGTGCGGCGCGCGCGCCGATGCCGGAGGCGGGCGCTTCCTCGACGATCGTGTTCCACTCGCCGCAGGATTCGCAGCGGCCCTGCCAGCGATTCGTCACTGCGCCGCAGTTCTGGCAGACGAAGGTTGCGCGCGCACGGGCCATGCCCGCGTTTAGTTGACCACCCGGTGTAAGTCGAGGACCGGGCTCACTTGCTCCCCAGTATTGGGCAATTGCCCTGTGCAATCGGGCGGAACGCCTGGTCGGCGGGCACCGTCTCGAGCAGCTTGTAATAATCGTAGGGGTACTTGCTCTCGGCGGGCTTCTTCACCTCGAAAAGGTAAATTGCGTGGGTGCCGCGCCCGTCGGGACGAATTTGCATGTCGCCGAACAGCGCATCGTGGAAGGCCGCTTTCTTCATCTGCGGCACGACCTCCTTCGCATCGTCGCTGCCGGTCGCCGCAACGGCTTTGAGATAGGCGAGCGTCGCGGCATAGACGCCGGCCTGATTGGCGCTCGGATATTTGCCATTGAAGCGCTCGGTGAAACGTTTCGCCCAGGCGCGAGTCTCGTCGTTCAGGTCCCAATAAAACGCTTCGGTCAGCAACAAGCCCTGCGCATTGTTGAGCCCCATCGCGTGCACGTCGTTCAGAAACACCAGAAACGCCACCATCGATTGACCCGACCCGCGGATGCCGAATTCCGCACCCTGTTTCACCGCATTGATCGTGTCGGCGCCGGCATTGGCAAGGCCGATCACTTTCGCTTTCGACGATTGCGCCTGCAAAAGCAGCGAAGACATATCCGCCGTGCCGAGCGGATGCTTGCTCGAGCCGAGCACTTTACCGCCATGCGAGTGGATGTAATCGGTCGCTTCCGCCTCGATGCCTTTGCCAAGGGCGTAATCGACCGTCAAAAAATACCAGCTGTCGCCGCCGCGATTCATCATCGCCGCAGCCGTCGCGTGGCCGACCGCCCAGGTATCGTTCACCCATTGCACGAGATTCGGCGAGCATTCCTTGCCGGTGAGATCGGCCGAGGCGGTGCTGGAGGCGAGGAACGTCGCGCGCGAATTGCGCATGAGCGCGTTGATCGCAAGGCCGACTGACGAGTTCGGCACGTCGACGACAGCATCAACGTGATCGAGATCGAGCCAGCGGCGCACGATCGAGGAGCCGACGTCGGCCTTGTTCTGATGATCGGCATAGACGATCTCGACCTTGATGTTCTTGCCGCCGCCGGCGAAATCATCCGCGGCCATGCGCGCCGCCTCGACGGAGCCCATTCCGTTCGTGTCCTGGAACACGCCGGAAATATCGTTGAGCACACCGACCTTCACGACGTTGTCGGAGATCTCGGCATGGGCGCAGGTGAATGCAGCGGACGACAGGAAAAGGCCCGCCAGGGCGGTCTTTAAAGCCATTCTTCCCCCCTTTATTCCCCGACATAGCGGCGGGCGTAACGCTGCCCAAGCCGCGTCAGGATTTCGTAGCCTATCGTACCCGATTTCCGCCCGAGTTCGTCAATGCCGATCGTGCTACTCAAGATTTCGACGTAATCGCCGCGCTGCACTGCGCCATCCGGCAAATAGGTCACATCGACAATGCTCAAGTCCATCGACAGCCGCCCGACGAACGGGCAGCGGCGGTGGGCGACGATGGCTTCGATGCCGGTGCGTCCGATAGCGGTGCCGCTGCGCGGCAGACCGTCGGCATAGCCGATCGACAAAGTTGCGAGACGGCTTACCCGCGGCGCCGTCCATTCACCGCCATAGCCGACCCGCTCGCCGGCCGCCATTTCGCGCACCTGCAGGACGCGTGCTTGCAGGCTGACGAGGCTCTGCATCGGGTTCGGCGCGTTCGGTGTCGGATTGCCGCCGTAAAGCGCGTAGCCGGGGCGAACGAGATCGTGGAAGGGGCGCTCGTGCAGGAAAATGCCGGACGAGTTGCAAAGGGAGGCGGCGATTTTCGGAAAAGCCGCCCGGATCCTTTCGAACGCGGCAATCTGCGCGGCGTTGCGCATGCTGACGACCTCCGACTCGGCGAAATGGCTCATCAGGAGAGCCGGCTCGAATGCATCGAGCAGCGGGCGTACCCGTTCGAGCTGATCGTAAGGAATGCCGAGGCGGTTTATTCCGGTGTCGAATTGGACGGCCGCCGGCAACTTGCGTCCGCGGCCGCTCGAAAAAGTCGCCCATTCCTCGATTTCGCTGAGAGAGGACAGGACCGGGCGGATGTTCTCTCGCGCAAGCGCTTCCGATGCACCGGCCGTTAGTCCGTTCAAGAGATAGACGACGCAATCCCTGTTGATCGCACGGACGCGGAGCGCTTCCGAAACCTGCGCGACAAAGAACGTGCGGCAACCTGCCGCCGTAAGCGCGCGCACCGTCGGTTCGAGGCCGATGCCGTAGGCATCCGCCTTCACCACCGCGGAGCATTCGGCTGGGGCGGCTTTGTCGCGAAGAAAACGCCAGTTGGCGGCGAGCGCAGACAAATCGATCGTGAGGATCGCGCCGGCCGTCGCTTCGTCGATGCTACTCAAGGACGCAACACCTCACGCTCACATGCGCGCCGGCAAATTCTCCTCGCGCGCAAGGTTGCCGAAGCGGGTCACTTCCGCTTCGAACGACAGATCGACAGTGCCTGTCGGACCGTGACGCTGCTTGCCGATGATGACTTCCGCACGGCCGTGCGCACGTTCCATCTCGCGCTCCCAATTCAGGAACTCTTCCGTGCCCTCGCGCGGCTTCTTATTCGCGAGGTAATATTCCTCGCGAAAGACGAAGAGAACCACGTCCGCGTCCTGCTCGATCGAGCCGGATTCGCGCAAATCCGACAATTGCGGACGCTTGTCGTCGCGCGATTCCACCTGGCGCGAGAGCTGCGACAGCGCCAGGATCGGTACGTTCAGCTCTTTCGCAAGCGCCTTCAGGCCCGTGGTGATCTCGGTGAGTTCCTGCACGCGATTTTCGCTGCGGGAGCGCGAGCCGGACAAGAGCTGGATATAGTCGACGACGAGCACGTCGAGCCCGCGCTGTCGCTTCAGGCGCCGTGCGCGCGCGGTGAGCTGCGCGATCGAAAGGCCGCCGGTCTGGTCGATGTAGAACGGAATTGTCTGCATCTCGCGGGCGGCTTCGGTGATCCGGTAGAAATCGGATTCGTTGATGTCGCCGCGGCGGATTTTGTACGATGCGACGCCGGATTGCTCGGCAATGATGCGCGTTGCCAGCTGCTCGGACGACATTTCGAGCGAGAAGAAGCCGACAATGCCGCCGTTCTTGGTGCGGTGCGTGCCATCGGGCAGCGCCTCGCCCTCATATGATCGCGCGATGTTGAAGGCAATGTTGGTGGCAAGCGCGGTTTTGCCCATGCCGGGCCGCCCGGCGATGATCACCAGATCGGAACGCTGCAGGCCGCCCATCTTGTGATCGAGATCCGTCAGACCCGTCGCCGTGCCGGAGAGACCGCCGTCGCGCTCATAAGCATGCGCGGCCATGTCGATCGCGGTCGTCAGCGCTTCGGAAAAGCGTTGGAACCCGCCGTCATACTGGCCGGTCTCGGCCACCGAATAGAGCTTGCGTTCGGCTTCCTCGATCTGCGAGCGCGGCGAGGAATCGACCGGCGCGTCGAACGCGCTGTTGACGATCTCCTCGCCGATCACAATGAGATCGCGGCGCACGCTGAGGTCATGGACCGTGCGGCCGTAATCCTCGGCGTTGATGATCGTCGTTGCTTCCGCGGCGAGGCGTGCGAGATATTGCGAGACCGTGACGCCCTGACCGACATCCTGCTCGGTCAGGAAGGTTTTTAGCGTGACCGGCGTCGCCACCTTGCCGGCGCGAATGAGCTGCGACGCAATCTCATAAATGCGCTGATGCAGCGCCTCGGAAAAATGCTCCGGCTGCAGAAAGTCAGAGACGCGATCGAACGCGTCGTTGTTGACGAGGATCGCGCCGAGCAGCGCTTGCTCCGCCTCGATATTGTGCGGCGGGATGCGGTAATTGGTCTCGCCCTGGGGTGCCGCCACCGCAAGATTGCGGCGTCCGCCAAAAGCTTCGACATTTGCCATCGGGCGAGGGCTCCGGAAGTGATTCGCGCCGCGTGCGCCGGGCTCGCGTTCTGGCACGCGCGAATCGAAAGCGTAAGCCTTCTCTGAAGCGCGGCTTAGATATCGCCGCTGTCCACCATCTCCACATCGACATCGCCGACTGGCGTATTTGCTTGACTCGCGATCCGTGCGACCAGCTCCATCGCCACGGTCCCGCTGAGGCTGACCACGGCCGAAAGGATGAGCGTCGGAATGGGCCCGGCGGCAGTGAACACATAGGCATAGACAAGCGGCGCGGCGGCGCGCGCCCCGAGGCTCGGCACCGACAGTTTGCCGAGGATTTCGCCATATCCGGCGCTGCCGAACAGGAACAGCGAGACGGTGCCTTTGACGATCGTCAGAATGCCGTTGGCCATGCCGTAGAGCGCGGCGAAGATGCCCCCGGTGGCGATGCCGACCGGCGCGAAGATCAGGACGGCGATCGAGGCCGGCTGCATCGCCGCCGAGATGCGCCCCGCCAGGATCGGGCTCGCGCGCGGCCCGAGGCTCATCTCGCCGATGCGGCCGATGACCTGCGCCGGGCCGACAATCATACCAATAATAATCGCAGCACTTTCCGAAAGGCCGAGCGCGCCAAGGATGGTCAGGAGGTGCACGGCCAAGCCGGCAAAGACGAAATTGCCGGCTGCGACCATCAGCGCGAAGCAGATGAAGGCGGCGCGCCGCGCTTCCGGCGACAGCGGCAGCGGTGGGCGCGACCAACCGCTGCCAAGTGCGCCGTCGGTTGCGACGTGGAGCGGCGGGCGGCGGGGCAGGGCGATCAGGCTGATCGGCAGGCAGACGCAGATATTGACCGCCGCGAACGAGAGGTAAGTTGCCCGCCAGCCCCACCGGGCCGCAATTGCCGCAGCGATCGGCCAAAAGAAGGTCGAGGCAAGCCCGCCGAAGAGGGTGAGCAGTGTGATGGCGCGATTGGAGTTGGGGCCGGCGACCTGTACGAGTGCCGGGAAGGCGGCGTCATAGAGCGACATCGCGACGGCGATGCCGAGGATCAGGCAGCCGATCGCGTACACCAAAGGGCCAGGGGCGAGACCGATCATGGTGAGCCCAAGCGCGCCGACGACCGCGCCGCCGGCCAAAACCGCGCGACCGCCAAGCCGGTCGATGGTGCGCCCAACCGTGGGCGCCGCAAACGCGCCGGCGACGAGCAAGGCGGAATACCCGAACACCGCGCTCGGCAGCGAAATGCCGAATTCGCGCGCGATGAGCGGCCCGGTGACGGCGAAGGAATAATAGAGCGTGCCCCACGCGCAGATCTGGCCGATGCCGAGAAGCGTGATCGTCGCCCAAAGCGCGCGCGGGATCGAGCGAAGGGCGGAGGCGCCGGTCTCTTCCATGCGGGCTTCTTACACGAGGCAGCCGCGGAGGCGAGCCGCGTCCAATTCTCGTGTGTACAGGCCCGCCCAGCCGAAAGTCGCCGTTTTCTTAGGCACGCTCATTGCATACGCTATGCCACGCTCTGGTGGGGCAGAGCAGGCGTAAGGCAGGAAGAAAATGGCTCAGACGACTTCAAACACGCGCTGGATACAGCTGTTGCTCGGGCTCATCGTCATGATGGCAATCTCGAGCCCGCAATACACCTGGACGTTGTTCACCAAACCATTCCAGACAACGACCGGCGCGGGCCTGCCGGCGATCCAGATCACCTTCTCGCTGTTGATCGTCCTGCAGACGTTCTTCTCGCCGGCGCAGGGCTGGCTCATCGACAGATTCGGTCCGAAGCTGCTCATTGCGATCGGCGCGGCCTTGTCCGGCCTCGGCTGGGTGCTTTCCGCTTACGTGACGAGCCTCACCGCGCTTTATCTCACTTACGGTCTCTTCTGCGGCATCGGCACCGGCATCGTCTATGTCGGCATCGTCGGCTTGATGGTGCGCTGGTTTCCGGATCGCCGCGGACTCGCGGCGGGCGTGGTTGCGGCGGGTTACGGCTTCGGCGCGATCCTCACGACCTTCCCGATCGACTCAATGATCAAGAGCTCGGGATATCAGACGACGCTGATCGTCTTCGGCATCATTCTTGGCGTAGTTGGTCTCGCCGCGGCGTTGGGCTTGCGCGAACCGGCGCCGGGCGAAGTCGCCGAAGCCGCGCGTCACACGGAGGTCGAGACCGCGGCGCGGGATACGCGGCCGCAGGACATGCTGAAGACGCCGATTTTCTGGCTGCTCTTCATTATGATGACGATGATGTCGACCGGCGGCCTCATGGTGATCTCGAATTTCGCGGCGTTCGCCCGCGAATTCGGCGTCGCCGACGTCGTGCTGCTCGGCATGGCGGCGCTCCCGCTCGCGCTCACCGTCGATCGGATCACCAACGGACTGACGCGGCCGTTCTTCGGCTGGGTGTCGGACCATATCGGTCGCGAGAACACGATGGGCCTCGCCTTCTTCCTCGAAGGCTGCGCCATCGCGCTCTTGCTTTATTATCGGCATGATGCCGTGGCCTTCGTCGTGCTTTCCGGTCTGGTCTTCTTCGGCTGGGGCGAGATTTTCTCGCTCTTCCCCTCGACGCTGACCGACACATTTGGCACCGCGAACGCCACGACGAATTACGGTTTCCTCTATATGGCGCAGGGCATCGGCTCGATCCTCGGCGGTCCCGCCGCCGCCTGGCTGCACGATGCGACCGGCAGCTGGGTGCCGGTTTTCGGTCTGGCGATCGCGATGGATATCATCACCGCGCTGCTTGCGCTGTTCGTGCTAAAGCCGATGCGGCACGGCTATATCGGCGGTGCCGTCGCAGCGCCGAAACTGCGCGCCGCGGAGTAATCACGCGAACCAAGGAGCAGGTGGAATTACTGCCTGCTCTTTCCGTACTGCAGCACCTGTACTTTTTCCAGCGTGACGAGCCCGCTCGACATCATCTCCTCGAGCTGCGGCAGAAAGGCATTTATCTTCTCCTCGCTGTCGACGATCTCGATGATGATCGGCAAGTCCTCGGATAGCCGCAGGATTTTCGCCGTGTGCAGCCGGCTCGAATGTCCGTAGCCCATCGGGCCGCGCAGGATCGTTGCGCCGGCAAGCTGCAGCTCGCGGGCTTTCAGCACTATCGCTTCGTAGAGCGGATGGCCGCGATGTTTGTCGTCTTCGCCGATGAAGATGCGCAGGAGCATCGCATTTCGCGGAATCTGCATGTCACGCTCCTTTCAGTTTGTTCAGTGAGGCCGCCGCGATGTGACCAAGCCACACCGCGAGCAGACACAAGATGACGGAAAGCGCGATATTGCCGCCGGCACGCAGCATCTCGCCCTCCCGCACGAGTTCAAGCGTCTGCAGGCTGAATGAGGAGAAGGTCGTGTAACCCCCACAAATTCCGACCATGACGAATTGCCGGGTCTCGGTACTTGCCATCACGCGGCCATCCGGTCCGGTCAGCGTTGCAAAAAAGCCGATGATGAAAGAGCCCGCGACGTTGACGATAATCGTGCCCCACGGGAACGTCTCGCCGAAATGCCGCGCGGAAAACCCCGAGGACCAATAGCGTGCGCCGCCTCCGACCGCGCTGCCGAGCATCACCCACAGATAAAGCATAGGCCGCCTCTCCACGTTATGCGTGGCGGCATGAAAAACCTGCCGTGCGGCGGGTCATAAGACGACCCCACCGCATGTCGCCACGCGGTAGGAGTCATCAGCCCGGAAGGGCGATTTTGGGGGACTCCATCCCCTTCAGAAACAAAGGCTAGGGGCCGCCATTCCGGCTGTCAACGCGAGGCGATCAGCGCTCCTCGCCGCCGGCTTCCGCGAGCGCGGCGCCGACTTCGAGGCCGAGATCGTCGATCGAACTCTCTTCACGCGTCACGATTACTTCGCCCTTGAGCTGACGCTCGGCTTCTTCCGGCGAGCGAGCGACATTGACGGTCACCTTCACTTCGACCTCCGCATGGAGATAGATCGGCACGGGATGCAAGCCCAGCGTCTTGATTGGATTGGACAGTGCGATCTGCGAGCGATCGAGCTTGACGCCGCCCTTGCCGATCGTCTCGGCGATGTCGCGCGGCGATACCGAACCATAGAGCTGGCCGGCTTCGCCAGCCTGACGAATGACCGTGTAGGTCTTGCCTTCGAGCTTGCCCAAAACCTTCTCGGCATCCTTGCGGCGCTCGAGATTGCGCGCTTCGAGTTCGGCGCGCTGATTTTCAAACCGCTTCTTGTTGGCTTCCGTTGCGCGCAGCGCCTTGCCGCGTGGCAGCAGGAAATTGCGAGCAAAGCCATCGCGGACGCGAACGGTCTCGCCCATCTGTCCGAGCTTCGGAACGCGTTCGAGCAGGATCACTTGCATCTTGTCTTCTCCGATTTGATCAAGGTGGGGTGGGGGGAATCGATTGGCGCAGGCGCTTGCGCTCGCGTAGGCCCAGCGCCGCATCGGCAAGGCCGACAAGTGCAAAAACCGCCATCGGCCAGGGTGGGATAAAGGACATGACGAGATAAGCGCCGAACAGAAGTGGCGATCGCGCCGAAATGTCGCGCGTGAGATCGTGCATCACGGCAAGACCTTGCAGCGACAATGCGGTCGCAAGCACCGTCGCGACGATGGAAGCGACGAAGCCGATCTCGTGCCCGACAAAGATCAATCCAATTGCCGGGATCAGCGCGGCGGCGAACGGAACCGGCAGACGCAAATTGTAGGGAATGTCGGGCCAGGTCGTCGGCAGTCGTGCCGAAATCTGCACGATGCGTGCGGCAAGCCAGAGGTTCGCCATAACGAGAAGCAGTCCGGACCCGGCCATCGCCGGAACCATGACCCGGACAATCACCCGTGCCAGACGATCGGGATCCAAGCCTTCGGGCAGGCTTGTCGTCGCCCCTTTTACATCGCGAATGAGCGGCGCGAGCTCATCGGCAAGCTTGCCGAGAGCGGACGCCAAGCCGCCATGCGCCGCAGCAAGCAGTAATGCACCGACACTGATCGCCACAGCGAAGTACAATGTAGCTATCGCAAGCGCGCGCATCGGGCTCGGGTTCGGCACAGCAGGGGCAATAGTCTTTGCCCGCGCAGGACGCGTCGGCTGCGGCTCGGCAGGCGGCGCACCGCGCAACGCGGCGACGCAAACAAACCAGGCAGGAACCCCGATGCCGACGGCATAGATGAGCCCCACCATCGGATAGAGCAGCGTGGCGACGAGCCCCGAGCCGAGAAGCGCGCCGACCAATCCGGTCCACTGCCCAAAACCCAGGCTCGCGATCATCAGCGGCAGCGGCGCGAAATAGGCGAGGGCAAGCGCAAGCAGCGAGCCCTTCGCAGAGACGATAAACAAAAGCGCGCTCGCAAGCCCGGCGCCGATCGCGACGCCGGCACTTAAAGAGGAAGCGAGCAGAGATTGTTGGTTCATTCGAGCTGTCCCGCGTTTGCGGTTAGGCGGTTCACCGCCAGCCGAGCCGCCGAAAACTTCCGGCGGCCTTTTGTCGAAGTGTCGAGTCCTAGCGGATCACGTAAGGCAACAGGCCGAGGAAGCGCGCCCGCTTGATCGCGTGCGCGAGCTCGCGCTGCTTCTTGGCGGAGACGGCAGTGATGCGCGAGGGCACGATCTTGCCGCGCTCGGAAATGTAGCGCGAGAGAAGACGCGTGTCCTTGTAATCGATCTTCGGCGCGTTCGGCCCGGAGAACGGGCAGCTCTTGCGGCGGCGGAAGAACGGACGGCGGGGAGCGGTCGACATCAGAGTGCTCCTGCCTCGGGTGCGGCTTCCTCGCGGCGCGGACGCCGCTCCCGATCGCCGCGATCACCACGGTCGCGGTCGCCACCGCGGCCACCGCGGCGGTCGCCACGATCACCGCGATCGTCGTCGTCGCGTTTGCGCATCATGGCGGAGGGGCCTTCCTCGTGCTCGTCGACGCGGATCGTCATGAAGCGCAGCACATCTTCGTTGATGCTCATCTGCCGCTCGACTTCGGTGATCGCCGCCGGAGGCGCGTCGATATTCATCAGCGAGAAATGCGCCTTGCGGTTCTTCTTGATGCGATAGGCGAGGGACTTCACGCCCCAATATTCTGACTTGCCGACGCTGCCGCCGTTCGAGGTGATGACGCCTTTGAAGTGATCGGTCAGGGCATCCAGCTGCTGCGTGGAGAGGTCCTGACGCGCGAGATAGACATGCTCGTAAAGAGGCATGATGTGGGCCTTTCTTCCAAAGCGATGTCCGGCGCGTAGCCCTTCGAGCCGAGCGGCCCGAACAAGAACAACGAAGGCGGAGACACGGGAAGGCGGGTAAACCCTGCCCGCGAGAGCGGGTCTTCCGTTCAGCCCCCGGCCGGAGCGTCGCGAAGGCGGGCTTTTAGCGGAGGGAGCCGGCGAGTGCAACCGCCGCAGACGCCACCCACCTCAGCCGATTCAGCAAAGCTTGACCATCACACGGGTGCAGGTCAGCGATTGCAGCTTGTCATCGCTTTGGGCCTGGGAGATAGTCAACCGCTCTTTGAACAAGAGCGCCCATTGCGATTTTGACGGGAGCGATCGATCAGTATTCGAAACTCATCCCTGTTTTCAGCCTGCTCATTGTGCAATTCGCGCCGGTCTCCGCAAACACGGTGGGCTTCGGAAAAAGCTGCGGGGGCATCGGTGGTATAAAGTGCGACGCCGGTCTTTGGTGCGATCCGCGCCCGGGCCAGTGTGGCCAGACCGATCTAAAGGGCCGATGCGTAAAGGTGCCGACGGTTTGCCCCATGTGGTCAGGCCGGTCTGCGGGTGCGACAACAAAACCTATTCGAACGACTGCGAACGCGTAGGCGCATCAGGGAAAGTGCACGGGGAATCCCAAATATTAGTGACGCCCATTCCAAACGAGCGTGAACTGTCCTCCGGATCCTTCAGGCGGCGCCCATTCCATCCAGCGGCGGCTCGCGCAGTAAATCATCGACGTCGAGCCGCCGTGTAAACATCGCGAGCCGGCCGTCGGGCGTGCGCGGCCACTCGGCTTCCGGTCGGTCGCGATAGAGTTCGACGCCGTTTTCGTCCGCGTCGCGCAGATAGAGCGCCTCGCTGACGCCGTGGTCGGAGGCGCCGTCTAGCGCAATCCCGGCTGCGATCAGACGCCGCAACGCGTCGGCCAATGCCGCCCGGCTCGGATACAGAATTGCGAGATGGAACAGGCCGGTCGTGCCCCGCGGCGGCGGCGATCCGCCGCGGCTTTCCCAAGTGTTGAGGCCGATATGGTGGTGATACCCGCCGGCCGAAATGAAGGCCGCTTCCGAGCCGTAACGCTGCATCAGTTCGAAGCCGAGCACGCCGCAATAGAAGCCGAGCGCGCGATCGAGATCGGCGACCTTCAGGTGCACATGGCCGATCCGGACGTCGGGCTGGATCGGCGTGGCAGTCAGCGACGAGGGGTTCGGACTGCGATCAGCCATTGGCGCGCTTTACCTCCGACGCGATCGTAAATTTTTGAGGAGAATAGACCTAGGGCATAGCGCTGTAGGCGCGTTCGGGCTAGCGTCGCCGCAAACGATGCCGACGGCCTTGGGGAAAGCCATCGGTGGAGGGGATCGACAAATGACCGAGGTCGTTCAGTTCAAAAAGAAGGCGACCGGCGCCGTCGTGGAACCGCGGCCGGCACCCACGGACGCCGAGGAATTGAATCGCGCGGCCTACGAGTTGCGGGTTAGGCAGCAGGAAATTCTCACCGAGCTCGGCGTGCTCGCGCTCAAGGGAACGCCGTTTCCCGACCTCCTCGATCACACCGCGCGATTGACCGCCGAGGGGCTGCGCGCCGAGTTCGCCAAGGTGCTCGAATATCTGCCGGATCAGAACCGGCTCCTGGTGCGTGCGGGCGTGGGCTGGGAGCCGGGCGTTGTCGGCTCCGCAACGATCGGCGCCGATCTCGAATCGCCCGGCGGCTATGCGCTGCGCACCGGGGTGCCCGTCATCTCCAACCATCTTGAAAACGAGGAGCGGTTCAGGACCCCGGAGCTGCTCCTCGAATACGGCGTCTACCGCGCCATGAACGTGATTCTGCAAGGCGAAGGCACGCCGTTCGGTGTATTGGAAGTCGATAGCCGCTCGCAGGGTGAATTCTCCGAGCAGGACATCACCTTCCTGCAAGGCGCCGCCAACCTGCTCGGCATGGCGATCGAACGGCAACGCATGGAGCGCGATCTTCGCGGCGCGCTGGATCGCCAACAGATGCTGATGCGCGAGGTGAACCATCGCGTCAATAACAGCCTGCAGATCGTCGGCTCGATGCTGCATCTGCAAAGCAGGCGCGCTCGCAATACCGAAGTGCAGCATCAGTTGACGCAAGCCTCGAACCGCGTCACCGCGATCGCGCGCGCGCATAACCGGCTTTATCGCACCGAGGAGTTCACGAGGCTCGACCTCGGCGCCTATCTGTCGGATCTTTGTGCCGATTTCTGCGAAGCGACACCCGGCTGCGAGATTTTCGTATCCGCACCGGAGCACATCGTTCTCTCGACCGATCGCGCCATAACCGTCGCCCTCTTGATCAACGAGCTGATCACGAACACTGCGAAATACGCCTATCCCGAGGGCAATTGCCGCGCCTGGGTGAACGTCGCGCGTGAAGGACGCACAATCGTTTTATCCGTGCGCGACGAAGGCATCGGACTTCCGCCTGAGATCGACGAGACGACCAGCACCGGGCTCGGGATGCGGCTTGTGAGCGCCTTCGCCAAGCAGCTCAACGGGTCGGTCGAGGTGAAGCGGCACGCGCCGGGGACGGAGTTTGTCGTGTCGTTCGGTGTTGAGCCCTAAGGCGGACGATCGCTCGGCAGCCGCACCAATCGAGCGCGGTCGCTCGCGTCGGCAAATCTATCGACGATCGCAGCGGCACTTGCCGGTCCGCGCGGCGGAACGCCGAGAAACGCCTGCCACGGGGCGCGCCAGCGGATGACATCATGGCCGCCGCCGATGACCTTGATGACAGTGACGGTCACATTCGAAGGGCAATTCCATTCTATCTGCTCGATAAGACGTCTGCTGTCGCGCATCTGAGTGCGTCGCGGTTCGTTTGCCGCCTCGCAGCCATTCGCGTGCGCGAACAGCCTCGCCGTTTCTTCTACGCCCGCGGTACGGCGAAAGAAGTTGGCCGGATCGCCGACATGCCCGCCGGCGTAGGGCAGCACGTCGTCGGCATCGCCGTTTGATCATAAGGAGTCGCATCGGCTTGGTCGGGCGGCGGCTCGCGAACGCATCTTTCGGCATGCCGGCGCTGATCGTGCCGATCCCGGCGAAAAGGTCGGGTCTCGCGCATACGAGGGCGAAGGCCATCATGCCGCCGTTGGAAATACCGGCGACAAAAGTGCGATGCGGATCGGCGATTTGTTCCGCGGTGAGTTTCTCGACAAGCGCGGCGACAAACGCGACGTCATCTGCATGCGCCGGATTTCCTTCAGGACTATCGTGCCATTCGTGGCCGACGGCCTCGGGAAAAACTACGTTGAAGCCGCGTGGAAGAGCGGCCTGCAGGAAGCCGCTATATCTCGCGGTTGTCAGCGCATCGCCCGAATAGGAGTGCAGCACGATCAGCGTCGGACGCGGGCCGCCGGAGAGCCGATAGAGCAGCGCCCGCCGGTTGCCGGACATGTCGATCTGGATCGGCTGTGGCAGGCGGAAAGCCGCGTAGGCAATCGCTCCGGCAAGGACCGCCGCAACGACAAGGATGCCGAGGAGAATCCTAAGGAGCAAACCGCGCTTTGCTCACGCCCACTCGCCCCAGCGCCCGTCGTCGAAGATGCGCCAGGCGCGTAAACCCGATTTGGCGACGACGATGCGGCCGCCTTTGGCCATCGACACGAGATGCTTGAAGACCAGCGGGTTGCGCCAGGCGAACGGCTTCTCGATCTCGCAGACGGCGTGATATTCGTCGGAATCGGGATCGTCCATGAGCAGCGTGCCGACCTTGTCAGGCCGCATCGTCGGCGGCAGATTGCGATCCCAAAGCCATTGGCATTCATATTCGCGGCACACGCCCGGCCGCGTTTCGTAAATCCCGCAGCCACCGCCGGCGATGCAATTGCTGCAAAGCGGTCCGGCCGGTTTCTTGAGTTCCTCGATGTAGAGCACCTTGCAGCAATGCGTGCAGGGGCCGCAGCTTTTACCTGGAATTTTCAGCATCGGGCACGCGGCGGAGGAACGAGACAGAATCGCCGCCACTCTGAAAGAACCGCACCCGCTGCGCAATTGGGCGTATGACACGCGTCCACGAAAAAAAGGACCCGCCTGAAAGGGCGGGTCCTCAAAACTGCCGTTACGCGAGCCTTAGGTGATGATGTAGACGACCTCGCGCGTCGACACCCGTCGTGGCGCCACGCTCCCGCCCCCGCGGTCACGCCGGCTTGACGTTTGAGGCCCGGGAACTGAAGCTAGCGCTTGCAGCTCCCTCGCGATGTTTGGCCGTCCGCGCTTGACGAGCAGCCCGCGCCGATGCAGTGCCAACGTAGACGGGGGAGGAGCACGACATGAGCATGGCTCTTGTCTTTCCGGGCCAGGGTTCGCAGGCGGTCGGCATGGGCAAGGCGCTTGCGGCAGATTTCGCCGCGGCGCGCGCCGTATTCGATGAAGTCGATGCGGCGCTCGGGCAGAAGCTCTCGACACTGATGTTCGAGGGGCCTGAGTCCGAGCTCACGCTGACGGCGAACGCGCAACCGGCGCTGATGGCCGTGAGCCTCGCCGCATTGCGCGTCCTTGAATCGGAAGCCGGGCTTGATGTTGCGCGCGACGCCGCGTTCGCGGCCGGGCATTCGCTCGGCGAATATTCCGCTTTGGCCGCGACAGGCGCGCTCACCGTCGCCGATACGGCACGCCTGTTGCGGCTGCGCGGGGAGGCAATGCAGAAAGCCGTGCCGGTCGGCAGGGGCGCGATGGCGGCGTTGCTCGGGCTCGATTACGAGACCGGTGTCTCGGTGGCGCGCGAAGCAAGCGCCGCGAGCGGCGACAACGAAATTTGCGAGATCGCCAATGACAATGGCGGCGGCCAGGTCGTCGCTTCGGGCACGAAGAAAGCCGTCGATCAGGCGATCGAGATTGCCAAAGGCAAAGGCGCGCGACGGGCAATGCTTCTCACCGTCTCCGCGCCTTTTCATTGCGCGTTGATGCAGCCGGCGGCGGAAGCGATGGAAGCAGCGCTCGCCAGGGCGAACATCGCCGCGCCAAAAATCCCCGTCGTCGCCAATATCACCGCGCGTCCCGTCACCGATGCTGAGGGAATTCGCCGCGGCCTCGTGGCGCAAGTGACCGGGACCGTTCGCTGGCGCGAATCCGTTGCATTCATGGCGAGCGCCGGAGTTAATCGTTTTCTTGAGCTTGGCACAGGCAAGGTACTGACGGGCCTCTTAAAACGCATCGCGGAGGGCGCGACGGGGATCGCCATCGGCACGCCGGCCGACATTGCCGCCTACACCGCACGCGCCGCCTGACACCGGGAATTTCCGATGTTCGACCTTGCGGGAAAGAAGGCGCTGGTCACCGGTGCGAGCGGCGGTATCGGCGGCGCGATCGCGATGGCGCTGCATCGGCAGGGGGCGGTTATCGGCATCTCCGGAACGCGTCGTGAGGCGCTCGACCAGCGCGCGAGCGAACTCGGCGAAGGCGTCCACGTCCTGCCCTGCAACCTCGCCGATAAGGATGCAGTCGAAGCCCTCGTCCCCGCAGCGGAGGCGGCGCTCGGCGGCCTCGACATTCTCGTCAATAACGCCGGCATCACCCGCGACGGCCTGTTCCTGCGCATGAAGGACGAGGAGTGGGATGAGGTGATCGCCGTCAATTTGACCTCGGCCTTCAGGCTTTCCCGTGCAGCTATCAAAGGCATGATGCGCCGCCGTTACGGGCGGATCATCAACATCACCTCCATTGTCGGCGTGACCGGCAATCCGGGGCAGGCGAACTATACTGCCGCCAAGGCCGGCATGATCGGCATGACCAAGTCGCTTGCCGCGGAAGTTGCTTCACGTACCGTGACAGTGAACTGCGTCGCGCCCGGCTTTATTGCGAGCCCGATGACCGATGCGCTCAATGAGAAACAAAGAGAGACGATCCTGGCGAATGTGCCCGCGGGGCGGCTTGGGAGTGGCGAGGATGTTGCGGCGGCGGTTGTGTTTCTGGCCAGCGCCGAGGCCGCTTACATCACCGGTCAGACCATCCATGTGAATGGCGGAATGGCAATGATTTGAAACAGTTGCGAGGCTTAGCCGCAGCTTCGACGAAGCTGTCTTCCGCCTCTCGCAATCATGACGGAGATGTGTTACGACCCCGCCGGAAGTTGCCGAGACGTACCGCTCGATTGTTCGTGCAGGATTCGTCGGGCGAGGCTCAGGGGCCCGGTTTCCAAAATCTCAATCGAATGAGGGTATGAACAAATGAGCGATGTTGCCGAGCGTGTGAAGAAGATCGTGGTCGAGCACCTTGGCGTCGAAGCCGACAAGGTGACCGAGAATGCCAATTTCATCGACGATCTGGGTGCGGATTCGCTCGACACGGTCGAACTCGTGATGGCTTTCGAGGAAGAATTCGGCGTCGAAATTCCGGATGATTCTGCCGAGACGATCGTCACGGTCGGCGATGCGGTGAAGTTCCTGGAAAAGGCCACGGCTGCGTGAAGCGCGCGCGCACTCGCGGCCGTTGAACAAACCTGATGCGAAGAGTTGTCGTCACCGGCCTCGGCATGGTGTCGCCGCTCGGTTGTGGCGTCGACACGAACTGGCGGCGGCTCGTCGCCGGCGAGAACGGATTCGGCCGCGTCGAGGCGTTCGACGTCTCGGATTTGCCTTGCAAGATCGCCGGAATCATTCCACGTGGCGACGGCTCCGACGGCACCTTCAATCCGGATAAATGGATGGAGCCGAAGGAGCAGCGCAAGGTCGACGATTTCATTCTCTACGCGATCTCGGCCGCCACCCAGGCGCTCGAAGACGCGGGCTGGCATCCGGAAAGGGATGAGGATCAGACCGCGACCGGCGTGCTGATCGGCTCCGGCATCGGCGGCCTGAACGGCATCTACGAGACCTCGATCACGCTCAAGGAAAAAGGGCCACGGCGTGTCTCGCCTTTCTTCATTCCCGGCCGGCTGATCAATCTCGCCTCCGGTTACGTCTCGATCCAGCACAAGCTGCGCGGCCCAAACCATGCCGTCGTGACCGCCTGTTCGACGGGGGCTCATGCGATCGGCGACGCGGCGCGCATGATCGGCCTCGGTGATGCCAATGTGATGGTCGCGGGCGGAACCGAATCGGCCGTCTGCCGCATCGGATTTGCCGGATTTGCCGCCTGCAAGGCGCTGTCGACGTCATTCAACGACGAGCCGAGCAAAGGCTCGCGTCCCTACGACAAAGATCGCGACGGCTTCGTCATGGGCGAGGGCGCCGGCTGCGTCGTCCTGGAGGATTACGACCATGCCAAAGCGCGCGGCGCGAAAATTTATGCCGAGGTAATCGGCTATGGCCTCTCCAGCGACGCCTATCACATCACCGCACCGGCCGAGGATGGCGATGGGGCGTATCGCTGCATGCAGATGGCGGTCAAAAAAGCCGGCATCTCCGTCTCCGACATCGACTATATCAACGCGCACGGCACTTCGACGCCGATGGGCGACGAGATCGAGCTCAGCGCCGTGCAGCGCCTCGTCGGCAACGCCGCGGGGAAGCTCTCCATGTCGTCGACCAAGTCGGCGATCGGCCATCTCCTCGGCGCCGCCGGCGCGGTCGAGGCGATCTACTCGGTGCTGGCCATCCGCGACGGTATCGCCCCGCCGACCTTGAACCTCGACAACCCCTCCGTCGACACAACGATCGACCTCGTGCCGCACGTCGCCAAGAAGCGGCAGATCGATACCGTTCTTTCCAATTCGTTCGGTTTCGGCGGCACAAATGCCTCGCTGGTCTTTCGCCGCGTGCACTGAGCGGCCCCAATTCGCCACATTCAACGCTAGGGTATCGCTGCGGCTAAAGCGCCTCGGCGACGGCTGAGGCGCGGCCCGCAAAGAGCGCGCCAAGGCAGCACGCCAGTCCAGCCGCTCAGGAGCGGACGTTGATTCCACGTCGGGGGCTGCAAAGCCCGAACGAAGCGCTACAGCCGGAGCCGGCTCCGCTGCCGCCGCCGCGCCGCCGGCGGCGCCAGGGCCTGCTCGCCGGCTTGAGCGGCTTCCTGTCGTTCCTGCTCGTCGCCTGCGTCGCCGGCGCGCTGACACTGATTGCCGGCTACCAACGCATCCGCGAGCCCGGCCCGCTTCCCGCCGACAAGGTCCTGTTCATCGCGCCGGGAACCGATGTCCCCGAAATCATCGCCCAGCTCGAGCGCGAGGGCGTCATCGACAGCCCGATGATGATGCACGCGGTGCTCACCATCGAAGGCAATCGCTCGAAGCTCAAGTCCGGCGAGTATCTCTTCCACGAGCATGCGAGCCTGCGCGATGTCATGGATACCGTCATCAACGGGCGCCAGATCCTGCACGCGATCACCATTCCCGAGGGCCTGACCGGCGAGCAGGTCGTGCAGCGGTTGAAAGACTCGGACGTGCTCTCCGGCGACGTCCGCGAGCCGCCGCGCGAGGGCACGCTCTTGCCCGAGACCTATAAAGTCGTGCGTGGCTCGTCGCGCTCGGGCCTCATCCGGACGATGCAGGACGACCAGAAGAAGCTCCTCGACCAGATCTGGGCGCGCCGCTCGCCCGATCTGCCGTTCCGCACGCCCTACGAGCTCGTCACCCTCGCCTCGATCGTCGAGAAGGAGACCGGCAAGGCCGACGAGCGCCCGCATGTCGCCAGCGTTTTCGTCAATCGCCTGCACAAGCGCATGCGGCTGCAATCCGACCCGACGATCGTCTACGGCCTTGTCGGCGGCAGGGGTACGCTCGGGCGCGGCATCCTGCGCTCCGAGGTCGACAAGCCGACGCCCTACAACACCTACACGATCGACGGCCTGCCGCCGGGCCCGATCGCTAATCCCGGCCGCGCCGCGCTCGAGGCGGTGGCGAACCCATCGCGCACGAACGACCTCTATTTCGTCGCCGACGGCACCGGCGGCCACGTCTTCGCCGAGACGCTCGCCCAGCATGTCGCGAACGTCACGCGCTGGCGCCAGATCGAGAAGGACAAGGCGGCGGCCGAGGTCGACCGCGCCGCGCCGCTCGTCCCCGATCAGCCCAGCACTCCCGGCCGCCCGCAGCCCGGCCCGGTCGGGCAGCAGCCGGCGCCGAAACCCGGCCAGCGCGGCGCGCTCGGCGACAATCTGCGGATGTTCGGCGCGCTGCAGCCGCTCGGCTCGGCGCCGCCGATCGTCGTCGAGGCCAACGTGTTGTAGGCGATTGAGCCGCCGGGCATGTTGTTGCGATAGACCTCGGTTCCGTTGAGGTAGATCACCGCGCCGTCGTCGCGCAGGAGCGAGAGGTTCAGGGACGTGACGGTGGATGGG
>Ga0164305_10000213_pt1 | contig 20344 bp, 15 predicted proteins | sample Whisoiple_237_MG_FD_110215 | JGI IMG/M metagenome (GOLD analysis project Ga0164305, IMG submission 110215) | Soil microbial communities amended with pyrogenic organic matter from upstate New York, USA - Whitman soil sample_237_MG | ecosystem: Environmental > Terrestrial > Soil > Agricultural...
CACGCCTTTGCCGGGACCTTGGAGACCTTGACCTGTAAACGGCACGGTACGCCGGCCGTTGGCATCGTAGAAAACATCCGGGGTTCCTAGGGGGTTGGGGACGATCGGTCGAGCGTTGATACCCCCAAGGGCAGTCCCACTGGGCGGATTGATGCCACCAAAATTGAGACTTGCCGCCCCATTGTCATTGACGAAGAAATTGTTATTAATTCCGAAAGAGAAACTGCTGTTAGTTTGGTTGTTTCCCAACAAGTTGATATCGATCACCTTGACGTTGACAGCGACTTGACGGCGGCGCAAATCTAGCTGCGTCAAGAAAGCCACTGCCATGTCAACTTTGCGCGGGTCGCCCACCAAAGTGATGGAATTGAGCCGAGAATCCGCCAGTACCGATAGTCCCCTCAGCAAGAGCGGCCCCGTGCCTTCCTTAGCGCCGATCGCCTTAATGTCCGGTTCCCGAATTTCCACATCCCGCGCCGCATTTCCCTGGCCCACGCTTTGAATAGTCACCCGAGTAATCGGCAGTTGAGTTTCCGCGCCTTGAGCGCTCAAAAAGTTAGCTGCATCGGTAGAGCGAACTTGATTGAGCCGCAGAGTCCGAATGATAATATTGCGGGAGTCGATCGGCAAGCTAGTCCCTACAAAAATCGTCCGCCCCTGGCGGTTAGCTTGCAGCCCGCTGAGCCGTAGCACGTAATTAAAGACATCTTGCACCGACTCATTTTCGATGTCCAAAGAAATCTTCGGCCCTTCATCTGAGCCGGAGGCCCCTGGCTGACCGGGCACTGCGGGCTGGCCGGGTTGAGCAGGGGCTCCGCCACCTGTAAAAGCAATGTTCAAGCCAGCAGCGCGGGCCAGCAGAGCTAAAACGTCCCGGACTGGGGCATCCCGCAACACCAAGCGGGGGATGCGTTCTCCCGAACTCAGTTCAATATTTCCCACGCCGGGGGCGATGTTAGACACCGCGATATCTCCCAAGGGCGGCGCCACGGCCCGCGGCAGGAAAGGCGCAGCCTGATTTGTCTGGGATTGTATTTCGCTGGGGAGGGGGGGGCGATCGTTCCTGGTAACAGTAATTTCGGGATTTGGCAGCAGCACGCCTGGGTTTTGCGAGGTGCGGACTTGGGGAGCCGGCCGGGGAGCTGTTTGGGTCAGCGGCAGTCCCGGAGGCGGCGGAGGTACAGTTTGGGCAGACTGTGCTGTGCCACCCTGTCCGGCAACGCTGAGAACGATGCTTTGGCCTTGTCCCGGCACAATTTGTCCGTTGGGAACTCCGTTGGTGCCCGCCACTACAACGCGGATGCTGTTAGCTTCTACCTGGCTGATTTCTACTGAAGAAATTCCCGGAGCGGGGTTATCTTGACGGAAGCTGTTGCCTTGTGGCAAGCGGAGCTGGGTGTTGATAATTGTGGCTTGGTAAGTATTGCCGTTATTGATGGCGAAAACTTGCGGGCGATCGCCCTTTTCTGTCGCCATGACAATATTTACGCCATTATTACCTTGACTTACTTGCACTCCTGTGACTTGAGTCGGCCCTGCCAAGACGGGGGCTTGGGCGATCAGAACTCCTGCAACGCTGCATAAGAGTCCTCCACTTAACAGTAGATGCTGTTTCACGTTCTCTCCTCAACTACAATTTGTATTTGTTGTTCGCAGTTTTTTGTCGCTAGCTGCTAAACTGACTGAAAGATTCTCGCTTCTAGTCTGTTTGAAAGGAGAAGTTATGCCCTTTTCGATTGGCGATTCTCGATTGGGAATAACTGACGACATAAGGGTTAGAAACTATCCTACAGTTCCATTACTTTTTGAAACTGGTATTAGAAGAAATTAGGTTTTAGAGCCTATTTTTGATTGCCCTATCAAATATTTTTGTGGCATTCATAATTTTTTGACTTCTACCTTCAATCTTCAAAATTCAACCTTCTGCCTTCTCCTTTCTTGTGAAAGAGCGAGTTGGGAACAATAGCTAATATCTATCCGCCAAACTACCGCTACTTAGCACCAGGACTCGGAGCCGGAGTTGGCGGTTTTTCTTCTTGCTTTAACGGCAGCAGGGCGTGCAAGTCAAAAGCAGTTTTAATTTTAGTTTGCGGCTGAGCCACAGGGACTATTTTCCCTTTCACAAAATCCACTTCTATTGGCTGATTTGATGCTAGCAATTCAGATTTCAAATTCCTAACTACCAACAGCGACTGCATCAACTCCAAGTTACGCATAAAATTGCGGGTTTGAGCGAAAGTGCCTTCAAACTCTACCTTAAATTTTTTGCGTCTGAGCTTGCCAGCCAGGGACGGCCCGAAGGATGTATCTGCCAGAATATCAGGGTCTGGAGCTCCCGGCGCGGCGGTTGCTGCTGCTGGGGGCATATCCGGCTCAAATTTGGTAATTTTAGCCTTGAGGTCATCTCCTTGCACGCCGGCGTTGATTCTATTAACGAGTTGGGTCATGTCAAGCAAAAGCGTGTTGGCGCTGGCGTCGCTGGCAAACATTGCCGTCACGTTGGCCCGGCGCTGTTTTGCTTCTTCTTGCTTTGCTTCTGCTTCTGCCTTTTTTTGAATTTGAGTTTGCAATTGCACTTGCGTTTGCTTGCTTTCGCTAAGTTTTTGCTTGAATTCGCCGCTTTTTTGGAATTCGGGGAGTACGAACTGGTAGCCGAGGCCGCCGGCAATCAGGAGGCCGAGAACCGCGATGCCGATTGCTTGGGCTTGGGGTGTCAGCTTAATGCCGAATATTTCCTGAGCCCCTGTCTCTTCTGCTTGTGCGCCGCTGGGAATAAACTGATTTGCTGTCATTGTTTTTTCACCTCTGGTTTTTGTGGTTCTAGCACTCCTTTTTCTTGAAGTGTTTCTATCCGTATTGCGAGCCCGTCTGCTTGCTTGCTTCGCAATTCGGGGAGCAACTCGGAGGCCCCCGTCGGGCTGAGCGTCGTTTCAATTTTATATTCCACCACCGGTCGCAGTTTGGGAAGTTCTGCGGGTGCTGCGTTTTGGTTACGCACTTGTAATTGTGCGGGGTTGTTTTTTAATGTGGCCGCTATCAGTTTGGTATCGGTGTTAAGGAAGAAAGGAGAGCGCTGGACTAGCAGCATAAAGTCGTTGACTTGAGCAAAGGTACTGGCTATCCCTGAAATTTGTACTTTTGCTGCCTGCTGCGGGACGGCGGGCGGGGGAGCAGCAGCCGGGGTGGGGCTAGCTGCTGGAGACGGACTCGCCCCTGGGGAGGCTGCGGGGGTGGCTGCGGGGGGAGGGGGTGCTGCTGCAACGGGGGATGGACTGGGGTCGATTTGCTCGATTTTGCCAATTTGCACTCCCGCCGGAGTACGGGCACTGAGGTCTTGCAGCATCGCCGACCAAGGTTTAATTTGGTCGAATACTCCAGCTAATGCTTTGTATTCGGCGGTAACTTTGTCGGTTTCGGCGTTGATGGCTTTGATGGTGCTGGCTTGACTGTTTAACTTGGCAAGTTCTTGGTCGATGGCTGCTTGTTCTGTGGCCAAGTTGGTATTTTCGTGAGTCGCCCACCACCAGGCGCCCAGGACTGCGGCGTTGATGCCAAAGGCAAACAGCACTGCCCCATATATGGGCAATTGGTCTTTTGCTCCACCGGAACTTTTTTTAGCTGAGCTTTTGGTTACTGTGACTGGTTTGTAGTCGGGACGGTCGTTGAGAAAATTAATATCTAGGCTGTACATGGCTTCACTCGATTTTATAGCAGAAGGAAGAAGGCAGAAGGCACAAGGTAGAAGGTACAAGGCACGAGGTAGAAGGTAGAAGATAGAAGGAAAAAGCGATCTACCGCTTGTGTTTCAGCAATTAAGAATGTCCTAACAGTCTTGGCTGTTGCTATAGATTTAAATTTGAAATTTTAGATTTTAGACAGAACCCAAGATTGCTGGTACAAGTGAAGGATTTATTTAGGGAAGAAAGAAACAAATTTCTGCCTTCTACTGAAGGAAGGGGCTGCTTCTACCTCTGATATATTCTACCTTTTACCTTCTACCTTCTAACTCCAATATTCTACCTTCTGCTTTCTGCCTTCTTCTTTTGGCAGGGGTTTTTACCTAAAATTCTCAAATCGGTTTTTCTCTCATCTAAAACTGTTAGGTCACATAACCTCCCTTAGTCCTAAACCTAGGGCGACTCCTAAACCTGCTCGCTGTTCTGGGGTAATTTCTTGGCTGATTTCGAGTCCTAGGGTTTCGATGGGATCGACTTGAGATGCGGGCAAGCTTAATCTTTGCATAAAAAATTCGTCTAGTTTGCCGATCGCAGCTCCCGGGCCTGCTAGCAGCAGTTGCGCTACTTCGAGTTCTTCGCTCTGGTTGAGGTAAAAGTCTACTGAGCGGCGCAGTTCGTCTGCTAGTTCTCCCAATACTTTTATCATCGCATTTGTGCCGGGATTGGCGTCTCCCGATGCGCCCATTGTATCTGTGACGGGTAGGGTCATGCCTTGCAGTTCGCTGGTGTCTCTGGTTGGCGGCAGGTTCATGGCTTGGTTGAGGGCGGTCTGGATTTGGTAGGTGCCGATCGGGATGGTACGGTTGAACTGAGGTATGCCGTCCACTACTATAGCTAACTCGGTGCTGTCAAATTCTATGGCGGTGAGAACTGCAGCTTCTTGGGAGGAAAATTGTTGCAGTTGGTCTTTGAGGGTGCGGATTAGGGCAAAGCTGGTTACTTCTAGTACGTCTATAATCAGTCCGGCTTCTTTGAAGGTTTCGATGTATGTGTCGGTAACTTCTCTGCGGGTTGCTACTAACACGACTTGCACTTTTTCTACTCCGTCGTCATCTACAAATAGGCCTATTTTTTGATAGTCTACGTCGGCGTCTTCTCTGGGAAACGGCAAGTACAGTCCTGCTTCTGCGTTCATGTAATCCCGCAGTTCTTCTTCGTTGAGCTCTGCGGGAACTGGGATGAGGCGGATGACAGCTTCGCGGCCGGGAATGGCTGTGGCTACTCGCTTGGCTTTGATTTTGTTTTCGGCGAGAACGGTACGTATTAGTTCTGCCATTCCCGGCGGATCGACTATTTGTCCTTCTTGTATATAGTCTTCTGGAACTTCTGTTGAGGCTAGGATGCCTAATTTTAATGCCTGACCTTTCTTTTCGAGCTGAATGATGTTGATGCGGTCTGGGGCTATTTCGAGCCCGATTCCTGGCTGGCGTTGGGAAAGTAGACCTTTGAAAAAGTTAACCATGTGATTGGGTCGCCGATAATTGCTATTTTTTTCTTTTGTAGTTGGCCAGCCTGATTCAGCGTGCAGGCGTGTTGGAGGGTTGGTTTCCAACTGCGACAAGAGTGCTGTAATCTCGGTATCCCGCCGTATCTGCACAGCTCAGTCTGTGTTGCGCGATCGCTAGTTCCGATTTTATGCTATCCAATTTACTTGACAATAGCTATTCTGCTGCGAATGTCAATAAATTCCAGCTCGATCGACCGAAAACCTGCCGATTCTGCACAAAAACAGACTATCTCGCTCGCCGTGCCCAGGTACAAAACTCTGTTACTGACTCGAGCGCGCTTGATTCGGGCGATTCCCTAAGGGATAGCTTCGCTTCACGCTTTTTTGTCTGACGGTTCCGATAACTCTCAAATTTTATTCTATGAAACGTAAATCTTGGCAACTGTTTGCTGTTTTTGGGCTGGTGGGGCTGCTGCTGGCTGCGGTGGTGAGTTGCAGCAAGCCGGCTGTTAATTCCCAGGCAAATAATACGCAGGAAATCGAGTTCTGGACTATGCAGCTTCAACCTCAGTTTACTGAGTATTTCAACAAGACGATCGCCGGTTTTGAAGCGGAAAATCCGGGGGTGAAGGTGCGCTGGGTGGACGTTCCTTGGTCGGCGATGGAAAGCAAGATTTTGGGGGCTGTTTCGGCGAAAACTGCCCCGGATGTGGTGAACCTAAATCCCGATTTTGCTTCGCTGTTGGCGGGACGCAATGCTTGGCTGGATTTGGATTCTCGGATTCCGCAGCAAGTTCGCGAGCTCTATCTCCCAAATATCTGGAAAGCTAGTGTACTCGACGGCAAGACTTTTGGCATTCCTTGGTATCTCACGACTGGGGTGACAATTTACAATACGGAGTTGTTGAAGAAGGCTGGAATTGCTAAGCCTCCTGCTACTTATGCCGAGTTGGCAACTGTTGCCAAGCAGGTGAAGGAGAAGACTGGTAAGTTTGCTTTTTTTGTGACTTTTGTGCCGGAAGATTCGGCGGAAGTTTTGCAATCTTTCGTGCAGATGGGTGTGCCTTTGGTTGACGCTAAAGGCAAGGCTGCTTTTAATACTGCTAAGGGGAAATCTGTTTTTCAGTATTGGGTAGATTTGTACAAAGACGGACTTTTGCCGCAGGATGTTTTGGTGCAGGGACATCGCAGGGCGATCGAGCTTTATCAAGCTGGGGAAACTACTTTGTTAGCTTCTGGGCCTCAGTTTTTGAAGGCGATTTCTGAAAATGCTCCGAGTATTGGTGCTGTTTCGGCTGCTGCGCCTCAAATTACGGGGGAAACAGGCAAGAAGACTGTGGCGGTGATGAATTTGGTTGTGCCCCGCGACAGCAAGCGCCCTGATGATGCTGTCAAGTTTGCTCTGTACGTGACTAATTCTCAAAATCAGTTGGCTTTTGCTAAGGCTGCTAATGTTTTGCCTTCTACGGTTGAGGCTTTGCAGGACGATTATTTTAAGAGCGTTCCTGCTGATGCTCCTGCAGCCGATCGAGCTCGGGTTATTAGTGCTTCTGGGTTGAGTTCCGCCGAGCTATTGATTCCGCCTTTGAAGGATGTTAAGAAGCTGCAAAAGGCGATTTATGACAATTTGCAGGCGGCAATGTTGGATGAGAAGTCGGTAGATCAAGCTGTGGCTGATGCGGCTAAGGCTTGGGATCAAAGGTAGTTTTGAATTGAAGCTGGGGCGGGATTTTTTTAATCTCGCCCCTTGCTTTTAAGGTTGAATTGTCCAGTCTTGCTGCACTAAATCAGGCACTTGCGAAAAATCTTGGTGGTTGCGCGTAACGAGAATAGCATTATTAGCAAGTACAATAGCAGCAATCCGCAAATCTTGCGTGCCGATGCGTATTCTTTGACTGCGGAACTCAGTGTAAATAGTGAAAGCATTCTGGTCAAATTTCAGAATGTTGAGATTTTTGAAATCATCTAATGTATCCCATAAGTTGGTGTAAGCCAATACTAATTTGTCCGCTTGCGAAGGTTCAGAAGCCTGTCTGATAACATTGAACCTGCCGCGAATTACTTCCTCTACTGTTACGATAGTTACAGCAAGGTTTTCTGCGTTAACCTTGACCCGCTGCACCATCATTGGATGATTCTTTCGCCAAAGGGAGAAACAATCCGTATCAAGTATGTATCGGCTCATTTGGTTTCAGCCGCAGCGTCAATTTGACTGTAATAAGCTTCGGTTTCTGCATCGAGTTCGCGGCGATATTCTTCTATGTGTGCCAATACCTCATCGTATTGCGGATCGTTTTCATCCTTACCAGCTAACCTTACCCAAGGATTGTTCGATCGACTAGAAGTGAGTTTGACAGAGACGATTTCAGCTTCGGCTAGCTGGGCATTTACTAAATCGTGAAGGTTTTGCAGTGCTTGCGATCGCGTCTCGCCAAAAGCTTTACATTCGGGCCATCCCAGCAACGCTGCACTGACTTTTCTGTCTGATTCGTTTTTAATGATTATGTGAGCCGTTGAGCTGTCGAGGTCGCCCCCAAGGTTAGTGCGATCGGCTGCGCGAATGTCGCAGGTAGCGTTACCTGTTAAGAGTGTTTTTGTCTTGACTGTCTCCTTGGTGTTTTCCTGGGGCGGCTTTTCTCTTTCTCCAATGATAAGCGGGTCTGCTTTGAGAACCGCGTCCAGAAATTTGACCATGTTTACTCTATCCTTGGTGTTTACCTGGAGTAACTTTTCTAGTGCTTCTTGCCACCTCGCCGACTCACCAGCTACCTTGACTGTAGAATAATCGATGTTTTCCTGACGCTGCTTGATTATGTTTCGCCTGAAAAGCTCGTCAAATAGTAAAGTTTGCTCTTGGGCGGGCAAAGCTTCTATATATTCAATTAGCGTTTGCACCGATATAAGGCTGCTCATAAACTTCTATCTCTAAATTTTTCTAAACTCACTTGTATTGTAACAAAAATTTTGCCTTGGGACTTGGGCATTAGGCATTACATTAATATTTTTTAATCTCGCCCCTTGCTTTTTTCTACCACTTGACGTATTATTAAATAATGGGAATCTCTGCCGCAATATATAAGCATATATAAGCTTTTAAGTTATTATCGAATGATGAAATTACCGCCTCTTCACAACGCGGATTCTATTCTCCTATTCGCTGCTAACGGACATGATATTACGACAAGAAACCCAGTGTCTATGAAGCACCTATTGCCAGTTTAGCCGAACAATTCATCTTAAGGCAGGATGCGTTTAAGCTTGGGATTGTTGTTGTTGCAGAAAATAGCCGACGAGATAAAGCGAACCGCAAAGGATTGTTAGGTTGTCACCTGCAACAGCAGCATCTAAAGCTGTTGTTAAGTCGGGGAAGGCTTGACAGAGTGTTAATTCGGGGCAGATAATTTGAGCGAGGGTGGCTAATTCTGCGGGGGATGATGAGTTTTGATCGGGTACGGGTACTAAGTAAAGTCGATCGCCCTTTTTGAGTAATGCTTTCAAAATATCGTCGCAGTCTTTAGTCGCAAGAATGCCGATTACCCAGTTAATTGATGGCTGGGAACTGTTAAGATTATCGACATATTCACGCAGGGCGATCGCTGCGGCGGGGTTGTGCGCGCCGTCAATTAATATATTGCGGTTTTTCCAAGTTGTCTGCTGGAGTCTTCCGGGCCATTGGGTTTTGGCGATACCGTTTTGGATGGCGGTTTGGGAAATTTGCCATCCTTGGTTTTGGAGAGTTTGCAAAGTTGCGATCGCCATTGCTGAATTCATTAGTTGAATTTTTCCTAGCAGCGGCAATTGATATTTTATTTTAACCGCATTTTGATTTAACTGATATTCTGCGAATCCTTGTCCTAAATCTATTGCGGGTTTTACCCAAGTTGCCGGACAGTCTAATTCTTGAATGCGTTTTTCTACTACTATTCTAGCTGATTCTGGCAATTCTCCGATCACTGCCGGACATTTTGCTTTAAGAATTCCCGCTTTTTCCCCAGCAATATCTGCCACGGTGGGGCCGAGTATTTGCCAGTGTTCGAGACTGATAGAAGTGATGACGCTAGCGAGAGGTGTTTCGCAAACGTTTGTGGCGTCTAATCTTCCTCCTAATCCAGTTTCTATGACTGCGATGTCTGTTTTTTGTTCGGCGAAATACAGCCAAGCTGCGGCGGTGATTATTTCAAATTGAGTGGGAGTTTCGGAGTTGTTTTCGGTGGCGGCGACAACTCGTTTGAGACACTGTTGCAATTCTGTTGGGGAAATCGGTTTTTGGTTGATGCAAATTCTTTCTGTCCAATCGATTAGGTGCGGGGATGTGTAGCGCCCGACTCGATAGCCTGCTTCTGTTAGTACGGAAGAGAGATAAGCGCAAACGGAACCTTTGCCATTGGTGCCGGCAACGTGGATAATGGGTATTTGTTGGTGGGGATTGTCTAGTTTTTGGAGAAGTTGGTGAATTCTTTCTAGGCCGAGGTGGACGCCGAAGTGTTGGTAGGATTGGAGGATGGATTCTGCATTCATTGAGGATGATAAGTTCTGTTTGTGTGTGAATTAGATTTTTTTATTAACCGCAGAGGGCGCAGAGGGCGCAGAGAGAGAGAAGAAAGAGATAGATATCTAAGAAAAGAGAGGTTTATAATTGATTTTATATTTAATGCGGGTGAAAAAAGGTGGCTTTGGATATTATTTCTCTGTTTTCGGGTTGTGGCGGGTTGGATTTGGGTTTTCGCTTGGCTGGCTTTAATGCGGTTTGGGCGAATGAATATGATAAGTCTATTTGGGATACGTATAATTTCAATCATCCTGAAACTATTTTAGATCGCAGGGATATCAGAAAAATCAAATCTGATGAAATTCCTAATTGTATTGGGATAATCGGCGGCCCTCCTTGTCAAAGTTGGAGTGAAGCAGGGGCGAAACGGGGGATTGATGACAGTCGGGGTCAACTTTTCTGGGAGTATATCAGGATTGTGCGGGACAAGCAGCCTTTGTTTTTTTTAGCTGAGAATGTTAGCGGTATCTTGGCCCCCAGAAACAAGGATGCTTTTACTTATATATTATCGCAGTTCGAGGACATCGGGTATCGGGTTTCGTACAAGTTGTTAAATGCTAAAAATTTTGGGGTTCCGCAAGATAGGCAAAGGGTGATTGTTGTTGGTTATCGGGAAACTCTGGGTTTGGGTTTTGAGTTTCCCGAACCGGGAACCGATGTTTTGACGTTGAAAGATGCGATTTTTGATTTGCAGGCGATCGCGCCTATGTCAGTTAAGGGTAAATTAGATAATTATCACGATTATGTGCCAAATCACGAATGTGCGGATTTGGGGTTTTCCAGCCTTTATATGTCGCGGAATCGAGTTAGAAGTTGGTCGGAACCTTCTTTTACAATTCAGGCAAGCTGCAGACACGCACCTCTCCATCCTCAAGCTAGTAAAATGATTTTGGTTGGCAAAGACAAACGCATTTTTGACCCAAATTCGCCTCTGCCTTACCGTCGGCTTTCTGTGCGAGAGTGCGCGAGAGTTCAGACTTTCCCGGATGACTTTATTTTTAAGTACAAGTATATTGCTGATGGATACAAAATGGTCGGTAATGCTGTTCCTGTGAATTTAGCGAGAGTTTTGGCAAGTAAGATTTTTGAGGATATTGTCATAGGGCATAGGGCGTTGGTGCCAACGGAAACCGACTATCTACCAGTCGCTAGGGAATGAATTCCACGGGGCTTTTAGCGAAACTCCTCCCTATGAAAACTAATCTCAAATCCGTTGACATCAGAATTATTCATCTCTCTCTTCTCCTCCTCTGTGTCCTCTGTGGCCTCTGCGGTTTAATAATTCCGAATTATCTGTCATTGAAACTTGGTTAACTGACCGAGATTATGCTGAATCGCACTTGTCCCGCGAATATGAGACAGCGGAGAACCTCCATACAAAAAGCTATTCAAACTAACTTGATAATTTTGCTGAACTGCTAAATCCAGCCACAAATTGTTAATCGCATCTCCGGGCTTGTAGTCGGGAATGTTGTGCTGATAGTAAGGAAAACTGTCTATACAAGTATTGAAAAAGTTCTTGCGCCCGCAATGCTTTAAATACTGATATCGCGGCTTAAATTCTGTTTGATTTTCCAATACTGTATATATAGTATCTGCGAGAGATTCTGGGTCAAATTTGGCGTAAAGACCCGCACCTTCGGGGAAAACTGGCGAGTTCCCTCTGGCGTATTGGTTGAATTCTTCAAAACAAATTACTGGTACGTTGCAACTCATGGCTTCGGTAATTCCCCGGTTTTTTCCTTCGAGAAGGGAACCGAGGACGAATGCTTGGGCTCGCGAATAATATGTGGGGATTTCGCTGTAGTAGTCAACTCTAGGCACTAAGTTAATGTAGTCCGAGGGATTACCTAAAATTGCCTCGACTTGTCGCCATTCTTTTAATGCGTACTCGTCGAGAGTATTCAGGTTGCTAGCATCAAATTCGTGGCCGGTGACTACTGTTAATTTAATCGGTTTTTGCGGATATTTTTGGCGGTAAACTTTTAAGGCTTTGGCAATAATTGGCAAATTTTTTTCTTCGGAAATTCGGGCGACTGCTAGCAAGTCGATGTCTTTGGCGGGGACGTTGCGCGGGGAAATTAAGTATTCGTTGATAAAGTCGGTGTCTTGCAGTGGTATGATTGGTTTGTGGGCGCGATCGACATAAGTTTCGCGAAACCACTTTTCTCGCTGCGGGTTTTTGTATAAACTGGAGTAGGCGTCAGCTATGGGGGCCCAGGAGTAGGAAATTCCGGGGGAATAGGTGAAGGAGAAAAATACTGAGGAAAGTTGGGGAAATAGTTTGTTGATGAGTTCGACTGCTTCGCTGAAATATATCCCTTTGATGAAACGCCCTTCGTAAAATAGTGGGGGAAGCAAGACGTAGAAACTGACGGTATCGAAGCGGTGGGGTTGGTCTTCAAATATCTCCCAGCTAAAGGCGTCTAAGTCTTCATAGATTTCGGCGATTGGTTTGTTGATGTGGGGGTTGCGTAAATATGGTTTTTGTCGATCGTAGTTTCCGCGTACCATATAATTCTGAGTGTGATTATCTAGCTTTTTTTATTTTTTAACCGCAGAGGCCGCAGAGGGCGCAGAGGAGAAGAGAAGAGAGTTATTCACAAGTCATCCACGGGTTGTTCTAGTGATTCATTGTCGCCTATTGTGAGGGCGAGTTGGTAGATTTGGCGGCGGGGGAGGGATGTTTGTTGCGCTAGCTGGCGGCTGGCTTGGGAACGACTTATGCCTTGTGCAATTAATGTTTGCAGTTCTGCTTTGATGGCGTCTTCGGAAAATATTGGGGCTGCTGTTTGGATGCCGGCAATCACTAGGGTAAATTCTCCCTGGGGTTCGCGATTGGTGTAAAGCTCGATCGCGCTTTCTATACTACCACGCCAAAACTCTTCGTGCATTTTAGTTAACTCTCTCGCCAGCACAATCTGTCTGTCGCTTCCCAAAATCTTTGCTAAATCTTGTAAAGTTTGTCGCAATCGGTGGGGAGATTCGTATAATATTATAGTGCGGGATTCTATGTGCAAAGCTTCTAAACTCTGTTGGCGTTCTTGACCTTTGGTGGGTAAGAAACCTTCAAATACAAATCTTTGTGTGGGTAATCCTGATGCAGTTATGCCAACTATACAAGCGGTCGGGCCGGGAATCGGAATAATGTTAATATTAGCATCGGCGCAGGCTTTGACTAACTCGTATCCGGGGTCAGAAATTCCCGGCATTCCGGCATCGGTGACGATGGCGATATCTTTGCCTAAAAGCAGTTTGTCGATGAGTTCGGGAAGTCGCTGGTGTTGGTTGTGTTCGTGATAGCTGATTTGGGGCGTTTTGATTTGGAAATGGTGCAAAAGTTTGCCTGTATGGCGGGTATCTTCGGCAGCGATGAAGTCTACTGTTTGCAAGATTCGGATGGCGCGAAAGGTCATGTCTTCGAGGTTGCCGATCGGGGTTCCTACGAGGTAAAGTGTTCCTGTATTGGGATTTGGCTGCATTTGGATATTTTTTATTTTAACCGCAGATAAAGCACGGGCGGGACGCCCATGCCACATATTTAAGAACTTATGAAAACGGGATTGTTTTTGGGATTAGCGACTTGGGATTTAATTTATTTGGCCGAGAAGCCTCCGGGTGAAAATCAGAAAGTTGTTGCTTCTGATTGTACCATTGCTGCGGGTGGGCCAGCGGCGAATGCGGCGGTGACTTTTAGCTATTTGGGGAATGCGGCGGTATGGGCTGGCGTTTTGGGCACTCACGCGATCGCCCAATTAATTCGTGCAGACTTAGCGGAGTATAATGTCAGGATAATCGATTTGGAGCCAGGGCGATCGCACTCGCCGCCAGTTTCCTCGATTATTGTAACTGAAGCAACGGGCGATCGATCGGTAATTTCCATCAATGCTACGAAATCGCAAGTTGATAGTCAAACAATTAACCAGGATATTTTAACATCAGTTAGTATTGTACTGCTTGACGGACATCAAATCGCAGCCAGCCAAGAAATTGCTCAACTTGCCAAGTCAAAAAACATTCCCATTGTCCTCGACGGCGGCAGTTGGAAGCCCGGATTAGAAGAAATATTGCCTTTCGTTGAATGGGCGGTATGTTCCGATAATTTTCATCCACCCGACTGCGACAATTCAGAACAAGTCTTTGCTTACCTGTCAGCAGCCGGAATTTCTCATATTGCCATCACTCGCGGCGAAAAATCAATTTTATACCTCAGCAATGGCACTTACAGCAGTATAGAAGTACCTCAAATTCAAGCCACAGACACTTTAGGCGCTGGCGATATTTTCCACGGCGCTTTCTGTCACTACATTTTGCAAAATAACCACTTTACAGATACTCTCGCTGCAGCAGCTAAAATCGCTTCCCATTCCTGCAAAAACTTCGGAACCCGCGCCTGGATGAATAAGGGTTAATTTAAAATTAAAATTAACCAAACTATCCGGTTAAAACCGCTCAAAGCTAGAAAACTTGAACTGGCAACACCTGTTAAGTTAAAATCCTGACAGCAACCTCGACAAAATTTATGAACTTCTCTCTTCTCTTCCTTCGCGCCCTTTGCGCCTTCGCGGTTCGTTAACAAAATTGCTATATTAGTAAGACAAGTTAAAGTCACACAAAACAGTCCCAAAACAACATACCCGAATCATGTCTGACACCCAACCCCTAAGTATCACCCTTCCCCCTTTGCGGATTACCCTAACAGAACAACAGCAAGTTAACCTAGAATGGCTGACACAAAACTTGCCCAATCTACTCACCCCAAGCAAACAAGAAGTCCCCGACAATATGAAACAGTGGGTGGCGGCCAACAAATTATTAAATCAACCCGACGCCGAAATCATTCAAGCCCTAATAAGTACGGGCATAGATGCGGAAACAGCTACCGCAGAAGTTAGGGAAATATCATCTCATCCCTACTTCCAAGCAGGCAGTCAGTACGTGCAGTTATTGCAGAAATTAGAATCGCATCTCAGGATTAACAATCAATTAGCCGCCCTGTCTTCCAAGTTTGGCACAATAGAACGCAAAAGCAGCCTTTCCCGAGAGTATTTTCTCGAAAATTACTACTCCAAAAATACTCCAGTAATTATTACCAACATTATGCACAACTGGAAAGCGTTGCAGTTGTGGACGCCGGAGTATTTGCAGGAAAAATATGGCGATGCAGAGGTACAAATTCAAGCCAATCGCAATTCCGACCCGAATTACGAAATCAAAATAGAAAATCACAAAAAAATTGTTTTGTTCCGCAAATATGTAGAGATGGTGGTCAAGGGCGGGCCTAGCAACGACTACTACATGGTTGCTAACAACAAAACTCTGGAAAGAGAGGAATTTAAACCCCTATTCAACGACATTGAAATTTTCCCAGAATACCTAAATCCAACGGATACAAAAGGCAGAGTTTTCTTTTGGTTCGGCCCGAAAGGCACGATTACACCGCTGCACCATGACCCAGTTAATTTAATTTTAGCTCAAGTGTCTGGTCGCAAACTAATTAAATTGATTTCTCCGCAACAAACACCTCTGCTTTATAATCACGTCGGAGTTTTCAGCAAGGTGGACGGCGAAAATCCCGATTATGACAAATACCCGCTTTACAGAGATGCGAAAATTATTGAAGTAATTTTGGAACCGGGAGAGGCTATCTTTATTCCGGTCGGTTGGTGGCACCATGTAAAATCATTGGAGGTTAGTATTTCGGTTTCGTTTACTAATTTTGTGTTTCCTAATTATTATGAATGGAAATATCCTCATATTAATTGGTAATTGCTAATGTATGGTTCCCAGGGGCGGGCACGGGGGCACCGCCCCTACAGAAATCTGCGTTAATCGGCGTTTATCTGCGGTTCAAAAAAAAATAAATTCATGAAAACTCTCGAAGAAATCAGCGAAATTGCCCGATCGATCGCCTGGAGTGCATCAGATATCCTACAATCCTATTATCGGCAGGATTCCAACACTCCTAACCTCGATATCCAAGAGAAAAAAGATGGCCCCGTCACCGCCGCCGATGTCGCTGTCAATTCTTACATTCTCGACCAATTGCAGTCGGCTTTAGGGAATGCAGAATTTGGCTATCTCAGCGAAGAAACTTACAAATCTTATTTGAAAACCAACGGTCAAGTTCCCTTACCTCAAAGTTGGGTTTGGATTATTGACCCTTTGGATGGAACGCGAGATTTTATTGACAGGACAGGGGAATTTGCCGTTCACATTGCTTTAGCGTTCGAGGGAAGACCGGTATTAGCAGTTGTGGCTTGGCCCCAACAGCAAAAGATTTATTACGCAATCCGCGAGGCGGGTGCTTTTATGGAAAATCGGGACGGTTCTGCGGTAAAATTGCAAGTTTCGGCGCGAAATATAGTGGCAGATTTATCTATAGTAACCAGCCGCAGTCACCGGGACGATCGCTTTAATCAATTGTTACAAAAACTGCCTTGTCAAAATCAAATAGCTGTCGGCAGTATCGGCTGTAAAATTGCGACAATTGTCGAACAAAAGGCTGATGTTTATATTGCGCTTTCGGGCAAGTCTGCACCGAAAGATTGGGATTTGGCTGCACCGGAATTAATTTTGACTGAAGCGGGCGGTCAATTTACTCGTTTTGACGGTTCTACTTTGCAATATAACCGGGGAGATGTGAGTCAGTGGGGGGGATTGTTGGCGAGTAACGGTTGCTGTCACGCTGCTTTGTGCGGGCAAGCTGAGGGGATTTTAGCGGGGATAGATGCGAGTTTTAAATAAGTGCGAATAATTTGCTATATTAATAATATCATAATGTGGCAAAATGTATGAGCGTCAAAGAACTTGAAACAGCAATTATGAACTTGTCGGTTAAGGAACTGTCGGAGCTCACAGCTTGGCTGATAGAATATCGCCAACAAGTCTGGGATCGGCAAATTGAAAAGGATTTGGAGGATGGGCGGTTAGATGCGCTACTTGATGAAGTCGATGCAGAGTATGAAGCGGGATTGGCCAAAGTGTTATGAAGCATCTGACTTTACCGCGCTTTTGGCAGTGCTATCACCAGCTACCTAAAGAAATACAAGCCTTAGCCGATAAAAATTATGAATTACTCAAAGTCGATCCGTATCACCCTTCACTGCATTTTAAAAAAGTTGGCAGGCGAAAGCAATTGCAATCGGTGCGAGTAGGCGATAGTTACCGAGCTCTGGGAGTTGAGAAGTCTGAAGGTATTGTCTGGTTTTGGATAGGACTCATGGCGATTACGATGCAATATTAGCTCAGAAATAAAGCCCCCGATCGCCCTTGTGCATTTCATTTGCGATCGCCCGTAAAGATGGTAAGGAATAGCTGTTAGGGGGGATTTTTACCATAAATCTTGGCAATCGCTAACATTATACATCAACCCGCCCCTGGCACCTATGTATCAAAAATCCCGATCTTAATATTTCAGTATAATGACACTTGCTATTGAGGCTTTTTTGTGCTATGTCATCCCCCTCGCGCTGGATCATCCGTAATATTACTTAATAATTATCCCCATCTTTATCAAAACTTTAATTAAAAAGGTGTTTATCAAGAAAACTTTATAGATATTCTCTTAAAAAACAGTTATGTTTACTACAACCTTCAGAAAGTGTTTCCGATGCCAGTCGCGAAACAGGGGAATTATTGTCTTTTTTTAGCTATTAGTAGGTGCAGTATGCCAAATTTAAATAATCAAGTTTCAGGAAGTGCGATCGCCTTTATCGATCGTCAAGTTGAAAATTATCAAAGTTTGATTGCCGGGGTAAAACCGGGTACGGAAGTAGTCGTTTTGGATGGGAACCGGGATGCGATCGACCAAATTACTCAAATTTTAGCTCTTCGCAGCAATATTGACAGCATTCACATAGTTTCTCACGGTACTCCGGGCAGCTTGCAATTGGGCGACGGTAGCTTGAGTTTAGAGGATATAGAGTGCGATCGGGATTCTCTACAGCAATGGTTTTCGCCACAAACCGACTCAAGGAGCAAAAATCGACCTAATATCCTGCTGTACGGGTGCTGTGTAGCAGCAGGCGAGACAGGTAAAGCATTTGTCAAACGCTTGAGTGAGTTAACCGGCGCGTCGGTTGCAGCTTCCCAAAACCTCACCGGAAGTGTAGCCAAAGGCGGCGATTGGGAACTGGAAGTGAGAACCGGGAAAATAGAAACGCCGCTGGTATTTGAACCCGAAGTGTTAGCAGGTTACGAGTATGTTCTGCCTACTTTTGGTGCAAAGACTAATTTTGGCGCGGGGAATCAACCGCAATTCGTCGGCGTAGGAGACTTCAACGGCGACACCAAGCCTGACTTAGCCGTGCCGAATCGTGCCAGTAACAACGTTTCTATCCTACTAGGGACAGGTACAGGCAGCTTTAGTGCTGCCACTAATTTTCCTGTGGGACTATATGGCTTTGCTGTCACGGTGGCAGACTTTAATGGAGACACCAAGCTTGACCTAGCCGTTGCCAACTGGGGGAGTAGTAACGTCTCAATTTTGTTAGGAACAGGGACAGGCAGTTTTGGTACAGCTACCAACTTTAACGTCGGCTCGAGTCCTTGGTCAGTTACGTCCGGCGACTTCAATGGAGATGGCAAGATTGACCTAGCCACAGCCAACATTGACTCAAACAATGTCTCTATTTTATTAGGGACAGGTACAGGCAGCTTTGGCCCTGCCACGAACTTTATCGTCGGGACAACACCCCAATCTGTATCTGCAGGCGACTTTAACAAAGACGGCAAACTTGACCTAGCTACGGCGAACTTTAACTCAAACAATGTCTCGATTCTATTGGGGACTGGCACGGGCAGCTTTGGCACTGCCACTGGTTTTAGTGTGGGGACAAACCCCTATTCTGTTGCTGTGCAAGATTTTAATGGGGATGGCAAGCCTGACATCGCCACAGCCAACGAAGGCTCTAATAATGTATCGGTAGTGTTAGGGAATGGCACAGGTGGCTTTGGGACTACCACTAACTTTGCTGTGGGGACAGGGCCTCGTTCCGTTACTGTAGGTGACTTTAACGCAGACGGCAAACTTGACTTAGCTACGGCGAACGGTGTTGGCAACTCGACCCCTATTGCTAATAATCTCTCGGTTCTGTTGGGGACAGGCACAGGTACTTTTAGCCCTGCCACCAACTATAGCTTGGGGTCAAATCCCTGGACTGTCACCGCTGCCGACTTGAATGGGGATGGGAAGCCCGATCTAGCCACGTCGAACTATTGGACTAATGACGTTTCGGTGCTGCTAAATACACCAAATACAGTCAATTTTGGTACTGCAACTTACAGCGGTACAGAAGGAACAACAGACACAGTAGTTAATATTCCCGTCACCATCAGCGGCGGCACTCCTTTGAGCGATGTAACTGTGCCAATTGCGATCGACCCCAGCAGCAGTGCCACCGAAAATTCCGACTACGCCTTTTCTCCTACCTCGATTACATTCCCCGCCGGCACTACTACTCTCACCCAGAATGTTGCAGTTACTATCAAACCCGACAACATCCCTGAAAACGCCGAAACCGCAATCCTCAACTTGGGCACAATCACCGGAGGCATTGCAGGTACAACCAAACAAACAACATTAAATATTGCAGCCAACGGTACAGTTTCTTATGCCATTGCCACCGGTACTCCAACCATAGATGAAGGTAATAGCGGCACAAAACCTCTAACTTTCACCGCCACTCGCAGCGGCGACACAGGCGGGGCAAGTAGCGTCAATTATACGATCGCCGGAACTGCTACCAACGTCAGCGATTACAACAACATCGGCGGCACTTCAGGGGCAACTGCTGCTACTGGCACAATTAATTTTGCCGCCGATGAAACATCCAAAACCATTACTCTGGATGTATTAGGCGACACCCTAGTTGAACCCGACGAAACCATAGCCGTCACCCTTTCCAATCCCACCAGCCCGGGCGTAACCCCGACAATTACCACTGCTACCGCTACCACAACTATTACTAATGATGATACGGCTGGCTTTACTATTAACCCAACAGCATTAACTACCAGCGAAGTCGGTGGCACTGCTACCTTCACAGTCAAACTCAACTCTCAACCCACTGCTGATGTTGCGATCGGTTTGAAGAGTGACAATCTTGCCGAAGGAACAGTTTCAACTAATAGCTTAACTTTCACTCCTGCTAACTACAATCAACCGCAAACAATAACGATAAGTGGTGTTGACGATTTAGTAGCTGATGGCCCTCTACCTTACAAAATTGTCACGGCTGCTGCTGTGAGCACCGATGTTAATTACAATAACCTCGATCCTGAAGATGTCACCGTCACCAACAGTGACAATGAAACTCCGGGAATTACGGTGAATCCGACAGCGGGATTAACTACTGGTGAAGATGGCACAAAGGCTAACTTTACTGTGGTTTTGAATACTCAGCCGACTGCTGATGTGACTATTGGTTTGAACAGTGATAATCTTGCCGAGGGAACTGTTTCGACTAATAGTTTAACTTTCACTACTGCTAACTGGAATACACCGCAGCCGGTGACAGTAACAGGGGTTAACGATAGCATTGTTGACGGCGATATTGGCTACAAGATTCTCACGGCGGCTACTGTTAGTACAGATCCGATTTACAACAA
>Ga0164305_10000214_pt1 | contig 20339 bp, 22 predicted proteins | sample Whisoiple_237_MG_FD_110215 | JGI IMG/M metagenome (GOLD analysis project Ga0164305, IMG submission 110215) | Soil microbial communities amended with pyrogenic organic matter from upstate New York, USA - Whitman soil sample_237_MG | ecosystem: Environmental > Terrestrial > Soil > Agricultural...
GACGCTTGGGCATGTCGCCTCGAGCGGCGTCGCTCGCGCCGTTCCCGCCGCAAACGACAGGGCACCGGCAAAGGCGAGTGCCTCGAACAGCCTTGACATTCTGAACACTCCCCAAAAGCATGTGGCAAGAGCCTGCATGAAACTAGATGTCTAAACGCTGAACGGGCGAATTCGTGCCACGGGCGAAACCCCCGCGCTCTTGTGCCGGTAAACACCGCGGATTAGGAGCAAATCTCAGAAATCAGGGAGCGCCGATCCGATGCCGGACGAAACAGGCCGTCTTTCGCAGGCCGAGCAGAACCAGATCATGCAGGAGCTGCGGAAGCGCTTCCTCGATCTGCGCTGTCCGGTGAGCGGCAGCGCCAATTTCAATCTGCATGATCATGTCGTCGCGCCGGTTACCGTCGGCGGCACCGGCAACATCTATCCGGGCGGTGGAACGGTGATTCCGCAGATCATGATCGTCTCGTAAGCCGGCTATGTCATGTATTTCTCGGCCATGCTCCTCGGCCTGAAATTCGAACATTCCAACCAAACTGCGCCCGCTTGACCAATACGAACAAAACCCTGCCGGCCGAAAGCCGACAGGGCGCAAAGCCAGACGATTCTTCTGAGACGCTTAGCTGAGGTTGTTGGCGACGTCGGTGAACTTGCCGGACAGGTTCGTCCCGACAGCTTTGACCGCGCCGATGATCACGACGGCGATGAGAGCCGCCAGTAATCCGTATTCGATCGCAGTTGCCCCGGATTCGTCGGAGACAAAACGTGTAATCAGGCTCATGGTTCGGTCTCTTTTCTCAGTGCATCAGCCCCGCATGGGCGGCGCCGGTGAAGATGCGTTCGGCCTCGACTCGCGCCGAAGCTCTGCGGCGCCCGCTGTGATCCAACCCCAGCCCGCCAACAAGCCGTTCAATAAACGCTTGGCTTTGAAGGTATGCTGAAGCAAACCGGCGGGATTTGAAGTTCATTTGGGAAAATCACGCCTGTGCGACCTCGGTCTGGGCGAAAGGTTTGCAGAGCGCAATTGCGGCGTGCGCAAGCTGCTGATAATTGCATACCGCCCGTTAACCCTGGGAGCTATCCAATGCACAATCGCGATGGGCCTGGCGAAGCACCGGCGCTCTTGCTGGCGCGGATCGGATTGGCCGCGATCTTCCTTTATAGCGGCTACGACAAGCTCACCGGCTCACCGGCTTCTCGACCTATCTGGTCAACCACGGCTTTCCCTCCGGCATCACCTACCCGCTGGCGCTTCTGGCGGGGTTGACCGAGTTCCTGGGAGGTCTCGCGATCCTGCTGGGGTTCCAGACGCGCGCCGCGGCGCTGGTGCTGGCGCTGTTCGTTCTGGTCGCTGCCTTGATCGGTCACCGCTTCTGGGAGGCGGAGGCCGCGCAACGCACCAATCAGCTGATTCACTTCTTCAAAAATATCGCAATATGATCGGCGGTTTTCTCGCGCTTTACGGTGCCGGACCGGGCGCGTTCAGCCTCGACGCGCGGCTGCGCGGCAGGTGGCGCTGAAAGCAAAAAAAGCCCGGCTCTCGCCGGGCTTCCAAGTCTCAACGCTTTCCGCTCAGCGGCAATCGACCGAAGGGTGGTTCATGCCGGCGGAGCGGCCTTCGCTCATCGAGTAGACGATCTCGCGCGTGCGCGGATTGACGATCACGATTTCGTTGTCGACCACCATGTACTCGAAGCCGCGATATTCGGGCACGATGTCGACGATCTCGGTCGGCAGCGGATAGAAGTGGTAGCGCTCCGGAATGCGCGTTCCAACCGACACATTGAAGTCGACATGCCGAATGTTTTCGACCTTGCTCGATGAGAGCGCGGTACGGATGCGCTCCTGCTTCTGCGGATCGATCTGAAGCGAAGCGGCCGAAGTGCCATGCTCCTGCGCATTCACGCCGGTATGCGTGGTGGCGTTGGTGCCGGCGCCGGCGCTGGTTGTCGTGCTCGTTGCCGAGCGGCCGGATTCGGTCGGATTCGAGGTAGCGCTCGCGCCGGTTTTGCTCGGCTCGATCTTAGCCGCCTCGCCCTTGCCCGGCTCGTTCTTGCCGGTGGCGGCGGAGCGTCCGGTTTTCGGCTCAGAAGCGCTTTTATCGCGCTGGGCCGTCGCATGGTCAGGCTTCTGCTTCGACTGCTCGGCAGCCGTCGATTTCGGCGCGGCCTTGTCGGCCGGGCTCGTCTGCGCCGCTTTCGGCGCGTTCTTCTCAGCATTCTTCTCGTTGGCCGCGGCGCCGTGGGTATTCGGCGAAGCTTTCTCGTTGGCGGCGCCTTGATGCGCCTTCGGCTCGTTTAGCGACGGCCTGGCGGAGCTTGCCGCATCGGCTTTCGGGCTCTCGGCGGCGCTGCGATGCTCTGCCATTCCCTGCTCGGCGGGCATGGCGGACCTCGGCTGAGTTGCCGCTGCCGCGGGACCCTCCTTCGGACCACCTTTGTGCTCGGCGGCGCCTTGTGCATTGGCGCTGCCGATGCCGATCAGAAGTGCGGTGGCGGCACATGAAATCAAAAGGTTGGTTCGCATCTTTTCTCCTGTCCTCCCCTCCACGTTGGGGGATTAACCGGATGCAAAAATCACGGTTCCGCTCACCAACGTGAACTTTCGTTTAGCCGGAGCTAGACGGTCACCCGGCAGACCGAATAACGGGGTTCTTCGCCGTGAACAGGTTCGCTGAGCGACAGCCCAGCAGAGGAAATGCGGCGCGCGACCCGGATCCCCGGTCAGGGTGCCGACAATAATGTGGGGCTTAGCCGGTGGCCGGCGCGCGCCGCCTTCGCCTTGAGATAGCGGCGATTGTCGCCATTGATCGGCGCTTCGATCGGCACGCGTCCGGCAATCTCGATACCCGCTTCGGCGAGACCGGCGAGCTTGGCGGGATTGTTCGTCATCAAAATGATGCGCGTGCAGTCGAGCATCTGCAGCATGCGCGCGGCGATGCGGTAATCGCGCTCGTCCTCCTCGAAACCGAGCGTCGTATTGGCATCGATCGTATCGAGGCCCTCGTCCTGCATCTGATAGCAACGCATCTTATTGGCGAGGCCGACGCCCCTGCCCTCCTGCGGCAGGTAGAGAACGATGCCGCCGTACTGCTCTTCCAAACGATTGAGAGACAACGTCAGCTGATCGCCGCAATCGCATCGCCGCGAGCCGAACACGTCGCCGGTCAAGCAAGCCGAGTGAACGCGCACTGGAACGGGTTTGCTGACGTCGAGCTTGCCAATGACAATCGCTACCGGGCTTTCTCCTCTGTCGTCGCGAAAGACCACGAAATCTGCACGGCTGCCGGATTTAAGCGGTACGGAAGCTCTGCTTGCAATCCGCAACGACGCTATTGTTTCCGCGCGGAAATACGCAACCGATTGCGCTTCGATGACGACGATCTGATGCTTGGAGGCGATGGCATCTGCGCTGACCAATTCGGCGACGAGCACCGCCGGCAAGCCTTGCGACAATTTCGCCAGCTCGATTGCAGCTTCCGCCGCCGCTCCTGCGGGTATCGCTGCAACGCGGCGATGGGGTTTGGCACCGGCGACGAAGGCGAGAATCGTCTCCGCACGCGGCTTTGACGAGAAACGCAGCTTCGTTGCGGTGTCGGTGTCGAATCCAAGCGCACGTGCGCGGCGCTCCGTGATCGCCAGGCAAGGTAGAGCCGGAGGGCAGAGGCCCATGAATTCGCGCAGGCGCGTCGCATCCAGTCCCTCGACCGGCAAAGCGAGAATGGTTTCGCAGCCGCTGCCGACGAGAACCGGTCGTCCGGCATGAAATTCGGCGACCCCGCGAGTGACGCCGATCTGTCCGTTGCTACCGAACAGGGCGGAAGCCACATCCCTCCCCACTCTACTCATACGACCGGCTTCCATCCGTTTAATTGGCCATTCGGCTCGCGGGGCCAAGCGTAAGACGCCTTCGCCCGCACGCCTATTCCGATTGCCAGCATGGTTATTTCGGCTGGCTTTCGCGTAAGGAAATAGTCCTGTAAGGACAGGCGCCTAGGGTTGAACCCATGGATATGCCGCTCGTCAAGTCCGACGCGAATGATGTCGCCGGCGAAATCCGCCCGATTGGCGATTGCGCTGCTCGCGATTCCTGGCCCGATTTCGTGCAGGCCTTTCGCCATCCGGCGCGCACGTTGTTTAGGCCGTGGGACGAACTTTTTGCGCCGCTGCGCGTGGGAGCGATCGACGATCTCGTCGTCGTCGGCCAGATCGGTCAGTCGCTTGACGGGCGCATTGCCACCGTCTCCGGCCATTCGCGCTACATCAACGGCCCGGCGGGGCTCACCCATCTGCATCGATTGCGCTCGCTGGTCGATGCCGTGCTCGTCGGCGTCGGCACGGCGGTCGCCGACGATCCGCAATTGACGGTGCGGCATGTGCCGGGACCGCACCCTGCGCGCGTCGTGCTCGACCCGAAAGGGCGGCTTGCCGCCTGTGCCAAGGTGTTCAGTTGCGACGGCGTGCGCCGCCTTGCCATCGTTAGCGAGGGAACGCAGTGCTGTTTCAGCTCGGATGTCGAAGTGCTGGCCTTGCCGGCGGCGAATGGACGCATCGATCCGCGCGCCATCCTTGCGGCGCTCGCCCAGCGCGGCCTCAAGCGCATTCTCATCGAGGGCGGCGCCGAAACGGTGTCATGCTTTCTTGGACATGGCTGCCTTGATCGGCTGCATGTGATCGTCGCGCCGATCATCATCGGCAGCGGCCGCCCGGGTTTCGTGCTGCCGCCGATCGAGCGCACCGATCAGGCCTTGCGCATGCCGATCCGGACATTTCAGCTCGACGACGAGATTTTGTTCGACTGCGATTTGTCGGCTCAGCGTGTGGTGGCCGGCGCGGCGAAAAAATCGACGTGACCGACGACGAGTGACGAGCGCCCGGCGGCAACCTCGTCGCGGCGAAATGTCAACCATTCGACAATGTTGGCGAGCGGCAGATCGCCGACTTCGCGCGCGGCGCTCGCCCAGCCGGAAAAAATCTCGGCCTGGATTTCGCGATCTTCGGGCGCGAAGCGCCAATCGGCCGGGCCCTGCACGACGGAATAGCCTAGCGATTGAAATCGCACGATCGCTTTGCCGGCCGCATCCGGGCCGAGTGCCGGCCCAAAACCTTTGTCGCCGCGCTGATGCTTATTCAAAGATTGCATGATCGCCGCATCGTGCGGATCGGCGGGGCTGATCTCGGCGCAACCATCGTAGCTTAACGCCGCATACATCGGGATCGCTCGCGCCGCGATTTCTGTCGTCAGCCGCTCCACCCAGAGTTCGGAGACGAGATCGAGCAGCGCGGAAGCGGTGACGAGATCGACCGGCCCATCGAGGGCGGCTTCCAAATCGAATTGAAGGTCGAGCGGCGTGGTCGTGAAACTCACGCGCGATGATGACGGCGCGGATATGCGCGCGAGCAGACTGAGATTGTTGTCGACGAGCCGCCAGTGTTGCGTTGCCTGTATCCGCGGTGAGAGCGCACGCAGGGTCGAGCCGGTGCCGCAGGCAAGATCGACGATGCGAATCGGGTTTGTGCCGGCGAGCGAATTGGCGAGCGCATCGAGCACCGCCACATTGCGTGCGCGTTTGTCGTGCGGCTCGCGCAATGCGAGCCAGTCGGCGGAGAAGCTCATGCGAGCGCTTCCAGCACGTCGGCAAAAATCTTCGCCGAGTCTTGCCATGTGGGGAGATTGCGAGCCGCCTCGCGCGCGGCTGCCGCCATGCGAATTCGCTTGTCAGGGCTTTCGATTACGCGGCGCAGCGCGTTCGCGAGTGCGGCCGCATCGTCGGGCGGCACGAGGATACAGGCTTCCGGCGCGACGGTTTCAGGAATCGCGCCGGCACGCGTGCCAATCACCGGCAGCCCATGCGCGATCGCATCGGAAAACACCATGCCGTAGCCCTCGTAGCGTGAGGCAAGCGCAAAAATATCCGCGGCGGCGAAGAGCTCGGCGAGGCGCACATCGGAGACGGCACCGAGCACAGTGACGCGCTCGCCAAGACGAAATCGCGAGATGTCGGCATTGAGGCGCGCGGCTGCCTCGCAATTCCGGGTGTCGTCGCCGGCGATGGTCAAATGCCACGGCAGATCGATCAGTGACGCAAGCGCTTCAATGAGCACGTCGTATCCTTTGCGCGGCACGATCGCGCCGATGGCAAGCAACCGCACGATACCGTCGCCGCTGCCGCGCGCCGGGGACACGGGATCCGTGCCCGGACAGGCGACGGTGATGCGATCGACGGCGACATTGTATTCGGTTTCGAGAAGCCGCGCTGTTGTCGCGCTCGTCACAATCACGCGGGTCGCTTTTTCCAAAGCCAGGCGCTCGCTCGCGCGCAATTTCTCGGCTTCCTCAGCCGATAATCCCGATTCCAGAGCGAGGGGGTGGTGCACGAGTGCGACCAGCGGATGATCGCCGGCGAGCTCGGAAGCAAGTTCGGGCAGGACGCCATAAGCGAGTCCATCGATCACGATCGCAAGGCCGGCCGGGACTTCCATCAGCAGCCGCCGTGCGGTTTTGCGTTGCGCGGCGCTCGGAGGCGGGAAGTCCGCGCCGAGATTGATCACATCAATTCCCCAGCCGAAGCGCGCGAGCTCGACGATCATGCGGCGGTCATAGGCATAGCCGCCGGTCGGTGTTGCGAGGTCGCCCGGCACCGCAAACGCGACGCGTTTCACCACAAGGGAGCCTCGTACCAGGCGCGCGCGACATGCGATTCCGATAAGGTGACGCGGATCGCTTTCAATTCGGTTACGTCACGGCCGAGTTTTCCGGCACGCGCTGCCTCGGCGAGGCGGTCGTAAATGTGCTTCGTCAAGAACTCCGTCGTCGTGTTGCTGCCTTTGAAATCGGAGAGCTCATCGAGATTGCGATAATTGAGCGGCGTGAGCGCCGCCTTCAGTGCTTCATGCGCGCGGCCGATGTCGATCACGATGCCGTTCGCATCGAGCGTCTCGGCAAAGAAGGCGGCATCGACGACAAAGGTCGCGCCGTGCAGCGCCTGCGCCGGGCCGAACACCGCGCCTTGGAACGAATGAGCGATCATGATGTGGTCGCGAACTTCGACGGCGAACAATGTGCATTCCTTCTATTCGGCAGCAGGATATTTCACGAGCTGGCAGAGGACGCCGCTCTGCGGCGCAAAAACATCGGGGAGCCGCGCCGGCAGATCGTGAAACGCAATTGCCGGCGTGAGCAGCGCATCGAGCGCGGGATCCCTGAGAAGGTCGAGCGCCGCGGCAAGGCGGCGTGCATGCGTCCAGCGGGCGCGATGCGACGGCGCGATCTGGCCGACTTGACTTGATATGAGCTTCAGGCGGCGGCTGTGGAACGCGCCGCCGAGCGGTACGGCGACATCGCCGGCACCATACCAGCTCAATTCGAGCACGGTCGCTTCGTTGCCGGCGAGGCGGAGCGCGGTGGCAAGCCCGACCGCCGTGCTGCTCGCATGCACCACGAGATCGCAATTCTCCGGCGCCTCCTCGGGTGCGGCGAAGTCAACGCCGAGCGTGCGGGCAAGCTCGCCGCGCGACGGCTCGATATCGATCAGCGTGACTCGCGCGCCCGGAAGCCGGCCGCAGAGCCAGGCAACGAGCGCGCCGACGACGCCCGCGCCGACCACCGCAATGCGATCCGCCGAACCCGGCGCCGCATCCCAGACCGCGTTGAGCGCCGTCTCCATGTTCGCCGCAAGCACCGCGCGCGCCGCCGGCATGCTGTCAGGCACCGCCACGACTGCGTCGGCCGGCGCGGTGAAGGCGCTCTGATGCGGGTGCAGGGCGAAGACGGCGCGCCCTTCGAGCCCGGCGGGGCCGCGCTCGACACGCCCAACGATCGCGTATCCGTACTTCAGCGGAAACGAGAAGCTGCCCGCCATGAACGGGGCGCGCATGCGCTCATGCTCACTCGGCGGAACGCGGCCCAAAAAAACCAGCCGCTCGGTGCCGCGGCTGATGCCGCCAAAGAGGGCGCGCACGCGGACCTCGCCCGGGCCGGACGCGGCGAGCGGCTCGGCGCGGATTTCGGCGCGCCCCGGCGCGGAATACCAGAGCGCCTCCGCCGTCTCTTCTGCCGAGGACAGGCCTTGCCGATTCAGCCTTGGACTTTGCATTCGGCGCAAGGCTATATCCGAACCTGAGGACGAGGGGAAAAGACAAGCATGCCCAACCGGTCGACGGCGCGCCTGGCAGGCGCCGCCGATATCGCGCGGACGCTCGCGCGCCGCCGCGCAATATTTGCATTCCTGGTCGCCGCCACGATGGCTGGACTTCTCGCGCTCGCATGCGCCGCTGTGCCGCCACGGAGCGTCGCTGCGATCGTTTTCATCCTCCTCTTCCTCATCACTCTGCCCTGGACGGTCGTCGGCTTCTGGAATGCGGCGATCGGCTTTCTGGTGATGCGGCTTTGCCGCGATCCCGTCGCCAGCGTGAACCCGCTCGCAAAGAATATCCACGGCGACGAGCAGCTCATCGCATCGACCGCCATCCTCATGTGCATCCGCAACGAAAGCCCGGATCAGGTGATTCGCAATCTCGAGCCGCTGCTCGACGGGCTGACGCGCGCCGGCACGGCGCCCCTCTTTCACGCCTATTTGCTGAGCGACAGCAGCGACCCTGAAATTGTTGCGGCAGAAGCGGCGCGCTTCGAGACGTTCGCCGCAAAATGGAACGGCACCATCCCGATCACTTATCGCCGGCGCGCGGTGAACACCGCATTCAAATCTGGAAACATGCGCGACTTCTGCGAACGCTGGGGCGCACATCACGACTTCGCCGTCACGCTCGACGCCGACAGCTTCATGCCGGCGCATGCGGTCATGCGTCTCGTGCGCATCATGCAGGCGAATCCGAGGCTCGGCATTCTGCAAACGCTGATCGTCGGCCTGCCCTCGGTCAGCCCGTTCGCGCGCGTCTTCCAATTCGGCATGCGGCTCGGCATGCGCTCGCACACGCTCGGCGCCGCCTGGTGGCAGGGCGATTGCGGACCGTATTGGGGCCACAACGCCATCCTGCGCCTGGCGCCGTTCACCGACCATTGCGCGATGCCGGTTCTGCCCGGAACCGGGCCGCTCGCCGGCCATGTTCTGAGCCACGATCAAGTGGAAGCCGCTTTGATGCGCCGCGCCGGCTACGACGTGCGCGTGCTGCCGGAGGAAGGGTTAAGTTTCGAGGAGAATCCGCCGACGCTTCTGGAATTCAAGCGCCGCGATCTGCGCTGGCTGCACGGCAATATGCAATATTGGCAGCTCCTGAGCTTGCCGGGCCTGAAGCCGGTCAGTCGATTCCAATTGCTGTTCGCGATTCTGATGTATCTGAGCTCGCCGGCCTGGATGGCGATGATGGCGATCGGCACGATCACGCTCGCCCTTTCGGAAACGCAGATCGGGCCGGCGGCGCCGGTGAGACTCGGCGCCGGCGCGCTTCTGTTCGGGCTCGCCATGTTCATGACCTGGGCGCCGAAAATCGCCAGCGTTGTCGACCTGCTTTTGCGCGAACGCGCGCGGCGCTCCTATGGCGGCGGTGCATCGTTCGTCTCGAATGTCGCGACCGAGGCACTGCATATGACCATCCTGTCGCCGATCATGGCGCTGGCGCATACGTTGTTCATCATTCGCCTGTTCGTGTTTCGGCGTGGCGGGAGCTGGAACAGTCAATTGCGCGAAAGCCATGCGGTGCCGTGGCGTCTCGCGCTGACGCGGCTGTGGCCGCAGACGCTTGCCGGCTGCCTGGTGCTCGGCGTCGTTCTGACGAAAGCGCCGGAAAAGATCGCGCTGGCGTTTATGGGCGCCGGCGGACTGTTGCTCGCGGTGCCGTTTGCGGTCGCGACGGCGTCGCCGCTCCTCGGCATCGTGCTCGCGCGCATGGGCATCGGCCGCATTCCCGAAGAGGTCGAGGTGCCGGCCGCGTTGGAATCGCTGCGCCTGCCGGCGCTGGAGGCGCGCGCGGGTGATGCGCGAATGCCATATCTGATGCTCGATGCTTGACGCCTTACGCACCGCCCGCGGTGTCGTTCGTTCGCTGCGCATCTATTACGGCGACAAGGAGCGCGGCGCGGCGATGGACCGGCTCTACCGCCGGTTCGTTCGCCGGGGAGATCTCGTTTTCGACATCGGCGCGCATGTCGGCGACCGCATCGCGGCGTTCCGGCGGATTGAGGCGCGCGTCGTCGCGATCGAGCCGCAGCCGGCGCTAGCGCGCACGTTGCGGCTGATCTATGGCCGCGATCCCAATGTGACGATTGAGGCGGCGGCAGTCGGCCGCCGATCGGGATCGGTCGATCTAAACCTCAATGTCGATAATCCGACCGTGGCGACCGCGTCGGCAGATTTCATCCACGCAGCCGCGGGTGCGGCCGGATGGGAGGAGCAGGCGTGGACCGACACTCTGCGAGTACCGCTGACGACTGTTGATGTATTGATCGAGAAGCATGGCTTACCCGCCTTCATCAAGATCGATGTCGAGGGTTTCGAGGCGGAAGTTTTGGCCGGCTTGAGCCGGCCGGTACCGGCGCTGTCGTTCGAGTTCACCACGATCCAGCGCGATGTCGCGCAGAAATGCACCGACAGATGTGACGCGCTCGGTTACGCGCGCTTCAACGCGGCGCTCGGAGAAAGCCAGCGTTTTGTCCATGCCGATTGGACCGATGCGGGGGCGATCTCACGCTGGCTTGCCGAATTGCCGGGCAGTGCTAATTCCGGCGACATCTATGCGGCTCTGAGCTGATCTCCGATGTCAGCACCGCCGCGAAAGTTATTCATGCCGCGGCGCTGCTCGCTCGCTTATCATTCTTGAGGTTTCTCAGCTTCAGCACCAGAATCGTTCCGCTCATCATCAAACTCAGCGCGTTGAAGATGATGAGCGGTGGGCTGTTCAAAAGCAGCCCATAAATCGTCCACAGGGTGAAGCTTGTCACCGTAGTCAGGTACATGCGCAGCGAGATCGATTGCGTGCCTTCGCGCCAGGCCTTTTAGACCTGCGGGGCGAAGCTCGTTATTGACAGGATACCCGCGACGAAGCCGATGATATTCGGCAGATATTCAGCGACGTTTTCCGGCACGCGTCCTCCAATGCCCAAGCCTGCGATGCGACCGGAGCAACGCGCCGCATGGCGGATCGGTTCTGATGTGCTAGCTTGACCTGTCGCAGCGTGGATCTCGCTCATGCTCCCCAGCGCCGTCGATCTTGCCCGCTTCCAGTTCGCCTTCGTCGTCGTGTGGCATTTCCTGTTCCCCGCCTTCACGATCGGCTTAGCGAGCTACCTCGCCGTGCTGGAGGGCCTATGGCTCGCGACCGGCCGGGCGGTCTATCTCGACGTCTTCCGTTATTGGCTGCGCATTTTCGCCATCGCTTTCGCCATGGGCGTCGTCTCCGGTATCGTCATGTCGTACCAGTTCGGCACCAACTGGTCGGTCTTCTCGGACAAAGCCGGCAACGTCATCGGCCCCCTGCTCGGCTACGAGGTGCTGACCGCGTTTTTCCTCGAGGCCGGTTTTCTCGGCGTCATGCTGTTCGGCATGCAGCGCGTCGGCAAAGGCCTGCACTTTGTCGCGACCTGCATCGTCGCCGGCGGTACGCTGATGTCGGCCTTTTGGATTCTCTCGGCGAACAGCTGGATGCAGACGCCGCTGGGCTATTCCGTCGCCCAGGACGGCCGCTTCATGCCGGAAAGCTGGTTCGAGATCATCTTCAATCCTTCGTTCCCCTTCCGCTTCGCCCATACGGTGACTGCCGCCTATCTCACGACGGCGCTCGCCGTCGGTGCGGTCGGCGCGTATCATCTCTTACGCGATTCCTATAACCCACGCGCCCGCGTGATGTTCTCGATGGCAATGTGGATGGCGGCCATCGTCGGCCCGGCGCAGGCGGTGATCGGTGATATGCACGGCGACAACACCTATCGTCACCAGCCGACCAAGGTCGCCGCGATGGAAGCACATTTCGACACGGAGCGCGGCGCCGCAGCAAAAATCTTCGGTATTCCCAACGCGAAGACGGAGCGGCTCGATTACGGCATCGGCATTCCGCATCTCGCCAGCCTCTATCTCGCCCATGATTGGAACGCCGAGATCAAAGGCCTGAAGGCGTTTCCGAAGGACACCTGGCCGACCGATCTTCCGCTCGTGTTCTTCGCGTTCCGGGTGATGGTCGGGCTCGGCTTCCTCATTGTCGGGCTCGGGCTCGCGTCGCTTTATCTGCGCATGAAGCACGATCTCTACGACACGCGCTGGTTCCTGAAATGGGCCGTGCTTATGGGACCGGCAGGTTTCATCGCGGTGACGGCAGGATGGATCGTGACGGAAGCCGGGCGGCAGCCCTTCACGGTGTATGGACTTCTGCGCACAGTCGACAGCGTCGGGCCGGTCCAGGCGCCGGCCATCGCCGCGTCGCTTGCAGCATTCGCAATCGTCTACTTCATCGTCTTCGGCGCCGGCATCTATTACTTGCTGCACCTCTTCCGGCAAACGCCGGAAGCACAAGACCCCGGCGCGCCGCAAGGCCAGCCGGTGCGCACCGCCGGCATCACGCCGGCACCTTCCCTGGGCGGCGACCAGCACGGGCGCGATCCCTCGGGACTGCCGGAGGCCGTGCGATGAGCCTCGATCTTCCTTTCATCTGGGCCTGCCTCATCGCCATTGCCGTGTTCATGTATGTCGTCATGGACGGATTCGATCTCGGCGTCGGCATCCTCTTTCCTGCCGTGCATGGACGGACCGAACGCGACATCATGGTCAACTCGGTTGCTCCCGTCTGGGACGGCAACGAGACCTGGCTCGTGCTCGGCGGCGGCGGTCTGCTTGCGGTGTTTCCGCTGGCCTATGCGACGCTGCTGCCCGCCTTCTACATGCCGATCATTCTGATGCTGCTCGCGCTCACTTTCCGCGGCGTCGCCTTCGAGATGCGCTTCCGCGCGCTCACGGAACGTGGGCGGCTTTGGTGGGATCGCTCGTTCTCCGGGGGCAGCTACGCAGCAACACTATTCCAGGGCATCTGCCTCGGGGCCTATGTGCAGGGCGTGCGTGTCGAGGGCCGCGCCTACGCCGGCGGCTGGTGGGATTGGCTCTCCCCGTTCAGCATCCTGACGGCGGCGGCGCTCGTTGCGGGCTATGGACTGCTCGGCGCCTGCTGGCTCATCTGGAAGACCGAAGGTGCGTTGCAGGCGCGTTTCCGCAAGATTGCGGTCGTCCTCGGACTGGTGACGCTCGGCTTCATCGCTGCGGTGTCGGTAACGATGCTGTTCAGCGCGCCGTTCCGCGAGCGTTGGCTGACCTTCCCGGCCGCGGCAGGCGCGGCGATCGTGCCGATCCTCGTGATCGTGCTTGTCTGGGTCTTCTTCAACAAGGCTCGCGGCAACGGCGAGGTAACGCCGTTCCTCTGCGCGCTCGGATTGTTTGCTTTGTCCTATGCCGGGCTTGGCATCAGCCTCTGGCCGATGATCGTGCCGCCACACGTGACGATCTGGGATGCGGCAGCATCGCCAAAGACGCAAGGTTTTCTCCTGGTCGGCGCGGCGGTGCTGATCCCGATCATTCTTTGCTATACCGCGTATGTCTATTGGCTGTTCCGCGGCAAGGTGCACGCGGGCGTGGGATATCACTAGCCGAGTCGCACCGGATAATGCGCGAAGCCGCGAAACCGCGCGCGATTGCCGCGCGTGGCGCTGCCCGCAGGTTCGATCTCGCTGAACCGCGCGACCAGTTTACCGATCGCGACACGCGCTTCCATGCGGGCGAGCGACATGCCGGCACAGGCATGGATACCCGTGCCGAAGGCGAGATGGCGGTTCGGCTGCCGCCGGATATCGAGCCGGTCGGGATCCGGAAATTGCGCGGGATCGCGGTTGGCGGCGCCGATCCCGATATGCACATAGGTGCCGGCCTGCATGTGAACGCCACCGAGCACAGTGTCGCACGCGGCGCGGCGATTGCCGAGCTGGTTGGAGCTTTCCATGCGCAGGAATTCTTCGACCGCGGCATCGATCAGCTCGGGACGCGCGCGCAGATCGGAGAGCGCATCGGGATGGCGGATCAGGAGATCGATGCCGTTGCCGATGAGATTTGTCGTCGTCTCGTGGCCGGCGTTGAGAAGAAAGATGCAATTGTGAATGAGCTCGAGCTCGCTTAGGCGCTCGTTCTCCGGCGCATTCGTGTTGAACTCGCTGCCGCCGATCAGGGCCGCGAGCACCTCGCCGGCGCCGCTGCGGCCTGCCTTCGTTTCGCGGCGGATGTGGTGGCCTAGGTACGTCTTGAACTCAGCGACCGCGCGCACGCCGGTCTGGAATTGCTGCGCGCTCAGCGTCGGCTCCAGCGCGCCGAGAATGGCGAGCGACCAGTCGCGCAAAGGCCCGCGCTCATCGAGCGGCAGGTTCAAAAGGTCGCCGATAAGCTGGATCGGGATTGCCGCGGCAAAATCGTCGATGAGATCGATGCTGCCACGCTCTGCTGCGCGATCGAGCAGCCGCTCGACCGAAGCTTCGATCTGCGGCTGCAAACGGCCGAGCGCCCGTGGCGTGAAGGCGGGCGCAAGCAATTTGCGGACGCGGCTGTGATACGGCGGATCGTTGAAGACGAGGCTCGTCGTGTGATGCTCGTAAAGCAGGCTGTCGCCGAAAGCCGGGCGGAAATCGACCCGTTTGTCCGAGCGCCAGATATCGTGCTCGCGATAGACCGTGAGGCAATCCTCGTAGCGCGAAAGAAAATACGAGCCGTCCGGCATGAGATGGACGGGGTCGTGCTCACGCAGCGCCCGGTAGGTTTGGAACGGATCGGCGAGAAACGCCGGGTCGATCCGCTTTATGTCGAAATTTTCGGCAAGCGCACGCGCGCTCTCGCCTGAATCGGCGTAACGCTCAGCCGCCGCGCTCTGCATGTTTCTCGTCTACTTCGCCAGCCGCCATTTGCCCTCGACGATCTGCGCCATGACCGGCGCATCGAAGCCGAGGCCGACATGATCCTGCGGGCTCATGTTGACGATGCCGGTCGTTGTCGCAAGGCCATGCACCGACTCGATGGCGTCGCGCAGCGCCTGGCGGAATTCCACGCTGCCCGGCTTTGCCTTCTTCAACGCGGCAGGGATCGCTTGTTGCAAAATGAGGCCCGTATCGGCCGCATAAGCCGCGAAAATCGACACCGTACCGGCGCCGAACTTGCCTTCATATTCCTTGACGAAAGCGAGCGCATTCTTCTTGACCGGATTTGAGTCCGGCAGCTGATCGGCGACCATCACGGGGCCGGTCGGCACATAGGCGTTGTCGCAATTCTTGCCGCAGACGCGGATGAAGTCGTTATTCGAGACGCCATGGTTGAAATAGATTTTTCCAGCGTAATTGCGCTGTGCCAGCGCGATGGCCGGGAGTGCCGCCGGCGTTCCGGACGCGCCGATGACCACGGCGTCCGGATTGCCAGCGAGGAGCTTCAGTACCTGCCCGAGAACACTCGTGTCCTGCGGCGCGAACCGCTCGTTGGCGACGACCTGGATGCCTTTCTGCCCGGTGTAACGCGTGATCTCGTCGGAAAAGGCGTCGCCGAGCGCATTGTTGAAGCCGATGAAAGCGATCTTTTTCACACCGTTCTTGGATGCGTGATCGGCAATCGCCGAGGCCATATGAGAATCCGAATGCGGCGTCTTGAAAATCCATTTCTTCTGGTCGTCCATTGGCGTAATCAGCCGCGCCGATGAGGCGAGCGAGATCACCGGCGTCTGGCCCTCGGCAACCGGTCCGATCATCGCCAGCGTGTTCGGGGTTGTGCTCGAGCCGATGATCACATCGACGTTCTCGGCAATGAGCTTCCGCGTATTGGCGACGACCTGGGTCGTGTCGGATTTGTCGTCGAGGATCGTGTAGTCTATCTTCTGCCCGCCGATCTCCTTGGCCAACAGGCCGATCGCGTTGACTTCCGGAACGCCGAGCGAAGCCTGCGGCCCCGTCGCCGAGACCGTCACGCCGACTTTGACCTGCGCATGGGCCGGAGCCGCAGCGGCCGCGAGACCGCAGACGAGCGGCAACAATTTCGAAATCTTCATCTCTCCTCCCGATGCTTGTTTCTTGAGTAAGCAGCTCACATGCGGGCTTCACGAACCATATTGCGCGCGATGACAAGCTGCTGAATTTGGCTGGTTCCTTCATAGATGCGGAACAGGCGAGCGTCGCGATAGAAGCGCTCGACGTCATATTCCGCCATGTATCCCGCCCCGCCATGGATCTGCACGGCGCGATCTGCCACGCGTCCGACCATTTCGGAGGCGAAGAGCTTGCAGCAGGCGGCCTCCGTCGAGACATTCTCGCCGCGATCCTTGCGGCGCGCCGTCTCTTCCACCATGCAGCGCGCGGCAAATGCCTCCGCTTTCGAATCGGCGAGCATCGCCTGCACGAGCTGGAACTCGGCGATCGGCTGGCCGAACTGCCGGCGCTCCATGGCGTAGCGCAGCGCGTCGTCGATCAAGCGCTCCGCGACGCCGACGCAAACCGACGAGATATGCAGCCGGCCGCGATCAAGGACGCGCATCGCGGTCTTGAAGCCCTGATTTTCCATTGGCGGGCCGCCGACGATCGCATCCGCTGGCACGCGCACATGGTCGAACATCACGTCCGCCGTATGCGCACCCTTCTGCCCCATCTTGGTGTCGGACTTGCCGACCGAGAGCCCCGGTAATCCCGCGTCGACCAGAAAGGCCGAGACGCCGCGCGCATCTTTGCTCGCAAGATCTGTGCGTGCGAAAACGGTAAACACGCCGGCATGCGGCGCATTGGTGATGAAGCGCTTGGTGCCGTTGATCACGTATGAGTCGTTGCCCTCGCGCCGCGCCGTCGTTTTCAGCGAGCCGGCGTCGGAGCCGGCTTCCGGCTCGGTGAGCGCGAACGAGCCGATGACCTCGCCGCTCGCCATCCGCGGCAGGTAATGCGCCTTCTGCTCCGGCGTACCGTCCATGACGATCGCCTGCGAGCCGATGCCGATGTTGGTGCCGGCAAGCGAGCGAAACGCCGGCGACGTATGTCCGAGCCGCCGCGCGACCTGTATTTCCTCGGAGATGGTCAGGCCGAGACCGCCATATTCCTCCGGGATGCTCAATCCGAACAGGCCGAGCTCCTTCATCTCCGTCGCGATGTGATCGGGAATGCGATCGTTCTCCGCGACTTCGCGCTCCATCGGCCGCAGCCGCTCCTGCACGAAGCGCTCGACCGTATCGAGGAGCTGCGTCAGTGAGTCCTGATCAAGTGCCATGCAACGATCTTTGCGCGGGCCGATGGCGATGCGAAGGGTCGGGCGCCGGCGTCCGCGCATCGGGCCGACTGGCCGGTGGATGATCCTGCCGCGAGCATATACACCCGTCCCGGGGGAGCAAAGTGACGGCAAGAGCGCCATCGATGTCGCCGACGCGCACCGCGTTTTTGGGCGCGCTCATCGTTGCGCTCGGGCCGATCAGCCTCGCCCTTTACACGCCGGCAATGCCGACCCTGGTCGAGGCTTTCGCCACCGATCCGTCGACCGTCAAACTGACGATCACTCTATACTTCTTGGGCTTCGCCTTCGCGCAGATCGTCTGCGGACCGTTGTCGGACGCCTATGGGCGCAAACCCATCGCGCTCGGGTTTTTCTCGATCTATCTCGCCGGCAGCCTGCTTGCGGTCTTTGCTCCGACCATCACCTGGCTGCTTGTCGCCCGCGCGCTGCAGGGGATCGGCGCCGCCGCCGGCGTCGCGACCTCGCGCGCGGTCGTCCGCGACCAGTTCACCGGGCAGGCCTCGGCCCGCATCATGAACCTGATCGGGCTGATCTTCGCCATCGGCCCGGCGATTTCGCCAAGCCTGGGCGCGCTCCTTTTACGAACGCTCGGGTGGCACGCGATTTTCGCGTCCATGGTCCTCTACGGGCTTGTGGTGGTCGCGGTGACGATCTTCGCCGTCTCCGAGACCAACCCCAACATCAACCCTGCGGCGGCCCGTCCGAAAAACATCCTGAAGAGCTACGCGACTCTGGCACGCGACCGCGCCTTCATGCGCTTCAGCCTGATCATGTCCTGCGCGTTTGGCGGCCTCTACACGCTGCCCGCCCTGCTGCCCTTTGTGCTGATCGACATGATCGGCCTCACGCCAACGCAATATGGGCTCGCCACCCTCATCCAGACCGCCTCCTACGCCTCCGGCAATCTCGTTACCATGCAGCTGTTGCGGCGCTACGAGGCCGTGCGTTTGGTGCCGTTCGGGATCGCCATTTTTGTCGTAGCCGCGGCGATCCTGGCGATCGGTCTACGAATATTCCCCCCAAGCTTGGCGACCATTATCGGGCCGACGGCGCTCTGGGCCTTCGGCTCGGCCTGGATCGTGCCCGGCGCGACCACAGGCGCGCTCGCCAATGCCGGCAGCCGTGCCGGCGCGGCCAGCGCCTTCATGGCATTCCTGCAGATCGGCGGCGGGCTCGCCGGCACCCTCCTCGCTGCGCTACTCTTCGCCGACGCCTTTCAGGCGCTGATCAACGTCATGCCGGCCTTGGCGATCGTCGGCGCCGCCGGCTACGCGCTGCTTGCCGGCGGCATTCGCCGGCGCCAGCGGCAACCCGATCCTCGCGACGTGGAGGTCGCGGTCGATCCGACGGGCGTGGTCGGCGCGGGCGGCGAGGACATCGAGGACTTGCTTCATCCCTCGCGCAAGAAGCCCGGCCGCCGGTAAGCCAGAGAGCTATGCGGCCGAGGCGAGACTCGCGGCAAAATCGCTCGCCGTGTTGCGCAACCGGCTCGCAAGCTGGTCAAGTTCATAGGCGAGGTTGACCACGGCCTCGACGCTGTCGCCCGTCACCGCCACCGCATCGGCGACGTTCTCGACCTGCGTATTCATCGCGTTGGTGCCGGAGGCGGCCGAGCGCACATTGCGGGCGATTTCGTGGGTCGAGGCGCCCTGCTCGTGCACGGCAGACGCGATCATCGATGAAATGTGCTCGACCTCGGCGATCTTCTCTTTGATGGTCCCGATCGCACCAACCGACAGTGTCGTTGCCGCCTGCATCTCGGCGATCTGCTCGGCAATCTCTTGGGTGGCGCGCGCGGTCTGGGTGGGCGAGCGTCTTCACCTCCTGTGCCACCACGACGAAGCCGCGTCCGGCCTCCCCCGGCGCGGGCCGCCTCGATCCGTCGCGTTGAGCGCCAGGAGGTTCGTCTGCGCGGCGATCCGCGAAATCAGGTCGACGACGTCGCCGACGCGGCGCGCGGCGGCCGAAAGCCGGGCCATTCCGGCGCTCGATTTTGCGTCTCCGCCACGGGTCGGCGTTAACATATTGAAACGACTGCTGTTTTTACCTCCATGGATCACCTTACCCCAACATTTACCTCAACAAAGTGCGTGAACGGCTGCGGTTTTCGGCGAACATCCGCGGCGGTCAACTTGACGCAGGTGTCCCCATGCGGACCCGTCAGGCTCAATTTCGTCAGTGATAACTCAGCCGGGGGTGCTCTCCCTCGGACGATGTGCGGGCCCACGGGCGCACTTTGTCGCCGTCCTTGCGGGCGATCACGCGGTATCCATCGAACTTGATCTCATGCAGCCAGTCGGGGCCGTACGGCGGCCTATCGGCCAGCGCGGGCTGGCACGGCAGGATGAAGCCGTCGGGCTTGGAACGTGATCGAAGCGGTCGGGAAACGCGCCAGAGCATACTATCCGGCCATTTAAACGGCCGCGGCTCAGATTGCGAATCCCGGCGCGACGCCCGAGCGGCAGGCGAGACCTCGGGCGTTCATTGCCTCTTAAGCATGAGGCAATGCACATGAGGCCTTCGCACGCAAGCCGCAACGCAGGGATGACCCTGTTAACTCTCCTTGCAGCAAAATGACGGCCGCCGTTGAAAGGGTTCGCCGTGTTCGAAGCCGCTGCTAAAACAGACCACGAGAATTACTCGTTCGAAGCAATCGTGACGGTGGGATCATTCTTGTTGTTGTTGTTCCTTGGGCTATTCCTGACGTTTGCGGGCTGACAGGTCCTCGCCCAGATCACCGCTTAAAATCCGGGTTCTTCGTCTTCAGCCATGCCCGTGTCCGGCCGCTGACATAGCGCGACCCGACCCGCTTCGAGACGATGCCTTCGAGGTCCATCCAGCACGCGTGACGGAAGATCGTCGCGCCGTCGCCGCTAATCGCCTCACTGAGTTGAATGCCATCCCGCAGCGCCTTGTTGCTACGCGCTAGCAGCCGCGCCAGCCGCTTCCTGCGCTCTTCCAGTGGCTCAGGGCGCACGTCCTGCCCATCCACCTCCATGATGTCATAAGCGACCAAGACGGCCTCTGCCTGCCCCCTGACGCGATCTCAGCGCCGCGACCGCGTAGGATGGCGGCCCACTCATCGCTATCGCCGCGACGCCAAGGAGGATGACCA
>Ga0164305_10000215_pt1 | contig 20278 bp, 11 predicted proteins | sample Whisoiple_237_MG_FD_110215 | JGI IMG/M metagenome (GOLD analysis project Ga0164305, IMG submission 110215) | Soil microbial communities amended with pyrogenic organic matter from upstate New York, USA - Whitman soil sample_237_MG | ecosystem: Environmental > Terrestrial > Soil > Agricultural...
AAAAAAGTTCTGAGCAAGTTAGAAGAGTTGGGTTACATTTGATGGTGGCGGGGTAGGAAGCGGATAGGGGCAAAAGGCGATGGCGAGCAAAAACTATTCAAAATTCAATACTGTCAAAGGTTTCACGGTCAAATTTTTAACAGTTTCAGCGCTGGCTGCAGGTTCATCTCCGGCAATGGCTCAGTTTTTGCCTCCTCCTCCTGCTTTCTCTCCTCCTCCTCCTCCTCCTGGCTCTTCTGTTCCCGTACCCGTGCCCGCAGTTCCGGGATTTCCGGCGGTTCCGGCAAGTGAACCTTCAAGTGTACGATCGGAAGTTTACACTTTAGGCGCGGGCGATCGCATTCAAATGGACATCTTCAACGTCCCGGAATACAGCGGCCCCAACGGTCAACACCAAGTACAGGCGGACGGTTCCCTGAGTTTGCCGTTAATTGGCAGCGTTTCGGTGTACGGGATGACCTTAGAACAAGCTTCTAATGCTGTTAAAGACCGATACGGCAAATACCTCAAACGTCCTTGGATTACCCTGAAACTGCTGGCGCCACGTCCTTTGCAAATTGCGATCGCGGGCGAAATCAACCGCCCCGGAGCCTATACAATATCCTCAGCAGCAGGCCCCGGAGGCACAGCAGAGCAAATGGGAACTCAAATGCCAACGATATCGCGGGCTCTGCGAATGGCCGGCGGAATTACGCAGTCAGCAGACGTGCGGCAAATCAAAATTCGCCGTCCTCAGCGCAACGCACCCGAACAAATTATTAGTGTGGATTTGTGGGAATTATTGCAAAACGGCGATTTGCGGGCCGATATGACGTTGCGCGACGGCGATACTATATTTATTCCCACTGTAACTAGCCTCAACCGCCAAGAAGCACCGACTTTAGCAGTAGCTAACATTACCGGACAAAGCACTCAACCAATTAATATTGCTGTGGTGGGCGAAGTAACTCGCCCCGGTACTTATACTTTGGCAAAAGAGGCTCAAAGTAGGGTACAAGAGAATGAAATGGGTGAAAATTCTGGTTTGTTTGCTGCCAGCGAAACCAACGGCGGGGAAACTGTTTTGCAGCAAACTGTAACGAGGGCAATTAAAATGGCGGGCGGCATTACGCCGGTAGCTGATATCAGACAAATACAAGTTCGCCGCCTGACGCGGGCGGGTACAGAACAAATTATTAATGTGAATTTGTGGCAACTTTTGGAAGGGGGAGATGTATCCCAAGATTTAGCGCTGCAACAGGGAGATACAGTAATCGTCCCCAAAGCCGAAAACCTTGATGAAACCCAAGACGAACAAGTTGCTAATTCTAATTTTTCACCGGATACGATTAAGGTCAACATTGTGGGAGAAGTCGTGAAACCGGGAGCGATTGCGGTGCTGCCCAACACTACTTTAAATCAAGCGCTGGTAGCAGCGGGAGGTTTTAATAAAGCGCGGGCTCAAATGGATTCGGTGGATTTAATTCGCCTCAATCCTAACGGCACAGTTTCCCAGCTAACTGTTAAGGTGAATTTTTCTGCAACTGCCAATGAAGAAACTAATCCCAAACTGCAAAATAATGATGTAATTATGGTAAGGCGATCGGGTCGCGCTACGTTCTCGGATAATGTAGGCGGGACTCTCGCTCCTCTGAGCCCGCTGTTAGGAATATTTCGGTTGTTCAATATTTTTCGGTGATTTGAATAGACTGGCATTAAGACCTCAGAAACCCGCTTTATAGAAAAAGTTGCGGTTGGGTAATGAAATATCTAAGAATCAACCGATTTCCTGAAACTCCTCCACCAATACAGACGTTTAAACTAATAAGTTGTAGAAATCCAATGAAACCAGGGAAACAATCTCAAGTCGCACTGTTTAATCATAAAAAAGCCGCTGATATGCACAAGATGTCTTCTGGGCTTTATGAAGACGATCAATTTTTAGGCAGAAACAAAACCGATCCAGAAGAATTAAGTTTTTGGGAAGTTTGCCGCAGTCGCTCCATCTTAGTCATCGGCGTAGCAGCGGCAGTGACTACCGGAGTTTTCGCCTGGACACTGAATCAAAAAAGCGAGTACGAAGGGCACTTTCAATTATTAGTAGAACCAGCAGTTACGCAAAATACTTTAGCAAAAATATACTCCGGTGAGCTGAAACTGCAACCAGCGCCCCCCGCGACGACCGAAAAGGGGGGTTTTGACTACGAATCCCAAATTCAAGTTTTGCAAAGCCCGCAAGTAATGTCGCCGATTATTAAACAGTTGCAGGCTAAGTATCCCGAAATAAATTACAACTACCTCTTGAACCAAAAAGCAGATAATTTGCCGTTTTCTCAGGAAACTAGGTTGTCAATTAATCGATTCAAAAATACCAAGATTATCGAAGTTAAATATCGCGATTACGATCCGAAAAAAATTCAGTTTGTTTTGGAAAAAGTTGCGCTAGGCTACCGCAACTACAGCGTGCAAGATACTACAACTCAAATTAGTCAGACTCTGGATTTTGTGAAATCGCAAATTCCCAACCAGCGAAAGCGTCAACAAGCTCTGCAAACAGAAATTCAAAAATTGCGGCAGCAGTACAATTTCATCGATCCGCAAATTCAAACCCAACAGCTTTCGCAGCAAATCAGCCAACTTCAAGCGCAAAGATTGGACGCGCAAACGCAGTTAAACCAGCAGAGATTGCTCTATTCTAATCTGCAAAATCAGCTCGGACTGAACCAGCAGCAAGCGCTGATGGCATCGGCTATAAGTCAAGCTCCCCGCTATCAAGCGATGCTGACTCAATTGCAACAATTAGAAGGGCAAATTGCGATTAACTCGGCTACGTTTACAGACGAAACTCCGCAAATGCAATTGTTGCGAGAACAGCGCAAGAACCTGATTCCTTTGTTGAAGAAAGAAGCCCAACAAGTTCTGGGAACTGATTTGGCTAAGGTAAATTCGCAAGTGCTGGCTTTTCAAGATCCGGTGCGGATTAAGTTAATCGAGCAGTTTATCGGTACTGCTAATTTAATTCAGGTGCTGGGCGTGCGGAATCAAGTTTTGGAACAAGCTGCTAAGCAGTTGAATCAATACTCTCAAAAATTTCCGGTGATTTTGCGGCGCTATTCGGATTTGCAGCGCGAGTTGGATTTGACTAACAATACGCTGAATAGTTTGCTGGCAAAACAGCAAGCTTTGCAGCTTGAAGCTGTGGGCAAAAAAGAGGTGGCTTGGGAAGTTATTGCTAAGCCGGAAATTCCGCGTTACAAAAATGGCGAGTTGATGGCTGTTGCTCCGATTATGCCTTTGAATTTGGCTTTGGGGGGATTGGCTGGTTTGCTGTTTGGTATGCTGGCGGCGCAGTTGGCGGAACGGTTTAAGAATAAAACGGTGTTCCAAACTCCAGAGGATGTCAAACAGTCGATTCGCCTGCCTTTGTTGGGGGTAATTCCTGCTAGCGATAAAATTTTGAGACTTCCTCCTGCTGAGACAAGCCCGGTGGATGTGGCAATTTCGCCGATGCCGACGGATGCTTTTCAAGAAGCTTTTCGATCGCTCAATGCTAATATTCGGTTGCTAAACGTTGATACTCCGATCAATTCTTGCGTAATTACTTCTTGTCAAGTAGCTGACGGCAAGTCTACTGTAGCAGTCAATCTGGCGCGGGCGGCTGCTGCAATGGGCCAGCAAGTGCTGTTAGTGGATGCCGATTTGCGGCGGCCGCAGGTGCACGAAATGCTGGGTTTACCGAATTGGCAAGGCTTGCATAATGCGATCGCGGATGATGTGGATGTGCAACAGTTGATTTTGCGATCGCCCCGCGATGAAAATTTGTTTGTGTTAACTTCCGGCCCGGTTCCTCTCGATCCCACAAAGGTGCTTTCTTCCCGGAAAATGCAGCATTTAATGGCAGCTTTGTCAAGTCATTTTGACTTAGTTATTTACGATACTGCGCCGCTTTTAGGTTTGGCGGATGCGAATTTGTTGGCGGCTCACACTAACGGATTGATGCTGGTAGTAGGGCTGCATCAAACTGAGCGGGAGGCGCTGTTGTTGGCTTTTGAAGATTTAAAAATGGCGGGGATTCCGCTGTTGGGAATGGTGGCGAATAACGATAAAGGCAGCAGGTATTACTATCAGTCTTACGTGCAGGATTACGTCCAGGAACAGTCTGTTTGAGGGAGAGGAATTGAGAAATGTGTAGTGGAACAGGCCGTCGAGTCAGTTCTTGAGAATGCAAGGTGGGCGGGACACCTAACAAGATATTTCATCCACCTTGCACCATTAATTGTGAATAAAGCTGTCAGGGGCGGGCGGGACGCCCCACAAAAACATTTAACTTTTATGGAACAGGCCGTCGGGCCGGTTCTTGAAATTTGTGCGTGATTTCAGAAAGACAAATTTTCTTAAGATTTGCGATCGAGACTCTGAACTATAATTAAAAGTAGAGAAATTTAAACAAATCGCGGCACTTGCCAATTGGCAAGACCTGAAAGAAAACGTGGCGGGTAAATTCCTATTTTGTAATACCTTGATACAACTCCCTGCCTAAGCTGAAAACTAGCAGGGAGTTTTGTGTTTTTCACACAGGAGATGAAACAATGGCTATTGCTACTATCAACCCGGCAACGGGAGAAACGCTGAAAACTTTTGAGCAGATAACGGATGAGGTAATAGAAGCTAAGCTGGAATTAGCACAGCAAGCTTTTAAGAAATACCGCCAACTGCCGTTTGAGCAGAGAGCTCTGTGGATGCAGAAAGCTGCGGACATCTTGGAGCGCGATCGCGAAATTTACGCTGAAATGATGACCCTGGAAATGGGCAAAACGCTCAAATCTGCGATCGGCGAAGTGGAAAAATGCGCCTTAGTTTGTCGGTATTACGCCAAAAATGCCGCTCAATTTATGACAGACGTACCGGCAACCACTGATGCTAGCACCAGCTTTGTCCGCTACCAACCGCTGGGCCCTATTTTAGCCGTTATGCCGTGGAATTTCCCATTTTGGCAAGTTTTTCGGTTTGCGGCGCCGGCGCTGATGGCAGGCAATGTCGGCTTGCTCAAACACGCTTCCAACGTGCCTCAGTGCGCTTTGAAAATCGAAGAAATTTTCACGCTTGCTGGCTTTCCCGAAGGAGTTTTTCAAACTTTGTTAGTCGGCGCCGACAAAGTAGCCGATATCGTTGCGGACGATCGTATCAAAGCAGCAACCCTCACCGGTAGCGAACCAGCGGGTGAAAGTTTGGCAGCAAATGCGGGCAAAAATTTGAAAAAAGTAGTGCTGGAATTGGGAGGAAGCGACCCCTTTATTGTGATGTCCAGCGCCGATTTAGCAGCAGCTTTATCAACTGCTGTGACATCGCGGATGCTGAATAACGGTCAATCTTGCATCGCCGCGAAACGCTTTATTGTAGCAGAAGAGATTGCCGACGAATTCATCACAGGATTTGTCGAAAAATTCGAGCAATTAAAAGTAGGCGATCCGATGTTGCCAGAAACCGATATCGGCCCTTTAGCTACTCCCGCAATCCTCAAAGACTTGGACAATCAAGTGCAAACTTGCATCCAATCGGGAGCAAAACTTCTGACAGGTGGCGGCCCATTGTCAGAGAAGGCCGGCAATTTCTACTTGCCAACTATTCTGGCAGACATTCCGCCGAATGCCTCTGCCCGTCAAGAAGAATTTTTCGGGCCTGTAGCTTTAGTATTCCGAGTTGCAGACATCGATGAGGCGATCGCCCTCGCAAACAGCACATCTTTTGGCTTGGGTGCGTCAGCTTGGACTACAGTAAACTCAGAGAGCGATCGATTTATTTCCGAACTAGAGGCCGGCGCGGTATTCATCAACGGTTTAGTAAAATCCGACCCTAGATTGCCCTTCGGCGGCATCAAACGCTCCGGTTACGGACGCGAATTGAGCATCCAAGGAATACACGAATTTGTTAACATTAAAACAGTGTGGGTGAAATAAGCTCCCACTCTATCAATCGATCGCACAAATCTACATAAGCCTGGGTCGATCTGCGTTTACCTGCGGTTAAAAATTCCCCTTTAGTATTTTTGCGATCGTTGAAAAAGAAAGACCCAAAAACCCCATTAACCGAGGATAAAAACGGAAATGAACACAGCTCAACTATTGGTAAAATGTTTAGAAAATGAAGGCGTCGAATACGTCTTCGGACTTCCCGGAGAAGAAAATTTAGAAGTTCTAGAAGCCCTGAGAAACTCTTCAATTAAATTTATTACTACTCGCCACGAACAAGGCGCCGCTTTCATGGCAGACGTTTACGGTCGTCTCACCGGCAAAGCCGGCGTTTGCTTGTCCACTTTGGGCCCTGGCGCAACTAACTTAATGACAGGAGTTGCTGACGCCAACTTAGACGGCGCTCCTTTAATAGCAATTACCGGACAAGTCGGCACAGACAGGATGCACATAGAATCGCACCAATATTTAGATTTGGTCGCCATGTTTGCGCCAGTTACTAAGTGGAATGCTCAAATTGTGCGCCCCAGCACGACGGCAGAAATTGTCCGCAAAGCCTTTAAAGTAGCTCAAAGTGAAAAGCCGGGAGCAGTTCATATTGACTTACCTGAAAACATCGCAGCCATGCCTGCTGAAGGACAGCCGCTCACTAAAGACAACCGCGAAAAAACTTTTGGCGCTTACCAAAGCTTGAATAAAGCCGCTGTGGCAATTTCCAAGGCAAAAAGTCCTCTGCTTTTAGTAGGAAACGGCGCGATCCGCGCTAACGGCAGCGATGCTTTGACACAATTTGCTACTCGATTGAATATTCCTGTAGCTAATACTTTCATGGGTAAAGGTGTAATTCCTTACACTCATCCTTTGGCACTGTGGACGACGGGATTGCAAAAACGGGATTACATTAGTTGTGCTTTTGAAGAAACGGATTTAGTGATTGCTGTTGGCTACGATTTGATAGAATATTCTCCGAAGAAGTGGAATCCAGAAGGAAAAATTCCGATTATTCACATTGGATCTTTGCCAGCAGAAATTGACAGCAGTTATATTCCTCTTATAGAAGTTGTGGGGGATATTTCTGATTCCCTAAATGAAATTTTGCAGCGTGCCGATCGCATGGAGAAAGTAGACCCTTTTGCTAAGCAATTGCGGGCGGATATTCGCGCTGGGTACGAACAATATGCAGCCGACGACGGTTTCCCGATCAAGCCACAAAAACTCATTTACGATTTGCGGCAAGTTCTGGGCCCGGAAGATATTCTTATATCTGATGTGGGAGCTCACAAAATGTGGATCGCGCGGCACTATCATTGCGATCGCCCGAATACCTGTTTGATTTCCAACGGCTTTGCGGCGATGGGAATTGCGATTCCGGGCGCGGTAGCTGCAAAACTTGTTTATCCCGATCGCAAAGTAGTAGCAGCCACCGGAGACGGTGGTTTTATGATGAATTGCCAAGAGTTAGAAACTGCTTTGCGAGTCGGTACTAATTTTGTAACGCTGATATTTAATGACGGCGGTTACGGGTTAATTGAATGGAAGCAGCAAGATTATTTTGGTCATTCCGATTTTGTCAAATTTGGCAATCCCGACTTTGTAAAATTTGCGGAAAGTATGGGTTTAAAAGGGTATCGAGTGGAAGCTGCAACGGATTTAATTCCGATTCTGAAAGAAGCCCTGGCTCAAGATGTCCCTTGCGTGATTGACTGTCCGGTAGACTATCGGGAAAATGCGCGTTTCAGTCAATTATCTGGGGATATGAGTTGCAATTTGTAAGAGTAGCCCGCAATCAGGAAACGGCACTGCCGTTTCCTCCATCGCCGTGTTGTTGGTGGTTATATCCGATCGCACGATCGCGCTTTTTGACAAGTTGGGATGTAAGGGCGATCGCGCTTTCTCAGATTCAAGTATTTGGATTAGCTGTTGCCTTCGTGATGTACTGGATAATCAGGTCAAAATTCTTACGGATTTCTGCCAATTGTTTTACCCAAGTATGAGAAGCATAAATCACTTTCTTTTCCTTTTGGCGATCGGCTGCAATTTGCTTCTCAATCTCTCTGGAGAGTTTTATTTTAACTTGTCGGAGTTTTTATTCTATCTGAGTTTCGAGGTCTTTGGCAATCGCAATAAACTGACTCATTCTCTCGCCACGAGTTTCAGCCAGTTCCTGAGCTAATTCTCGTTCGTTTTTGACTGCATGGATATCCATTGCAACTGAAACCACTCCTAGAATTAGCCCTACATCCATCGCCACGTTAGTTATATTTTTGGCAATGTTGACTGCCTGCCAATTGTTGGGTCTGCCGTACTTAGTGTGCTAATTTTTCTCAAGAAATGCCTCAAATCCTTGCGGGGCAATATTTTTTAGCAATATTTAACTTAAATTGAGGCGGTTTTTCAGTCAATTCAGACGTAGTTTAGTTGGTGGCTACTTCAAGTAATATTTGAGCATACTAAGTATGGAAGACCCGTTTTTGGCTACTTAAACTAATATTTAAGCACACTAAGTACGAAACAGCCTATTTTTTGATTTTTTAGCAAGCCCGAATACTTCTGTCTCACATCTCATCACTTCAAACCCAATAATAAGGCGATTCCGCCGATCGCACAAACTACCCCCAAAACAGCCCGAATGCTCACTTTTTCGCCCGCCAGCACCGCTAAAGGCAGTATAAACAGGGGACTGGTAGAAATGAGTGCTTGAGCGATTGCTGCGGGTGCATGTTTCAGCGAAATCTGTTGCAGGAAAATTCCGAGATAGGTTCCTAAAAAAGCTGCTAGAATTATTGCACCTAATAGTTTTGGCGCTTTTAATTGTTGGAAACTGTCAAGATTTGTTGGTTTCAAAAAGCATAGCATGACTGCCATGCCGCCGCTCAAACGCAAGGCGGCTGTCCACAGGGGATCAATATCTATTTGAGTGAAGGCGGCGCGGGATAAAATAGCTCCAGCGGCGTTGGCTGTTTGTCCTAATAAACTAATCCCTAATCCCTGCCAAAGATGTTTTGATGGTAAGATTGTTTCGGCTGTTCGTTCTGCAATTACCCACGCTACGCCGCCGATTGTTAAAAGAATGCCAGTACAAGCAATGGGCGATAAGTTTTCTTGCAAAAATATTAAGCCCAATAAAGCTGTTAAAGGGGGAGATAGGGTTTCTAAAAGCAGCGTTCGCCTCGCGCCTAAATATTTTAATACGATAAAGAAAGTGGTGTCTCCGATGCCAATTCCTAGGCCGCCGCTGATGAGCAGCACTGCTAAAATATTAGGGTTGATTGGGGGTAAGGATTTGCCTAAAATTAGTACAGTGGCAAGGATCAGGAAAACGGCGATCGCGCCTTTGAGCAAGTTTAGCACCACTGCCGGGAATTGGTGTTCCACTCGCTCCCAGATGGTGGAAGATAGAGCCCAGACAAATGCAGCGCCTAAAGCGGCAATTTCACCCATAAAATCTGTTGACGGTTAACGGTTGACTGTTGACTGTTAACGGTTGTTACCAATTCCCGATTCCCCATGCCATATAAATTAGGGTTCCAGACTTATCATCTGGAACCCTAGATTTATTAAGCTTTTTTAGCAGTGGGCGGGGAGAGAATCGAACTCTCATACCTTTCGGTGTCAGATTTTGAGTCTGATGCGTCTACCAATTTCGCCACCCGCCCTTTTTGGTTTCACCATCATAACACACCGATCGATTTCTTGCAAGCAAAGATTCATAATCTTTTGAACTTGCCCAGCGATCGATCTCTCTGGCGCGCAATACTGGTACAGGATGGGACAACTGAGCCGTCTGAACTTGTTTGAGCATTTCTCCCAGTTGAGTGCTGCTGAGGTCGTCGTAGGCCCGGGCCTGCGCCAAAAACGCATCGACATTCAGTTTCGGAGCTAAAGTCGGCGAACCTCCGGCCAGTTTCATCAACAGTGATGCTACCACTTTTGGGTCTTGAGTGGCGAGCAAGGCGGCGCGATCGCACGTAAATTCCGCACACCGCAACCATTCCAACATTTGCGCCTGCAAACCCTGGGCGAGCACGGTTCCTACAGGCGAAAATTGACCGGCGGCCAACACGATTAAATTAGCCAGAGTCAGGTAAACTCCGTGCTCGCACTTCAAATGCCCCAACTCGTGAGCGATTACTGCCTTAACTTCCTCGTCTGTTAGCAAATCAATCAGAGAAGTGTGCATCACCACAAAAGGCTGTTTTCCCCGCATCGCAAAGGTGTAAGCATTCGGCATCGGATGCTGGCGGACATAAAGCTGCGGCGGCTCCAAATCCAGAGTTTTGCAGGCATCCAACAGCAATTGATGCAGGTGGGGCAATTGATTTTCGCCGACTTGGACGCTGGAAGCCAGATTTTCCAGCATAAAAAACTGTTCGCCCAGTTGTCCCAGCAACTGCCGCACCATCAAATCCAGGCCGGGCAGTTGTTTGAGAGTGCTGGTAGCTTCCAAGTCTAGCGGGTGGCGAAACTGGTCTGCTTTCAAACCGATGAGCGGTATGTTCGACATTTTAGTCAGTTGTCAGTTGTTAGTTGTTAGTTGTCAGTGGTTATTTGTTATTTGTTATTTGTTATTTGTTATTTGTTAGTTTTCATAACCAATAACCGATAACCCTTCGACTACGCTCAGGGCACCGCAAATAACCGACAACTCATAACAAATAACCACTAACTACTAACTAACAGTTTAAACCCGATGGCACGGGATTGACAGGAGCCTCAGCAGTCGCCGGGTCTGTACCCTCTTTTACCCGTCGCAACTTAGCTCCCAATTTTTGCAGTTTCACCTCTAACTGCTCGTAGCCGCGGTCTAAGTGCTGCAAGCTGCTGATGCTGGTGACACCATCGGCTGCAAGTCCCGCTAGCACTAAAGCCGCCGAAGCCCGCAAATCTGTTGCTACTACCGGCGCACCCGACAGCAGCGGCACTCCGCGCACAATCGCTACATTGCCTTTAAGGCGAATGTCGGCGCCCATGCGGTTGAGCTCTGCTACGTGGCGCAAGCGATTCTCAAACACGGTTTCTTTGATCAAGCTGTCTCCTTGGCTCAGCGTCAGCAAAGCCATAAACTGAGCTTGCATATCTGTGGGGAAACCCGGATAAGGCAGAGTTTCGATGTCGGTGGCCGAGTGAGTTTGGCCGGGAACTATCCGCAAAATGTCAGGGGATTCTGCAATAATTTTCGCCCCAATTGTCTGCAATTTGGCAATGACTGCGGTCAGGTGGTCGGGAATTACCGGCGACAAACTGATTTCGGAGTGAGTGATGGCTCCTGCTACTAAAAATGTTCCGGCTTCAATGCGATCGGGAATAATTGAATAGTCTACCGCGTGCAGCTTGGGAACTCCCGAAATGACGATCGTATTCGTGCCAGCGCCTTGAATTTTTGCTCCCATAGCGCGGCAGAAATTCGCCAAATCTGCGACTTCCGGCTCTTGAGCCGCATTTTCAATCACGGTTTCTCCTTCAGCCAGAGTCGCCGCCATCATCAAAGTTTCAGTTGCGCCGACGCTGGGGTAGTCCAAATAAATTTTGGCTCCTTTCAGGCGGCGGTTCGGCCCTTTGACGTAAGCGTGAACCGTGCCGTGGTCGATGTGGACTTCGGCACCGAGGGCTTGCAGACCCCGAACGTGGAGTTCAACGGGTCGCGCGCCGATGGCGCACCCACCGGGCAAGGGTACTTTGGCAAATCCCAAACGCGCTAGCAGCGGGCCGATGATGAAGAAGCTCGCCCGCAGTTGGCTGACTAATTCGTAGGGGGCTTGAGCGTCTATGAGGTTGCTGGCGTTGATGTCTAAAACGTCGCCGTTCTGCTGTAATTTGACTCCTACAGCCGAGAGAATTTGCCCCATGCGGGCGACATCGACTAGACCGGGAACGTTGCGGAGACGGCAATCCTCTGGGCATAGCAGGGCTCCTGCCATGACGACTAAGGCCGAGTTTTTGGCGCCGCTGATTTTGACGTGTCCTTTAAGGGGCTGGCGACCCCAAATTTGCAATACTTGTTGGTCGCTTTCAGGTGAAGCTGGCAGGTTAGATGAGTTCTGAGCTGGTGTAATGGGTTTGCCCTCCATAATTCGCTTCGTTACTTTATACATTATTAATTTTGGTTCGATTTTACCGGAAAGTTTTTATATGTCTAGGGGTAACATGAAGAATTTTAGGCCTTGTATTTACTGAAATTCAATATGGACAAGGCTTTTAGGTTTACTGGCACAAATAATCCCGATCGAGTCTCATGAAATTATCTGTATCAAAATTTACGTTCATTTGTAGCGGTCGCTCGGCTCGCAGATGTTATACCTTTGTCAACGATCTTTTGAAGTAAAAGCCGGCTGAATTGTTGACAAAGGTGTAAGATATCGGTTCGATCGACAATGCCAGAAAGTTTACACATTGTCGATCGCCCCATTGCCTGTGCTACCCTGTCAGTAACTCAGGGCTAAAGCCACTGAGCTTGTAAGAGAAATCAAACAAGCTGTACTGACCAGCCTAAGCCTTAACAGGCTACGTTATTTAGGTGTGCGATTCGTTGAAGAGTGAATCACGGTGAAAGCCCGTACATAACTCTTCCAGCCACAGGGCTGAACTCTCGGTCTGATAAGGGTGCAAGCCCCTTCTGCCAGACTCAGGTATGACTCCCTATCTGCCCACACCGACCAAGCTCGATTCTTGGAGAGTGAAGCTGGGAGCAGGGCGCAATCATACATCTTGTTATGGGATGACAATGGCGCTAAAGGGGAGTTCCCACGGTGAAACAGAGCCTAAAAAAGCAACTGATAACGAAGCGGGGCATAACATAAAACCCCCGACTCCATTGGAGACAATTCCCGCCACGCAATACCTAATGCAGTGGCAAGAGTCCAGGGAATCCAATAGTTGAAGTGGCTACACCTAAAGGAACAATCAATCTAACCGAGGGAACGAAGAAAAACGAACTGAGGGTCAAGGGGAAGTCGAACCCCAAGTAGGCTAGACGAGCAGCGGAACCCCCTTAGTTCGGGTAGGACAGACCGTAATTGGTCTGAGGTGTTCAGAATACACAAACTAGAGCAGAGCATGATTAGACACAGCAGCGATGTTAGTGAATCTTGGAAAACGTTACCGTGGAAGAAATTTCGCCGTAATTTATTCCTACAAAAGCGAGTGTATAAAGCGATTCAGGTTGGAGACAAGCCGAAAGCGAAGTCCCTTCAAAAGCTAATTCTGAAATCTACGGCTGCAAGAATGCTAGCGATACGTCAAGTAACTCAACTGAATGCTGGCAAAAAGACTGCGGGAATCGATGGAAAAGCCTCACTCACCCTTAAGGAAAGGCTTGTTCTGAGCGAAGAACTCAGTATTAAAAGTAACAACTGGAAACACCAGAAGTTACGCTCAATACCAATACCAAAAAAGGATGGGAGTACCCGCCTCCTCAAGATACCTACTATCGCGGACAGAGCATGGCAATGCCTTGCGAAATATGCGCTAGAGCCAGCACATGAAGCAACCTTTCATGCTCGGAGTTATGGATTTAGGACAGGACGCTCGGCGCACGACGCACAGAAGGTTCTATTCTCTAATCTCAACTCCAATGCCAAAGGAAAAGAGAAGCGAGTTATAGAACTCGACATTGAGAAGTGCTTCGACAGGATAAGCCACACCAGCATAATGGAACGACTCATCGCCCCAAAAGGCATCAAGACCGGAATATTCCGCTGTCTGAAGGCAGGAGTTAGTCCAGAATTTCCCGAACAAGGAACCCCGCAAGGGGGTGTGGTCAGTCCCTTGCTCGCCAATATTGCTCTCAATGGAATTGAGGAAATACACCAGTCAATCCGTTACGCGGATGACATGGTAATAATTCTGAAACCCAAAGATGACGCAGTGGCAATACTTGATAAAGTCAGCGAGTTTCTGGCAGAACGTGGGATGAAGGTTAGTGAAAAGAAAACGAAACTAACTGCTACGACAGATGGATTTGACTTCCTCGGTTGGCATTTCAAAGTGCAAAACAACGGGAAATTTAGATGCGTTCCATCAGTGGACAATTTTAAAGCGTTCCGTCAGAAGGTAAAACACATCGTCAATAACTCGAATTATGGAGCTACAGATAAGGCTAAGAAATTAGCCCCTGTGGTTAGAGGTTGGAGGAACTACCATCGCTACTGCAAAATGAATGGGTCAAGATTCTCACTTTGGCACATCAATCACAGAGCATACAGGGTATTCAATAAGGAAACAAAGCTGAACCGAAAAACTACCAGGAAACTGATAGAAAAGGCATTCCCAGCAGTCCCCTACTCCGAAAATAGACACATCTGCGTTAAAGGGGAGAAATCACCTTACAACGGAGAGATAGCCTACTGGAGTGAGCGTAACAGCAAACTCTATGACGGCGAGACCTCTAAAGCTTTAAAACGGCAAAACCATAAATGTGGGAAATGTGGCTTAAAAATGTTAGGCGATGAAAAGGTGCACCTACATCATGTAGACGGAAACCATAGTAACTCGAAAATAAACAACCTCCTAGCGGTTCACGAAAGCTGCCACGATTATCTCCACATGAGCAAAGGTGCAAGCCAAGAACATCGGGAGCCGGATGCGATGAAAATCGCACGTCCGGATCTAAACGAGAGGTGCGGAGGATAATACCTTCCATCGACTCAAACCATGACACCCTGGGATGCGAAGCTAGTCCCCTGCCCTGTCGCTAGTAGTTAAACAGTCTTAAAGTCACTGAGACAGTGCTGCCAGCCTAACAAGCCTCTATAACATTGGCGAAGCTAACTTTACCCCAGAAATGGGAGATTGAGGACAACCATATCCTCACGCCTTGGGGCAATCATACCCCTCTGCCCTGCGAGGGGATTCAAGGCGATTGAAATCGCCGGGTCGTTTTCCTCTCAGGACTAAAGTCTCGGAGCTTCCCACTTACCGAGTATTTTTTGTGACAACAACCGAGAGCCAAAGCTACTCCTAGCATATGGTTCACATTAAACGGATCGAACTGACTAACTTTAAATCTTTTGGCGGCACGACGGCCATTCCCGTGCTGCCCGGTTTTACTGTGGTTTCCGGGCCCAACGGTTCTGGGAAGTCCAACATCCTCGACGCTTTGCTGTTTTGTCTCGGACTTTCGAGTTCTAAGGGAATGCGGGCTGAACGTTTGCCGGATTTGGTGAACAGCGCCCAAAACAAACGCGGTACGATCGAAGCTAGCGTGACTGCGACTTTTGCGCTGGAAGATGTGGGAGAGGAATGGTTCGCCCGCGATGAAGATGAGGAGGAAAATGCAGCAGATGAGTTATCTGTTGAAGCAGAGGAAGTCGAAGGGATAGAAACTGCCGAAACTCCAGACAACAACGGCCAATCATCTCCTGTCAATCAAGAATCGCCTCTATCTATTGAAGAAGTCGCAGGGATAGAAACTGCCGAAACTCCAGACAACAACGGCCAATCACCTGCTGTCAATCGAAAATCCAAAATCCAAAATCCAAAATCGGATGAGTTATCTGTTGAAGATGTAGAAGAGATTGAAATCGCCGAAAATCAAGACAACAACGGACAACTACTTGCTACTACCAATCGAAAATCGAAAATCGAAAATCGAAAATCGCAAGAGTGGAGTGTGACGCGCAAACTTCGGGTAACTCGCCAAGGTACTTACACTTCAACTTATTACATTAACGGCGAAGCTTGCACGCTAACTCAACTTCACGAACAACTCAACCGCTTGCGAATTTATCCCGAAGGCTATAACGTCGTCCTGCAAGGAGACGTTACCAGCATTATTTCGATGAATTCTAAGGAACGCAGAGAAATCATTGACGAATTGGCTGGGGTCGCTCAGTTCGATCGCAAAATCTCTTTAGCTAGGCAGAAGTTGGATGAAGTTAAGGAGGTGGAAGAACGCAGCCGGATTGTGGAAAAAGAGCTGATTTCTCAGCGCGATAGGCTGGCTTCCGATCGCACGAAAGCGGAAAAATATCAAAAGCTGCGGGCGGAATTTCAAGAAAAGTCGCAGTGGGAAATTGTCCTAAAATTCCGCCAGTTGCAAAAGCAAGAATGGAAGCTGCGAGAACAAATCGAAACGGGCGATCGCACTTCGGCATCTCTCACGGAACAACTGCAAGCAATTAGCACCCAAATTCAAGCAGCAACCGCCGAACTTGACGCGCTGAATTCCCGCGTTAAAGCTTTGGGAGAGTCGGAATTGTTGGCTTTGCAAGCGACGATTGCCACTCAAGAAGCGGAACGGCGGCAAGTGCAAAACCGCAAACAGGATTTGGAAACAACTGCTGGGCAAATGGCTGCTAATATAGCACAAACAGAGGAAGAAGTTCGGCAATTCAAGCAAAGTTTGGAGCAAATTGAGATTGAAATATCTTATGTTAAGTCTCAAACAGGAAGTTTGCAGGAACAGCGGGACGCAGCCCAGCAAAGTTTAGATGAAAGTCGGGAAGTTGCAAATGCGATCGCCTCGACGGCCGAAGCTTGGGTACAGCAGCAAACGGAACTGCACCGCCAAATCGAAACAATTCAACAAACTTTGGAACCGCAGCGTACAGAACAAGCTACCATTGGCGAAAGAGCCGATCGCCTGCAAAGTCAAATTCAAGAACAAAACCAATCGCTGCAAGTATTGGAACAGGAAATTGCAGCGAAAAAAGAGCAGCAATCTCGCCTTGTGGAAACCAAAGGCGTTGCATCTTTGCAAGTAGAATCGCTGAATCAGATTTTAGTCGAAGCCGAACAAGAATTGAAACTGCAACAGGAAACTCAAACTCGTTTGTTGGAAGAACAGCGGGAAAGACAGCGCAAATTAGACAAACTAGAAGTGCAGTTTCAAGCACTGCAAGAAGCGACGGGAACGTTTACTGCAAAAATTGTAGCGCAAAGCGGAATTGGCGGAGTTTGCGGCTTGGTAGCTCAACTGGGCCGGGTAGAACCGCGCTATCAGTTGGCGCTGGAAATAGCGGCGGGCGGGCGCATGGGAAATATGGTGGTGGAAGATGACAGCGTGGCTGCTGCTGCGATCGAATTGTTGAAACAAAAACGGGCGGGAAGGATGACGTTTTTGCCTTTGAATAAGATTAGGGGCGGCAGGTATTCGGTGAATGAAAATTTGCGGCGCGCGGCAGGGTTTGTGGATGCGGCTGTTAATTTGATTGATTGCGATTCGCGGTATCAGGAAATTTTTGCTTACGTTTTTGGCAGTACGGTTGTGTTTAGCAACCTCAGCGATGCCCGCCGCTATTTGGGACAGTACCGGATTGTCACTTTGGACGGGGAAATTTTGGAAACTAGCGGGGCGATGACTGGGGGAAGTTCTACTAATAGATCTACCTTGCATTTTGGCACGGTTGAGGCTAGCGAGGCTGCTATTGAAGCGCGGACGATCGCCTCTTTGCAAGAAAGGTTGGAGGAAATTGAGCGGATTTTGGAACGGTGCAAAATTGCGATCGACCGCGCGTCTGTTGCAGTCAAAACTCGCAGCCAAGAATTGATGGAAGCAAAACAAAATTTGCGCGAACATCAGTTGCGCTTGGAACAGTTGGAGTCAGAAATTAAGAATTTGCAAGCGCAACAGGAACAAGTGCGATCGCAAATTGCGAAAAACACGCAGGAATTAATTAATGCGCGATCGAAATTGCAGTTGCTGGAACGAGAATTGCCCGCACAGGAAACTCAATTGCAGCAGTACCGCCAAACTTTGGCGCAGTTGGAAGAGTCGAACAGTCACAGCGAATGGCAGCAAATGCAATCGAGTTTGCGCGCGCAAGAAGCGCAACTGCAAGAGCGAGAATTGGCTCTGAGAAACGTCCAGCAGCGCCTTGTAGACTTGGAAAATCAATTCGGGCGTTTGGAAGACAAAATTAAGGAAGGCAGCGAGAAATTGCAGGAATGGCAAGTGCAGCAAAACGCGGGGGCGGAGGCGATAGATCGCATTGTTTCGCAGCAGTTAGAACTCGATCGGCAAATTGCGGAAGCTAAGGCGGCTTTGGGGGAAATTGAGGAAAAATTGGGCGTGCAGAAGGGAGAGCGCGATCGGGCGGAATCTCAACTGCGAGAACAGCATTTAGCCAAACAACAGTTACAGTGGCAGTTGCAAAAACTTAACGAAACCCAGCAAGAACGCCGGGAACAATTGGCCACAGTCCGCACTCTATTGGAAGCGCAGCGGGCGGAAATGCCCGACCCCGTGCCGTCGATTCCTGAAAATGTCGAGAAAGCCAATTTGACGGAATTGCAGCAGGAAGTAAAGGCGATCGCCAAACGCATTCAAGCTTTAGAACCTGTCAATATGCTAGCTTTGGAAGAGTACAACCGCACTCAAGAACGCCTTCAAGAATTGAGTCAAAAATTGACGACATTGGAAGGAGAACGCACTGAACTGCTGTTGAGAATCGAAAACTTTACCACACTCAGGCGGCGCGCTTTTAAAGAAGCTTTCGACGCGGTTAACGAGAATTTCCAGACTATCTTTGCGGAACTTTCCGAAGGCGACGGCTATCTCCAGCTAGATGACCAGGAAGACCCATTCAGCAGCGGCTTGAATTTGGTCGCTCACCCGAAGGGCAAACCCGTACAGAGGCTGGCTTCCATGTCTGGAGGCGAAAAGTCGCTGACGGCGCTGAGTTTTATTTTTGCGCTGCAACGCTACCGCCCGTCTACGTTTTACGCTTTTGATGAAGTGGATATGTTTCTAGATGGGGCAAATGTGGAGCGATTAGCTAGAATGATAAAACGACAGTCTGAACAAGCCCAGTTTATTGTTGTGAGTTTGCGGCGACCTATGATTCAATCGGCTGAGCGTACAATTGGCGTTACTCAAGCACGGGGAGCTTATACTCAAGTCATAGGACTGAAGCTATAGTCCCGGAGTGTCTGTTGATGACCCTACCCAAAAACGGATACAAGCCGCCGACAACAGTCGTGGATAGATCAAAATTTTAGACCCTAGTTCCAGCTCCCACATTCCTCTGTGGAGTAAATCTAAAATCTAAAATCTAAAATCTAAAATCGACTGACTGAAGTTGTAGTCCCGGAGTCTCTGTTAACGCTCGTGTTGAGTGATATATGTACTTAATAAATCAGGATTAAAGTTAGAATGACATCCGAACAAATCTGCCAACGCTCCGATATTCTAGGCACTCAAGTCATCACCCGCGACAGAGGTAAACGCTTGGGGGTGGTTAGTCAATTGTGGGTGGACATTGACCGGCGGGAAGTTGTGGCGATCGGTCTGCGAGATAATATATTTGCGGTCGCTGGAATGCCGAGGTTTATGTTCCTCAGCAATGTCAGTGAAATCGGCGACGTGCTGTTGGTGGAAGATGAGAGCGCGATCGAAGATGATGTTGATGTTGAAGTCTACAGCATTTTGATTAACAGCGAAGTTATTACCGAAACCGGCGAACTTTTAGGTAGGGTGCGGGGCTTTAGGTTCGACCCCGAAGACGGTAAGTTAGTTTCTATAATTATCGCTTCCCTGGGAATCCCCCAAATCCCCGACCAAGTTCTCAGCACTTACGAGTTGGGGATTGAAGAAATTGTCAGCAGCGGCCCGAATCGCTTGATTGTGTTTGAAGGTTCCGAGGAAAGGCTCAGACAGCTTAGTGTGGGTTTGCTCGAGCGCGTCGGTTTGGGTCAAGCACCTTGGGAACGGGAAGAGGACGAGCAAGGTTATTATCCGAAACCCGTGGCGACGGGAAATCAATTGGGCCCGGGCGTGCGGATACCTGCACCGGAAATGCGGAGCCGCGTAGCTGCGCCTGCGGTGGAGGAAGTTCCTTGGGACGAGGATTCGCAGTGGAACCGGCCTCCGGTGCGGCAGCCGCAGCAGATGCGGGCGATGCAGCCTGAGCCGATCGACGATTACGAGGATTACGAAGAGGATAATTGGGGCGGTGAGGAGGACGATTATGAGGAGGAGTACGAGGAGAAGCCGCAGTACACTCGCTCTGAGAGTTCTCGCCCCAAGCAGCCAATCGTGGACTACGAGGATGATGTGGAAGCTGATGCTTGGGCTGACGATGAGGCGCCGAAGCCTTACCAGGCTCCTCGGGTGAATATCCCTGAGAAAACTAAGACTCCCGAGTACGAGGAGGAAGCGAATTATTAGGAATTAATCCATCGGTTGGGCGGGAGCGGGTTTACGAGATTGTTTGTTTTAGACATAGATAATTGGTGAAATCCGCCCCTACAAAGGTCTGTAGGGCGGGTTTTACAAACAATATTTGAGGTTCACAAACAATTTAGATAAACCCGCCCCCACACAGCCGATAATCTAGATTAACCTGGTTTTTGAGATCGTGGAAAAAAATGTAGATTCCGATTATTCGTTGGGC
>Ga0164305_10000216_pt1 | contig 20233 bp, 14 predicted proteins | sample Whisoiple_237_MG_FD_110215 | JGI IMG/M metagenome (GOLD analysis project Ga0164305, IMG submission 110215) | Soil microbial communities amended with pyrogenic organic matter from upstate New York, USA - Whitman soil sample_237_MG | ecosystem: Environmental > Terrestrial > Soil > Agricultural...
CATGCCGCCCATGCCGCCCATGCCGCCCATGCCGCCCATGCCGCCCATGCCGCCCATGTCGCCCATGTCGCCGCCGGCTTTTTTCTTCTCGGGTTTTTCGACAATCACTGCTTCAGTGGTCAGCACCATGCCAGCAATGGAACCGGCATTCTGCAAAGCCGATCGCACCACCTTAGCGGGGTCAATAATCCCGGCGGCAATCATATCTTCGTACACGTCGGTGAGAGCGTTGTAGCCAATGTTGAACTCGCTTGCCCGCACTCGTTCGATGACGATGGAACCTTCAACGCCGGCATTATCAGCAATTTGACGCAAAGGTGCTTCCAAAGCTTTCTTCACCAAGTCAGCGCCTACTTGTTCTTCGGTGTCTAAAGTATTTGCGATCGCATCTATTTTTGTAATCAGGTGAATTAGGGTCGTGCCACCTCCGGCAACGATACCTTCTTCCACAGCAGCTTTAGTAGCGTTCAGAGCGTCTTCAATACGCAGTTTACGGTCTTTGAGCTCGGTTTCGGTAGCTGCGCCGACTTTAATGACAGCGATGCCGCCGGCGAGTTTGGCGATGCGTTCTGTTAGCTTTTCCTTGTCGTACTCGGAATCCGTCGCTTCTAGCTGTTTGCGGATTTGTTCGATCCGTTTTTGCACGTCAGCTTTGTGTTCGTCGCCAGCAACAATGATCGTGTTTTCTTTGTCGATCGTAATTTTGCGGGCGGTACCGAGCATTTCTAGAGTTGCGGTATCAATGCTGAGTCCGACTTCTTCGGAAATCAGTTGACCGCCGGTGAGCACGGCGATATCTTGAAGCATAGCTTTGCGCCGCTCGCCAAAACCAGGAGATTTGGTTGCTGCGATGTTCAATACGCCGCGGGCTTTGTTGACTACCAGAGTTGCCAAAGCTTCGCCTTCAATATCTTCGGCGATAATTAGCAGCGGTTGACCTGTGCGGGCGATTTTTTCGAGAACTGGAATTAGTTCTTGAATCGAGCTAATTTTTTTGTCGGTAATTAGGATGCGAGCGTTTTCGTACTCAACTTCCATGCGATCGGTGTTGGTGACGAAATACGGAGAAAGATATCCGCGATCGTACTGCATCCCTTCGACAACTTCCAATTCTGTTGTCAGAGATTTCGACTCTTCAACAGTAATTACGCCGTCTTTGGTGACTTTTTCCATTGCTTGGGCAATCATGGCGCCGACTTCTTCGTCGTTACCGGCGGAGACAGTGGCGACCTGAGCAATGGCGCTTCCTTCGACGGGTTTGGCCAATTTCTCGATTTCCAGCACCAAATGGGCGATCGTTTTTTCAATACCCCGGCGCAGCGCGACTGGGTTTGCGCCTGCTGCGACATTCTTCAAACCTTCGCGAATCAGGGATTGAGCGATAACCGTTGCGGTTGTTGTGCCGTCGCCTGCGATATCTTTAGTTTTGGAGGCGACTTCTTGAATTAAGCGAGCGCCGGCATTTTCCAGGGGATCTTCGAGCTCGATATCCCTAGCAACGGTGATACCGTCGTTAACAATTTGGGGACTGCCGTATTTCTTTTCCAATAGGACGTTCCGGCCTTTCGGGCCCAAGGTGATGCGGACAGCATCGGCGAGTTGATTGACGCCGCGTTCTAGTGCCCGCCGAGATTTGTCGCTAAATGCAACTATTTTGGTCATGTTTGTCTCCAATCGCTTACATTAGCAAATTTAGCACTCTCTGAGTCTGAGTGCTAAGCCGATCGATTTTTGATTGTAGCGCGCCTCAACGGTGTGGGGGATTGAGGGGACGGATTGGAGATTTGGGCAAGCTCGTTCCGGGTGGCTAAGGACATGGCAATGCCGTGTCCCCACATATCTCGTGTCGCCACAGATATAATGTGGTTTGTTACATATCGATATAATCAGGTTTTGGTTGAGACCAAAACCTAATTTTGATGGCGCGTCATCCCAAAGCAGAATTTTTATAAAAAATTTCTTAACTGGTGTTTGCGGTCATCTACCTTTCGATAGAGCTTCTATTATTTTTTCCAACTTCTACCTTCTATAGCAACCGCCAAGACTATTAGGACGTTCTTAATTGCTGAAACATGAGCTTGAAGATTGCGCCTTCCCTCGGACTTCTTCATTCTTCCTTGTACCTTGTTCCTTGCATCCGTTATATCCGTTACAAAATCCGTTGCCGAACCTTCTTCCTTTCCTCAATCAATCTCAAATTACCCACTAACACATGGCTCGTTATTCTAGACTGCAAAAACTCGGCTCTTATATGCGCCCGCACTGGAAACCAACATTCTGGGGCGTTTTTTCGCTATTAGTTGTCAATGCTGTGGGCGTTTACATTCCCCTGCTGATTCGGAATGCAGTTGACACTCTGCAAATTGCGACTAAATTTGACCAAGTTTTCAACTACGTGCTACTGATTCTGCTACTCGCCTCAATCATGTGGGTGATTCGGATGGCGTCGCGGATTTTGCTGTTTGGCGTCGGGCGTCAAGTCGAATTTGACCTCAAACAGCAAATATTTAATCATTTATTAACATTAGAACCGTCTTATTTTGCAGCCAATACGGTAGGAGATTTAATTAACCGCGCTACTTCCGATTTGGACAATATTCGGCGCTTGGTGGGGTTTGCGGTGCTGAGTTTGGCGAATACGGCATTTGCCTATGCTTTGACTTTACCGGTGATGCTGGGGATTAATGTAAGGCTGACGCTGCTGGCGATCGCAGTTTATCCTTTAATGCTGGTTTTGGTACAGTTATTTAGCGACAAACTTCGCATCCAACAGTTAGCCGTGCAAGAGGAACTGTCGGCGATGAGCGATTTAATTCAGGAAGATATGAGCGGGATGTCCGTAATTAAAATCTACGCTCAAGAAGAAAACGAACGCCGAGCTTTTCGCAATTCCAACGCACAGTTGCTATCAGCAAATTTGGAATTAGCAAAAACTAGAAACTTTATTTTTCCGCTGCTGGGCGGTTTGGCAAGCATCAGTTTGTTGGTACTGCTTTCTGCTGGTGGCGGGGCAATTGCTAATGGCCAAATTAGCATTGGCGATTTTGTGGCGTTGCTGATTTATGTCGAGCGTTTGGTGTTTCCGACGGCGCTGTTGGGTTTCACAATTACTGCTTACCAGCGGGGAGAAGTGAGTGTCGATCGCATCGAATCAATTCTGACTGTGGAACCGCAAATTAAAGATGCTGCTGGTGCAGTTGAACTGGCAACTCCAGTCAAAGGCGAAATTGTCGCCCGCCATCTAAATTATACTTATCCCGGCGCTAAGATACCCGCGCTTAAAGATGTTGATTTTACCATAAAACCGGGAGAAACTGTCGCCATTGTTGGGGCGATCGGCTCGGGAAAATCAACTTTAGCTAATGCGCTGCCACGCTTGCTAGATATCGATCCGGGCGAGTTATTTTTAGACGGACAGGATATTACCGAGGTAAAATTGAGCGAATTGCGCGGGGCGATCGCCTACGTTCCCCAAGAAAGTTTTCTGTTCGGCACTACCATCAAGAACAACATCCGCTACGGAAACCCTTTAGCGGAACAGCCGGAGATTGAAGCGGCGGCAAAACAAGCGCAAATTCACGCCGAAATCCTCAACTTTCCGCAGGAGTACAAAACAGTTGTCGGCGAGCGCGGCATTACTTTATCCGGCGGACAGCGGCAGCGGACAGCACTTGCTCGCGCTTTGTTAGTTGACGCCCCCGTGCTCATTTTGGATGACGCTCTTTCCAGCGTTGACAATCAAACTGCTACCGACATTTTGCAAAACTTGGCAACAGGAACCGATCGCAAAACAGTAATTTTTATCTCCCATCAAATGTCAGCGGCGGCCAGTGCCGATCGCATTTTTGTGATGGATAGGGGAGAAATAGTTCAGACCGGCACTCACCTTGAATTGGTAGGGCAAACAGGGCTTTATCAGTATTTGTGGAACCAGCAAAAATTAGAGGAATTGCTGCATTGACAAGTGACAGATACTTTGATTTATCTAGAGTTAGACCCTAGATAAATAGGCTGGTGCAAATAAACTGGTCACGATGAGGCCGGGTTTTGTCAGAATAAACTGGCTGCTAGTATAGCTCCCGGCTAAACCCGCCAGACCCATCTAATGTTTATTTGTAACCACCTACTTAACGAGGAAAGTTACGGTTAAAATTTATCCCACTAGCTACCTCCCTAATCATAGGATTTTGGTGATAAAAAAGCCACCAAATTTATTGCCAACCGATTTTAATTAGCTACATTACTGAAGGGGATTTCTTGTTGTTGTTGAAACAATTTAATCGATTGCAGACTATCGGAAGCAGCATCCCAAAGAATGAATTGGAAGCAGTCAGGAATATCGCGAATTTTCAGGGATTTTGAATTAGCCAGCAGGTGAATATTAGCATTGTGACAAGCTTGAAGATTATAGTTAGGTATTCGCTCAGAAAGATGATGAATATTGTGGTAAGCAATATCAGCAGAAAACCAATTGAGAATAGTTGGTAATTTTAGGTAACTACTGCCTTCAATAGCGCCAAGCAGATAGTCCCAACCCTCGGCTTTATGAGCGTAGGAACCCTCAAAATTATGCTGAACAAAGAAAATACAGATAAATATCGCTGCTGAACCGGTCATGACAATTGAGTAAACACTCCAGAAAAAGCCAAATCCCAGTAAGTTGCTCAGATAAATCCAGCTACCAACCACACAAATATTGTTGAATAGTAAATCCCAAAACTCAGCCGTCGTATACCAATGTTTGGATTTATAAGAAGTAATGATTTCCGATAAACCCATGCCAAAATCTAGCTTGAGACAAGCAAAAATATGTCGGATAAAACCAGTAATTCCCAATAGCAGCGCGAGTCGTGGCTTAATAATTAGATAGAAAAAACCACCGGGAAACAGCATCAATGGGTGTCTGAGTAACTGATACATCTTTTGACTAAATGGACTTAGCGCCGCAAATTTTTCGGTGGATATCAACGCCGAAGGGCCTCGGTACATATCCCAATTACCATTATGTTTGTGGTGATAAGCGTGTCCCCTCGACCAGGGGTACTGAGGAATCGCATTGATGATACCTAGCAGAAAACCCATAATGCGATTCACTTTTTTGGAACTAAAAAGAGAATAGTGTCCGCAATCGTGCATCAAAGAGAAACAACGTCCTGAAAAAAGTGTCATCAACACCATTATCGGCGGCAGCAGGAATACAGAAATGGCAACCGCTTTCAAGGCTAAAAACCATAATAATGTATAAGGAATCACTGTATTGAGTATTTGCCAACTAGCTTTCAAGTTGTTGCTCTTCATATAAGGAGCTAGCACAAAATCCGACTTTTTGATCGCGTTTTTCATTCAGTATATCTATGGTGTGTGGATAAGTGCTTAGCTTAGCATCAGGATAGGTTCGCTATTTTTGGGATTGTTTTATGGCAGGTAACTGGGTGAATTGCAGTTGAAATTTGGCCCATCCTTGACAAACCTGCTGATAATCTTTAGTTCATTAGCTCCTCGTTTGGATGGTTTCGCCAAGCTGAAATTAATCCCAGCATTGACGTACTTGCTCATAACAAACGGTAAGAGTAATTGCTAATTGTTGCAGAAAATCGATTTCTATTTGACCGTCATTTGTTAGCAGAATAATTTCTTGGGTGGGATGGTATGTCGCAATGATTTGAAGCAAAATTGAGCTAGCGGATGGCTCTCTTGACGGTCGTTACAGATAATCTGTTAGCGATAATTCAGTTAGGAATTGCAAGTGATGCGGAACCGTAGAGACTGTATAATCTCATCACATTTGCGGGACAGGGGCGGATTTACGCCGGACTTTCCCCGTTTCTTCCAAAGGTTTTTTTGTTGGAACCGATTTTTGCACATTTATGAGGTTATCACAAGTCTGCTTTGTTTACAGAAAAAACTGTGAAGCCTGTCAACAGCCGAACAAATCGCTGCACCGGAAGGTATGAATATCATTGGTTGGTTGCACGCCATTCAGTAATTTATGCCACTATTTTTGCTTGCACCGTCTGTGGCATACTTTACCGTACCGGGTTCTAGCCCAACTCGATCGCACGCTTAAAAGTTGGGCTACTCGCGAAAACTTTTTATTGGCGGGCTATAGGGGCGATCGACAAACAGCCCGCCCCGGAAACCAAAGCTGACACAACATCCAAAACAGCAGAGGATTTTGGATCAACTCCTTGAGAAGAGAATTTGAGGAGCGATCGCAATTGCCTGCGTTTTTTGTGCTCGGATATAGCTCGGATTTGCTACAATCTAATCGCACACGCGACTAGAACTGGGTTATGACCGAACTATTAGATGAGACGCTTTCTATTGAAATGGCGACTCGCATCAAAAGCAACCGTAAAAACTGCTTTGACAACGCCTGTAAAGCAGCATTAGCCACCGAGGGCGCGATTTATGTTCAAGGCTTTTTAGCTGTGCCGGGAGTGCCATATAAACCCATCGAGTATAGCTGGATTGAACTCGACGAGCGAATTGTTGACCCAACCTTTCCCCATCTCGGTTTCATCGCTCAAGACATTCATTACTTCCCAGTCCAGCGCTTCAGCGTCAAGAAACTCAAAGCAATCCTAGAAGAATCAAAAGAAGATTATCCGGAAGACGACCCGCTGCCGATTTATGGGAATCAACCTTATGAATATTACGGCGATTTGATGTTAGGCGGTAGCGATTACCAAAATGCTTACGATTTGGCTGCCGCTAAATGCAGGGAATTAAACCAACCCAAAAAACAGGATGCGAACTAATTCAGGACTTACAAAAAAGTGGTTGGGCGCGCTACTTACAGCGGTACTGTAGCAACTGTTCTGTGGATTAATATACTTCATCATGACTGCCCAAATCTACAAAGACGGCTTTTCCGTCTTCTGTAAAGTAGAAAAGTACCCTTTCGTCGTAATCTACGCTAAAGCTCCAAAACTCCTTGAGCCTACCGGACAATTTATGAGTTTTTAAGCTGGGTTCAAACGGCTCTCTGATGAACTGTTCCAGCTTTTGCCAAAACCTAGCCTCCAAATCAGCATCGCCTTTGATCCGCTTTTTGAAAGCACGCTTGAATGAAGAACTGAAACTGACTTCCACGATTATTCCTCTATCATTACTCTGAGTTCATTGATGTTAGCGAAAAATTTCAGTTCACCTTTTTGTTGTTCAATCTGCGCTGACTTAAAGTTTTGATATATCTCTTCGCGACGTTCTTCCCGGAGATATTGCTTCAACAACATTTGAAGCTCTTGCTTTTCGTCAGTAGAAAGATTCTTGATCGTCTCGACCACATCACTGAAAGTCATAACTTACAAAACCCTATTGTGCTGATTAGATTATAGCAAAAAATATCCTTTTGGTTGACTTTCGTTTCTCGTTATGCGGCTCTGCCTCGTCTTAAAAAAAGCAACAAATCTCACTATTTACCATTTTCAACCTTCCAAGATTCAGGAAACCTCGAATAATGAAAAGCAGCCAATAACGGATCTGATTTCTGATTCCCAATCAAATCCGCCAATAATTTAGCCGTCACCGGAGCCAACAAAATGCCGTTGCGGTAATGCCCCGTAGCCCATGTCAAATTCTCCCAAGCACTAGCACCCAAAATCGGAAACTCATCAGGAGTAGCCGGCCGAAATCCCCACCAAAACTCCAGAATCGGATAATTTTGTAATTCGGGATATAACTTAATCGCTCCTGCTAGCAAACTTTGGATTCCCGCAGGCGTATTTCCCGGCGTGAAATCCACATTTTCGCTAGTTGCACCAATAATAATTCTGCCATCTTGACGCGGCACAATATAAATGCCAGTCCCGAATAGAACGGTTTGTAGGGGCTGGATAACTCCACAATCTTCTGGTACACATACTGACAGCATTTGTCCCTTTCTTGGAAAAACAGGAATATCCAATAATTTCTCAGACCAAGGGCCCGCAGCCAAAACATAACGGTCAGCTTGTAATTTTCCTGCGGTTGTTTCTACTCCAAAAACTCGGTTTTTCTGCCGAATGATTTCCTCTGCACTGCCTGGAATAATCTCAATCTGCAATTCTTTAGTTGCGGCATGAAGCGTCCGAAATAAAGCGCGGTTGTCTACTTGAGCGTCGTCAGGATACCACCAACCGCCAATTATTTCTTGACCTAATCCAAACTGGTGCTGGCGAACAGTATCTCTGTCCAACCATTGAGAGTTAAGGTTTGACAAAAGCGGCTTTTCTTGAGGCTCGTTTTGACAAACTGGTGCGAGAATTCCCGATCGCCAATATCCCGTTTTCAATCCGGTAATATCTTCTAACCGTTCCACCCAGGCGGGATACAGGGCGCGGCTTTGCAAGCACAAATCCAGCATTGGACTGGGGGGAATTCGTTCGGCTTGCGGGGCAAGCATTCCAGCGGCAGCCCGGGCCGTCGGTTGTTTAGAATCGGCGGTCAGAACTGCGACAGATGCCCCTCGCAATTTCAGTTCTACTGCTAGCGAAAGACCAATTATTCCGCCGCCAATAATCAGAATATCTTTAGATGAATTCATTAACTTTTATATGGACTTTCTGGGTTTTTTGACCGAAAGCATCTAGGATACAAGCCCCCGGATTCATCCGTGGAGAAATAAAAAAAAACGTGTATCCGATGAAACTGGCCCCCCGAATTTATCCGTGGGGTCAATGCTTCAATCTAAAATCTAAAATCTAAAATCTAAAATCGATTGACCTCTCGGATTTCTTTATGGTAAGGTGCCCCGCGTGCACCTTACAGTTAGAATTCTTGCACAAGTCTTACAGATTATCTGGCAAGGCGATCGTCCTATCTGCCTTCCTTAACAAAAAATCTATGCTTGGGGTTTCCAGACAGTTTCAGAACCTTGACCCCAGAAACCGTCATATTTTGTCACCTTAATATCGCCTAAAACCTTGGTTTGGCAGGACAAACGGCGGTTGGAGGCGGGAGAATGGGGAGGAACCGAAAGTCTCGCTTTTTCGCGCCACTGGGGCTCGGAAACTTCGCCCTCGACAGTGACGGCGCAGGTGCCGCAAGTGCCGAGGCCGTGGCAGTTGATGACTTTGGCGTTGCCGTTGTAGAGATCGATGCCGTTTTTGAGCAATACTTCACGGAGATTGGCTCCGCGATCGCACTCAAATGTTTTTCCTTGCGCTTGTACTTTGACCACAGCAATTTACCCCAGTTAGATTTATGTTAATTTTCCTATATATTATCGCATTAAATTCAAATAAATTCATCTAATATGGTAAGTGATATATTACCAATTTCTCGATCGCAATTTCCCATGACAAATCGGCTCTGGATCTACGATACCACGCTGCGAGACGGTGCTCAGTGCGAGGGACTCTGCTTATCTCTCGAAGACAAACTGCGAATTGCTCGGCAGTTAGACAGTTTAGGAATTCCCTTTATTGAAGGCGGCTGGCCGGGGGCGAATCCTAAAGACGTACAATTTTTTTGGCGTCTCAAAGAACAGCCCCTAACTCAAGCAGAAGTTGTAGCTTTTTGTTCGACTAGGCGGCCGGGAACTACGGCAGCTAATGATGAAATGTTGCAGGCTATTTTGTCCGCCGGTACTCGCTGGGTGACGCTGTTTGGCAAGTCGTGGGATTTGCACGTTATTGAAAGTTTGAAGACCACGCTAGAAGAAAATCTGGCGATGATTCGAGATACAATTGAATATTTGCGGAGTCAGGGAAGGCGCGTTATTTACGATGCCGAACACTGGTTTGACGGCTACAAACACAATCGAGATTATGCTATTAAAACTTTAGAAGTAGCCGCAGATGCCGGTGCAGAATGGCTGGTACTTTGCGATACTAACGGCGGTACTTTGCCTCACGAAATTAGTCATGTTATTCGCGATGTTTTAGAATCTTTAGGAACCAATCGAGAAAAATCTTTACAGTTAGGAATTCACACTCACAACGACTCGGGAGTTGCGGTTGCTAATGCTTTGGCTGCTGTACGGGAAGGAGTGAGGATGGTACAGGGAACTATAAACGGTTACGGCGAACGCTGCGGCAATGCCGATTTATGTTCCTTAATTCCTAATTTTCAGATCAAATTGAATTATGATTGCATTGAAGACGAGCAATTAGTTAGATTAACTCAAGTAAGTCGATCGATTAGTGAAATTGTCAATCTTGCTCCCGATGACCGTGCTCCTTTTGTCGGTCTTTCGGCTTTTGCTCACAAAGGCGGAATCCACGTATCGGCTGTTGAGAAAAATCCGTTAACTTACGAACATTTGGAACCGGAAAAAATTGGCAACAGGCGGCGAATTGTGATTTCGGATCAAGCGGGTTTGAGCAATGTTTTAGCGAAGGCTCGCGCTTTTGGCATTGATCTCGATCGCAAAAATCCTGCTTGCCGCCAAATTCTGGAAAAATTGAAAGATTTGGAAAGTCAGGGATATCAATTTGAGGGTGCTGAGGCTTCTTTTGAATTGTTAATGCGGGAGGCCTTGGGAAAGCGCAAGCGTTTATTTGAAATCAAAGGTTTTCAAGTTCACTGCGATAAAGGTAGGGAGGAAACAGTTAATTCTTTAGCAACGGTGAAAGTGACTGTTAACGGTCAAGATATTCTAGAATGCGCGGAAGGAAACGGGCCTGTTTCGGCACTTGATGCGGCTTTGCGGAAGGCTTTGCGGAATTTTTATCCGGCAATTACTGATTTTAACTTAACAGATTATAAGGTGCGAATTCTGGACGGATGTGCGGGAACTTCTGCTAAAACTCGCGTGTTGGTTGAGTTTAGCAACGGTCAAGACCGCTGGACGACTGTGGGGGTTTCTGGTAATATTTTGGATGCTTCTTATCAGGCAGTTGTGGAGGGTTTGGAGTATGGTTTGGTGTTGGGAGATAGGGAGGCGAACGTTTTAACTGTGTCGAGTTATTAGGTTGACGGCGTAGAGAAGTTGCCTGAATATCGATGTTTAAATAGATACCAGGCGATTTCAAGAGAGGGTTAGCCAATTTAAAAAAGGTGAAACCTAAAATTTTGCATCATTCTCAATCAGGCTTTTATGGGCTGGCTATAAGATCCCAACCACAAGAAATTCATTCTCATTTAACAGGCTTTCGAGCCTGTTAACCCTCTTCTGTCACTCTGGGAAAATAAAAATAAGAGCCAAATTTTTAACTGTAGATAGAGCTAGCATTTGAGCGTTTATTTTCTAACAGAATGGCTGAAATCGAGATTTTTGGTAAAAGTCTTATGCTATAAGCCTTCCAGATTATTTCTTGCCGAAAGTGACAGAAGAGGGTTAAATGAGAATGGTGCTCGGGGCGGGAGTCGGGAGCATCTCAATGAAAGCAGCCAAGGTAGAAATTGGAGTTTTGAGGCTCTCTTGCTGCGGGGAAAGAGGAAGAAGGAAGGAGCCAGAAGAAGTGTTTTTACAAATATGAGATGCTCCCGTGAGATTGACTAAAGTGCCAAAGAGTTTGCTAAAATTCTCCATAGTTGGTTATTGAGAGGAAGTTTTGTGTTTGCCGTCAAACGAGCGCTCAAATTGAATGATAGGGAAGCGACTTTGATGGCAAAACACGCAGGATTTCGGCGCGTAGTATTTAACATGGGGTTGAGCTTGCGGACTCTAATGTATAGCGAGGGGCAATTCACAGACTCGAAAGTGCTCAACGAAGTTAAAAAAGTTCTCACCAACTACGTCAAGAAACAGCCTGAATTTGGTTGGATGAACCAGTTATCTAGTCGAGTTTATCAAAACGCTTTGATTGACTTGAAAGATGCTTTTAGTAGGTATCGTTCTGGGAAAGCCGGTCATCCGAAATTTGCTAGTCGCCGATCCGGTCAATCTTTTACGGTCGATTCGTCTAACGGCAAAGTTTTACTGGCTGCTGGCAGTACAATCAAGATTCCTACCTTGGGAACTTTTCGACTTTATGAACCCTTAGAATGCGGATTCGTCTCTCAAACTTTTACGATTTCAAAAGAAGGAAGTCGCTGGTTTGTGTCCTTCTGCATTGATGCAGAACGTTTGCCCGTTCGACAGCCTGAGAACTGTGTAGGAATCGATGTGGGCATTAAATATGCGGCCACCCTGTCAAACCAACAGGTCTTTGATGCACCAAAGCCGTTAAAGCAAGCGAAAACCAAACTTGCTACCTTACAGCGCCAAGCATCAAAACAGGTAAGAGGCTCCCAAAACCAGCGCAAAACCTACAATAAAATTAGCCGACTTCACGCGCGGATAGCTCGTATTCGTTTAGATTTCCTTCACAAGCTAACAACTTATTTAGCCCAAACTTTCAAGCTAATTAAGATTGAAAGTTTGAACGTTCAGGGCATGATGGCGAATCACAAGCTGGCTGGGGCAATATCGGATCTAGGTTTTTACGAATTTAAGCGTCAACTCGATTATAAGTGCAAAATGTATGGGGCAAATTTAGTGCTGGTAGACCAATGGTTCCCTAGCACTAAAACTTGCTCGAATTGTGGCACTAAAAAAGATATGCCACTAAGCGTTCGGACGTTCGACTGTCCGGCTTGTGGCATATCTTTAGATCGTGACTGGAATGCGAGCCTGAATATTTTAAATTGGGAACCCTCGGCTTGAGGGGGATAGCCTACTTATCTTGGGATTAGCCGTCTACCCAACAGCGTAGGAAGTAAACTCCGAATTGTGCCTGAAGATGGCTTTAGACAAGTTTAGCTAAGTTTTACAAAGCAGTTATCCTAGTTGTTTAACCCAATTCATAATTGTCGTATGATGTACACCTTTGACTCTTTCAATCTCCCTAAAACCCATGCCATTAACATACATTTGTAGGCATTCGTCTTTCACTTCTTGAGCATAACCTCTGTGCTGTTCATAGCAGTCTATAAATTGTCTACCACAGGTAACACACAGGTAGTTCTGCTTACCTTTTTTTCGCCCATTTTTATTGATATGAGTTGACTTACATTCAGGACATTTCATAGAATATGACTTGTGTTCAATGGTTTTTTGTGAATTGCTCTCAGAATCAATTATATTTTAATTCAGCAACGCCGATTATTTAATAATGTGGTGCGTGATGACACACTCATTTTTGCTATTCATGCTAACTCTGTATGAGGAGTTTCATCCCTCATACAGAGTTAGCAGTCTCTTTCAATTGCCCATTCTAGCTAAGACTACTTTTTCACCTCATTATTATTACCTTCCCCAACGATCGATCGCATTCCTTCGAGCGTAGCGGGAATGCTGCGCGGGTCCATAAACATCACCTTGCTGCTGTCGCTGGTGCCAATTTTTAGACCCATATCCAGATAGTTTTGAGCTAACAAAAATTGTAAAGCTTCCCGGGCAGTGGGGTCATTTTGCAGAGTTTTGGCGATTATTTGCAAAGCCTCCGAAGTAGCTTGAGCTTTCAAAACCTGACTTTGGCGTTCTGCTTGAGCTTTCAGGACGATCGCCTTTTGTTGAGCTTCCGCCTCCAAAATAGTCGCTTTTTGGCGGGCTTCTGCATCTAGAACTTGCGCTTCTGCTTTACCTTTGGCGCTGTTAACTGCTGACTCGCGTTCTCCCTCGGATGTCAGAATTAGCGCCCGCTTGCGTCGATCGGCTGCCATCTGCAATTCCATCGATTCCTGTACAGTTTTAGAAGGGATAATATCGCGCAATTCTACCCGCGTTACTTTGACTCCCCAAGGATCGGTAACAATATCTAAATCCCTGAGCAATATTTCATTAATTTGAGAACGAGCAGTAAAGGTTTGTTCCAGATCCAGTTGACCCATTTCGGCGCGAATTTGGGTCAGCACCATATTTACCATTGCTGACTGGAGATTTTCTACTTTGTAACAGGCTTTTTCCAAGTCTACAATGCGCCAGTAAACCACAGCATCAACGGTGATGGAAACGTTATCGCGGGTAATACAAGCTTGCGGGGGAACATCTAAGACTTTTTCCCGAATTGTTTGCTCGTACACGACGCGATCGAGAAACGGCTTGACAAAATTCAAACCGGGTTCCAGTCTCCTGCCGCTGTATTTACCTAAAGTTTCCACCAGCGCTTCATTTCCCTGATTGATAATCTTGACGGAACCGGCGAGGGCTGAGCCGCCGAGTGCTAAAAATACAAGTAAAAAAAATTGTTCCACGGTCGCCTCCTATAAATATTGAGTGTTGAGTGTTGAGTGTTAAATGTTGACTAAAGACTGATGACTAACTACTAATTGTCTGTGATTCATTACGCATTTTGTTTAAGAATGCAAGAGATTTTCGGGCAAAACTATCAGAGTAGTGCCTTTCCGTCCCACGACAATTACGTTTTGGTTGGGGGGGATAGTGGCCTTCGTGTCTTCGCAGCGAGCTTGCCAAGAATTCCCCTCATAAATTACTCGGCCGGCTTCTCCGGGGGGAATTTCTGTTAAAGTTTTGGCTTCCTGAGAATCGGCGATCGCCCTTGCCGTGCCTTTTGGTATCAACCGCCGAGACAGCAGCACAAAAACTGTCGAAAATACCATCCACAGGAATATTTGTAAATTAACGTAAGGTAGAACTAGAGAGCATCCAGCTACGGCGAAGGCGCTCAGTCCCATCATAAAAGCGACAAAAGCAGTCGGGAGAAATAGTTCTGCCAAACAGAGCAAAGACCCAGCTAGCAGCCAAAGGAGCGTCGGAGTCCAGATCATAAAAAGAATAGGTGATACTATTTAGATCTTAGATTGGAAATTTAAGATTTAAGAATTGCCAACAACTGACTATGCAAGGGTTTGCAACTTGCAAGCCCTCAGAGCGATTTTTCGCGCAGCGGTACCAGGTTGAGGCTTCCATCGTACTCCAAGTCTGAGTTTAGTAACTTAAATTACAATTTAAGCCGGTGCAGGCTGGCAGAAACTACAATTTCTAGGGGCCCAAAGGCAGTTAAGAAATTGATAGGGGCTAAAATCAGTTTATTCTCAAGCTCATGAATTTGGGCTGGCGAATCATATATCTTCAGAATCTTTTTACACAAACTATTTCGATATGATCAGCAGTTTCTCCGAACCCATTTATTGCCCGAATCTTAGCTGTCCCGATCCCCGCAATACCTTTGGCCGCCAGCACTGTGCAGCGTGCGAAACGGATTTAATTTATCGATATTTGTGGGTGGTGGGGCAAGCAGCCGAGGAAGTGCCGACGGGGAAGGTAATAGCCGATCGATACTTTGTCATTGCACCCCAAATCTGGCTCGACAGCCGTCCAGCTTTGCCTCCGAGCGTCCCGGAACAACTGCCGGATACGATTATGCCTTACCTGCATTTGTATCCCCAACGGCTGCATACGCCGGAAGTATACGGTTTTTGTTCGCTTGGGGAAGCACCGGAAGCGACAGAGGTGCTGTTGTTGGAAAATGTGCCCATCAATAATTTCGGTCGCCTGTATCCTTCTATTTTAGAAGCTTGGTCTGGGACAACCGGGGCGCGCCAAGTATACTGGCTGTGGCAAATGCTCCAACTGTGGGGGCCGCTATCGGAACAGGGAGTCGCTTCGAGTTTGCTGGTACCGGAAAATTTGCGGGTGGAAGGTTGGCGGGTACGCCTGCTGGAACTGCACCGGGGCAATTTTGTACCGACGCTGCGGGATTTGGGAGATGTGTGGTCAGGTTTGGTGGAATCAGCCGGGCCCGAGGTGCAGTCGAAACTCGGAGAGATTTGTCAGTTTATGCGCCGCAGCAGCATGAATTTCGACGCGATCGCCCTGGAACTAAACGATTTACTATTAGAACAAGCCGCTAAATTGCCTCTGCACTTAGAAGTAGTCGGCATGACCGATACCGGGCCGCAGCGCTCCCAAAATGAAGACAGTTGCTATCCGACTGCTGCTGATTTTCAATTTAGCAAAACTTCAGGGGGCGAGAAACTAATTCCTTACTTGACAATGGTTTGCGACGGGGTTGGAGGCCACGAAGGAGGAGAAGTTGCCAGTCAATTAGCCGTGCAGTCCCTGAAAGCTTTAATCCAAAATTTGCTCGCAGAAATCACTCAACAAGAAGAGTTGATGACTCCAACAATGGTCATCAAGCAACTCGAAGAAATAGTCAGAGTTGTGAATAATGTGATTTCCGCTCAAAATAACGAGCAGGGAAAAGAGTTGCGGCAGCGGATGGGGACGACTTTGGTGATGGCCCTCCAGTTGCCTCAAAAAGTGAAAATTTCCGAGGATTTGCCCTCGAATAACAGTCACGAACTTTATTTAGTCAATGTTGGAGATAGCCGCGCTTATTGGATTAGCAAAAATTACTGTCACCGGCTGACTGTGGACGATGACGTAGCCTCAAGGGAAGTCGAGCAAGGACATTGTTTATACTGGGAGACTCAACTGCGATCGGATGCAGGAGCCCTGACTCAAGCTTTGGGAACGCGGGACGGCGATTTCCTGCGCCCGACGATTCAGCGATTTATTGTCGAAGAGGAAGGCTTACTGCTGCTGTGTTCCGACGGTTTGAGCGACAACGACTGGGTGGAGAAATCTTGGGAGAATTACGGCCCAGAGGTGGTCGAGGGCAAAATGTCTTTGGAAGCCGCGGTTCAGTCTTGGATTCGTCTCGCCAACGAGAAAAACGGTTATGATAACACCTCCGTGGTGGCGACTCACTGTCGGATGTCGCCGGAGAGATTGGTACTGTTCGATCCGACGGTGGCCTCAGCGCCGGCGTCAACGCCAGTTTCAGCCTCTGTGTCGCTGCCGCCTTCCCTCGCGGCATCCCTCCAGAAGTCGGGAAGGATTCCAGAATCTCAGCTTTCAGAATCGTCCAAACAGTTGTTGTACCCCGAAACTCCCCCCGCCCCGGAACCCGTTCAAAAACGGCGATCGAAGCTGCCGCTGTCCCTACTGGGGGTGTTGGGGCTGATATTAGCCGGCGGCGGTTTAGGTTTGTGGGTGCAAAGCCTCCAAAGCCCCCAACCAGATCCCGCACAACTTCCGCCACCGCCGGAAACTCCCGCCCCAAGTCCTTCGGAGAGTCCCTCGCCCCGGGCCGAGAGTCCCTCGCCGTCGCCCGAATCGAGTCCTTCGGAGAGTCCCTCGCCCCGGGCCGAGAGTCCCTCGCCGTCGCCCGAATCGAGTCCTTCGGAGAGTCCGCGGCCCGAAGAAGCGGAAACTCCTTTGCCCTCACCGGAGTAAGGGAGATTTAATTCAGCAGAACCTTTCAAAAAAGTAATACCGGATGCGGGAAACGATCGCGTCTTCAGACCCCAGAGGGAAGCGACGCGGGGGACTTCAGTCCCCGTGTTCTTTCTTTCTTTCTTTCTTTCCGGCTTTCGGGCCCTTGTGGTAAATCTTCTAGGCTTTTGAGGTTACAAAACAATGCTTCGAGCGTCGCAGCTCTCTACTATCCAAATTCGGGAAAACTTTCCCAGTGTAAAGCGAATGATTTCTGGTAGAGGTCGTTGATTTATCTTGTAGCAAGCAGTTTTTCAACTCGGTAATAAATTTTTGAATGCTCGCTCAAATAATTCGGCGGGAAAACTTAAAAATCGTTGAGACATTGCTTGTTGAGTGACGGTAGTAGGTCTACACTACAAAAAACATTCTCTTGCTAGCATTCTTGTGAGTTATGTATTCCACCATTGGCATGTGAGTTTTTTTGCGTGGTTGCTGTTGGTTTTTCGGCTAGCACCCATGTTTACTTACCTACACAATTGCTCAATTACTCGTCAATTCTATCGTTTTATAAGCTTTTTTTATATTGACAGCGCACAAGTTATTCACTATAATTACCAGGTCAAAAATAACAAAAATCTTACACCTAACAGTTTTTCTCAAATAACCGTTAAACTATTCTAACGTTTGCGCGTACCCAACCTCGCAGGCACAACCTATATCTGTTAAGGATTCGTCCTGATTCACAGGAGCAAGATTTTAAAATATGCATCTGAGCGAACTGACTCACCCAAACCAATTACACGGTCTCTCGATTCATCAACTCGAACAAATTGCCCGACAAATTCGAGAAAAGCATTTAGAAACTGTAGCCGCTAGCGGTGGCCACCTCGGCCCAGGATTGGGTGTAGTCGAACTGACTTTAGCACTCTACCAAACACTCGACCTCGATCGCGACAAAGTTACCTGGGATGTCGGCCACCAAGCTTATCCTCACAAATTAATCACCGGGCGCTACAACCAATTTCACACTCTGCGCCAAAAAGACGGCGTTGCAGGCTATCTCAAGCGCTGCGAGAGCAAATTCGACCACTTCGGCGCAGGCCACGCCTCCACAAGCATTTCCGCAGCGTTAGGAATGGCGATGGCGCGCGACCTCAAGGGGGAAAACTTTAAAACTGTAGCAGTCATCGGCGACGGCGCATTGACTGGGGGCATGGCACTCGAAGCCATCAACCACGCGGGCCATATGCCGAAAACCAATTTGTTAGTTGTACTCAACGACAACGAGATGTCAATCTCGCCCAATGTCGGCGCAATTACCCGCTATTTGAACAAGATGCGATTGTCGCCACCGGTGCAGTTTCTCAAAGATAACTTAGAGGAACAATTCAAACATATTCCCTTTGTCGGCGAAACTTTTACTCCAGAAATGGAACGCCTCAAAGAAGGGATGAAACGCTTGGCAGTCTCGAAAGTTGGAGCAGTAATTGAAGAATTGGGCTTTACTTACATGGGCCCGGTAGATGGACACAATTTGGAAGAGTTAATTGCCACTTTCAAACAAGCCCATACTATTCAAGGGCCGGTGTTGGTTCATGTGGTGACGGTGAAAGGCAAAGGATATGCGATCGCCGAAAAAGACCAAGTAGGATATCACGCCCAAAATCCCTTTAACTTAGCTACCGGCAAAGGCATTCCCTCCACTAAACCCAAGCCTCCAGCTTACTCAAAAGTCTTTGCCCACGCCCTGGTCAAGCTAGCAGAAAATAATCCGAAAATTGTCGGCATTACCGCTGCTATGGCAACGGGAACAGGTTTGGATAAACTTCAGGAAAAACTGCCGAAACAGTACATTGATGTAGGAATTGCCGAACAGCACGCCGTGACTTTATCCGCTGGTTTAGCCTGCGAAGGAATGCGCCCGGTTGTGGCAATTTACTCGACATTTGTGCAGCGGGGATACGACCAAATAATTCACGATGTTTGCATCCAAAATTTGCCAGTTTTCTTCTGTTTGGATCGAGCAGGCATTGTCGGTGCTGACGGGCCAACTCACCAAGGGATGTACGACATTTCTTTCTTGCGGTGCCTGCCAAATATGACAATTATGGCACCAAAAGATGAGGCAGAAATGCAGCGGATGGTAGTCACGGGAATCAACCACACCAGCGGCCCGATCGCCATGCGTTACCCGCGCGGCAACGGTTACGGCGTGCCTTTGATGGAAGAAGGTTGGGAAGAATTGCCGATCGGCAAAGCCGAAATTCTCCGCAACGGCGACGATTTGCTGATCTTGGGTTACGGTTCAATGGTTTATCCGGCAATGCAAACTGCCGAGATTCTGAGCGAGCACGGTATTGAAGCAACTGTTATCAATGCGCGTTTTGTCAAGCCTTTGGACACCGAATTAATCTTGCCTTTAGCACAGCGAATCGGCAAAGTTGTCACAATGGAAGAAGGCTGTTTGATGGGAGGCTTTGGTTCAGCAGTAGCCGAAGCTTTGTTGGACAATAATGTTGTTGTTCCAGTGATGCGATTGGGTGTACCCGATACATTGGTAGATCATGCAACGCCTGAACAATCATTTGCCAGTTTGGGATTAACTCCGTCGCAAATGTGCGATCGCATCTTAGCAACATTCAGCCGCAAACAGTCTCCTGTTAGCGTGTAAATAGCTAGAATGGTAGGGGGCGCCTAGCGCACCTTACCATTCGAGACTAATCCTAAGAAATACCCGATCTATGACAGTGTAATAAAACGACCCCGCAAGTCCGATGGTGTCACATTCAGAACTCTACCTAAAATTTGACCGTTTGAAGCAATTTGAATCGTAGTAGCGTCATAACTACCATTGCGATCGGGATCTAAATCGGCTAAAGAAATTTTGCTTTCTTGAGGAAATCTCCCCGAAACCAACCGAATATTTTGCAGTGGTACTGAGTAAGTGGTGAGTCTGACGTTTGCCTCCGTTAAACCATTAGTAAGACCAATTCGATCCAGAGAATTTTCAAAGTCGAGAATTACAGCGGATTCCAGGTTTATGAAGTACAGTAGCAGCAGCTTCTAAACCAATTTTTAAAGTGCTTAATATTAACCAAATCAAGCGCAGTAGCTAGTAAAACGTCAACCATCTTGGTAGTA
>Ga0164305_10000217_pt1 | contig 20196 bp, 12 predicted proteins | sample Whisoiple_237_MG_FD_110215 | JGI IMG/M metagenome (GOLD analysis project Ga0164305, IMG submission 110215) | Soil microbial communities amended with pyrogenic organic matter from upstate New York, USA - Whitman soil sample_237_MG | ecosystem: Environmental > Terrestrial > Soil > Agricultural...
ATCCTAAATGATTCAGATAAATTTGTAGGGGTAGTGCTAAGAGTGCCTACCCCCTATCTATCGGGCAACCGGGCGTGGGATTGCCCCTACAATAATTATGCAAATGATGCGAGGATTGCTATACATGGAATATGCTGTAACTGAGACGAAAGTTTGATTCTTAAGCAATTTCAATCGCCGAGTAACAAAGGAGGTAACTTAGTAAAAGGTAAATCCTCGTTGATTGCATCAATTTCTTCCTGTTCTCTTTCGTTGATTTGACCGATATAAGACTTGAGAATTTGCGCCAGACGGTTGTTATAAAATCGGTGCAAACTATAATTTGGCGTAGCTGGAAAGCCGCGCCGTTTTTTGTGTCTGCCGCCGGCACCGGGATCGAAGCTTTGGATGCCCCGATCGATCGCCCATTCGATCGGCGTATAGTAACAAGCATCGAAGTGCAAGCAGTCGATTTCTTGCAAACTTCCCCAATAACGCCCGTACAGTCGATCGCCCTTATACAAACAAAAAGACATACCCACCGGGTGTCTCTCATCTTCCTTGTCGTAGGCGGCTACAAATAAAACTCGATCGCGATAATTGTGGTGCAACTGTTCAAAAAATCGCTTAGTCAGATACTTGCTTCCCCACCAACCAAATTTGTCGCAAGTATTCTCATAAAAAGCATACATTTGAGCAAACATGGCTTGGGGAATTTCATCGCCAGTCAGCGTTTTTACCAACAAACCAGCTTGGTCAACTGCTTTGCGTTCGCGTTTGATATTGCGGCGCTGGTTGGCATTAAATGCGCCTAAATAATTGTCAAAATTTTGATAGCCTTGATTTTGCCAAATATAGCTGTGGTGCAGCCAACTGCTGAAACCGTGGCGTTCCATTCTTCCGCGCCATTCTGGATCGACATAAAGGAAATTGCAGCCGGAGATATTGTGGCGATCGCAAAAATGGTCGATCGCGCTTACCATTACTCCCGTTAACTCGTCTTCATCTTCTCCCTCGGCAATCAAAAACCGATAGCCTTCAGCCGGAGTAAACGGCGTCATTCCCATCAATTTGGGATAATATTGGACACCCAAACGTTGGGCTAAATCCGCCCACTGATTGTCGAATACAAATTCGCCGTAACTGTGACTTTTGACATAAAGTGGCGCGCCAGCAATCAACTGTTTGTCTCGCCAGACTGTTAAGTGATGCGGTAGCCAACCGGTTTTACCTGTCGCACTGCCCGAGACTTCGAGATTGTTCAGCCAATCCCATTCCAGAAATGGAGTTTTTAGCGGCATCGCCAGGGCATCCCACGACGCTTGCGGGATTTCGCCTATTTTGCTAATCCAGGCTACAGAATATTCAGGTTTTGGCTGTTTCAGCATAGGGAGATTTGTGCGTAGAGCGATCGAACTTCATTTAAGTTAATACAATCTCCCCTGCTTGTGTAATTACTCGCCACAGGCAAGATGCCTGTGCCACACAACTCTTGTGGGGTGGGCACGCGAGCCCGCCACAGGCAAGATGCCTGTGCCACCCAAGATGCCTGTGCCACACAACTCTTGTGGGCCGTTGCTCCTAGCCCGCCCCGAATCTATAATGCAAAAATACCTCTTGTCCCACCTGTTTAACCGCCAAAAGTTCCAATTTTGGCGCTAAATCCGCAAAAAAACCCTCTCCCTCCACAGGCGTCGGTGCATCCGCGCCGCCCAAAATTAACGGGCACACCGTCAGCCAAAGTTCGTCTACCAAGCCTGCAGCCAGCACAGACGCTACGAGTTTTCCCCCGCCCAGAATCGCCAAACGTTTGATATCGAAGTTTGCTAGCTGTTGAAACGCATCCATCCAATCAATCTCTCCACTTGCGGTTTTCGCATAGATAATTCGATCGAATTGAGATGTTGCACCATTGTCAATAAGCCTGGGAGCAACAGGCAAGATGCCTGTTCCACTAGAAAATTCATCTCTCGCTTCACGGGCATCTTGCCCGTTATTGAGAGATGTTGCACCATTGTCAATAAGCCTGGGAGCAACAGGCAAGATGCCTGTTCCACTAGAAAATTCATCTCTCGCTTCACGGGCATCTTGCCCGTTATTGAGAATGGTGCCAGATGTGCGATCGAACTTACTGTCTTTCGTCGGAAGAGGAGACGGCTCCCTACAGTCTTGCCCCGTCAGCAGCCACCGAGGCACCGGTTGCTGGAAAAATCGCAAGTTGGGGTCAAATTGGGACGATCGGGAACATACAATTTGCACCGGTTGTGGGGGCTTCCCTTGCAGTTCCCTCTGTTTGAGCAATTCCGGCGAAATCACTCTCATCGTCGTCCCATAAGCCTGTAAAGTGCCGTTGCCGAACAAAACGGCGTCACTTGCTGCTACTTGCTGTTCGAGGTGGGCTTTGTCGTTGGCAGAACCGAATCTCGCGGGCGATCGGACTGCATCTGCTATTTTACCGTCAGCACTGATCGCGAGTATTACTGTGGCGTGAGGTTCAGTCATGACTTATCAGAAATTCCCAGAACATTTAACTGTAGCAATTCACAACTATTTGTAAAGTTTGTTTTCAACTCGCTTCCAGGGGTTTTATTTGACGGATAATGTGGGTTTATTTATTTTGTAACCCCAGCGATCGCCCTAGCAAAGTATTTACTTTTCTTTACAAAAATCAGAGCAAAAAACGGCGCGGGAGGTAAAAATTCTGTTGCAGACTTTAAATGCGCCGCGCGATCGACTAGAGTAAAAAAAATGGCTTGATCCGTTTATTCATCGCAAAGGAAAAAAAGCTCATGGTTCAACGCGGTTCTACAGTCCGGATTCTCCGCAAAGAATCCTACTGGTATCAAGAAGTGGGCACCGTTGCTACGGTAGACCAAAGCGGCATTAAATACCCAGTTATCGTTCGCTTTAACAGCGTAAATTATGCAGGCGTCAACACCAACAACTTCGCCCAAAGCGAATTAGTGGAAGTAGCAGCCCCCAAAGCGAAAGCAAAATCAACCGCAGCTCCCGGCGGCAAGCAAACCACGATCGAGGAAAAAACCCGGAAAACCGGCAGCGGAGGAGCCCCCCAGCAGCCGAAAACTTCAACCGACAGCAAACCGGGTGCCGAAACTCCCGGCAGCGTCGAAGGTTCGCCAAATCAAGGAACAGAACAACGCTAATTGTGCCAGAGCTGCCAGAAGTTGAAACTATTTGCCGGGGTTTGAATCAAGCAACCCTCGATCGAGAAATGTTGGGCGGCGACGTGTTGTTAAACAGCACGATCGCCCGCTCAATCTCTGCGACCGATTTTTTGACAAAACTCAAAGGAAAGTCGATCGCCCGCTGGTACAGACGCGGCAAATACCTCCTGGCAGAACTATCTCAATTCCCAGAAGGAGAAAGAGAGAGGGGGAGAGGGGGAGAGGGGGAGAGTGGGAGAGTGGGAGAATTTCTTGCCCAAACTCCAATCTCTTCCCGAACGCCTTCTTTCTACCCCTCCCTTTTGCCTTCAAAAGCCGGCTGGTTGGGCGTTCACCTGCGGATGACGGGACAACTGCTGTGGGTGAACCGATCCGAACCCTTGCAAAAACACGCGCGAGTCCGGCTGTTTTTTGAAGGAAACCAAGAACTGCGGTTTGTAGACCAGCGCACTTTCGGGCAAATGTGGTACGTGCCTGCAGAAACCGAGGTTTCCAGCACTGTCACCGGTCTGAAACTCTTAGGCCCCGAACCGTTTTCAGAGGAATTTACAACAGAATATTTGGCCCGCAAGCTGCACCGGCGGGCGCGACCCATTAAAACAGCTTTGCTAGACCAGTCACTGATAGCTGGTTTGGGCAATATTTACGCAGACGAAACTTTGTTTTTGTCGGGAGTGATGCCCACAACTCTGTGTGCGGATTTGACGGCAGAGCAAATTGGGCGCATCCATACAGCTATTATCCAAGTTTTACAGAAGGCGATCGCATCCGGCGGCACTACTTTTAGCAATTTTCTCAACGTCCAAGGTGTCAACGGCAACTACGGTGGCGTCGCTTGGGTGTACAATCGCGCCGGTCAACCCTGTCGCACTTGCTCGGCAACCATCGAACGTATAAAATTAGCAGGGCGATCGACTCATTTTTGCCCCATTTGTCAGACATAGGAAGCAGTCAATGGATTTTAGGCTTTAGATTTTAGATTTTTGATCTACCCCACGAATCGCACTCCTTTATTCCTTAGTCCGCGTAGGCGGACTTTGTTTGTTTAGTAGCGATTTCAATCGCCGAGTGACTTTGCAGCCAAATCTAGATTAAAATTTGTATAGTTTTTTAAACTAAACAAAGCAAGTTATGGCAATCAAGAAAGGCAGTATAGTTCGCGCTGTACGCGAAAAATTGGAAAACAGTCTAGAAGCCAAAGCCAGCGACCAGCGCTTTTCCTCGTATATATTTGAAACAAAGGGTGAAGTGATGGATGTTCGCGGCGACTATGCCTTCGTCAAATTTGGCAAAGTTCCCACCCCGAATATTTGGCTGCGGGTAGACCAACTCGAAGATTTTAAGTAACTCACCACAACTAAACCTCACTGTTCTTAATGTAGCGAAGGGTGCACACCGCGCACCTTTCCCCAATTAAGCTAAAAGCTAAAAGCTAAAATCTAAAATCTAAAATCCAATGAATTCTCCATCAAACCGCGTATCAATTATTGGTGCAGGCAAAGTCGGCAGTACGTTAGCCCAGCGAATTGCTGAGAAAAATCTGGCAGATGTAGTATTGCTAGATATTGTGGAGGGTTGGCCGCAGGGCGTTGCTTTGGATTTGATGGAAGCCAGGGGAGTGGAACGCCACGATCGCCAAATTGTCGGTACAAATGATTATACAGATACGGCCAACTCAAATATCATAGTAATTGCCGCCGGAGTGCCGCGCAAACCCGGTATCAATCGGGAAGATTTAATTAAAATCAATGCTCGAATTGTCACCCAAGCCTCAAAACAGGCGATCGAGCATTCTCCCGAAGCAATCTTAATCGTCATCACCAATCCCCTAGATATCATGACTTATTTAGCTTGGGAAGCAGCGGATTTGCCCAAACACCGAGTCATGGGGATGGGGGGAGTTCTAGACTCCGCCCGCTTTCAAACTTTTATTGCCATGGAATTGGGCATTTCAATTGCTGACATCAATGCAACTGTCATCGGTTCTCACGGCGATTTGATGGTTCCTTTGCCCCGCTATTCCACTGTCAAGGGTATTCCGATCGATCGACTTATGGATGCTGGGGCGATCGATCGACTCCTACAGCGGACTCGCCACGGCGGCGCAGAAATTGTCGAATTGATGAAGATTAGTAGTGCTTATTTTGCACCCGCATCTTCTGCCTGTTTGATGGTAGAATCTATTTTATTTAATCAGTCGCGACTCTTGCCTTGCTGCGTTTATTTGCACGGCGAATACGGCGTGCAAGATATCTTTTTAGGAGTTCCCTGCCGCTTGGGAGCTCAGGGAGTCGAACAAGTAGTCGAACTCGAACTCAGCGATACCGAAAGAGCAGCCTTTATCGAGTCGGGCAAATTGGTTGCCGAAAATATTGAGGAAGCCAGGGCGATGCTGAAAACTGCTTCTTAAGCTAGTACCAGTTCGTCGATCGTAGCAGCCTCGCGATCGCCGCTTCAATATAACAATTTATACTGAGTATGACAGTGCGATCGAGCTGTCGGAATTTGGCTTTTTGGATTTAAAGCGCGCTTTTATAAAAAAATCATTGCTCGTGATTGTTATGATGTATTTCAAAAGCAGAAAAACGGGCAGCAAGGAACCAATCGATAAATATAAAATTTACTCTCAAAAATTTGGTAAAAACGCAAAAACTGGCCAAAGCAGTTGAACTTTGTCCGCGCGACAATACCATCAGAGTTTATCTAGAAATTAAAGCCAAAATCTGCCATCTTTTCTTGACGACTAAACAACAGCAGAAGCAGTAGATTGTGGCTGATATCATGTCCGATCGAGCAATTAAAAGGGCGGGTTTTTGAGACGATCAATTATGGGCAGATATTTTTCGTGAGGGGATACCCTACCGTATTAGGGGTAATCCACCGGACATAATATGATATCCCACTCGCGATATTATTGCCGAACAACACGGTGGCACTTTAAAGGTAGAAAGCGAAACGCGAGTTTATACATAATTTATCATTACTTTGCCCCAACTTTAATCTTCGCGATCGCCCTTTCTATCGATCGAGCGTGAAATACCTTTACTTTAGCCAAAAATGTGATACCCTAAACATTTGTATTATCTAAAAATTTTTACACTTCTCAAAAAGGGCAAAAATCGGGCAAAAAGTCTCCGCGCGTGCGAACCTATCCCGAACGCGCGTGCGGGCCCGTTGCGGTAGGGAATCGCCCTTGAGTTGAGCCAATTTAACCATAGCCTGCAACTACCTCAAGTTTTTGACCGAAAACTCACCTCTGATTCAGTGAATTTAAATCAGTTTAAAAAATCCAATCCCTCCCCTAAAATAACGAGAATGCAAGGAAAAATATCTAAAATTTCGGCTGACCCCAAAGGCTGTAAAAAAGCTAATTTAGGAGAGATAAATCTGGTTCATCTCAATGAAAACAGCCCAGCTAGAAATAGGAGCCAGGAGCCAGGAGGAAATAGTCAGAAGGAAGGAGCCAGAATAAGTGTTTTTACAAATAGGAGATGCTCCCGATAAATCGAGCATTACTTACTTAAAACTCTAGAAAAGGCGAGCGCCTAAATTTAAACAAATTTTAATATAGGCGTTACCAACAGGATATTCGATCGCCAAAACAAGGAAACCATCGATCGAGTTTGCGGTAATAATAAAAAGGTGACAATTGAAACCGAAGGCGATCGAAAAAAATGTCAAAATTAGTCATAATGCTCCCGTCATCCCGTCATGAAGCTCGGTTTCTGGTTTCCACTTTCGGAGCTTCCCTGGCTTAATTACGTTAAGAAACCCAGTTTATGTGTAAGTTTTGTTAACCTAATTCTCAATAATTGAGAATTTATGTGGTAGCAAATTACGCCAGTTTTTTCAGTAAATATACGGAAGTTAACAGGCTCGATAGACCTCCCAATCTAGAAAAAATACGGAAATGCAGCGTGAGTAGCTGCTAAGTGCTAGCAGAAGGAGGAGAATTTGTCCTTTGCCCTTTTGATTTACCACGCTCAACTTGTCGATCGCGATTGAGATGCCATCAACCTCGATACCAAACCGTAACATCACTAAAGAAAAAGCATTATGTTTCATGAATACCTGTATCACGAAATCAGCAACCTGCGCGAGAAACTAGCTCACCTAGAAAGAGAAACGCAGTCTCAAACCTGGTTCAAAAAGCTGCAAGCGCTGATGGGAGTTATTGGCAAAATTCGTGAATCCCTAGACTTAGAAACAATATTCAAAATCACAGCCACCGAAGTTCGGCAACTCCTAAATGCCGATCGAGTCGCCGTCTACCGCTTCTTTCCCGAATCCGAATGGAATGAGGGGGAAGTAGTGTCCGAAGACGTACTGCCCCAATACAGCCCATCTTTGGGAACCAGAGTCCGCGACTACTGCTTCGGCGAACAATTTGCCGCCAACTATTCCAAAGGATACGTTCAAGCAGTCACGGACATTTACAAAGCCCGGTTGAGCCCTTGTCACCTCAAAATCCTCAAGCGGTTTCAAATCCGAGCCAACTTAGTCGTACCGCTGCTGCAAGGGAAACATTTGTGGGGATTGCTGTGCATTCACTCCTGCGGTCAACCCCGCCAGTGGCAAGAAGACGAAATCGAATTTGCCAGACAAGTAGGCGACCATTTAGCAGTTGCCATCTACCAAGCCGAACTGCACTTGCAAACCCAGAGGCAAATAGCACAAATCGAATCCGCCCAGCAGAAACTCCGCGAGAGCGAGCAAAAATATCACCAAATTCTCGATGCGATCGGCGATATGGTATTAGTCAAAGGCCCCAAATCCAAAATTGTTTGGGCAAATCAAGCATTCCGCGACTATTACGGCATGACAGAAGAGGAACTTCAAGGCATCGTAGACGCACCTTTCGCCGATCCCGACAATACTCTCCAATACGTCAGAGATGACGCCTTCGTATTTGACAGCGGACACACTCTGCAAATTTCCGCAGAACCGGTGACGCGGCACGACGGAGAAGTGCGGCTGTTCAGCACAATCAAAACACCCATCCGCAACGCAGACGGCCAAATCGTCATGACTGTCGGCGTCTCCCGCGACATGACGGAACGCAAAAAAGCAGAAGAAGCAATCAAAGCCAGCGAAACCAAATACCGCAGCCTGGTAGAAACCTCCCAAGACATGATTTGGTCGGTCGATGCTTCAGGACGCTACACCTTCGTCAACCCAGCAGTTAAGTACATCTACGGTTACGAACCAGAAGAAATGATCGGTAGGCCCTTCTCCGACTTTGTGACACCAGAACAAAGCCAGAAAGATTTAGAAATTTTCGCCCGGTTGTTGACCGGAGAATCAATTTTCCAGTACGAAACCACCCAAATCGCCAAAGATGGCAGCATGAAACATTTAATGTTTAACGCCATAGCCCTCTACGACGAAAGCGGAAACTGCCTCGGCACCACCGGTACAGCCACCGACATTACCGATCGCAAGCGAGCAGAAGCAGCCTTGCAACACGCCAACGCAGAACTAGAGCGCAGAGTAGAAGCACGCACGGCAGAACTGCGACAGACTTTTGCCGCCCTCACGGCCAGCGAAACCAGGTTTCGGACGATCGCGGCCACCATGCCCGGAGCTCTGTTCCAATTTTGCAGCAGCCAGGGAGTTTGGCGCATTGACTACATGAGCGATCGCATCTTCGATATCAGTGGCGTCACAGCATCAGAAATGATGCGAGACATGAATACATTTATTTCCCGCGTCCACCCTGAAGACTTGGAAAGCTACATCGCCTCCGTCAACGAAGCCGTAGAAAACCTATCCCCCTGGCACTACGAAGGGCGGTTAGTCAAGCCCGACGGTGAGATTCGCTGGTGGCAGGGCGACTCCATGCCCAGCCGCAACGAGAATGGCGACATAGTATTTTGCGGCGTATTGTTCGACATCACCGATCGCAAAGTTGCCGAAACCGCCATCCGCGAGAGCCAGCGGCAGCTCAAAGAAGCCCAGAGACTCGCCCACGTCGGCAATTGGGAACTAGACGCAGCCACCGAAACCCTCACTTGGTCGGAAGAACTCTTTCGCATCTTCGGGCTCGAACCGGCGGCCTTGGCGCCAAACCTAGCCGAACAGGTCGCTCAGATTCATCCAGAAGATTTGGAATTGTGGCAAACTCAAGTTCAGCGGGGACTCGCAACAGGCATCCCTTTTGATTTTGACTTTCGCCTTTACCGTCCCGACCGCACCTTGCGACACGTGAACACAGTGGGTCAAGCCGAAACCGATGTGAACGGCAAGGTGGTAAAACTGTTCGGTACGGTGATCGACATTACCGATCGCAAAGCCGCCGAAGCAGCACTGCGGCAAGCTGCAGTCGAGTTAGAAGACAGAGTGAGCGATCGCACGGCCGAACTTTCCCAAGCAGTCACCCAATTAGAACAAGAAATTGGCGATCGCAAACAGGCAGAAGCAGCGCTGCAAGTTTCCGAGCAAAACCTGAGAACCATATTTAACAATGTCTACGATGCTATCTTGATTCACGATTTAGAAGGAAATATTCTCGATGTCAATAATCGAATGTTAGAAATGTACGGAGTGACCAGTGAGCAAGCAACAAAATTATCAATTAAAAAGGACTATTCAACAGACGGCAATCCCATTGAAAAAATGGCAGAACTTTGGGAAAAAGTATTAGCCGGCGAAACAGGTCGCGTGGAATGGAAAGCGAGGCGTCCCAACGACGGTTCAACTTTTGATGCAGAAGTTGCCCTGTCCAGAATTCATCTCAACGGCAATCTCAGCATCATTGCCAACGTCCGAGATATTAGCGATCGCAAACAGGCAGAAGCAGAACTCCAACAGGCTCAACATTTTATGGAATCAGTGCTCAAAACCATACCCGTAGGAGTATTTTGCAAAGAAGCACAAGAGTTGCGATTTGTACTGTGGAACCCAGTCGCCCAACAGTTGCTCGGTTTCAGTGCAGCAGAAGTTATAGGCAAAAAGGACTACGACTTTTTCCCCAGAGAACAAGCCGACTTTTTCACCGCCAAAGACCGGGAAGCCCTCGCCAGCGGGCAAATTTTAGACATTCCCGAAGAACTGATTCAAACAAGAGAAGGCGATACTCGCATATTTCATACGAAGAAAACCGCAATTCTCGATCGAGAAGGAAATGCCCAATATTTATTAGCTGTCACCGAAGACATTACCGATCGCAAGCAGGGAGAAATTGCCTTGAGGCGATCGGAAGCCCGACTCAGACAGCAGGCAGATCGAGAAAAATTGCTCAACAACCTCACTACTCAAATCCGCAATTCCCTCGATTTCGACAGCATTATTGCTGTCGCCGTCCAAGAAATTCGGGCTTTCATGCAGATCGATCGGTGCTATTTTTCCTGGTACCGCAGCGAACAAGAAGAGGCTTTTTGGGAAATTATTCAAGAATCTCGCAGAATAGAACTGCCCGATTTAATAGGTTGCTATAAAGCTTCTGACTTCGGCACTATAGGAGAAGAGCTTTTGCGTCTAGAAACGCTGCAAATCGATGATGTCGGAGCGCTCGCAGACCCTGTTTGGAGAACGTCTCTTAACTCTCTGGGCTACCAATCTGTATTGGCAATTCCGATGCAGGCACTTTCGGGAGTAGTGAGCGTTGTCACCTGCGCCCACTCCGCTGCTGTGCGACCTTGGAGTGAGGGCGAAGTAGAATTACTGCAAGCGGTTACAGTTCAATTGGCGATCGCCCTCAACCAAGCCGATCTGTACGCCCAAACTCGCAATAAAGCTCTCGAATTAGAACAAACATTGCAGAAATTAACCAGCACTCAATCGCAGTTAATTCAAAATGAAAAAATGTCTAGTCTCGGTCAACTTGTGGCAGGAGTCGCCCACGAAATCAACAACCCAGTTAACTTTATTTACGGCAACCTCACCCACGCCAACGACTATACTCAAGACTTGCTACACCTGATCGAACTTTACCAAAATCACTATCCCGATCCAGTCCCGGAAATTCAAGAAGAAATAGAAAATATTGAACTCGACTTTTTGATGCAAGACTTGCCAAAGTTGCTTTCTTCAATGAAAGTCGGTGCAGACAGAATTCAACAAATAGTTGCTTCTCTCCGCACATTTTCCCGCATGGACGAAGCTGAAAAGAAAGCAGTCAACATCCACGACGGCATAGATAGCACCCTGATGATTTTGCAGCACCGGCTCAAAGCTAAACACAATCATCCAGAAATTCAGGTGATTAAAGAATACGCTCAACTGCCCTTAGTAGAATGTTATGCCGGACAGTTAAATCAAGTATTTATGAACATCTTGAGCAATGCTTTGGATGCTTTGGAAGAACGGGATCTGCGCCGTTCTGCTGAGGAAATGCGGGAACAGCCCAGCAACATCCGCATCCGCACTGAAATATCGCCGGCGGGCAAGGTAATTATTCGGATTGCTGACAACGGGCCGGGAATACCGGAGACTGTCGGCACTCGGCTTTTTGACCCGTTTTTTACCACTAAACCTGTGGGTAAAGGCACTGGGATGGGCTTGTCAATTAGCTATCAAATTGTTACAGACAGACACAACGGGTCGCTGAAATGCACTTCTTCGCCGGGACAGGGTACAGAATTGGCGATCGAGATTCCCCTCAAAGCTAATTGTTAATGGGGAATTGGTAAGTTGTCATTGACAATTGGCAATTGCGAAAGCGTTACTGTGCGTCAGTTTGGTAATTCTCAACCATAACAAATCCGGTAGCATAGTCCTGATAAAATCCAGTCAACAGTCAACCACGGACGGTGCAACCGGACTCGATCTAATTCATCTGCGTTAATCTGTGTTTATCTGCCCTCATCTGCGGTAAAAAAAAGAGAATTTCAGCAAGCGCCCCGGACAAGAGATGAACGCGGATTCACACAGATGAAGAATTCCGATGCTAACAAATTTGATATCACCTAAAATCTAATTTTGATGCACCATTTGTTCCCTAGTGCATCAGTTTTGAGATTGTGAGTTGGTAGCAAAAATGTCTTCACCGGGTGAGGCATCATTGACCAATCTTTACGTCACTCAGTCCATAATTGCTATATTACCCAGATTTATCAGCATTTCTGTCACGGCAGAACTGTCCAAAGGTTTAGAAAACCAATATCCCTGAGCTAATTCGCAGCCTAGTTCTCGAAGCTGTGCTAACTGTTCGGCTGTCTCTACACCTTCGGCGATCGCATTTAATCCCAAATTGTGAGCCAAAGTGACGATCGCCCGCACAATCTGCAAAGGCTGACCGCCGTCGTCACCGTTTTCGACAGCCCCCAAGCGACTCACAAAAGATCGATCGATCTTCAGTGTATCCAGCGGAAAACGGTGCAAGTAGCTCAAAGACGAATAGCCAGTACCGAAATCGTCGATCGACAATCGAATATTTCTACCTTTTAATTGGGCTAGCACAATATTGGCTTTCTTGACATTTTCCACGATCGCGCTTTCAGTAATCTCCAATTTTAAACAGCTCGGATCGCAGCCCGTTTCTGCTAAAATTTCATTGATTTCATCGATTAAATTCGGGAAACCTAACTGTTTAGGAGAAAGATTGACGCTCATTGTTAATTGCGAAGGATCAATAGTTGGTAATTGAAAATTGGGAAGTGGTAACTGGGAACTTGTACTGAACGTAGCTGAAGTATTGGGGATTGGGGATTGGGAATTGGTAATAGATGAGTGGAAATCGCTAATTGGGAATTGGTAACTGGGAATTGGTAATTTTTTAGCAATTCTTTCTTTCCTGTTCCTTTTTCCCTGTCCATCATTTCCTGTATCCCTTAAATCAGTTAAATCCTGTAGATTGCCCCTTGCCGACTTCAATCGGACTTCTTCATTCTTCCTTCTTCCAACTTCCATCTCACTTCTTCCGTCTTCCTCGGTTAACATTTTTTGCCAAATCCGTAATTGCTGACAAGCTTCCCGCAACACCCAGGCTCCCAGAGGAACGATCAAACCTGTTTCTTCAGCTACAGGGATAAAAGTAGACGGCGGAACTAGACCCCGAACTGGGTGGTGCCAGCGCACCAAGGCCTCAAAACCTTCGATCGCACCGCTGGCGATCGAAACAATCGGTTGGTAGTGCACAATAAAGTGCGAACATCGATCCTTGCTCTCTCCTAATTCCTCCTTGCCCAAAATAGCCAACCGCAGGTCAGTTTCTAACTGCAACAGCGACATAGTTTGGTCGTGCATCGCCAAATTAAACACTTCGTGGCGGGCCTTACCCAAAGCTTTAGCGCGGTACATAGCGATGTCAGCATCGCGTAGGAATTCTTCCGGGTGAGTGTACGAATTCGATTCGCCACTGTCGGCGGCTTCGCCTCGACTGAAAACAATGCCAATGCTAGCGGTGGTAAATACTTCGTGCCCTTCGAGATGAAACGGCTTCGTCAGTTCTTTTTGTATCTTTTTAGCTGCGAGGGTGGCGTCGCTGAGGCTCTGAATGTGGTCTAGCAGGATGGTGAATTCGTCTCCCCCCAGCCGGGCGACGGTATCAGAAACCCGGACGCAGGTTTGCAGTCGCTGCGCGAGGGCGATTAGCAGTTTGTCTCCTAAAACGTGTCCTAAAGAATCATTAACTACTTTGAAGCGGTCTAAATCTAGGAAAAGTAAACCAAATTTGTAATCGGGGGACTGATTGGATCGGCGGATGGCTTGTCCCAGCCTGTCGATGAACAAAACCCGGTTCGGCAAACCCGTCAGCGCATCGTGAAAAGCGCCGTGCAGCAGTTGCCGTTCTACTCGCTTGCGCTCGGTGACATCTCGGATAATAATCTGGCCGGCCGTCGAGCCTTGATAAGTAGCGGGGATGCCGGCCATTTCAACGTCTATTATTTGTCCGTCGAGTCGCATAAGTTTTTGTTCGGCAAGGTCGAGCGGCTGATTTTCTGTCTCGACTAGCCGAATGCGCTCTGTGGCTATTTCCACATAGTTTGGATGGACGAAATGCAATAGGGGAAAGCCGATGAGCGCTTCGGGAGAACTCGCACCGAGGAGTTTCGCGCCGGCAGCATTGATGTAGGCGATTTTCCCTTGACTGTGAACGGCGATAGCTTCGGGAGATAGTTCTACTAAACGGCGATAGCGTTCTTCACTTTCTTTGAGAGATACTATCAACTCGCAGCGCTCTTTTTCAGCCTGCTGGCGTTCGACTTCCATTTGGTGAACCGCCAGAATTTTGCCAATACTTTGAGCCATCAATTCTATAATTTCTATTTCCTCATACTTGAACTTTCTTTTCTTTATGTCAGGCGAGCTAAAACTCAACGTGCCGTAAGTTTTATTGTTAACAAATATCGGCGTTCCGATGTAAGATTCAGACTTGCAGTTTTGATAAGCAGGATGTTCGCGCATCTCAATATCTGCTCCTATATGAGAATACGCAACTGTTTTGTTAAGTTTAATGACTGCGGCACAGTAAGTATCGCTGAGGTTCAATTCTAAGCCTCGCACGAAGTGTTCTAAATCTGTTTTAGCTGCTCGGACAATAAAAGTCTCGTTGTCAACTTCACCCATGATGCCCACAGACATTCCAAACATCAAACAGCCGGCTGTTAGATAATCGTCAACCAGTTCTTCAAAGTTTTGATAATGATAAGTTGTAATCCGGTGCAAGTGTTTGAGATTAGCGCTAAAAGCTGCTAAAGCTTGAGAATTTAAAAATAATTCTTCTTCCGAACGCTGGCGGTCGGTAATGTCTGTTTGTACTCCAATAAAGTGGGTTAAGTGTCGCCGCGAGTTGTAAACCGGAGCGATCGACAGTTCGTGCCAAAAAGGCGTGCCGTCTTTCCGAAAGTTGCGTAATATAACTTGAGATTCTCTGCCTTCTTCAATCGCAATTCGCAATTGTTTGGCAGCGGGGCTGTCAGTGTCTGTGCCCTGCAAAAATCGGCAATTTTTCCCCATTAACTCGTCTCTGCGATAACCAGTGATCCGCTCAAAACTCGGATTGACATAAATAATCGGATTATCTGCAACGGTTGCGTCGGTGATTGCAATGCCGTTGCTGCAACTTTCGATCGCCCGTTCCATCATTTGTAAGCGCTCTTGCGATATGATGCGCTCGATCGCCGCAGCTAACACGTTGGCGATCGCTTCTACAAAATAAACGTCATCTTGACTGAAAACCCGCCCTTGGCTGGTATGAACCCCCAAAATGCCCCAGGCCGGCGAGGAGGAACTGTTCGCTGGTTCTACTTGTCCCCAGTTCCTCCCCAGTCCCCGATTGCCGGGAATAATTACAGTAACGCCGCTGACAGCCCGGTGGTTGTGCAGTAGCGGCAACTCGCTAAAGCGCGTTTCCACCCGCAAATCTTCGACGATCGTCGGTTCGCCCACTAGCAATGTGTAACCTGCTTGCGATCGGGCAGAAGCGGTAACAGTAGCGCTGCCGACGAGGCCCGGCTGCCAGCCAACCCCCGCTCGCAGCATAAAAGCATGACCGGAGGGCAACAGTTCTAACAACTGGCAATAATCAACGTCCAGGGTTTGAGCAATTAAAACCGCAGCTTTGTCCATCAGTGCGGACAAATCTGTTTCGGCCAGGGCCTGCTGCCCCAAGTAAGCGACGGCCGCTTGCTGGCGGGCCCGCGAGTGGATTGACGTGAGCAATTCCTGCTCCTTCGCGGCCGCTCGCTTCCGATCCGTAATGTCGCTGAACACCGACAGAACAGCTTTCCCCGACACCAATGTCAGATACCGCATCGATACACTTGCCCAAAACAGCGTGCCGTCAGCTTTTTTTAGCCGGACTTCTGTCTCGCGGACGTGTCCGTTGCGGGCGAGCCGCAACAGCAATTCCTGGCGGTCTGCAGGTTTGTGGTAGAGCATTTCGGCTTTTTGGCGGTCGATCGACTTGAATCCTGTGAACCCAAAAGCCTGACGGCATAAATCATTGCTATAAAGAATTGTGCCGTCCGCCAGACTGCTGACGATCAGGGGCATTGGCATCGAGTTGGCGATCGTTAGCAGTAATTCTTTGGTTCCTTGCAGCTCTTTGTACAAGTCTGGCTTGGAAGCCCAGCCGTGACTGTCTTCAGAGTTTTCAGGGATAAAACTTTCCATTGTTTAATCGATCCATTAGCAAGACAACTTTTTTTAACTTGTGGTAAATGACGATTTCAGATGCAGAGCATTGGTAACAACCGAAGACTTAATTTCATTTGTCAATCAGTAAGATTACTCAAAAAAACTGCTTTTCTAGGAGTAGAAAATTCGCGATTTGGGAGCGGGTGAGCATCAATATGGCGCTCAGCATGATTTCTCGATCGCGCCAATCTGATTTTTGTACCGACAATCCGAGTATATTCTGAGCATAATTGCTTATTGACAAATGCTTCCCTAGCTTTAGTTGTCAGGGATGGATGCAGAGGACGATCGACAGTACCCCACAACACATTAATCTTAACCACAACAATGCAACTGAATGCCTCGAAACTGCTGGGCTGGAGTTTGATATTTGGCACTCCCGGTGGAGAACATATCTGCCTTTGGTATGACAATCTACTGTTTTTAAAGTTGCGTTAAGTTTTTATGTAGAGCGAGGTACTTTACCCAATGTGCAGCGGAAGCTCCTAATCTAAAAAGTAAAGTCACCTACAAACAACCACCGAATACTATCCGAGGAGAGAGGAGAAATGCTTGAATCTTACCGCCGTACCGCTGCCGAACGGGCCGCTTTGGGAATTCCACCGCTGCCGCTAGACGCCCAGCAAACGTCGGAACTCTGTGAACTGCTGAAAAATCCGCCGGCACAAGAAGAAGAAACCTTAATAGAATTATTACGCGATCGCGTCCCCCCCGGAGTAGACAGCGCCGCCTACGTCAAAGCTGGTTTTTTAACTGGCATTGCTAAAGGCGAAATCCACAGCCCCCTCATTGCTCCCAAATGGGCAGTTTACCTGCTGGGGACAATGATGGGCGGTTACAACGTTCAATCTTTAATCGATTTGCTCAATCCTACTGCCGAAATTGCCATTCCCGCCACCGCCGCGCGGGCACTGAGCAAAACGCTGTTAGTATTCGACGCTTTCCACGACGTTATAGCTTTGTCTGATACCAATCCCTACGCCAAGCAGGTAGTCGATTCTTGGGCGGATGCCGAGTGGTTTACGGGTCGTCCTGTGTTGCCAGAAGCGATTACCGTTACAGTCTTCAAAGTTCCTGGAGAAACCAATACTGACGACTTGTCGCCAGCACCTCATGCTACCACGCGGCCGGACATTCCCCTGCACGCTTTGGCGATGCTGGAAAGTAAGATGCCTGGGGCTTTGCAAACCATTGCAGAATTGAAGCAAAAAGGTCATCCCGTAGCCTACGTCGGTGATGTTGTCGGTACCGGTTCGTCGCGGAAATCGGCGATTAATTCCGTGCTGTGGCATATTGGCAATGATATTCCGTTTGTGCCGAACAAGCGCAGTGGCGGTTATATTTTAGGAGGTGCGATCGCCCCGATCTTCTTCAATACCGCTGAAGATTCCGGCGCATTGCCGATCGAATGCGATGTCTCCAAAATGGAAACAGGAATGGTAATTACCATCCATCCCTACAAAGGCGAAATCACCAACGAAGCCGGAGAAATCATCTCCACCTTTACCCTCAAACCCGACACAATTCTAGACGAAGTTCGCGCCGGCGGCCGAATTCCGCTATTAATCGGACGAACTTTAACCGACAAAACTCGCGCAGCTTTAGGACTAGAACCCAGCACTATTTTTACCCGTCCCACAATCCCAGTAGATACGGGCAAAGGCTTCACTTTAGCACAAAAAATGGTAGGCAAAGCTTGCGGTTTGTCCGGCGTTCGTCCCGGTACATCTTGCGAACCAGCCATGACAACAGTCGGCTCGCAAGATACCACCGGGCCGATGACTCGGGACGAATTGAAAGAACTTGCTTGTTTGGGATTTAGCGCCGATTTGGTAATTCAAAGTTTCTGCCACACCGCCGCTTATCCGAAACCAGTTGATGTCAAAACTCACCATGAATTACCCGATTTCATGTCACAGCGCGGGGGCATAGCTTTGCGTCCGGGAGACGGCATTATTCACTCTTGGCTGAACCGAATGTTGTTGCCGGATACAGTGGGAACCGGCGGCGATTCTCACACTCGTTTTCCTTTGGGAATTTCCTTTCCTGCGGGTTCTGGATTGGTGGCTTTTGCTGCCGCCTTGGGGGTCATGCCTTTGGATATGCCGGAATCAGTTTTAGTGCGGTTCAAAGGTGAATTGCAGCCTGGAGTAACGCTGCGGGATGTTGTGAATGCCATTCCCTATGTGGCGATTCAAAAAGGTTTGCTAACCGTCGAGAAACAGAATAAGAAGAATATCTTTTCTGGGCGGATTATGGAGATTGAAGGTTTACCCGATTTGAAGGTCGAGCAGGCTTTTGAATTGACCGATGCGACGGCCGAGCGTTCTTGCGCTGGATGCACGATTAAATTGAGCGTGGAGACTGTTTCCGAGTACATTCGCTCCAATGTTGCGCTGCTGAAAAATATGGTGGCGCGGGGCTATCAAGATGCGCGGACGATGATGCGCCGGGTGGCTAAGATGGAGGAATGGCTGGCAAATCCGGTGCTGATGGAGGCGGATGCTGATGCGGAGTACGTTGAAATCATCGAAATCGATCTGAACGAGATTACAGAACCCATTGTGGCTGCTCCCAATGACCCGGATAATGTTAAGTTGTTGAGTGAGGTTGCGGGCGATCGGGTTGACGAAGTATTTGTCGGTTCTTGCATGACAAATATCGGTCACTACCGCGCCACAGCGAAGGTGTTGGAAGGTGCAGGGGAAGTGAAAACTCGCCTGTGGATTTGTCCGCCAACTCGCATGGACGAACAGCAACTCAAAGAAGAAGGTTACTACAGCATTTTTGGAGCCGCTGGAGCGCGTACAGAAATGCCGGGATGCAGTCTTTGTATGGGCAATCAAGCGCGGGTTAAAGATGCGACAACGGTTTTTTCAACTTCTACTCGTAACTTTAACAACCGCATGGGCAAAGACGCGCAAGTTTATCTCGGTTCGGCGGAATTGGCAGCAGTTTGTTCGCTGTTAGGTCGAATTCCCACAGTCCAAGAATACAATGACATTGTGTCGAAGAGAATCGATCCTTTTGCGGGTGATTTGTATCGGTATTTGAATTTCGATCTAATTGCTGGTTTTGAGGATGAAGGCAGAGTGATTGCTTTGGAAGATATGCCTCGAATTGAGGATATTTTGGGGATTCCCGATGGTGTGTTGAGCAAGTAAAACGCGGGGCGGGCTATAGCCCGCCTTTTTTTTATAATATGAGTAAATGAGAGAAAGGAAAAAAGTAATTATGTCCGAACAATTTTTAAGCAGCGAAAGCCCAGGGACAGTAAAATCCGCGCCCGAAATTCCTACGATTGAAGACAAAGAGAGCGATCGCCCCTTAAGCCAGCCGATCGCGGAATTCCTCCGCATAATTCAGCAAACTCCCAGAGAATATTGGCCGAATTTACTTCAGATGATGCGCTTATTTATGGAAACGGTGACAGTAAAGCCCGTATTGTCCGAGCCTCCCCAGACACATGAGAAAATAGACATTACTAAACTGTCGCTGGAGGAACGGATACAAAGAAATCAAGGTGCAATTGAATTATTGCGATCGTGGGTAGAGGAGGGAGATGAACAAGAACAAACAGAAACCGCTGAATATCTCCGTAAAGCTTTAGATGAAGACCGCCTTTCTAATCGGCTATTATTCCCATGAGTAGAGTAGTAATTCTCGACTCTGGCCCATTAGGAATGGTGACAAACTCTAAAGCATCCTCTGCTGAAATTCAAGAGTGCCAAGTTTGGCTAAACTTTTTAATGCGGAGGGGCGAAATAATAATTCTGCCTGAAATTGCTGACTAAGAAGTGCGACGCGAGTTGCTCCGCGCAGGTAAATTAGCTGGGGGGGTGACAAAGAGGTCTACGATATAGACTGTATAAGGGTTGCTGCCCGCATACCTTGTTGATAAAAGCGCCGTTTATTTGGAGTTAACTTCATTAACTGTTCTACCTCGTCAGAA
>Ga0164305_10000218_pt1 | contig 20194 bp, 23 predicted proteins | sample Whisoiple_237_MG_FD_110215 | JGI IMG/M metagenome (GOLD analysis project Ga0164305, IMG submission 110215) | Soil microbial communities amended with pyrogenic organic matter from upstate New York, USA - Whitman soil sample_237_MG | ecosystem: Environmental > Terrestrial > Soil > Agricultural...
CAGGACGAAGCCCCTTCCCGTCTCGACCGGCCCGCCTTTGAGCACGCGAACCGCCTCCGCCCGCTTCGGCAAGCGGATCGATTCCTCGGGCGCGATCACCTCGAGCTGCACCAGAAGCTCGGGAAAGCTCACTTTCGAGGCGGGCTGATTGACAATGATCCCCATCGCGCCGTCCTCGGAGTGGGCGCAAAGATAGATCACGGCTCGCGCAAAGCGGTTGTCGCCCATGCCTGGCATGGCGACCAGCATCTGTCCGTCGAGGAAACTCGACGCGCGCCGAACTGTCTCGAAGGGTCTCATCGAACCCATCGTATGTCTCGCCTCACAGCTTCACAAGGCGGCTAACGGAATTGTGAGAGGACGACCCCGTCAGACGCTGGTCGAGCAACCCGTGACAGAATACGAATGTTCCATGCCGATGACATTGATCCGCATGCAGGTTCTGTTCCTGGCCTTGACCGGGCTGGGCTCAACCCTCACCACGGCGAGAGCCGAGGACAGCGCTTCGGCCTGGGCAACCGGCTCGAAATCGGCGGCGCGGCTCATTGCCGCGCCGGCTGACGCGCAAAGCGCCTACCGCGCGGGCATCGAGATCAAGCTTGCGCCGAACACCATCACCTATTGGCGCTCGCCGGGCGAATCCGGCGTGCCGCCGGTTTTCGAGTTCTCGCATTCTTCAAACTTGCGCAGCGTCGACGTGAGTTTCCCGGCGCCGAAGCGCATCAATGAAGACGGCAGCGACATCTATGGGTACGATACGGATGTCGTGTTGCCGATCCGCGTCGAGCCGCAGGAACGCGGCAAGCCGGTCGATCTCGTTCTCAATCTCGACTATGCGGCTTGTGAAAAAATCTGTCTGCCGGTTCGCGCGAAGCTAGAGCTATCTCTGCCGGCGAAGGATGCCGGCAGCGCCGCGACCCTTGCCGCGGCCGAAGCTGCCGTGCCGCGACGGCTTTCCCAGACCGAAATTGCGCGCGATGTGATCATCGCGCCTGTGCCTGGCGCTGACAAACCCACCTGGCGCCTGATCTGGGGCGGTGGGCCGGCGCAGGACCTCTTTGCCGAAGCGCCAGACCTGTTCTTCATCGAAACCAAGCGCGCGGGTGAGGGTTTTCTCGTCGCCGTCGCCGACCACCCGAAAGATATGGCGGTGCCTGATCAGCCGGTGCGCTTCACGATCACCGGACCGGAGCCGGTCGATTTCGCGCTGCATCTCGACGGGCGCGCCGCGACGCCATAGGTTCGCCCGCGAACACGCGAGTGGCGCGTCCCGGAGTGCACGATGGCGATCAAAGTTGGCGACCGGCTTCCCGATACCAAATTTACTGTCATGACCTCGGAGGGTCCGCAGACGCGGACGACCGACGACATTTTTAAAGGTCGACGCGTTGTGCTGTTTGGTGTTCCCGGCGCATTCACGCCCACCTGCGACCGCAATCACCTGCCGGGCTTTGTCAACAAGTCCGACGAGATTCTCGGCAAAGGCATCGACGAAATCGCGGTGACCGGCGTCAACGACGTGTTCGTCATGGATGCGTGGGCGAAGCATAGCGGCGCGCAAGGCAAGATCACGTTTTTGGCGGACGGCGCGGCGCAGTTTGCCAGAGCGATCGGGCTTTCTCTCGATCTGAGCGAGCGCGGCCTCGGCATGCGTTCGCAGCGCTATGCGATGCTGGTCGACGACGGAGTCGTCCGCAAGCTCAATATCGAGGAGGCGCCGGGTAAAGCGGAAGTCTCAGGGGCCGATGCGCTGTTGAAGGCGCTCTGAACCTCAGCTGGAGCTGACGTTCTGCGGAGGGCGGCGCTTCCTCGCTTTCATGAATGGACGCATCGCCAGGCGCGCGAGCTCGTCGGCGCGTTCGTTACGCACGTCGCCGGCATGACCGCGCACCCACTTCCAATGAATGTCATGCTTCTCGGCGGCGGCTTCGAGCCGCTGCCAAAGATCGACGTTTTTGACCGGTGTCTTTGCCGCGGTGATCCAATTGCGCTTCTTCCAACCGGGCAGCCATTTCGTCACGCCTTCGCGCAAATATTGCGAGTCGGTGTGCAGATTGACGCTGCATGGCCGCTTCAAAGCTTCGAGCGAAGTGATGGCGGCAGTCAATTCCATGCGATTGTTGGTGGTGAGCGGCTCGCCGCCCGAAAGTTCCTTCTCGCGCTCGCCGAAAACGAGGATCGCGCCCCAGCCGCCCGGGCCCGGGTTGCCCGAACAGGCGCCGTCGGTCCAAATCTCGACGCGCTCGCTCATGCGGCGAGCCCGAATTCGCGCGCACTGCCGACCTTCTGATGAAATTTCAGCTTACGCATATATTCGATCGGATCTTTCGGCTTGACCAGCGCGCCCGGCGGCACATTCAGCCAATCGACGAGCCGCGTCAGCAGGAAACGCAGCGCCGCGCCGCGCGCGAGAATTGGCAGCGCCTCACGCTCATGCGGTTCGAGCTTGCGCACGCGCTCGTAGCCGGCGAGCAGCGCCATGCCTTTCGTCATATTGAACGACGCATCCAGCTCGAAGCACCAAGCGTTGAGGCAGACGGCAATCTCATAAGCAAACGCGTCATTGCAGGCGAAATAAAAATCGATGATGCCGGAGCAGACGCCGCTCAGAAAGAAGACATTGTCGGGAAAGAGATCGGCATGGATCACGCCGCCCGGCAAGCCGCTCGGAAAATGCCGCTCCTGGAAATTGAGTTCTTGCTCCAGGATGCCGCGCAGGCCCGGCACGACTTCATCGGCGCGCGACGCGGCGGCTTCGTAAAGCGGCCGCCATCCCGCGACCGACAACGCGTTGCGCCTATGCAGCGGAAACCCTCCTCCGGCTCGATGCAGACGCGCCGCCATCTGGCCAACCTCGGCGCATTGCGCCGCATCCGGCCGGCGCGGCCACATGCCGTCGAGAAAGGTCACGATCGCAGCTGGCCGCCCGGCGAGCCGGCCCAGCACCTCCCCGGCGCGGTTCTTCACGGGTTGCGGACAGGTGATGCCGCGTTCCGACAAATGCAGCATCAATCCGAGAAAGAACGGCAGATCTTCCTCATGCACGCGCTTTTCGTAAAGCGTCAGGATGTAGTTGCCGCTTTGCGTGTGCAAAAGATAGTTCGAATTCTCGACGCCTTCGGCAATGCCCTTGAACGAAAGCACCTGGCCAAGATCATAGGCTGCGAGAAACGCGAAAAGGTCCTCGTCCGAGACTTCGGTGTAAACGGCCATCGTGATCGCGGCTGGAAAAACGAGCATTCTCCGTAGCGGCGCATATTTACGGCGTCAACGCTGGCGGACGGGAAGCGCTGGACCGCGCACCTCCCGGTGCGCAATAAGGCTTCTAAGCTCTAATGAGATTTGCGCACCAAGAGGTGCGCGGTCCAGACTAGATCATGGTTCCTTCCTGGCTTTGGGCCGCTTTCACCGTCACTGCCGCCGGCGCGCAGACGCTGCGCAACGCGATGCAGCGCGATCTCATCGCGAAGCTCGGCACGGGTGGTGCGACCTACGTGCGTTTTCTCTTCGGGCTGCCTTTCGCGGCTTTGTTTCTCGTGCTGGTCGCGATCGGCACAGAGGAAGTGCCGCCGGTCCCAGGTGCACGCGCGCTTGCGTTCACGCTCATTGCGGCAGTGTCGCAGATTTTTGCGACCGCGCTGATGCTTGCGGCCATGCGCGAGCGGGCGTTCGTCGTGGCGATTGCGTACACCAAAACCGAGCCGATCCTCGTTGCGCTGTTCGGTCTCGTCGTTCTCGGCGACAGGCTCAGCGGCGCCACCGCGCTCGCCATTCTCGTTGCGACGATCGGCGTCATGCTGATGTCGTGGCCGAGCGGGCGCACGGACGACAGTGCCTATTCCTGGCGGCCTGCGGCATACGGGCTCGTCTCGGCCGTCGCGTTCGCGTTTTCGGCGGTCGGCTATCGCGCCGCCATTCTCGCGCTCGATCTCAAGAATTTCATCGTCGCAGCTTCGACCATTCTCGCCTGCGGCCTCGCCATCCAGACGGCGCTTATTCTCGCCTATCTGGCGATGTTCGACCGCACCCTGATCGCCGCAATCGGGCGGCTGTGGCGCGCCTCGATGACCGCCGGCTTCATGGGGGCGCTCGCCTCGCAATTCTGGTATCTCGCTTTCGCCATCGACACCGCCGCCCGCGTGCGCACGCTGGCGCTTGTCGAAATGATTTTCGCGCAGATCGCGACGCGCCGCCTGTTCCGTCAGGAGACGAGCAAGCGCGAGCTCGTCGGGATGGTAATGATAATAGCCGGCGTCATTCTTTTGTTGTGGGGCTAAGACGGCTTCACGCCGGCTGCGGTGCGCGTTCGCGCAATTCCTTCGGCAGCGGGAAGAAGACGCTCTCATCGGCGGTCGATACCGTCTCGACCGAGATTGTATAGCGCGCAGCAAACGCGTCGAGCACCTCCTCGACGAGGATCTCGGGTGCCGAGGCGCCGGCGGTCACGCCGAGCGATTTGATGTTGCCGAAAATCGACCAGTCGATATCGGCGGCGCGCGGCACCAGCTGCGAGCGTGCGCCGTTGCGCTCGGCGACTTCCTTCAGACGTTGCGAATTCGACGATTTCGGCGAACCGACAACAAGCACTGCATCGACCTCAGGCGCGATCTTCTTCACCGCATCCTGGCGGTTTGTGGTCGCGTAGCAGATATCTTCCTTATGCGGGCCGGAAATGCCGGGGAATTTCGCGATCAGTGCGTCGACGATTTCCTTGGTATCGTCGATCGACAGCGTCGTCTGGGTGACGAAAGCAAGAGTGGCGGGATCGCGCTGCGGCAGGCGCTCGACATCTTCAACGGATTCGACGAGCACGACGGAGCCCACCGGCAATTGTCCGATCGTGCCGACGACCTCGGGATGGCCGGCATGGCCGACCAGAATGACGTCGCGGCCGCGCCGATGATGGATTTCGGCCTCGCGATGCACCTTGGTCACCAGCGGGCAGGTGGCGTCGATCGCCAGGAGATTGCGGGCTTGCGCCTCGGCCGGCACCGACTTGGCGACGCCATGCGCGGAGAAAATCACCGGGCTCGTCGTGTCCGGTACTTCCGAGAGTTCCTCGACGAAAATCGCGCCCTTGGCCTTGAGCGAGTCGACGACGTAGCGATTGTGGACGATCTCATGGCGCACATAGACCGGCGCGCCGAAGCGATCGAGCGCCTTCTCCACGACGTCGATCGCCCGCACGACGCCGGCGCAGAATCCGCGCGGCGAACAGAGGAGGATGCGAAGCGGCGGCTTGTCGGTCGGCGGCTTGGCGGTCATGGGGCTCGTCACGTCGGGCTTGTTGCGCGCACCCCTGATGGTGTCAAGCGCTGCACTGCACAAGAGTAAAGGCGGCTCGGAAGAGTTTTGGCTCTCCCCAAGCGCCGGCCTCTCTTCTATTGTTCTGGTCCGGGCTTGCTCCGGTAAAAGATCGGAAGGGACAGAATATGGCCAATCTGCAGGATATTCTTCAATCCGCCCAAGGCGGTAAGGCGGCCGAGAACCTGGCGGAGCGGTTCGGAATAACGCCGGAACAGGCCAGTGCGGCAATCCAGGCGCTCACCCCCGCACTCTCGACCGGGCTTCAGCAAGCCATCCAAAATCCCAGCAGCCTTACCACTATTATCGGCCAGCTCACCGCCGGGCTGCACCAGGCGTCGTTTCAAAATCCCGACAGCGCCCATTCCGAAGCGGCGGTTGCCGGCGGCTCGACCATCCTCAACCAGATTTTCGGCAATGCGAGCGTGACCGGAGAGATCGCCCAGCAGGCTGCCCGGGTGACGGGATTGCGCCCCGACCTCATCATGCAGATGGCACCCGTGATTGCGACGATGATGGCGGGCGGTCTCGCGAACTCCCTGAAATCACAAGGCTTCAGCAATATTCTGGGCCAACTTGGCGGGGCAATCTCATCGGGCGGAGGGAGTCCGGCCTCTGCCGGGGGGCTCGCCGGCCTATTCAGCTCGTTCATGGGGATGTTCAGCGCGATCACCGGCGTTCAAACGACGAGCGGGGGTGCCCCGAGCGGTCAAGCAGCTCTCGACTCCTTGCGGCGCATGCTGCAACCGGGACAAGTCGACCCGCAGCATCAAGCCGCGATTGGCGACATCCTCAAACGCTAATTCCGTCTCCGCGGGTTCAGTTCAGGTTCGACGCGATCGGGCCGTACATGTTCGCATTGAGGTTCGTCCCGATTGCGCGTGCGCCGGCAACAATGGTGATCGAGAGGAACACCGCGAGTAAGCAATACTCGATCTCGGTGGCGCCGCTTTGATCCCTCAGGAATTTCCTCAGCATGGCGATCTCCCTTGGCTCGGCAGTGTCCGGCTGAGGCGTGGAAAATCTGTTAAATTGATCGCAGACTCACACCCCGAGAAATCGTAAACGCGCGGAAGTAATTGGATGGCGGCTTGCCGCATAGCTGCGGTCCACTGATTGCGTCAGTCCACCTCGCCGCTTATGTAGCTTAGCGGCTTGCATCGGGCAGTCCCTCATCGGCGCGCAAACCTCCGACCGGGCTGAACAAACGCGGAAGAAATTGGATGGCGCGCGACGTCGTTGACACCGCGGCGATTGAAACACGCGACGATCTCGTCACCTGGATCGAGAAGGGCTGCAAGGAGCGCAGCGCCTTCCGGCTTGGTACCGAGCACGAGAAGGTGCCGTTTTATCGCGCCGATACGCTTCCCGTGCCGTATGAGCGCGTTACGTCGCGGCGGGGCGGTGTTCGCGATGTCCTCGCGGGCATGCAGGCGCGCCTCAAGTGGGAGCCAATTTCCGACGGCGAGGCGCTCATTGGACTTGCCGCTCCGCATGAGGGCGCGGCGATTTCGCTGGAGCCCGGCGGACAATTCGAGCTTTCCGGCGCGCCGCTCGAAAGCGTGCATGAAGTTGCGCAAGAATTCGACACGCACATGTCGGCGGTGCGCGCCGTCGCCGAACCGCTCGGCATCGATTTTCTAAGTCTCGGGATGCAACCGAAATGGCCGCGTTCGGCCATTCCGGTCATGCCGAAGCAGCGCTACGCGATCATGGCGGCCTACATGCCGAAAGTCGGTACGCTGGGCCTCGACATGATGTTCCGTACCGCGACAGTTCAGGTCAATCTCGACTTCCAATCCGAAGCCGACATGGTGAAGAAACTGCGCGTCGGGCTGGCGTTGCAGCCGATCGTCACGGCGATGTTTGCCAACTCCCCATTCACAGATGGAAAACCGAACGGCTTTTTGTCGATGCGTTCGGAAATCTGGCGCGACACCGATGGTGCGCGCACCGGCATGCTGGCATTTGCCTTCGAGGACGGCATGGGATTCGAGCGCTACGTCGATTACGCGCTCGATGTGCCGATGTATTTCGTCAAGCGCGGCGAGCGTTATCACGACGTGAGCGGTGCGAGTTTCCGTGACTTGCTCGGCGGCAAGCTCGCGCAATTGCCCGGTGAACACGCGACGATGTCGGATTGGGCGAACCATCTCTCGACAATTTTTCCTGAGGTTCGGCTGAAGCGCTTCCTCGAGATGCGCGGTGCCGATATGGGCGGGCGCGATCACGTGCTTGCTCTCCCGGCTTTATGGGCAGGCCTGCTGTACGATCAGACGGCGCTCGACGCTGCCTGGGAACTCGTGAAGACTTGGCGCGAGGCGGATCGAGCCGCATTGCGCGCCGACGTGCCGCGCCTCGCGCTCAAGGCGGAGATCGGCGGGCGTAAGATCAGGGACGTGGCACGCGACGTCGTTGCTCTCGCGAGAAGCGGCCTCAAACGGCGTGCGTTTCGCGATGCCTCAGGTGACAACGAAACGAAATATCTCGATCATCTCGAGAAAATTATCGACGAGAATCGCACGTCGGCCGAATACTGGCTCAAGCGCTATTTCGAGGCGTGGAACGAAAATATCGATCCGACTTTTGACGAGGCGCGGCTTTAGCCGGGCTCAGCGCGCGAACAGATCCCGCGCACCCGGCAGGTCGCGCACGCGCAGATGACCGCGTGAGTCGCCCGGAACGTCATAACCAGGGTCGGGTGCACTGGGTGTGGAATTCAAAGCCGCGGGCCGCGTGCCATCGGAATCGGACCGGGCGAAGCCGTTGCGGACGCCATTGCCGACGCCGAGTTCGACACGGATATGCCCGCCGAGGCGGGCGCAAGTGTTGGTGCCTTCGATCTGGACGAAATCCGATCCGTAGATCGAGCACGGGTTGATCCGGTGCTCGCCGACGCCGCGGCTGCCTTGAGCCGAGGCGAAAGTCGCGGTCCCGACGATCAAAGCGAACGCGGCAAAACCGGAACTCAGACGGCAGTCAAAACCCATGCTTGCGCGCGGCCCTGTTATTCTCGTTATCGGCCTGCGACAGCCAGCCGATTCAGCCATCATGATGCATCGAAAATCATGGCGACATCGTGGTTTGCCTCTGCACGATGCGCCAGTCGCCGAGAACAGCCTGGATAAGTGCCAATCCGGCAACAGCCGCCGTGTCGGCGCGCAGAATGCGCGGCCCGAGGGAAATCGGCAGGACATTCGGTGCGGCAATCAGCGCCTGACGTTCCGCCGGATCGAATCCGCCTTCCGGGCCGATCAACAAAGCGAGCGATGTCGCGCTGACCTGTTGCAGCGCAGCGACGGGATCGGCGACATCCGCTTCCTCGTCGCAGAAGATGAGCAGGCGCTCGGGCGAGCGCTCGGCGAGGTACGACGAAAGACTCGTTTCGTTGGCGATTTCAGCAATCGTCAGAATGCCGCATTGCTCGGCCGCCTCGATCGCATTGGCGCGCATGCGCGAAAGGTTGACGCGAGAAACCTGCGTCCGTTTGGTCATGACCGGGAGGAGGCGGCGCGCGCCCATCTCGACGGCCTTTTGCACCATGTAGTCGAGCCGGGCGTGTTTCAGAGGCGCGAAGCAATAGTCGATATCGGGCCCGCTTTCCTGTGGGCGCGTTTGCTGCAGAACGGAAAGATCGGCCTTCCGCCTGCCGGCGTTTGTGAGCTCTGCCAGCCATTCGCCGTCGCGGCCGTTGAAGATGAGAATGCGCTCGCCTTCGCGCATCCGCAGGACGGACAGGACGTAATTGGCTTGCGTGGAGTTCAGGTTAGGCCGCTGTCCGGGGCCAAGTCTTTCCTCGAAGAACAGACGGGGAGCGGAGAAATCATAGCGCGGCACAAAAAGCTCCGGCGAAGATCGTTCAAGCGCGCCGCGATCCGATCCGCGGCCTCAAGCGAGTGATAGCGCGTTGAGCTGGCAGCGGAAAACCGCGTCATGAAGCTGCCGCTTTCCCCCGCCATCCAGTCCGGCGTTTCTCGAGTAGCGCTTTTTCCGCGCAAGGCAGCCCAATGCAGACGCTCCGTCCCGTCCTCCGCCCTTTGGTCCGCTTCGCTCTCCCCGTCCTGCTCATCGGATTTTGCCTGCCCGGCTTCGTCGCTCCGGCACGCGCCGACTGCAACGAGGACCTCGGCCGGATCATGCAGCGCCGCGAGGCGGCGATCCAGGACCTCAATTCCATGGCAAAGGCCAGCAAGGGCAAGCTCGATCCGATCGGCGCCTGCCCGAAATTGCGGAAACTGGTGGGGATGGAGAACGAACTCCTCGCCTATATGACCAAAAACAAGGAATGGTGCGCGATCCCTGATGCGGCGATCGAGAACGCCACTGCCGGACACACAAAGACGGCGCAAACGGCAAGCCAGGCCTGCAATATCGCCGTGCAGATGAAGAAGGCGCAGGAACAGCAGGCAAATGGTGGCGCCGGCCCGACGAAACTTCCCGCCGGCCCGCTGTGACAAAAGCCGCCAATACGGCGGATAGAAAAAGCAACACCCCGACAGAAGCCCTCCCGGACGCGCAAAGCCGGCATCCGATCTGGCGCTATGCGCCGCCGGGCTTGCGGCCCTACATCCAGCTGGCGCGGCTGGAGCGCCCAATCGGCTGGTGGTTGCTTCTCCTGCCCTGCTGGTGGTCGAGCGCGCTCGCGACATCGTCCCTCGGGCAAGCACCAAACGCGCTGCATCTGATCCTGCTATTGATTGGCGCCGTGGCGATGCGCGGGGCGGGCGCCACCTACAACGACCTCATCGACCGAGATATCGACGCGAAGGTCGAGCGCACCCGCAACCGGCCGCTCGCCTCCGGGCGGCTGCGGCCCCGCCAGGCGCTGGCGTTCCTTGCCCTCCAATGCCTCGTCGGCCTCGGAGTGCTGCTCTCGTTCAATTGGTTCGCCGTCGGCACCGGGCTCGTCTCACTCGTCTTCGTCGCGATCTACCCCTTCATGAAACGGATCACATCCTGGCCCCAGGCGGTCCTCGGCCTCGCCTTTGCCTGGGGGGGGCTGCTCGGCTGGGCCGCGATCATGGGGAGTCTCGCCTGGCCGGCTATCCTCATCTACGCCGCCGCGATCCTCTGGACGATGGGCTACGATACGATCTACGCGCTGCAGGACATCCGCGATGATTCCATCATCGGTGTTCGCTCGACGGCTCGCCTCTTCGGCGCCAGCGTGCGGCCGGCGGTCGGCGCGCTCTTTGCCGGCGCGGTTGTTCTCGTCGAGGCGGCTTTGCTCGCCGCGCATGTCGGACTTGCCGCCCATCTCGGGCTTGTCGGCTTCGCCGCACACCTCGCCTGGCAGGTGCGCACGATCGATCCAAACGATCAGCGCAAGGCACTGATGCTATTTCGCTCGAACCGCGATGCCGGCTTGCTTCTGTTCGCCGGCATTGCCCTCGACGGGACTATCGCGCAACTCACCTGAAGCTGGGAACATAAGCGTCGGCTTTGCATTGTTTGAACGAACGACGCGGCACAGCTTCGGAGAGTTCACATGCTCAAATGGGCACTGTTCTTCTTCATCATCTCGATCGTGGCGGCAGCTTTCGGCTTCACCGGCATCTCCGAGGCTTCAGCCGGGATCGCCAAGATCCTGTTCTTCATCTTCATCGTGGTGTTTATCGTGCTGCTCGTGCTCGGAATAATGGCCGGCGAAGCGCTGTTCTGAGCCGATACTGCACGAGACTATTCGTATGAGATGATCTCGCGTTCGCCGCGATAGGTGATCGCCAGCCGCGCGGGCGTGCCCATCCTGCGGCGGCGCGAAAAGCGGGTGCGGCGGCGCGTTACTGCCGATCCGCGACGCCGGGGCGCAGGCAAAGCCCCGGGTCCCATCGCCTCCACGGCTTCGATCTCTCCCGGCGCGCGCTCGATGAGGCGCGGGAGCGCCAGCCCTTCCGCCCAGGCCGTCCATTCCGCCGCGATTTCGGCCACGTCGCCGGTCTCGGCGAGCGGGATCGACAGATCGGGATCGCGATGCAGGAGCGCGATCCTGTGGACAGCCTCACCATCGCGATCCTCGGCGAGCGACAGCGCGACGCCGCGATACGAGCAAAGCGGCACCCGTACCCGCATGGCGATGCCGGAGACGCGCCGCGCGATCACGACCGATTGATTGCCGAAGGCGATCTCCCGCCGCTGGTCATCGGCGCGTGCGTCGGCTCGTGTGAGCGCGGTTTGGCGATTCTGCAGCGGCATGAAGGTCCCTCGGTTTGCGGTCTTTACCTGCCGAGAAACTACCCGCCGAGCGCCGCTGCAAATGCCTAATCCGCCTGGTGAATAGGTCGTAAAATCAGGGTTTTAAGGGCATTTCCGCGCGCGTACCAAACGCCGGTTTGCGGCAATCCCGGCAATTTGAACGATTCCCTTCGTGTTCCGCTTTTCCTCAGGGGAAGCCGCTTGCATGCCGTAAGCGGCTTCTCTAGGTCTCGACCGGAACCGGAGCGCAATGGTCCTGCAGGTTGAAATCGATACCGACGCGCTCCTCGAGCCGCTGACCGAAGCCGCGCGCGAGGCGGGCGGGATCGCGCTTCGCTATTTCCGCCATGGCGAGCGCACGCACGCGAATGTCGAGCACAAGCACGGCGGCTCGCCGGTCACAGAGGCCGACCTTCTCGTCGATCATTTTCTGGAAAAGCGCCTGCGCGAGATCGTGCCCGACGCCGCCTGGATGTCGGAAGAGATCGCCGACTCGCCTGCCCGTCTCGGCAAGCCGCTGGTGCTGATCGTCGATCCGATCGACGGGACGCGCGGCTTTTCCAAGGGCGATCCGCAATGGGCCGTCTCGATCGGCTTGGCGCATGCGGGACGCCCGATTGCAGGCGTCGTGCACGCGCCGGCGCTCGCCGAAACATACAGCGCCATCCGCGGCCGTGGCGCTCACCTCAATGGGGAGAGGATCAGCGTGTCGCAGCGCAACTCGCTGCAGGGCGCGACGCTTTCGGGACCCGAAGGCTTTGTCGCCAGCGTTCAGAATGCCGGCGCCGACATCGTGCCGTTCCCGAAGATGGCTTCGCTTGCGATGCGGCTTGTGCTCATTGCCTCCGGCTACATCGATGCCGGGCTCGTCGGCGACAAATGCTACGACTGGGACATTGCCGCGGCCGATCTCATCCTGAACGAGGCCGGTGGGCGCCTGACCGATCTCGACGGCAACCGGCCGAAATACAATTGCGAGATACCGCGGCATGCGCCGCTCGTCGCCGCGCCGGCCGCTCTTCATGCCGAGCTCGTCGACGCTGCGCGGCGAGCCAAAGGTCTGCCGGCGCGGTGACACTCGTTTCTAGGGGCAGCAATGAGCATGACGGAAAGCAAATCGCCGCAGCTTCTGCATCTCGTTTTCGGCGGCGAGCTCGACGACATCAAGAGCACGCATTTTCGCGATCTTTCGAAACTCGACATCGTCGGCATCTTTCCGAACTTCGCCGAGGCGAAAGCGGCGTGGAAAGCCAAGGCGCAGCAGACGGTCGACAACGCGCAGATGCGCTATTTCGTCGTGCACCTTCATCGGCTGCTCGAACCTGAAATTTGATGAAGCGCTCGCTCGCGCTTCTTGGCTATGCCGCGCTCACGTCCGCGTGCCGGCCGCTCGTTCCGCTGTTGTTGCGAACGCGCATCCTGCGCGGCAAAGAGGATGCGGCGCGCGTCGATGAGCGGCTCGGCCGGGCGAGCTATGCGCGGCCGGATGGCCGAGTCGTGTGGATGCACGGCTCAAGCATCGGCGAATGTCTGTCGCTGTTGCCGTGCATGGAAGAACTTATCGCCCGCGGGTTTCGTATTGTCGTGACCAGCGGCTCGCTCGGCTCGGCGCGCGTGCTCGCCGCGCGTTTGGCATCGGGCGTCCTTCACCAGTTTTTTCCGCTGGATGTGTATCGCTATGCACTGCGTTTTCTCGATCACTGGCGGCCGGAAATCGTCCTCATCGCAGAATCTGAAATCTGGCCGAACGTGTTTCGCGCGATCAAAAAGCGGAACATTCCGCTGATTTCCGTCAATGCGCGCCTGTCGCCGCAATCGTTCGCCCGCTGGAGCAAGGCGCCGAGTGCGGCGGCGGAAGCTTTCGGCATGATCGATATTTGCCTCGCACAAACCAAGCAAGATGCCGAACGCTTCACTTCGCTAGGAACTCGCAACGTCAGCGTGATCGGCAACTTGAAGTTCGACGCCAAACCGCCGCCCGCCGAACCGGAAGCGCTTGCCGAACTGGCGATCCGCATCGGCGCGCGTCCCGTTTGGGCGGCGGTTTCCACGCATCAGGGCGAAGAGGAAATCGTTGTCGAGGCGCATCTCGCGTGTCGCGCGCACATTCCGGCGCTTTTGACAATTATCGCGCCGCGCCATCCGCAGCGTGGAGATGCAATTGCTGAGATGCTCGCTCGAAAGGCAGTACGCGCGGCCCGACGCTCGCAGCGTGAGCCGCTTACGCAAGAGACGGAAATTTACCTCGCCGACACGCTCGGCGAGATGGGACTGATTTACCGGCTTGCCATGCTGGCTTTCCTCGGCCGCTCCCTTGCTGCGAAAGGTGGTCAGAGTCCGATCGAAGCGGCGAAACTGAACTGCGCCATTCTGCACGGACCGCATGTCGGCAATTTTCGCGAGGTCTATGGCGCGCTCGATGCAGGCAAAGGCGCTTTCGTCGTTGCAGACAGCGCGGCGCTGAGCGCCGCACTTGTGCGGCTTCTTTCGGACGCACAGGCGCTTCGCAGCGCCGCGCGCAATGTCGCTCATATCGCGGAGGCGCAAAGCGGCGGGACGCAGCGCGTCATGCGGGCGATCGAGCCTTATCTCTCGAGGCAGGCGTGATCGGTTGGCGCGCGCCGAATTTTTGGTTTGCGCCGCAGCCGACGTTTGCTGCCCGATTGCTGAAGCCGCTTGGCGAAACTTATGGCGCGGAGACCGCCGGCCGCATGCGCCGCCGCGGCGTCAAATTCGAAATCCCGGTGATCACCGTCGGCGCTTTTGCGCTCGGCGGTCCGGGCAAGACGCCCGTCGTGGAAGCGATCGTGCGCATGCTCATCGCGGCAGGTGAGCAACCGGCCATTCTGTCGCGCGGCTATGGCGGTCGCGCGGCGAAGCAGCGCGCGCCGACTTTCGTCAATCTGGAAAAGCACAGCGCGCGCGATATCGGCGACGAGCCGCTGCTTCTCGCGTGTTTGGCTCCGGTGATCGTCGGCGCCGATCGCATCGAAGCCGGCTGGCTCGCGCGCCGTGCCGTCGATCCAAGCGTGCTCGTGCTTGATGACGGCCTACAGAGCCGGCAGATCGAGCCCGATCTGGCGATTGCCGTCGTCGATGGCGAAGTCGGCATCGGCAATGGCCTATGCGTGCCCGCCGGACCACTGCGCGCACCTGTGATGCAACAACTCCCGTATGTCGACGCCGTTATTGTGGTGGGGCCGGGAGAGGCCGGAGATGAAATGATGCGGATCGCCGCGGCGAGAGGCAAATCGGTGTTCAGCGCGCGTCCTATGCCAAGGCCCGGAGAGGCCGAGCGCTTTGCCGGTAAGCCGGTCGTCGCATTTGCCGGGATCGGCTGGCCGCAGAAATTCTTTGCCATGCTTGAGCAAATCGGCGCCGACGTTCGGGCGCAGCATGCGTTTGCCGATCATCACGTATACACGCGACGCGAGCTCGAGCGGGTGCAAGCAGACGCGCGCCGCTATGAAGCGCAACTTGTTACCACGGAAAAAGATTTGGTGCGGTTATACTCCCCTCATCCTGAGGAGGTCCGAAGCATCGTCCCGGAGGATGAGCAAAGGGAAGTGGGTTCACCCATCCTTCGAGACGCCGCTTGGCGGCTCCTCAGGATGAGGGAGGTGAATGCGCTCGCTGTGGAGCTCGTATTCGATGATACCGAAAGGATCGCGAACCTGCTTACTGCGGCGGTACGACCAAAGGCGAGAGCATGATTGCTTCAGCCGTCATTGCGAGCGGAGCGAAGCAATCCAGCAGTAGCACGTCTCCTTGGATTGCGTCGTCGGCTTCGCCTCCTCGCAATGACGTGGCGTTTTCGCGCTACAACTTGATCCCGAGCCGCGCCAGCTTCGCCTCGGGGCTCGCATACGCCTCCTGCCGCTCGACATTCCAATATTTCAGGTCTTCGAGCGGGATCGGCTGGCGCGTCACCGCGCAGCGTACATAGGCGCCCGGCCGGCGCACTTTGAAGTCGCCGTCGAGATATTCGACCTCCGCTTCTCCGGCATCGTAAGGGCGGCGTTCGTAGCGGTTCATGCGTTCTATCGTCCGGTGAAAAGCCGCGCCGCTAGGAATTGCGGCAGGCCGGCATCGCTGATCTTTTTTGCGGCGCGCGCCACGTCATAACCGACACGGATATAAGTAAGGCTCATCTCCTCGTCATCCAAGAGCGCGTAAGCGGCCTTCGGGTTTTCGTCGCGCGGCTGGCCGACCGAGCCAAGCACGGCGAGCGATTTCGCGCTCGTGTCGAAGACGATCGGCTGGTTCATCGGCGGCACGCCGCCGATTGCAGCGCCCGTTGTCGTCGCCAGATAAAGCTGCGGCACGTGCACGTGACCGCAGAGCGTGACCGGCTTGTCGGTGGCGCGCATCGATTGGTCAGCCGTGTCTTCGTCGGTGACATAGATCCAATGGTCCGGCGCACTCGCCTCAGAATGGATGAACAGGACGTGTTCCTCCTCGGTTGCAAACGGCAGGCGTTGCAGGAAGAATTTTTGCAGATCGTCGAGCTCGTCGCGCGTCCAGTCGATCGCCGCGCGGGCGTAGTCGTTCATGTTTTCGTTATCTTGCATGATTGCGGCATCGTGATTGCCGAGAATGGCGAAGGCACCGCGCTCGCAATATTCCGCAACTGTGTCGACGACGTATCCCGGATCGGCGCCGTAGCCGACGAGGTCGCCCATGAAACCGAAGCGATCGACGCCTTTGGCGTGCGCGTCGGCAAGACAGGCGTCGAGCGCTTCACGGTTGCCGTGGATGTCGGAGAACAAGGCAAGCCGCATGGATCAGAACAGCGACTCCTGGTTTGCGCCCGCTTGCCTTGGCAGGCGCCGCGGCGCCGGACGTAAGCGACCGGGCGCTTCGCCTGCAACCGCCGGCATGTAACCATCGGCGAATTGCAGGCTCATACGATCGCCAGGCTCGAGTTCGCTGACGCGGCGCAGCGGCCGGCCGTTCACATCGCGCACCAGCGCGAAGCCGCGCGCCAGAACCGAGCGATAGCCGAGCGTGCCGAGGAGTTGCGCGAGACTCACGAGCTTGTCGCGGCGGCGCTCGTCACAACTTTTCTGCGCGCGTAACATGCGCGTCTGCAGGGCGCCGACGCGCTCGCGTTTGATATCGAGCGTGCTGTGGGCGCGCGCGCCGAGGCGTTGCGCGAGCGAGAGGAGCCGCGCGCGATCATTGGCATTGAGCTGCGCGGTGAAGCGCAGCGTCGCACCATAGGCGCTGGCAAGCCGCTTCGCGGCGCCATCGAGGCGGCCGCGGGCCGCCGCGAATTCGGCTTGCGGCGAATGCCGCGCGAGCAGGTGCGCCGCCCTGCCGATTCGCAGGCGGCGTGCATCGAGCGCGATGTTCATCCGTGAAGTCAGCCGCTGGCCCGCCGCATCGAGCCGCTGGCGCGGCACGGCGAGGACGTTCTCGGCACCCGGTAGCGCGCGGGAGAGCGCACGAAGATCGCCGCGTCGCCGGTCAATGATCCGGCGGCTCGCGCCGGCCAGGCGGGCGCCGACATTGCCAAGGCTTTCCATCAGCTCGGCACGAACTGGGACGCACTTTTCCGCCGCGCCGGTCGGCGTCGGCGCGCGTAGATCGGCGGCGAAGTCGATCAATGTCGTGTCGGTCTCGTGCCCGATCGCCGAAATGAGTGGGATCAGCCCTTCCGCAGTGGCGCGAACGACCAGCTCCTCGCTGAAGCCGAGCAAATCCTCGAGCGAGCCGCCGCCGCGCGCGACGATCAACACGTCGGGGCGTGGGAAACTCGCGTGCAGCGCATTAAAGCCGCGGATCGCCGCGCCGACCTCCGCCGCCGAGGTCTCGCCCTGCACCCGCACCGGCCAGACGATGACGCGGCGGGGAAAACGGTCGCGGATGCGATGCACGATGTCGCGAATGACAGCCCCGGTCGGCGACGTCACGACGCCGATCACATCAGGCAGATACGGGATTGCCCGCTTGCGCGCCTGATCGAACAGACCCTCCGCGGCGAGGCGGCGGCGGCGCTCGTCGAGGAGCGCCATCAGCGCGCCGATGCCGGCCGGCTCGATCGCATCGATGACGATCTGGTAGGAGGATTTGCCGGGAAAGGTCGTGACCCGCCCGGTCGCGATAATTTCCAGCCCTTCTTCCGGCTTGGTCTTCAGCCGCTGCAGCGTCGTTTTCCAGACGACCGCGTCGAGCCGCGCGCCCTGGTCCTTCAGGCAGAAATAGGCATGGCCGGAGGAATGCGGCCCGCGGTAGTTCGAGATTTCGCCGCGCACGCGGACATAGCCGAAGCGGTCCTCGACCGTCCGCTTCAGGGCGGCGGAAAGCTCGGAGACCGTCAGCTCCGGCGTGTTGGAGACGGGGGCGGCTTGCGGCATGGCCGTCATATAGACCATCCGCCGAGGCGATTACATCAGCCGCCGAATTCGCTAGGGTCGCGCGGCAAGCTCCCGCAAGCAGGAGCAGCGAGGAAACCGATGCTGGCGACGCAAACGCGATACCCGATTTCAGATATCGACCCGTTCTGCGATGAATTTCTGAGCGAGCCTTATCCCTTTCACGAAGAGTTGCGCGAAGCCGGCCCGGTCGTGCGGCTCGAGCGCTACGGCGTCTGGGCGATGGCGCGGCACGAGCAGGTCTTTGCCGCGCTCGCCGACTGGCAGACGTTTTCCTCCGCCGCCGGCGTCGGCATCGATGATTTCCGCAAAGGCCGGCCGTGGCGGCCGAAAAGCCTGCTCCTCGAAGTCGATCCGCCGCTGCATACCCGCACCCGCACGGTGATGAACCGCGTGCTCGCCGCCCCGGCCTTGCGGGGCTTGCGCGAGACGTTCGGCGCCGAGGCCGCCAAACTTGCCGACCGGCTCGTCGCCAAGCGGCGCTTCGACGCGATCGCCGATCTCGCCGAAGCCTATCCGCTGCAGGTCTTCCCCGACGCCGTGGGCCTCCGGCCAGACGGGCGCGAAAACCTGCTCCCCTACGGCAATATGCTGTTCAACTCGTTCGGGCCGCGCAACGCGCTGTTCCGCGAATCCGAGGCCGCCGCGGCGCCGGTGCTCGCATGGATTTTCGAGAGTTGCGCGCGCGAGCGACTCGCTCCGCAAGGCTTCGGCGCGGCGATCTGGGCGGCGTACGACCGGGGCGACATCGCGGAAAGCGAGGCGCACATTCTGGTCCGCGCGCTGTTGACAGCCGGGCTCGACACCACGGTGAACGGGCTCGGTTCGGCCATCCTGGCATTCGCTACCTACCCCGACCAATGGCGCATTCTGCTGGACGACAAGTCGCTCCTCAAAGTCACCTTCGACGAAGTGCTGAGATGGGAATCGCCGGTGCAGACTTTCTTCCGCACAACGACACGACCAGTCGATATCGAAGGCATCGAAATTCCACCGGACGAAAAAGTGCTGCTCTTCCTTGCCTCCGCCAATCGCGATCCGCGCCGCTGGGAAGAGCCTGAGAAATTCGACATAAGCCGCCGCCCAACCGGCCACGTCGGGCTCGGCAACGGCATCCATGTCTGCGTCGGGCAGATGGTGGCGCGGCTCGAGGCGGAGATGATGCTCGGCGCGCTCGCCGAGCGGGTGAAGCGCATCGAGATCGTCGGCGAGCCGAAACGCAAGCTCAATAACACCTTGCGCTCGCTTGCGACCTTGCCGGTCGAAGTCACACCTCTGTAGGATCGGCGAGAAGAAGTCCCGCGGGGACCAAGACGACGGCCTGGGGAGGCTTCGATTTTGCGTGGCGTATTATCGACTTCCCCGGACGCACGGAGCGAAGCGGAATGCGATCCTGGGTCCAGGGGCAGACGCGTCTGCCCTGGGTCCCGGACGCCGCTTCGCGGCTCCGGGAAAGTGGCTGAGTTTAGAACGAAGCTAACGCCCTTCGCACACCTGCGCGGAGCCTGATCGTCTTGGATTCGACGATCGTTCTGTTCCTCGTCCAAGACGCGGTGATCAACGGCGCGATTTACGCGCTGGTTGCCATCGCGCTTGTTCTGGTTTTTGCGGTAACGCGCGTCATTCTCGTGCCGCAGGGCGAATTCGTTGCGTTTGCCGGACTGACCGTGGCAGCCCTCGAAGCCGGCCGCGTGCCGCCAACCTTGTGGCTGCTCGTTGCGCTCGGCTTTCTCGCGGCGATTTCCAGCATTGTCTGGCATTGGCGCGAAATGGATGCGGCGCGCTTCGTCAAAGTGATCGCCTCGACGTTGATCGTGCCATTGGTTTTGATCGCGGTGACGAAATTCATCGCGCCGATGAAACTTGGACTGACCGCCAATACGATCTTGACGTTGTTGCTTGTCGTGCCGATGGGTCCGCTGATCTACCGCATCGCCTTCGAGCCGCTGGCGCAGGCAAGCGTGCTTGTGCTGTTGATCGCGTCGTTCGGCGTGCATCTCTCGCTGGTCGGCCTCGGGCTCGCGTTCTTCGGCCCCGAGGGTGTCCGCACGGCGGCTTTGTCCGATGCGAGTTATACCGCCGGCGCTCTGATCATCACCGGCCAAAGCATTGTGGTGATCGGCGTCACGCTCGTTCTATTGGCCGGCCTCGCGGTGTTCTTCGGCTTCACGCTCACCGGCAAGGCACTGCGCGCCTGCGCGGCAAACCGGCTCGGCGCGCGGCTTGTCGCCATTAAAACCTACGTTGAAGGCCACGTCGCATTCGGCATGCCCGCTCTGATCGGCGCGGTCTCCGGCATTCTCATCTCGCCGATCACGGCG
>Ga0164305_10000219_pt1 | contig 20117 bp, 15 predicted proteins | sample Whisoiple_237_MG_FD_110215 | JGI IMG/M metagenome (GOLD analysis project Ga0164305, IMG submission 110215) | Soil microbial communities amended with pyrogenic organic matter from upstate New York, USA - Whitman soil sample_237_MG | ecosystem: Environmental > Terrestrial > Soil > Agricultural...
TTAGTTGAGTAGGTAAACCTAATTCCTGATATATTTAGTCGCGATTTTCCTGTAAATTTGCTTTTAGTTTTTGTACTTCGGTTAATAGTGGCAGCTTGAGATCGAGACAAATCTTTTCGGCGCGATCGTAGTAATCTTGGAGAGTTTCTAAAGGTACTGTATTGATGAGCAAACTGGTTTTTGCTAATTCCAATAATGCTCCAGCTTCGTTATCAAGAGCACGAATTTCCTGAAAAATCATTCTACCGCTTTGGAGATTTTCAATAGATAGCGTCAAGTCTCCTAAGTGCCGATAAGTTATTCCTAACTGGCATAAAGCATCTCCCTCACTGCGCTGAACACCCATTTCACGAGCTATCTTTAAATTCTCTTCAAGAAAATCTCTAGATTTTTGATATTCTCCCAACTCTCTATAGGCCATACCTAAAATCGCGATCCCATGATTCTTACGATGTTTATCTCCGATTTCATTAGCTACTTTTAACAACTGTTCCGAAACAGCAATAGCTGTTTTATAATCTCTCATATTTTTATGTATAAAAGCTAAAGTGGCTAGTGCATAACCTTGATTTTTTTTGCTCCCAATTTCGATGGCCTTATCTAGCTGTTGTTGCACATAATAAATTGCCAATTCATATTTTCCCAACGAATTGTAAACGCCACCTAAATTGCCGATGGCAATTGCCTCGCCTTCTGCGAAGCCAATCTTACGAGCTACTTCTAAAGATTGATTAAAAACTTCTATTGCCAATTGATGCTCTCCCAAGCTACCATAGGTAAGGCCAAGGTATTCCAAAATTCTATATTTAATTTTTTCTGCTTGGATTTCATTAGCAATTACCAAACCATTTTGTAGATATTGGAGAGCAAGCTGGTAGTTGCCCATTGCCTCATAGTTAAGCCCAGCATAACATAATGAATTAGCTTCTTTCCTTCGATCCCCTATTTTGCGAGATACAGATAAGCTTTCTTGTAAATATTTATCGGCTATCTTACATTTACCCATATAACAGTAGGTTAAACCCAACCAAAACAGAATCTCAATATGATTATATGAAGAACTTACTAATTGTTCCCCCTCTTGCCAGTTATCTGGTATTAGTTCAATGTACAAATCAATTATTTGATCGAAATAACCCTTTTGGAATAGATAGTCGGCTGCACCTGAAATAACCTGTGCTGCTTCATCCCAATCTTTTGCCTGACAAGCATGATAGTGCGCCCTCAGCAAAGGCTTAACATCATCAAATTCCTGCCATTCAGCCTCCGGTTTAACAATACTAAGAAAATGGTGGTAGGCTTTACGGTGAGCAGTATGGGCTAAGTCAGGATTAAGTAGCTGAGAGGCTTTTTCTTCTACCAGGGGGTGCATTTGGTAAGATTCATGATTTCGGTTATAGTCCAGCAGTTGCCGACGTTTCAATGCCTCAATGACGTTTTCTTTGACATCGCGTTTGCTCATTTCAGACATTTGAGCAGCAATTCCGTCAACTGACAGCGGATATTCAGGTGTTTCGTAGACAGATATTTGGCTCAGACACATCAATTCTTCATCACTAAGGCGCTGGATTACTTGGTCAATGAGTTCGTCTAAACTGTTTACAAGTAACCAGTTGACATCTTGTAAAAATTTTCCGACACTTCCCTGGTATTCAGCCTCATTCAAAATTAAGGCAGCAACAATTTCTAGTGCTTTGGGATGTCCGTCATAGCGTTTGGCTAATTCTGCTAATTCTTCGGGAGTAGTTATCAGATTAAACGATTCTAATAATTGGACAGCAGCCTGTGGATCTAATCCACCTAAAGGCAGTGTTTTGGTTTCTCTTCCTGAGAGTGCTGCTAAAGTTTCGCGACTCGTAAATAGAACTTTACTTTGATGCTCTGTTTCTGCTATTTGCGAGAACAGCCAAGCATACTCCCCGCACTCATCAGCAAAATATCCGGCTCGTTTTGCTTTCCCAATTTGCAACACTGTCTCGACGTTATCCAGCACTACGAGACAAGGCTTTTCTTTGAGACACTTTACCAAGCGATCGGTTTTTTGACGAAAGTCATTAAGGATAGTGAGCGCGGGTGTAATTTCGCCATTGGAAAGAGCGAGTAATAGAGAATCAATAATGCTATCAAATCGAGGTGCTTTGCCAGTAGGCGATCGCAAAGTTTCCCAAGCAGCAGCGGTAAAATGGGCGTTTTCCGCTTGTAGCTGGCGGACTAGCTGACTGGCGAGAGTCGTTTTGCCAATTCCAGCTAAGCCTACGAGACAGACGGCGGTGATGGTAATGGCTCTAGTTTCGGGATCAAGGATCTGGGATTTGAGGGTGTCGATTTCACGCGATCGCCCTACCCAATTTCTGACAGGTGCGATTTTTTCAGGAAGTGCAAAGCTTTGCTTGTCAGGTATATCCTTGGGTTCCAGTAATTCAGCCTGAGTATCATCAAAAATATCTTGCCAGTTTGCCTCTATAACTGTGCAAATTTTGACAAAATTTTCATAGGAAATTGGCTGTTTTTTCCAAAACCTCCTTAAGGTTGATTCTGAAGTATATGCCAACTCATACCAAGCCTTTTCTCTTCTTGACCAGCCTTTTATAATTCTAAGCCGATCGATCTTTGTTAACCCCTTGTCAGAAGCTCTGAGAGTCACAGCCATAAATTATTTTCTACTTAGATTTTTTCTGTGTTTTGTTCTGGTTCACTTATCTAGTAGCCAAAATGACCAAATAATGACCTAGATGTGACCCGGAAAGCCTTTATGTCTGCCTCATGCTGGAATTATGGAGACAGCAGTTAGCGCTAACTCGTTTGTTCCCTACTCAGAAACTTGACTAGGAGACACGAGAATGAATTGCAAAATTTTGATTTGCCCATTATTCATACTAATGTCGGCGATCGCGCCTTCGACTTTGGCATTGGCGGCAGTTGCGAGTACCTCAACTACCCCAACAGCTAAAACTGAGACTGTGTTGAAGAATAGCGTAGCCCAAAACACTTGCATAGACAAGAATGGCAACAAATATCACTGTCCTTAATTAATAGATCCCCCAACCCCCTTAAAAAGCGGGCTTTTAAGATGCCCCCCTTGTGTTTAGGGTCGCTAGGGGTATCGAGGGTTGGGGAGATTTCTGTGTAAGTCCTAATTAATCCAGATTACCATTGGCGGGAAATGTTTAAGATGATTCCTTGAGGCGTTGTCGTGCCTTCCCCATCCAAACATCTTTGTCTCGGCAATTACACTTAGGATACTTGTTAATGTAATTTTTCCACCCTTCTAAAGCCTCTGTACTTTGTCCCAGATTGTCTAGGGCTTGGGCCATGAGAGCATGAGTCAAAGCACGATCGCCTTCTAATTCTATAGCTTCTTGTAGCTTTTCTAAAGCTTCTTCATCGCGTCCTCGATCTATCCAAGCCCAAGCGAGGTAAGTCAACAAGGCCGCTTTTACAATTTTGTCAGTTTCCACAGTATCTTCTTGTACCAGTGTTAAACCTCGCCGACAGATATCAACAGCCAAGTCATACTTTTTCTCTTCAATGATGTGTAAGCGAGCCAAGTTACAATAAGCTGCCGCAAAACCCTGCAATGCGGCGTGACGATAAAACTCTATGGCGCGGTCAAAATCTCCTACTTGTTCGTAACTCCATGCGTGATTGTAGTAGCTGGTGGCATGATTTGGGTTGATTTTAAGAGCTAACTCGAACTGTTTGTTCGCTTGAGTTAAGTCACCATTCATATAGCAGTCAAAGCCGCGATTGTTAGCCGCGATTGCAGGTTCCACTGTAGGACTTTCAATGATTAGCGGTTGCCGTCTTGCGTATCGTTTTACTACCGTTTTCAACGTATAGAAATCGACTTTTTCTTCGATAACGCCTGAAAGTAACAGCCACAAAGTAGAGGCAACTCCCCTAGCATGGCCAGCACTACAACGGTTATTTTTCGCCACAATTGCTTTGTAATTTTTACCATCCCACACTCCGCAAAATATCAGCCTTTGGAGTTCCGTGAGATGTTTTCCAGTTTTGTCATAAACTAGCGTTCCCACTAGGTCTAACGCCTGATCTACAGTGATTTCGTTCATTGTTAAAAAGAGATGTGAGGTTTTTTTTTAGTATAACCTGACAGGAGGCCACAATTGCTTACAGATGTAGGCTACAAAATGCGATCGTATTCATCTTGCCAGCACAATTGCCATTTGGTAGATTTGATTTAAGGTAAAAAGCAACTCGTTTAAATAACCCAACCAGAGGTATACTATGTTTGAAGTTAACAACAATAATCCTAATAAAAAATTAACGATTTCTGCGGATTCATCTCCTACTAACATCCTAAATTCTCAGGTAATGCCAACGGTTTATCAATATCTTCAACGCTTCGCAGCCGCTCCCAACTTAAACGAAAAACTTAAGTTTACCTACGGCTCTGATTACAATGTTCAAGCCGCAAAAACCATTTTGGATAACTGGCTAATTGGTGATTTTAGTACCATTCCCTCTATAGAATTAGTGGAGCGTGTTGACCTTGCCGGAGCGAATGGTGCATTTGCCTCAGCAACAAATAAGATTTATTTGTCAAAGGATATATTAACCGGAGATATAACCAACACCGGAGCAGTAGAAGACGTTATTATCGAAGAAATTGGACACTCAATTGATGCTCAGGTGAATGCCGTTGATGCACCGGGCGATGAGGGTGCAATTTTTGCTGCTACTGTTCAAGGGAAAGTATTAAGTTCGGAAGAATTATCCGTATTAAAAGCCGAGGATGATAGTGCTGTTGTCATCCTGGGAGGAAAACCAATTGTCATTGAACAAAATACAATGAGTAGTCCTCAGACTATCAATAATTCCACTGGCTATTTCACGGGACGACAATTGTACTCATCCCAGTCCGTTAGCACGAATAACGATAAATACTACCGTTTCACGATCGGACAATCGGCGGGACGTTTAAGTGTTGGCTTGAAAGATATGTATGGTAGTGCTGATGTTTCTCTGATTCGTGATTCTAATAACAATGGTCGGGTTGATTCAGGAGAAGTATTAGCCAGTTCAGAAGGAAGTTCCAATAAATCAATCTCTGGGAATCAGTTGGACAACTTATCTGCTGGCACTTATTATCTACGAGTCAAAGGGAATAGCAGTTACGGTATCGCTGTGAATCTCGATCAAGCTGGAAACTCTCGTGTTTCTGGTTCTCAAGGAATATTCAGTATATCAACAGCCCGTAATTTGGGACCTTTGAGCGACATAGCATTATCTCAGGATTATCAATTCAGAGATTTTGTGGGCTCAGGCTTAGGAGATCCGGTTGACTACTACAGTTTCCGGTTAGACACCGCCCGTAGCTTATCTTTTGCCCTCAGAGATATGACTGGCAATGCGAATGTTTACATTGAAGATGGTAACGGTACGGTTTTAGGAAAAAGTGAGAATGGGGGTAGTGCTGATGAACTTGGTTCTGTGAATTTGGCAGGAAACACAAATTACTATGTCCGAGTAGCTCCAGTTGGTAGTGAATCTACAAACTATCGGTTAGTGTTGAATCCTGGGCAAGCAATAACACAAATTTCAGATAATGCTGGTAATACTCCAAACCAGGCAAGTCAAATCACACTTGCTCGTAATGGCAACACATGGAGAGATTGGGTTGGTTCCTCTGACAATAATGACTACTATCGTTTCACTCTTAACAATAAGAGCAACTTGAATCTCAGACTTGACGGCTTGAGTGCGGATGCCAATGTGGAAATACTCAACAACAACAATAATGTCATTTATTCTTCCACCAAAACTGGCAGTAACAATGAAGAGATTAGTCGGACTCTGGATGCGGGGACATATTCTGTACGAGTCTACCCTCAGAGCGGTAATACTTATTACAATCTGAATATCAAAGCCGATCTGAACTGGGGTAGGGTCACTCGTGCAGGACAAAATGAATCCTTCTCCGTAGGTTTAGAACGGGTAGGTGATGATGGAAAGGGATCGCCCCGACCCATAGAATCAGGGCGCAATACATGGGTGGTGATTCATGGTTATAAGGGACAACCCTGGACAGGTGAATTTCCCGCACTAGCGAAAGCACTTGATGCAGCAGATGATCAAGTTCTTACTCTTGATTGGAGTAGCATCGCCCATGATAAATATGGGGGTACTTTTTCAATTCCTGGTGATTCTGCTAAATGGATTCCAACAGTTGCTGATTGGGCTTCACAAAAATTAAAAGATTTGGGGTTTGACTATGGGATTTCTCAGAATAAACTCAACTTGGTAGGATTTAGCTTAGGTGCTTACGTAGCGGCGGAAATTGCCAGCCGAATGCCAGGAGGAGTTAACAAAATAGTGGCTTTAGATCCAGCCACCACAGGTGGGATTGGAGATTATGGTAATAAGGCGCGTTCCATTAAGTTCAGCGATAATTCTCAGTTTTCTTGGGGATTTTACGGCAGTGCAGCAGGCGATCCGGCAAGGACTGCTACAGCAGATGAGTCTTGGTCTGTAGGGTTTGGTAAGATCCGTCCCGACCAGAATCATGGTCACGTTGTCAACCTTTTTGCATCTATGGTCGATCAAGCGCGAACTAATTCCAATCCTGTTAGTACATATTTTGGCATTAACAAAATGGGACTAGATATTCACAAGCCTTTGGCAGTCGATCAATATGACGAGACTGGGAGCCGTGTTAGCTGGGGGCTTGGTGGTCCGTTTGAAGGGCGTTTAGAGGCAAGACAAGATAATAATCAAAGATGGGTTCCCCAAAAATTAGAATATATGGGCAGAATCAATGAGAAGAACACAATTACAGCATAAATAATTACTCAAATGTGATTGCGAATCTTCTATCAATGAGAGTAAACCTCTCCTAAGAAAGAGCGATCACCCTTAATCCTTCCCCATTCATCTCCCGTTCATCTGCTGTTCAAAAAAGAGCGATCGCCCTTTCATCCATCCCCGTCTATCGTGTCACGGGCATCCCGCCTGTGCAATAGATCGGTTAAAAAAAGTGCGATCGCCCTGTAATAGTATAATTTACTCTAGTTTACTACTTGTGCTATAATTGAGTAAAAATCTTTGTAATTACCAATTGCTAAGATAATGCAAGCTGAAAAAATATCAATTTCCATATCACAATCGCTACTACAGTTTATTGAAAGCTACAAAATTGCTAAAGGATGCCAATCGCCATCCCAAGTAATTGAAGTCGCTTTGGAATTGCTGCGGAATCAAGAACTAGAATCTGCTTACCGACAAGCATCCAGTGAAATAGACCCCGCTTGGGAGCTAACAGTTGCCGATGGATTAACAGATGAAACGTGGTGAAATTTACTACGCTAATCTCAGTCCTACGGTTGGTTCTGAGATAGATAAACGCCGTCCCGTATTGGTGGTGAGCAATGACGCTAATAACCGTGCTGCCAATACAGTTACAATTCTACCAATTACCTCTAATGTAACCCGCGTCTACCCTTTCGAAGTCTTACTAAATCCAGAGGATAGCGGTTTATCCAAACCTTCTAAAGTACAAGCCCAGCAAGTACGGACAATTTCTAAACAGCGAATTACCAGCGATGCAGTGGGAAGTTTGAGTGAGCAAATCATGCAGTTGGTAAATGCTGCTCTCAAACTGCATTTAGATGTCGATTAACTGTGATATATAGGCGTTTTTTTCGTGGCACGGGCGTCCCGCCTGTGCGATGGTATCACTTCAAAAAAGAGCGTGAAGCGTAGCTATACCGTAGGGAATCGCCCTTTCATTCCCCTGACTGAATTTGACTCCTCACCCACTGCCTAAACCCTCGAATCATCGATGTTTCTCCCACATCTTTTTGCCTTTCCAAACATCCCATAATCTCAGATGGCGACAAAAAAGGAAAGTGAGGAGAAACCTCGCGTTCTACATATTCCAATACGGTTCAGATAAGACACTCAGGGAGACAAAACCCTGTAAAAAACAGATACTGCGATTTCTTCGCTATGCGCTTGCAATGACAAAAAAACATTAACTGAACCGTATTGATTGATATCCAACCAATAACAAATCACTCATCACTAATCACCAATCACCAAGGACTCCCAATCATCACAAAAGCCGACCAATAATAAGGATGCGACAACTTTAAATCCGCAAACCCTTGCAGCGAAGCCGGCAACTCCACCCCCTCACCCCGACTCGGACCGCGCAATCGGCCGCCCTCCAAACGCACATCTCCCCGCAACATCGCAATTTGCGCTTGTCGCAGCGCCGCCCCCTTAATTCGCGCCGTCTTCAACTGCTGGTAAAACTCACTCATCAATCCCAAAGTACCTTCATCACTCACGTACCACAAACTCCCCAAAGCCGTTTGCACCCCGGCTTGCAGCGCCAACCCCCCGAAACCCAACTCCGCCTGTGCATCTCCCACCGCAGTCCGACAAGCACTTAAAACTAACAGATTCACCTGCGGATCGTTCAATCTCAAATCCCGCAATTGATCCAGTCGCAGCCGACTATTCCACAACTGAATAAAAGAATTATTCGGTACTCCAGGTCGAAATTCGCCGTGAGTAGCTAAGTGAATAATGCCAAAAGGCCGACTTTGATGCTGTCGCTTCAAATTATCCAAAGTGAAACCCTCATTTAGAAAAGTAACTCCCGGCCACTCTCGGGAAATAGCTGCTATTTCAGCAGGAACTGCCGGCAAAGGATTTAACTCGGAAAATTCCGAGGCACCCATTGCTAAAACTTGAGAATTTCTGATATCTACGTAGCGAGTATCTGTTAAATTAATGCTGGGCATCAGGCTGAGATTGTACTTTTCCACCAAAAATTGCTGTCCGTCGTGCAAAGCAGCAAAGGGCATACCTCTCAAACCCCGATCGACAACAAAGGAAATAGTATCAGTTCCGCACTTTTTCAAACTGTCCTCTAAAGGCGCAATCATCCACTTATAAAGCTGTTGCGAAGATGGGAGATAACTCGTAGTAGCCCGCACCCCCGGTTTGGTAATCTCATCCCTGAACAGAGTTACAACTTTCAGCAGTGCTTCCCGGTTCGCTGCAGGCACGCTTTTGTGAACAACTTCACCGCAAGAAGTTATCAGCATTAAATTTAATTCTTCGGGTTGCGAGAAGAGATAAATTAAGCTGGGTTTCGTGCCAGTTTCTTGCCCCACGGATGCTAATTTTATTTTAATTTCGTCTGGAGATATCAGTTCGTCTCTGAGGTTAAGACCGAAATATTCCCCGAATTCTTGGCTGAAAGATTTGTCCAGCAGAGACAAAGCTGCCGATATTTTGCCAGCCTCCAAATTCCTGCCGATGTCGCCGCGAAATGGTGACTGAAAAACGGGTTCCCTGGGATTTAAACCGATGAAATTTCTCATTCCTCTGGGAGATTGCATTCTTTCGGGCGGCATCCTGTCTCCGGGTTTTCCTATATCTCGCGATATTCTATTTTGGTTCTGTTGCTGTTGACGGCTAAAGGGTTGGTTGCGATCGGGGAAAAGCAATCGCCCTCGATCTAATCGAAATCTATCCCTTGGTGATATTGGGGGCGAATTGGGGTTATTGGGATTTATGGGATTATTCGGATTGTCGGGATTGAGGGGATTGAGGGGATTATTCGGATTGTCGGGATTGAGGGGATTGAGGGGATTATTCGGATTGTCGGGATTGAGGGGATTGAGGGGATTATTCGGATTGTCGGGATTGAGGGGATTATTCGGATTGTCGGGATTGAGGGGATTATTCGGATTGTCGGGATTATTCGGATTGTCGGGATTAGTGGGTTGGTTGGTAGTGACGATCGCACTATTGCCTTGAGTGTAAGAATTGATAAAAGATTGCCCCTGAGCAATCGTACCCACACCATTACTGGCGATCGCCCCAGCAGTACCGTTAGTCGTCGCATCTCCCACCGAAAAAGCCGTCGGCGGATTGACATCGCCCCCGCCGTGGCGGATCGTAACTGTACCGGGTTGAGTGTCGCCAAGAGTCGAGATGCTAACAGGAGTGCCGTTTTGGTCAAAAGTACCCGTCACTCGAACTAAACCCGGAGTTGCGATCTCAACATTACCGCCCGGAGCCTCGATCGATGCAACACTAATATCATTTTGAGCGTTAAGATTTACTGTAGAAGTGCGATCGGCTCTAACAACAGGATTGACATTAATTCGCCCTATTGTGATTGCGTTGGCGGCTAAAATACTCACAATTTCCGCAGCATTTATATTGCCAGTGCTGACACTTCCCCTGCTGCTATTAACATCAACAGTGACTCCCTGCAAATTCCCCGTATTCGCATTGTCTAACGCTCTGACAGTGATATTTTCTGTTGCAGTGATGTTGGCCATTTGCAGATTCCCGCTAGTGCTATTGACCTTCACTCCCTCTCCCTGCAAATTTCCGGAACTTACATTACCAGAAGCTGTTACATTAATATTCCCAGTTGCTGTGGTATTTGCAGTTTGAATTGTTCCAGATTTACTATTGACATTCACTCCCACTCCCTGCAAATTTCCGGAAGTTACATCGCCAGAAGCTGTTACATTAATGTTCCCAGTTGCTGTGGTATTGCCGATCGCAATTTTTCCCCCATCGCTATTGACCTCAACTGCTCCTCCTAGCAAATTCACTGCATTTAAATCGCTGGATGCTCTCAAAGCAATAGTGCCAGTGCCAGCATCGATCGATAGAACTCTAATATTAGTTTTGGCATCCAAATTTACTGTAGGAATGCGATTGCTTCCGTCTGTGCTGGTGGTAGGATTTACATTAATTGTCCCTGCTGTAATTTGCTGTCCTGCTAAAAGTCTGACATCTGCAGTCGTAGCGATCGCACCCGTATTAACACTCCCATTGCTGCTGCTAGCACTGACTGTCGCAGCGGTGAGATTGCCTACCGTTAAGTCCCTAAAAGCTGTCAAATTGATATTTTCATTTGCTGTGATATTGACTGGTGTAGTATTAGGCACAATGGTATTGGGATCGGTCAACACTCCCACTGCCCCGGAGTTACTGGTAATATCAACATTAGATCCCTGCAAAGTCCCAAAATTCACATTGCCAAAAGCTCTGAGTTCGATCGCCCCCGAAGTCCCAGTATCGATCGACCCTGTTACTATATTACCTCGAACAGTATTCAGACTAATACTGCCGTTGATATCAGCACGAGAAATGTCACTTGTCAATATAATATTGTCATTAGCTTGAATATTAATTGTAGAACTAGACGTTAATTTGCCCCCAACAATCACTCCTGCTTCCCTGCTTTCGAGACTAATTTGACCGCCGTTAATATCTCTAGTTGCGATACTTCCCGGCGCTGATAAAATCACAGGCCCGCCTGCCGAAATATTGTCAACAGAAATCAAATTGCTTGATAAAAGTGGACTTGTAAATATTGAATCTTCACCTAAACTGTTACTAACAGGATTTAGCAGATTTGCCACTCCAGCCCGCAGAATTAAAGCCGGACTTCTGGTTAAAATAGCAATATCTGGATCGCCACTCACATTTTCCCTACCCAATGCAATATCGGGGCCGGTAATTGTAATATCTTCGGCAACAATGCTGCCCTTCGCCTCAACTTTCAGCGAAACTCCGGTATAATCTCCAAAGAAAACATCTCCTTCCGAACTGATAATCGGGTCAAATAAACTGACAAAGTTTCCCGGCATTCCCGACAAATTGCGAATCGAAAAATTGCCACCAGAAACAAAGTGAGAATCCCCCGAAATAACGCCGTTGCTAACCAAACTCAAATTGCCGCCGCTTTGGAATTGCGGGGGAAGAGATAAGCCGCCGATCGCATTTTGAGTGAGAATATCAATAGTGCGATCAGCCTGAATGTATAAATTCCCCCCAGCCTGCGCCAAAAAAGGATTCTGGGCGCTGTCCCTGACCCGCACCGCATCCCCACCCAGCAAACTCAAATCCCCCGTAGTTTGCAGCCTAACGCCCGCTAAAGTGAGATTTTCCGCAGCCCATAAATTCGCACCTCCCGCATTCAACTGCGGCAGCCCAGACACATTAGCAGCAATCGCCACATCCCCAGAATTCACCTGCAAACCAGAACCCACAAGCCGCACAGAACCGTCATCCGCAACCGCAACACCCGCCGCCTGATTTTGCCCAGTACCTGTCAGCAACTGCGGCAAAGAAACAGGATTCAAAGTCTGTTGAGAATTACCAAAATTTCCGCCCGTTGCTATTTCCAAACTCAACAAATGCCCCGGTTGACTAATGCGGAGAACATTATCTCCCTCAACAGCAGCAACAGTAATTTGCCCGCCCGGGGCCGACAACTGTCCGGTACTAACAACCGTACCGCCAAGCAAAGCCAAATTTTGCCCCGGAGTCACAGCTAAATTGCCAGCATTAACAATACTTCCCGGTACACCCGCACCAAAATAAAAACCATTTGGCGTACCAACCAAGGCGCTAAAATTATTTGTACCCGCAGCATTAAACCAATTTGAACGAAAACCGACACCAGTAGCAGTAGTTGCAGTGAAAGCCGCCGGCACGTTCAAACTCGAGTTCGGGCCAAACACAATCCCCGCAGGATTAATTAGAAACAGATTAGAATTGCCGCCCGTGACAGTAATTAAACCGTTAATTAGCGAAGCCTCCCCACCAGCAATTCGAGCTAATATATTCTGAATAGCCGAATTAGTCAGAAAATTAGCAATTTGACCTTCATTCAAGCCGAACTGGCTAAAACTGTGAAAAAGATTCGCGCCGTCTCCCGACAAACTGCCGCCGCTGATATCATAGCGGTTGCCGCTGGGGGTGACAACAGTACCCGTACCGTCAGCAGCAGGCACTATGGGCTGTGCTTGGGCGAAAGTATTAAAAATTAACAAAGAAAAGGGACAAATAAATAGCGCAACCTTTTTAATCTTTAAGTTGGCATTTTTCATAGCAGCAAGTAAAACTATCGCAATTGCCTTAATTATCGCACTTGCAAACAACTTACCTGTAAATAACAAATTAATTCGCTCATGACAACTCCCAAAATCAAAAGCCTCTACACAGACGGCGCTTGTTCCGGCAACCCGGGCCCAGGCGGCTGGGGTGCAGTAGTTTGTTTCGCCGACGGCAACTGTTACGAACTCGGGGGTGGAGACCCCCAAACCACTAACAACCGCATGGAAATGCAAGCTGCCGTCGCTGCGCTGGAATTTTTTGCCCGTTCCGGTCAAACCGAACCAGTCACCGTTTACACCGACAGCGAATACGTTAAAAACGGCATCACCAAATGGATTCAAGGCTGGAAAAATAAAGGCTGGAAAACCTCAACGGGCAAAGATGTTGTCAACCAAGACCTCTGGCATCTGCTAGACAAGCTGAATTCCCGACAAATCAAGTGGGAACACGTCCGCGGCCACTCCGGCGACTTCTACAATGACAGATGCGATGAAATCGCCCGCAGCTTCTCGCACAATCTCACTCCCGAACTGCAACAGCACAAACCAACGGGAGACGAGGCCGGGGCGGGGACGGGGGCACCGCCCCTACACTTTGACAACACAATTGTTTGGGAAGAAACGGACACAACTGGTAACAAAACGATAGAATCCTATGTCATAACTTCTGACCTTCCGATCTCCAACTCTACCATGATGGATTCAACTGCCGATACCCTGGAGAACTTGCCCCGCGAGGTGAGGGTTCAAGACCTCCGCAATCTGATCGAAACGTTGCACATCGCCGACGAGGTTGCTACGAAAGGCTACTTGATTACCAGTTCTGAACTGGCTGATTTGATGGATGTAAATGCCAGCGCTGTCACCAGTCGCGGAGACAATTGGGTGTGGCGAAATTGGGTAGTTTCGCGGGTGCGCCGCGAAGGCAACCAAATTCTCTGGCAATTAGAGAGAATCGACCACGTTAGTACAACTGATTAGTGGTTGGTCATGAGTTATTGGTTGATTAATAACTGATGACTAATGACTGTCTCAAAGCAAGATTTGGCAAAATTCCGTAGGGACACAACATTGTTGTGTCCTTTTAGCCATCTGTTTACTAAACAAACTAAGCTGTAGTGCATTTAAATTACATATTGTCTGTTCCCCGTTTCCCGTTCCCTGTTCCCTTTCACCCTATTTAAATGCACAACAGCTTACTTAACATCAGTCCCAGTTAAAAGAAAGAATCCAACTGTCTGTAAGCCCGTGCTCTGAATCCTCATAAAATCAGTGATTTCCCATCGAAAATCTCAAATCGAAAATAGCATGAGTATCAGCTTGCGAACAGTCATTGCTACCAGATATGTCACTCCCTTGCGCGAGGGCGGCTCACTGCCAGCGATAGTCGAAGCAGATGATGATGGTATGTACGTGCTCAAATTTCGGGGTGCGGGCCAGGGAGCAAAATCTCTGATCGCCGAGCTAGTGGCGGGAGAAATTGCTCGCGCCTCCGGGCTGCCAGTCCCCGAACTCGTCTTTGTTGAACTCGATCCCGAACTGGCTCGGACTGAGCCTGACCCGGAAATTCAAGATTTGATCCGAGCAAGCGCTGGCCTCAACCTCGCCCTCGACTATCTCCCCGGCTCCATCACCTTTGACCCGATAGCGGGGAAGTCAGAGGCGGATCTCGCCTCAGAAATTGTCTGGTTCGATGCTTTTGTGACCAACATCGATCGCACGCCGCGCAATGCAAATATGCTGGTATGGCACCGCCGGCTTTGGCTGATCGATCACGGTGCAGCTCTCTACTTCCACCACACTTGGAAAGATTATCTCTCGCGCAGCAACGATCGTTTTCCCCCAATCAAAGACCACGTTCTGCTGCGTTTTGCTAGTACGCTGGAAGCGGCAAATTCAAAGATGACTCAAACGCTAACCCCGGACATCATTCGCAACATCGTTAAACTAATTCCTGATACTTGGCTGGTGGGAGATTCTCCTTTCAGCGATCGCAACCAACATCGGGATGCTTATATCGAGTACCTGCTAAATCGGCTAGAATCACCACATATTTTTTTGGAGGAAGCGATTAGTGCCCGATCGATTTCTTTATGATTATGCCATTATCCGCGTCGTTCCCAAAGTTGAGCGCGAGGAGTTTATCAACGTCGGGGCGATCGTTTCCTGCGCTGCGAAAAAATTCCTCGAAGCCCGTATCGAAATTGATGAACAGCGCTTGATGGCGATCGACTCAACGTTGGATCTGGAAATGATTCGCAATCACCTAGCAGTCATTCCCATCATTTGTGCAGGCGGCAAGGAATCTGGCGCGATCGGTCAACTGCCCCACAGAGAGCGCTTTCACTGGCTCGTAGCACCCCGCAGCACGATCGTTCAGACATCGCGGGTACACACTGGTTTTTGCCACAGTCTACCGGGTGCGATCGAACACTTGCTCGATACAATGGTGCGATCGTCCAGCCGAAAACCCTCTGTAAACGCTCAGTTGCTAGCGGTTGGAAATGACACTCACGAAAGTCGATCGCACTTTAGTTAGCGTCAGCTTGTCGGTTAGATCTGATATCTTGCACCATTGTCAAGAACTGGCTCTGGGGCCCGTTCCACACAGAATGATTTTTCTCGCTTCACAGGCCGAAAAGCCTGTTCCTAAACAAGTAATTGAGAATGGTAAAATATCTCAGTTAGATGCTACTTGGAGCTTGGTGGGCGATCTATCCATGTCGAAAAACAGTCAGAATAGAAGCATCCTCAAGCTGTTTTAGCTAAAAATGAGAACGCCAGAACAAGAGTCTTGACCGATAACTTTTCTAAAGTCTTAGCAGCAGTTTCGCAAGGTAGAAAGATGATGCAAATTGAACCGACAAATATGACTTTCCCTCTCTGGGGTTTAACAATTTTCATTTTGTGGACGATCGCAGTCGTTATCTTGCTGCTAGCAGTGAGGATTCGGCATCTATCTGCGGGCGGATCTGTAAAAGATTTCGGCACACAAAACGACGACAGCTTGCTTTGGCGACTATTTCGAGTACAATCCAACTTGATAGAAAACCTGCCTTTGTATTTGGGAGTTGTTTTCCTTCTAACAGTTAGGGGTGTTTCAGGAACAGCAGTAGATTTGCTGATTGTTGTATACATTCTATTTCGGCTTGTACATTCAGCGGTTCACATCGCTGGCCTCGATCCAAAGTTTCGGTTGTTCAGCTTAGTAATTCAGTTAAGCTGCTTGGTCGCCTTAACTATTATGGCAGTTTTCTAGTTTACAAATTACGTGATTGAAAGCTATATAGAACCCATTTGACATCTTCTTGATGATATCTCAAATGGGTTCTATATGGAAAGTTTCAGCCTAATAATAGTTGTACTGCTTAAGTTAAAACGCTCACAATAGCTTGGACGACCATCCTATTTTTGAGATTCTAGTTCTGCCATTGGGCACGATATGAACCAAATTCAATATCCTCTAGGATTGTGGTTTCGCTCTCTGGTCGCCAACCTAAATCGGCTTCAGCCCTTGTGCATGAAACCTGATTATTAATGGAGAAAAAGGTCGTTAAAGACAAGCCCCATGACTGAATAGCTTCTTCCTTCGACATTCCTTTTGCAGCACAGCCGAGTAACCGAGCAATTGCTTCGGCGATCGCTTTGATACTAATTCCTGATTCCGAAACGGCATGATACACAGCTCCCGCTTGCCCTTTCTCTAAAGCAAGTACAAACAGTTTGGCAACATCATCAACATGAATGACGGAGTATTGGTAATCTCCTGGTTCAACAAATCGTGCTACCCCTGTTTGCTGTGCATCCTGAATCAGAATGGGAAGAAACTGACTACGACCGCGACCATAGACAAAAATCGGAAGACGTAAGGCAATGCTGCGAATGTTTTGCTGTGCTGCTTGCAGAATCGCTTGTTCTGCCGCTGCTCTAGAGGCTAGCGCATCTTTGGGAATAATGGTTTCACTGTCATCGATGATGCGATCGCCAGTATCTCCTAGCAATCCTGTCCCAGAAGTGGCAACAAAAGGTTTCCCCGATCCAGCCAAGGCATCGATAAACGTTGCGATCGCCGTTTGTTCCACTTTGACTGCTCCTTCAATATCACTAAAGTCGTGAATAAAGGCAGTGTGAATCACACCATCTGCTGCACGCGCTGCCTGGGCTAATGTTTCAGTGTCGCGTAGATCGCCAAGCAGTGGTTTAATGCCCCGCTGCCTTAGTTTGTCAGCCGATGCTTCTGTTCTTGCCAAACCTACAACCGTATGCCCTGCGGCTTGCAACTGTTCACCCACCAATGAACCTACGTACCCCGTTGCACCTGTTAGAAAAACTTTCATCCTTGACTGCCTCATTCCGCGTGAGAGTGTGAATACAAAACCTTGTTTTCAACCTATCAGGCAGCTCAAACTAAAACCAGAGCGAACTTATACTGGTATTGACACTACTAGGTTGAGGGCAACGGTGAAGCGATGGCAACGAGTAAGCCACATCTTAAAGAACTCGCCGATTTTCTAAAAACACGCCGCGATCGCCTGACCCCTGCGGATGTGGGCTTACCGAGTGGAACACGCCGTCGCACTCCTGGATTAAGGCGGGAAGAAGTGGCTCAATTGGTCAACGTCAGCACCACCTGGTACACATTCTTGGAGCAAGGGCGTGACATTCGAGTGTCTGCCCAAGTATTAGAAAGTCTCGCTCAGGCTTTTCGATTAACATCAGAGGAGCGCACTCATTTATTTATGTTGGCGTTACAGCAATTACCGCCAGAAATTCCGCATGGCAAGAGTACGGTTAGCCCGGCGATTCAGCGCCTGTTGGATCATCTAGCCATCTGCCCAGCTTATGTGGTGGGATACCGATTTGATATTCTGGCGTGGAATCAAGCCGCTTGTGCCTTGTTTGGCGACTTTAGCAAGATGACCACCCGTGAGCGTAATACAATCTGGTATTTCTTCACGAATACTGCTCATCGTCAGATGCTTTTGAATTGGGAAGGACAGGCTCAGTTGATGCTGGCACGATTTCGTAGTATCTGTGGGCGTTACCTGGGAGATGTTGAACTCATTGAGCTAGCAGAAGATTTGAAAAAAGTCAGCCCTGAATTTCGGCAGTGGTGGTCACAACACGAAGTTCAAGCAAAGCTTGAAGGTTTCAAGTCATATGAACATCCGATCGTAGGAAATTTGGTGTTTGAATACGCTTTATTTCAAGTCACAGAAGCACCAGAATTAACGCTCGTAGTCTATACTCCTTTGCCTGAATCTGGTACAGTCGAGCGACTCCAGCAATTGAAAACCCTGATGTTGAAAATCTAGAAAAACTGCTTAAGTTGATTAATCACAGGGCGACCCAGCACAACAATTCGTTGGAGGGGCGAATAGAGCTTATTTGCTGCATTTTAGGCCGATCAATTGCCGGTCTACTCTGCCGTTAGACTGAGTAAAGTTGCTGGTTAACAACGGTTTATGTCGGAATTACTCAAGCTACAGAATGCGACAAATTTCTGAATTCTCCTTTACCAGGCGTAGAGATAAAGATCAGTTTGCCCTGATGTTTCTCGGTAATGATTCGATAGCTCATGGACATCCCCATTCCAGTTCCTTTGCCGACAGGTTTTGTGGTGAAGAAGGGTAAGTCTTCCCAATTGCAGCCATTCTTGAGTTGATAGAGGATGCCATCGATGATCTCCCGCTTCGTCCAATCACAGGGTCGTGTCCGTTTCTTCTGCGGTAATATCTGAGGCAACAGCGGTTCCAGAAGTCCCCATTCGGCGTCAGTGAGACTGCTGGAATATGTCATAGCAAATGAATTAGAGGGTTGTAGGTGTCTTAATTTAATATGATAAAGATATCAAATGGGTTCTATATAGTAGGGTGCGTCAGGGGCAAACCTTTATTGTTGCTTACACAGCGTAAGTCAGACGCACCTTACAAGTCGATCGCCCCTGTGACCTTACTGCCTGTGATTTTGCTACCTTATTGAAGTTTATGAACCGAATATCTCGTGCGATCGCTGTTGTTTTAATTGTATTAGGCTGCATTACTTTTGTTTTAGTTCAGACCCCGCAATCAGCCTTAACCGTGCCACCTCCTGTGCAAGAATCTCCGCCTCGCGGAGGAGATTTGGCTCAGACAGTTAATTTTGGACGGCACTTTCAAGAGCTAGGAGTGGAAGGCTCGATCGCAATTTACGATTTGAACAGCGATCGACTTTATCAACACAACCCGCAGCGTAACGCCACAGCTTTTTTACCCGCATCTACATTTAAGATTCTCAACTCTCTGATTTCCTTAGAAACAGGGGTAATTTCAGATGAGCTTGCCGTTCTAACTTGGGATGGAATTCAAAGGCAAATTCCCGCATGGAATCGAGACTTGAATATGAGAGAAGCCATCAAACTTTCCGCCGTTTGGTTTTACCAAGTTCTCGCCCGCCGAGTCGGACACGAGCAAATGCAAAAATGGGTAGCTAAAGTCGGTTATGGCAACCAAAAAATCGGTAACAAAGACGATATTGACAAATTCTGGTTAGAGGGAGAACTGCGAATCACACCCAACGAGCAAATTCAATTTCTCCGCCGTCTGTACAAAAATGACTTACCCTTTTCTGAGCGATCGCTGTCTCTGGTGAAAGACATCATAATTGTTGAACAAACTCCCGATTACACACTTAGGGCAAAAACAGGCTGGGCAAGCTTTGGAGAACAAACAAAGCCTCAACTTGGCTGGTATGTAGGTTATTTAGAAAAGGATAAAAATGTTTACTTTTTTGCGACAAACATTGACATCCGCAACAATAATGACGCCCCTGCAAGAATCGAGTTAACGCGCCGCTGCTTCAAAGATCTGGCGCTGCTGTAAGTGCGTTATTCGTTCTCTAATATTCGCAAAAACGCCAGCGGTTCGGCTAACGGTGATAGCCAAAACACCCATTTATGCGATGCCTGAGTTCGATCGTAGAAAGCGGAGTCTTTTAAATGTTTTAGGACTTAGGAGCGCGAATTAAATAACTTACAATTTTAATTGTTATTGTGGGATGGGCGTCCCGCCCGTTCTTTTTGGACGGGCGGGACGCCCATCCCACTTTCAAGAGTGGAAGTTATTGAGATTCAACTGGAATTATGGACTTCTTTTAGTTTTCCAGCAACCGCCAATGAATCACCTTCAGCTCAAACAACGACGAGGCTAATTAGGGTTTACTGAATAAGTTAAGAAA
>Ga0164305_10000220_pt1 | contig 20077 bp, 15 predicted proteins | sample Whisoiple_237_MG_FD_110215 | JGI IMG/M metagenome (GOLD analysis project Ga0164305, IMG submission 110215) | Soil microbial communities amended with pyrogenic organic matter from upstate New York, USA - Whitman soil sample_237_MG | ecosystem: Environmental > Terrestrial > Soil > Agricultural...
CGCGGTCCGGTTCGGCACTCTGCCCAACGGAATGCGGTACGCCCTCCTGCACAACGCGACTCCTCCGGGACAGGCGTCGCTACGGCTGCGGATCGACGCGGGCTCGCTGATGGAAGGCGAGGACCAGCTGGGTCTGGCCCACTTCACAGAACATATGGCCTTCAACGGCACGACCCACATCCCGGAAAACGAGTTGTTGCGTATCCTCGAGCGCCTCGGCCTGGCCTTTGGCGCGGACACCAATGCCGCAACCAGCTTTGACCAGACCTACTACCAGCTGGAGCTGCCCAGGACGAATGACGAAACGGTCGACACCGCGCTGCGCATCATGCGCGAGCAGGTTTCCGAGGCCCTGTTCAACGCCGAAGATGTCGATTCCGAACGCGGTGTGATCGTGGGCGAGGAGCGCACTCGAAACAGCCCGCAGCTGCGGGCGCTCAAGGCCCAGCTGGAGCTCCTGGCCCCGGGGCAGCGTATCGCCCACCGGCTGCCGATCGGCGACCTCGACGTCATCCGCACCGCGCCGAGAGAGCGTTTCGTCGATTTCTATAACGCCTATTACCGGCCGTCGCGCGCGACCCTCGTGGCCGTCGGGGATTTCGACGTCGCCGTCATGGAGGCCAAGGTCGCGGCCGCCTTCGCCGACTGGCGACCCCGTGCGGCCGATGGTCCGGAGCCGGACCTCGGCACGGTGGCCCAACGCACGCCCGAGACCACTGTTCTGGTCGAACCGGGGACGCAGTCCTCTGTCCAGCTGAACTGGATCCGCCCGCCCGACACCAGCCCCGACACGGTCGCCAAACGCGTAGCGGTCCTGCAGCGGAATCTCGGGCTTGCGGTCTTGAACCGCCGACTGGGGGAGATCAGTCGCCAGGACGACCCGCCGTTCGTGGGTGCGGGCGCGCAGGTCGAGGATCTGTTCGATAGTCTCGAACGAGGCGTCCTCTTCGCCGCTTTCAATCCGGGCGGGTTGAACCGGGCCATGCAGGCCGTGGAACAGGAGCAGCGCCGCCTCATCGAGTTCGGAATCAGCAAGGCTGAACTTGATCGCGAGATCGCAAACGCCAGGACCGCCCGGGAGAACGCGGTCGCCGCCGCCAGCACGCGCGTCACGCCATCGCTGTCCGATGGTTTGCTCGATGCGATCAACGGGGACCGGGTTTTCGCCACGCCCCAAACCAACCTCGATCTGTTCAACAAGGCCGTCGAAGGCCTGACCCCCGAGCTCGTGCTTGCCGCTGTCCGACCGGTGTTTGAAGGGGGCGGGCCTCTGGTGCAGGTGATCACCCCCACTCCCATCGAAGGCGGGGAAGCCGCCGTGACGGCCACGCTCGAAGCGTCGCGCAAGACACCCGTCGCGGCGAGGGAGGCGGTCGCGGAGGTGCAATGGCCCTATGCGAGCTTCGGGGAGCCTGGCCGGCCCATCGGCCGGCGGGAATACGCCGAGATTGGCGCAACCGTGGTGACCTTCCCGAACGGTGTGCGCCTGACGGTCAAACCCACCGAATTCCGCGATGAGGAGGTACTGGTCACAGTCCGCACCGGCATCGGTGAATTGTCGCTTCCGACCGACCGATCGTCCCCCGTTACGATCGCGCCGATCGTCTTCGCCCAGGGAGGTCTGGGCAAACTGACTGCTGATGAGCTTAACCGCGTCCTGACAGGCCGCATCCAGTCGGCCCGGTTCGAGATCGGCGAGGACGGCTATCAGCTGTCTGGCGCAACCCGGCCGCAGGATCTGGAGCTGCAAATGCAGGTCTTGACCGCGTATCTGACCGACCCGGGTCTGCGGCCTGCGCCGTTCGAGCAGATAAAGGCCCTCTTCCCCCAGATCGTGGCGCAGCAGATGGCGACCCCGAAGGGCGCCTTCGGCTTGCTTTCCCCCGCGTATCTCGCTGTCGGCGACAAACGCCAGACCTTGCCCACCGTCGAAGAGATCGCCTCCTGGACGAACGACCAGATGAAAGCCGGCGTCATTGAAGGCCTGTCCAGCGGCCCCATAGACGTCGTGGTCGTCGGTGATGTGACGGTGGACGCCGCCGTCGCCGCCGTCGCCTCGACTCTCGGGGCCCTGCCCACGCGGTCAGCGACTGCGGCGCCGGCGCCCGGTTCGGCCGTCCGACGCTTCCCCGCCGGCACGATGCAGCCCGTCGCTCTGACCCATAACGGGCCGGCGGACCAGGCCCTCGCTTTTGTCGCCTGGCCCACGGTAGACGCGGTCAACGACTCTACCGCGGCGCGCGTCGCGTCCGTGCTGGCCAGCGTCCTGGAGCTTCGCGTCTACGAAGAGGTTCGCGAACGTCAGGCCCTCGCGTATTCGCCTGAGGTCTCGTCTTCGGCCTCCACTACGTTCGACGGCTATGGCTCGATCCGGGTGGCGGCCCAGACCGGACCTGAGGGCCTGACGCCGTTCTTCCAGACACTCGACAAGCTGGCTGCCGATCTGCGGGACGCGCCGATCACGGAGGACGAACTGAACCGCGCCCGCTTGCCGGAAATCGAGCGCTTGCGCCGGGAGGAGGCGGGTAACGCATACTGGCTCGGCGAACTGACACATGTCGCCGGCGACCCGACAGAGGTCGAACAGATCACCACCCGTATCTCGGATCTGGAGGCGATCACGCCGGCGGACATTCAGGCCGCAGCCCGGCGCTATCTCATTCCCGACAGGGCGTGGCGTGCGCAGGTGACCTCCACCACAGCGGCCGCGACGCCGAGAACCACGTCCGGCTCAGAGTAGAGGAGAGGGAACGACGACAGACGCCGTCCAGGGTGCTCAGGATCCCTGGACGGACTGCGGACATGCGAGGCGGTTCAAAGAGGAAAGGTCGAGTTCCGCGCTCCGGCCTTCCCTCTCTGGATCATCCGGAAGCTGACCCGCGGAAGGTCGGTTATTGGAGAGAAGCGGTTCTGGCTCGTAAGCCTTTGACGGTCGGCCAAGCGCCAGGAGCGGTCGTTCGCAGCTGTCCGACAACCGGACTCCCGTTTCGACCTTCGGTGGGAACCGCGCTCCGACTCGAGGTTGCACTTCGTCCTGACGAGAGCGAAGCTCTGTTCATCAAGGGGAGCACCATGATTCAAGCAAAGGGCCACAACGGCCAGATCCAGTTCGATGGCGTCAATGTCACGATCAGCAGGAAGGGCGTTCTTGGGTTCCTCACCCAAGGCCTGAAAGGCGATAAGGTGATCAAGGCCGCCGCGATCACGTCCGTCCAGTTTAAAAAGGTCGGCATGATCACCAGCGGCTACATCCAATTCTCGCTGATGGGCGGAGGGGAATCCAAAGGCGGCGTCTTCGATGCGACCCAAGACGAGAACACAGTGATGTTCGTCAAAAAGCAGGAGAAGGATTTCGAGAGGATCAGGGACGCGGTCCAAGCAGTTCTAAACGCACCTGCAGCTAGTGCAGTCGCTCAGACATCGGTCGTCGATCAGCTCGAGAAGCTAGCTCAACTCCACGAACGCGGCATTCTCACTGATTCCGAGTTCCAAGCCCAAAAAACCAAGCTTCTCGCGAGCTAGGTCCAGAGCGCCTTTGCGCCAACAGCGGACGTCCCGCCCCCGGCCGTTAGCAGACATTCATCGGCAAAAGCTGGTGACGATCTACACTAACCGGCTCTCCAAGGAGCCGCGCATTCCTAGTATCGCAACCGATCAGTGAGGATGCCCCACAGTACCGCCGCGCCTTCTCTCGGCGTTAGAAGCGCGTTTCGACCGCTGCCGAAACGAGCCCCCATCAGAGGTCGCAGGCCCAGTCCTTCCTCGCCAATCTCGACAGTGAGATCCTCATTCATACTGTTAGTCTCACCGTCGTCGGTCCCACTGTAGGCAATTCCGCTGGCACCGAAATGCCCTGTGCCGGTGAACACTGTACAGCCCGCGATCTTCTCGCCTTCACGATAAAGGGTTGCGGTGAAACGGTTTGCATCGAGTCGACGGAAACGTCCCGAAACTCGTTCTTCAAGCGCAGCGATCGAAGCCTCGAAAGCATCGGCGACAACTTCAAATGCCTCGTGGCGAAAATCGTCTTTCTGCTGGTCCGTCGGGCGCGTGGATTTCGGGATCGAGAAAGGCGTAGGAGACGGACGAGAAGGTGAGATCTCAAGAGCCCCAGATTCGTCAGGTGCAGGCTTGGCGGCTGATGTGTCTTCTACAGCTTTGGGCCTGCTGAGCGGAGCCGCAGCGGCCTTCTCAATCGCTTGGGCCACGGTATCCCAAGCCTGATCTTGGTTAGTCCACGTTGTCACCGCTTTCCCATCGGTTGGTGTTGCGAGAAGTTCCGACAAGGCCGTGAGCTTCCAGCGACATGGCTTCGCGATAATGGGAACAACTCGCGCAACGCCAGCCTGATGGCGGCGGATCGCCTCTTCCATCTCCACGTCCATACAATAATCGGAGTCTAGGAAGCGCGCCGTCACGAGTGCGGCAATGAAGTCAGATTCGGCCAGCGCTTGGCGCACTTTCCGATCAAAATCATCGCCGGGAATGAGATAGCCGTCGAACCACGGGGCAATGACGCCTGCGCGTTCAAGCGGGCGCAGGTGCGCTCGCAGCTCGCCCATCAGGTCAGCGTCGTGGTGGCTGTAAGAAATGAAAAGCTTGCGCGCCATTCGGCCCCCTAAAGTGTCAGGCCGTTCGAACGGGGCGCGATAGGCGATCGTCAGTCGCCTTTGTCGCCCTCATTATTCGGCTTCTTGGTCTCAGCGTGCTGTTTGACGTCCTTGCTAAGCGATTTGGATTGATCATCTGAATCGCTCCAGCTCCCGTCCTCGTTACGACGCTGGTAACGTTTGTCGCCCTGATGGGGCTCGTTCAGTTCCCGCTCCGACATGGTGCACACCTCCGCTTTCCCTAACGACCCCGTTCGCACTTCGTTCCGGTACCGCCGACGAGCCGCGACGGGCAGCAGAGCGCCAGAAACGGACATTATGCCAGTGACCGAAAGCCGACTCTACGGGGCCGGCCGTCGACGATGTCGCCGCTTGGGTGAGCCCATAGGCTCATCGATATCGCCCAACACCTCATCGAACAATTCCTTGATTCTCGGCAGGCGCTGTTCCGCGTCTTTCAGATAGTCGTAGGCTTCGTCACGTAGGCGAACCGGATCATGCACTGCAACCGGCGACGCCATCTGGCGTCGAGGGCTCCACGTGTCAGCCTTCTTGAGGTCGGCGTAAGTGACATCTTGGCAGTTGTCCGGCTCTCCAGCTTCAAAGGCCTCTCGGATGGCGGCTAGCACTTGGCTGCTCGTCCTCAATCCACGCACATTTCGAAAACGGGTGCCGTCAAACATGCGGACGGTTTCATTCCGCCTACCGCGCGACAGCACCAAGATCGCCATGTCGACGGCGGTCCAAGCCATGGCGCTCGCGGGTAACGCGATCACAGCCTCAAGTTCTTCATTGTCCAAAATCTGCTTGCGAAGAATCCGTTCTTCACCACGACGAGATAGAACCGCCTGCGTCACAAGGACGATAGCCCGTCCCCCATGTGCCAAAGCGTCCAGCGATCGCTCTAAAAAAAGGGTCTCAACCCTGCGGCGCGCCTGTGCTCCGCGGCGGCCCGCTACATCCACGTAGTAGCCTAGTGGCGGGTCGCAAAGTACACGATCGAACTTCCCTGAAGCGAATGTCTGTAGGGAGTCCTCGCGTGAGATGTCAGCAGGTGCGTGTAGTAGGGCAAACCGGAGCTGAGCGAGGGCTGCCGAGGTCGCGTGAACTTCAGCTCCGCGAACTCTAGCCTTCGGCTCCTCCTGCCATGCTTCAGCGAGCAGACCGCCTTGGCCGCAGCAGGGATCGAAGACGGTTTGGCCGGCTTTGATCTCCGCGAGCTGGACCATGAAACTCGCCAGATGTCGCGGCGTGCTGACCTCGGACGCAAGTGGTCCGGCCATTACTGTCTGGTCAAGCCTGTCGCTGAACCACCGGCCGAAATCCTCTTCGGGCGCAGAAAGCGGAAGGGACGTCAGTATATTCGCCGCGTAGTCCAGTCCCTGTTCCCAGCGGCTCTGCAGAACATCCGGAATGAGCACAGAGCGGAACGCTTCGACCATGTCACTTGGCACGTCGCCAATCTGCTCAATGGCGGTTCGGAAGACGCTGTAGCGTGAGGCGTCCATGGCGGAGCCCGCGGCACCTCGAAGGGCCATAGCGAGTAGTGTGTTGTAGCGTGCCAAGGCAACGATCGTCAGAACACGGCGTCCTATGGCGAAATGGTCCACGGTCCGCAGACGCATGAGCATCCGCTCGAACGCTACCGTTGCCGGCCTGAAATCGAAGTCCGGCGCAGAGGCGTCGGTCATGCTGCAGGCTCGACATTGAGGTTGGTGAACACGGTTTCGATTGCGGCGGCGGTTAACCGGTTGGCCCCGGCTTGGATCTCGCGGACGTAGGTATCGGTCTCATCCATGAGTTCGGCGAGGCGGTCAGCTTGATCGGCCGGAATGTCATTCAGTTCTAGGGACCGAAGGTTCTCCATCGAAAAGCCCGGCGTCCCCGCAGTCATTGTATCCTGGAGAAGTCGCGCCTCAATGGCGGGATGACGAAGGAACGCAGCTAGCAGCGCCGAAGGGTAGTCTGACTGCGGTCGGATCATCATAAGGTTCGGACCGAGCAAAACGCCGGTATGCTCTTCTTGAGCGACTGCCGCCCGAACACGGCCACGACTCGTGACCACGATATCGCCGGCTTGAATCCTACGTCGGGGATCGGGTTCTCCGCCGACCGGAACGGTTTCCAGATGGGCCCTGGCGATGATTCGGGTTCCGACGTCGCGCATCGCCACGACCGGAACGAGGGTTGTCGGCTCGCCCTCTTCGACTCGCTGAGCAGGCCGTCCAGAAAAAACCTCTGCAATTTCAGATAGTCTCACACTTGCCCCCCGAATATCAGCGCCACGAACTGGCGAATAACTCACTTACATTGACTTTGCAAAGGCGCAGACCTACTTACGTGTCCCGCTTTGGAACGCAGGGAGGACTTCGACCGTCGGCGGGTAAACGCCGCAAAAAGAAAAAGGGACGAGCCGGTGGCTCGCCCCCCTCAGTTATGTGACGCCCACACCAACCGCAGACGGCCGGGGCGGCGCCGGAAGATGAAGTCGATAACTTCAACTCAGCAAAAAACGAAGTATCGCCTCGTCCCACGGCTTGCAAGGCTGCCTGCTCAGACCCTGTACGAGAATGAGCAATGGAAAGAAGCCGGGCGAGTCGTCCGGCAAAGACGGCGGCATCTACCGTGAGGTAGGGCCGCGTGGCGGAAACCATGACAATTGGGCGACCGTTCCTGACGGCCGCACGTTGCCGCCGACGCAAAGTCCCGGTTCGACGTGGCGGCGCGAGCGCCGCACGCCCGACAGCAAGCGCTGAGGGGGTGAACATGTCATCAATGTCGCAATTCGCGGGGCCCGAGGGGCGCCCGCGCCTGATCCAAGCCCTTCGCGCCCAGACGCTCGTCCGCCATGACCAGAGCGTGGCCGAGGCGCTGGCCGACAAGGGGCAACTGACCTCGGTGAAGGCCGGCGACAGTCTCGTCCGCGAGGGCGAGTCCGGGTCTGACTTCTTCTTCATTCTGGACGGCACCTTCGCCGTTCTGGTGAAGGGCAACCATGTGAACGTCCGCAAATACGGCGACCACGTTGGCGAGATCGCCGCCATGGACCCCGGCCAGAAGCGCAGCGCCACCGTGACCGCGACCGAGCCGTCCGTGGTGTTGCGCGTACCGGGCGAAGCCTTCAGGGATCTGGCTCGAAGCCACACTGACCTGATGGAGGCGGTGGCGCTGGAGGCGAACAAGCGGCTTGCCGAGCGCAGCGATCGCGAGTGTCAGCGCAACGAGAAGCCCCAGATCCTCGCCATCAGCGCCACGGAAGCCCTTCCGGTGGTGCGGGAAGTCGAGAGCCTTCTCCGGGACGACGACTTCCGGTTCCGACCGTGGGATCAGGGCGGTGTCTTCGCCATCTCTAGCTACCCGGTCAACGCCCTAGTCAACGCCCTGAAGGAGGCCGATTTCGCACTCGTCGTGGCGACGCCGGAGGACAAGGTGCGGTCCCGTGGCAAGACGGTTCCGGTTCCCCGCGACAACGTCACCTTCGAGATGGGCATGGCCATCGGCGTGCTCGGTCTTGACCGGGTCATCGTCGTCACCCCGGCCGCGCGTACGCACCTTAGCACCGACATGAACGGGGTGACCGTGCTGCGCTACCGCACCGACCGGGAACTGGACGAAGCGCTTCGCCCAATCGTCAACGACCTTCGCAAGCACATTGCCCTTCGCGGCGTCCTCACCTGAACATCGAGAAAACCCATGAGCTGGACTGAAGAAAAGAGCCGGGAGCGCATTCGTCGCTTCCAGAACAATGTTCCCGAGACCGACATCCAGGTCGAGGAATTCGAACGCGACTACATGCCCCGCCGTCGCGAGGCGCTGGCCAAGGCCATGATGCTGACGGAGGCCTCTGCCGCCGCCATCGTCGATATTCCGCGTAACCGGGCGATCCTCACGGACGGTGTCCATGTTTACGTCGAACTCATGGATTTCAGCACCCAGCTGTCGTCCGAACGCAATACGGAGGCGGCCTTCCGCCGGGCCCTGACCTTCCTTCACCTCTACTACGGCGGGTCCGATCGCCTGATCGAGGCCTTCGGGTTGCAGCGCGTCGACTTCCACGGCGCGCGCCTGCACGCCGTCGTGCTGACGCCGACGGGCGCCGACAACGCCCTCGAGCGGATCGGCCGCGCCGTGGCGTTCGCGCGTGCGATCATGGCCATGGTGGCGCGGATGGGCGGGCGCTTCAACGGACGCTACGAGACCCGCGTCGCCATCGGCATCGACGCTGGTCGCGCCGTTGCAATCAATAGCGGCCGTGGCGACGAGCACGAGCCCCTATTCATCGGCCGGCCCGCCAACGATGCCGCCCACCTGGCAGCGTGCGGCGAACACGGCATCCATCTGGGCGAACGGGTCCGCCGGGCTCTCGCGCCGCTGAGCTTCGCCCCGCATCAAGCGCTTGACCCGTTCGAGGATCTGGTGCGTCGCAGTGGTTCAGCGCGCGCATCCGGCGGCTTCAGGACGCTGCAGGAAGCGGCAGATGATGAGATCGCCAAATACGATGTCGAACTGGCCGTCGCGGAATCACAAGGCAGTCTACCGGTGTTCAACTTCCACCAGCATACGCCGCCGCTGAAGACGCTGGACTTCAAAGTCCTAGCGCCGAGCCGATCAGTGCTCATGGCCATGGCTGCATTGTTCGCCGACCTCGACGGCTTCACAGACTATGTGGACGTGAGCTTGGCAAGCGGCAGGGTCAGCCAAGCGGTAGCTAACCTTCATGTCATGCGCGGCGAGTTCGCCGCCACGGTCCGGGAGGACTTCGACGGCCGGAAGGTGCGCTTCATCGGCGATTGCCTGAAGGCCGTCGTCGCCGAAGGCGATGCCAGCGCGGTTGACCCGGTCAAGACCGTCGAGTCCGCCTTCCTGCTGGCGGGCGCGCTTCGCTCGTCCTTCCTTCTGTGCAAGGCCGAGCTTCCGGGGATTGAAGACCTCGGGCTGGCGATCGGCGTGGACTACGGGACAACTCCGGCCTGCCGCATTGGCCTGCGCGGCGCCTCAGGCGTGCGATGCGTGACCAGTGCGGCGACCTGCGAGTCCGAACGCCTGCAGCGGACCTGCGATGGACGCGAGACCGTCTTCGGCGAGGGCGCTTTCGACGCGGCGGGCCTCGCCGTCCGGCAGGCTCTGCGCGGATCCAGGACGATCTCGAACCTCACCCATCCGAACGCCGTGCGTCTGGTGAAGGGCATGGCGCCGGCCCGCGTCGGCTCGACCGCCGGGCCGGTGGTTCAGGCCCACACCCGCTAATGCCCCAGAGGCTGGTCTTTCTGGAGACGACGGCACCGGCTTGGTTCACGGTGAAACCCGGGTCGGCGCCGGATGCCTTGTCCGGCGTCGCCCGCCCCGCGGACACCGCATGGTCGCAGGACGGGCTTGCGCTCATCCTGCGACCGGATGGTGATCGGATCGCGGTGTCCGAGCCCGTTCCTGGCACGCGACTGCCGGGCCGGTGCGCGGAGCGCCATATCCAGATGGATCGGACCTTCTGCCTCGGTCTGGATGCGCTCAGTGCGGGGTCAATCGATGAGGCGCGGACTTGGTGGGCGCACCTTGAACAATGGCTGCAGTTGCAGTCCCTAGCTCACGAGACCGGCCTCTGGCCTGACGCTCATGCGCTGGACCATGGCCACGCCGGCGCATGGCAGCAGGCGGCGCAGCGGCTCGCCGACGAGCTGGGGTTCAGCGAAGAGTACCGTCGCGCTCATGCAGGCCTTCCGTCGTGGATCACCGATCCGGCGACGCGTATCGCCAAAGAGGACGGAAGTCCGATCAACGGGCGCGCCGCATGCCCGCGTGGTTGTGCAAAAAGACGGGGCCGGCGACGCACACTCGTTCTTTGGGGCGAGTGCGAGCGACGTGCGGCGATCGCACGACTAGTGGCTATGGAGATGCACCGTCGGCGCGCCCTTGATCGATATTGGGAATCGGAGCGGGGGCAGCCCTGCTGCTGTACGATGATAAACTGTCAGCTCCGTCCGGCAGCCGAGGCGTGGCGCCAATGGACAACAAGTTAATCTACGAATTTGGTAGATTGGCTCGATGCCTTAGGCGGAGGCTCGAACCGCTGTAATGGGTCAGGTCCGGTCCTATCGTGCGACGTCAGCGGTTAGCGCCGAAAGCGGACGTTTCGAAACGAACAAGTGGGCCGTACTGCCAAATCAGGTCCGAGGCGCGATTTCGGGAGTTCTCAGCGAGGGCCCGTAGGACGGAATAGGGGTGGAGGATGTTTATCTGCCCACCGAAAAAGCCAGCCTCCGAATACGCGCTGCCAGCATACGGATCACCGCCAGGAAGGCGGGCCAATAGGTCGGCATCTGTGAATCGCCCTCTGATCTTCGCCTCGGCCTCTTCCCCATGGTCGGCGATAAAGCTGCTGTCCAAGTCGGCCAAGGAATATGAGTTGGCGAATGTGCAGAAAGCCTCGAAGTCCAGAAAATGAGGCGCGGGCTCGTCGTCGTCTCGTTCGGTTTCCAACTCTTCCCGAACCATCGCCTCATACTCTCGCCTGGCACGATCCAAGGTGAAGCCCATGAGTTCGAGACGCGGAGCGACAGCGCCAAGCGGCCGGACGAACGCCATCTCCATCAAGGTGGGATCTTCGCCGACGCGTTCGAAATAGTCGTAGTCGATTTCGCTCGACCGTAATGGTTTCCGATCACAGGCTTGGAATAGACAGCCGTGATCAATGCCCAAGTGATTCTTGCTGTAGGTGAGCTCTAGGCCTTCTAGGTTGAGTGAGATTCCTGTGCCCACGTATGCCTCCCGCGTCGCCGTGAAGCCGCCAACGCGACGCTATTACAAGGCACGGTCCCGCTACCAGCCAACGCCCAGAAATCTCAACTAGCGGTTTCGCAATGACCAGTTTAAGGCGCGCAGCACGGTGCCGGTCATAGCGGCCTTCATAGAACTATGGGAGCGAGACTTGGGCGAGGCTAAGCGCCGAAGAACGAGCATGGCGGCGCTATCGGGCGACCAGCGCCTTTTGCGATCGGCAGCCCATCATCTGCTCACAGATTTTCTCATACCGAACCAGTTCAGAGGCGCTTGTCACTATGTCTCTTTCGGCCTGCACCACTACCTCGCCGCGACCCATGGAATAGTCGTGCCGGTGCAGTCAGGCTGGGCGCGCTCGCCGGATATCGCTTGGGCCATGCATAGCTGGCTAGAGCTGGGGGGCCGAAAAACGGACTTGGCCATACACTTTCCCAACCCTCCCGTTGTGTCCGGTGACCTCCTGATCGACGGAGACCTGATTGCCCGAGGGCAGACCTCTTTCGCCTACTCTCTAGATCCTGATGACTCGGTGCCCACCGTCATTGAAAAATCGGCCGATGAAGTGAGCCGAGGCCGACGTATTGCCGAACGCGAACGGTTTCAGGGGCTCGCAGAAGGCGGTGACCTGGACGCAATCAAAGATTACCTGTCTGGCGCACCGGATATCTACGCCGCCCTATGCCAGAGCTGGGCGCGTTTTGACCCGCCCGGCTGACACGCCGCCAATATGCTGAGACCCAATGCCCGTCCCCCTGATTTCGTTTGACGAGTCCGGCTTCACAGGCCCGAACCTTCTTCAAGAAGATCAGCCACTATTCGCCTACGCTGCGGTTGACCTGTCCGTGGAGGACGCGACCGGGTTGATCGCGGAGATCCGAGACAGCCGAAAGTCTAAGATTCAAGCCGCCGAACTGAAGGCGTCCGGCCTGAAAAAGCGGAGTGACTGGCCCGAAATCGCCGAGCTCGTCCTCCAGAAGATGGTAGGGCGCTATAGCTTTTTGGTCTTCGACAAGCGCCTCGCGCTTGCGGGCAAAGCGTTCGAATATCTGATGGAGCCGGTGCTGGAGGACAACAGCGGCTTGTTTTATCGCCACGGTTTACATCGGCTCGTAGCAGGTGCCCTCTACCGGAGCATCAGCACCGCCAATGGTCCCGCCGAGGCCGTGGCCCAGCAGCTAGAACGCTTCATGCGTTTGTTCGACCCAGCGGAAGCGCCTGGGCTTTTCACAGCGCCACCAGAGGTTCCTGAGGACGCCCAAGTTCTCGCCGAGCTCCTACGTTTCTCCAAAGGCTATGCTGCTCGTATCGCGGAACGGTCTCAGCATCTGCGAGATGAGCCCGAACTAGGGAAGTGGGTGTTGGACCTCACATCCACTGCTTTGATGTCATTGCTCGTGAGAGACTATGGCCTGAAACATCAGCGGCTGGAGGTCCTTTGCGACGAGTCCAAGCCTCTCCAAGGCATCAAGCCGCTCTTTGATGGGTTCGTGGGGCGCGCAGACAGCTTCCCTTTGCATGGAGGCAATAGGATCGTAGAGGCGAGGCTCAACCTCGCCGAGCCACTTCGGTTTGGCCAGTCGCACGACAATCCGACCCTGCAGATTGCGGATGTTATCGCCGGGCTTGCGGCCCAGCTTTTCGGCCCATCGCCACCACCAGCTCTTGCTTCGTTGAAACCTGAGTTGGAGCGGCACCTGCATGAGAATCACATCCTCCCCGACACAGCCGCCGACAGCCAGATGTCTGATGACGAGAAGCGCATCAACCTGATCGTGCTTCGTCATCTGGCAGCACGGGCTGAGCTTCGTGCCGATCCGCTCAAGGGTATGGAGAAGGTATACGCGCAAGCGATCAAGAAGGTGGGGTCGGTCGCCGATCGCCTGAGCAGAGCGACTTCGAGACAGCACCAAAGAGCAGCAAGGCCAAGCTTTACCGACTAGATCGGGCATGGTACCCGTTCTGGTCGAATAAGCGTGTCCGCCGCACCCCCGGAGCTGAGCCCTGCGCCTGGTCACCACCCCTGTCGCTTGCCAGCTTACGGGCCTCTCAACGGAAAAACTCCGCGAGTGGTCGAGCCGCCGCGCGCTTTTCGCCGCCGATATCCCTCCTCATGGAAAGGGGCATCCCGCCCAGTTCAGCTGGCAAACCGTGCTTATCCTGAGGCTCGCTGTTGTTCTCCGCGAGGGATTTGCTGTGGAGTTGCAATGTCACCGGGCAGGCTTCGCTGCGCTTCGCGAGCGCTTGAAGACGGTGTCCTTCATCGCGCTATGGGGACGCAGCGTCGCACTTCGTGCCGATGGTGGATGGGATCTGCTTGAAGATGGCGTCTCGCCTGAGAGTGATGGGCTAGTCCTTCGGTTGGATCCACACCTTTTTGCGATCCGCGACGGCTTTGCGTTACCGGGCGCTCCCCCTGGCGGACAGCTCGATCTTTTCTCGTTGCCGGCGGTGCGCGCTACGACGGCTGTGGAAACCCCCACTTCGGTTAGTATCGGACGTGCGGCATGACGCGCAGGCAATTCGATACGACCATTTTTGACGCATCGCTCTTCCATGCTTCGACCATGGACCGAGCACGATGACCTCGACGGCTCAACAGTGGTTTGAGAAGCTCGGCTATTCGGCCGAGCCAGAGGTGCTGCATCGTCGAGGCGACCGTGTACCCGACGAACATCCTTATGCTCTTGAGATCCGCAGCCTTCTGAAACCCGACGGAGCGATCCGCGCGCAGGCCGTCTTCGATGTCGAAGGCGTCCCCACTGTCGTGTTCGTCGGAGAAGAGGGAGAAGCGCTGGATCCTGCGGCTATTGACGAAGCGCGCAAGCGGATCTGGAACCAGAACCTGGCGACCGTCGTCATTGAGTTAAAGAACGACGAAGCTGTCGTGCAGCCTGCACGCAAATTGAAGCAGGCGAAGGAGCGCATACGGCTGGAAGATGCGCGTCCCGATGGGCACTTCTCAGCGCTTGATATAACCAGCGCAAACCTGTCACGGCGTCACCCTACGTGGTTCGACGTAAAGGCCCGGGTCGATCATCGGCTGCTGTCGAACCTGTCGGTCTCGGTCAAGAAGCTCACGGACGTTGGCTTTCCGTCGGAACGCGAAGAGCGTGAACGCCGAGGTCTCGCTGAATTACTGATGGGACAGGTTCTGTTCCTGTCTTACCTAGAGCATCGCGAAATCGTCGGCGCCACGTATCGCGAAAGACGAAACGTGGAGGAGTTGCATGGCTTGATCGCAAATAGCGATCGAGCAGGCGTTCGCTCGCTGATCGATCAACTGCGGCTCGATTTCAACGGCGACTTCCTGGGCGATGATCGCCATGACCCGTGGCTAGCCCTCACCGAGGAAGGGCTCGCGCTATTGGCAGCGTTCCTGCGCCGAACTGATATGCGGACCGGCCAAGGTGACTTTTGGAACTACGACTTCAGCTACATCCCGGTGGAGCTGTTGTCGGGACTCTACGAGAGCTTCCTGACGCCCGAGGAGCAGGCGAAGGCCGGCGCATATTACACGCCTAGAAATCTTGCCATGCTGGCAGTCGAGCAAGCCTTCGCTGCATCTCCAGATCCTTTGTCCGAAGAGATCTTTGATGGGGCTTGCGGATCAGGGATCCTGCTAACCACCGCTTATCGCCGTCTGATTGCGCTCTCTGAAGCCGACAGAGGCCGTCAGCTGGGCTTCGCCGAACGAGGCGAGTTGCTGAAGCGGAGCATCTTTGGCGGCGACATCAACTTCATGGCCTGTCGCGTTACCGCGTTCAGCCTTTACCTATCTCTTCTAGAAGGTCTCGCTCCGACAGACATTCTCGAAGCTCAGGAACAGGATGGCACCAAGCTGCCGTCGCTGAGCGGCGGCAACCTTGTTCATGGCGAGGTATCTGGCGATTTCTTCCGAGGTACGCATGGGTTCTCATCGAAACGGTTCTCGCTGATCATTTCTAACCCGCCCTGGTCGGAGCCGGAGCTTGAGGACGAGACCTCTGCTGATGTTTGGGCAGAGGCCGCTGCCGTCCCAATCGTGCGTCGCCAGATAGCTGGAGCTTACGCTCTTAGAGCGAAGGACTTCTTGATCGACGGGGGACGCGTCTGCCTGATCCTTCCGATCGGTCAGTTCCTGGGGCCATCAAGCGCAAGCTTCGTGACGCGCCTCTTGGTTGACTATCGCCCTGACCGGCTGATCAACTTCGGAGACTTGCAGGCCCTGCTGTTCCCGACGGCAGAAAACACCTGTCACGTCTTCGTCGGCGAGCGTCGCCCCGAAGATGTCCGAGGCAGAATTCCATTTGGCGAAACCTTCGAATACCTCGTCCCGAAGGCTGATCTCAGTTTGGCGCTAGGTCGCCTGACCATGCAGTCGGCAGATCGCCACCGGTTGAGCACGCGATCGGTCGCGGAGGACCCCCAACTTCTGGTGACGATGATGTGGGGAGACGCGAACGACCTCGCGATCTGGGCCCGTCTCACCATGCGGGGCACTTTCGCCGACTTCTGGCGGGGACCTCAGCAGACACGACGCTGGACCTACCGCAAAGGTATCCACCTCGAAGACAAGAGCCGTCAGGCAGTGGATGCCGGTGTGTTGCGGCGGATACCACATGTGCATCCGCCTGCGCTGAGCGCGGGATCACCGGTTCTGCACCCAGACCTGTTGTCGTCTTGGCCGGTGATGAAGCCGACGGTGGTAGGCCTCACAGATCAGGTTCTAGCTGTCTTCGATGGCCCTCGGGTGCTCTTCCCCGATGGTTTTTCGCGTGAGGAGCAGAACATCAGGGCGGTTTACTTCGATGGCCCCGCCAGCTTCACGCACAGCATCGGAGTGATTTCCGGCTCGAAGGAAGACGCAAACCTTCTCCAGTTCGTCGCGGTTTATCTCCGGTCGGCGCTGGCAAAGTATTTCCTGATGATGCGGGGCTGGAAAATGCTCTGCGAGCGGAATGGCGTTCACCTGAAGGACGTGGAATCGTTCCCCTTCTACAAGCCTGAAGACGCCCCTAATCCAGAAGCAGCCGCCCAAGCTTTGAAGAAGGTTGCTGAGTGCATGGCGGCGTTGCGCGCCATCCCCGAGCTTGAACAAAAGCAGGCCTATCAAGACCTCCGCCCCACGCTGGACGACGCAATTTTCTCCTACTTTGGCCTGTCAGCCGACGAGCGAACCTTGGTGGCGGAGTCCGTCGAAGTTCTTATGCCGTCGATCCGGCCGCGGAGTTTCAAGAGCCTCGACACAACCGCGCAACGTCGCGCGGCATCAGAAGATCTCAAACACTACGCCAGCGCTCTCGGCCGCGCCCTGACCGATTGGCGAGAGCGCATGGGTGGAAAAGGGTCGTTCGCAGTTTCGGTAGTGTCGAGCGGCCACAATCGTTCAGGGCCAGCAGGCATCGTCAAGATCGACTATCTGGACAACATCACGGCGGCCCCAACGGCTAAGAACTCGATCAACGACGATGCGGTGTTGGCCACCCTCAACCTTCTTCGCTCCACCGGGCTTCGGACGATCGCATCCGGCGACTACATGGCGCTCGTTCCTGATGTTCAGTGCTGGCTTGATGGTTCACTCTACATGGTCCGCCCCTTAACAAAGCGGAGTTGGACCATGCGCCAGGCGCTGCGCGACGCTGAGCAGATTGTTCGCTCCGTGCAGGCCCGCATTGACGCTCCTCAAATGGCGGGGGCCGCGTGACGGCTCCGGCTCAATGGCTCAGCGCCTTTCCACTGCAGCAAGCCCAAGGCGCGGTCACAGCGCTGATTGAGGGATGGACGGAGCTTGCCGCTGTTCAACGCCCTCACTTCAACGCGTCCACGAAGGAACCAGGCCTTACAAAGCGCCTGAAAATATTCGTCGAGAATGAGGTTGCCCGTCGTCACGGACTTCTGGGTATGTGGTCGACGGAGGACATTATCGGCGATGTTGATCCACTGACTGGAGCGCTGGTCGAAGAACGCCGAACCGACATCGTATACGGCTGGAATGACGCCTCCCAAGGGATTCAGCTTGTCTTCGAGTTCAAACGACTCGGGCGCCAGAAAAAGCATCGCACCCACTACCTCGAAGACAGTGGTCTGCGACGGTTCGTGACCGGTATCTATGGCCGAAGGCAGGCTGTCGCCGCGATGGTTGGGGTGTTGCTAGACCCCGAAGACGAAGTGGTCCCGCCTATCCGCAAGGCGCTTGAAGACAGCACCCTGGCGGGGTCGTTGAAGGTGAGGCCGCTCGCGACCGGCGAAAACTATTGCCGCCCTTCATCCATGTTCTCTGCTGCCGATTTCGATACGGATCATGATCGGCCGGCGACAGCGTCCGCAGGAATGGGGCCGATTAGGGTGTCCCATATTTTTCTACCGTTCGGATATCCCACGAGCACCGTGAAGCCGAAGAAGCCAAGAGGCTCTGCTTAGCGGTGCCGAGATCGCTGGTCATAGCGAATATCGGCCTCGCCCTCCTGTAATCGACCATGAGGGAGCCCAGCTCTTGCCTCGCTGCGCACGAGGAAGCTTTGCCGGACAATCTGACTGCCTTCGCGCTTTAAGGCATGCGCCACAAGGTCGACTGGACGCACGCGCTCTCCCGTCATCGGTATGGTTTCGGAGTATCTCATTTAGCATGGCTGAACGTCCGCTTTACGGACCCGAGCGAACTTCCGCTTTTGGCGCATCGCCGACATCACGAGCTACCGCGCCTGACTCATTGTGGCGTTTGAGAACGTCTGCGTTCGGGTGGGGGCGCGAGGCGACCGCTTGCGGACAAGCCGCTTTAGCGAACCCGCCAGCGCTCGTGTCCCGCGGGCTGCGCTGGTACAGGTTGCGCGACGCCGCCGTCCAGCGTTGGATACTCGGAAGCCTTCGAAGTGCAACCCGCCGCTTACACCCGCCGACAGGCCTGTTCCCGGTCGCGGCCGATCGAGCCTGCGCGGTACCACCTGCGATGACGGGGGCGTCGCGCAGGGCCTTGGTGGTCATGGGGGCGGGCGCGTCCCTGGCGTTCGGCGCGCCGTCGACTTGGAGGCTCACCAACGCCATCGAGGAGACGATGGGCGGCGAGTGGATGACGATGAGCGGCGGCGGGCGGGCTTGGGCGGAAATCCGTCAAAGGCTTGGGGCGTATCTCGAGGGCGGGCCGGACGCGGTCAACTTCGAGCACATCTATCACTGCGCCCACGAGCTCGAGTTCGCCTTCGACCCCACGGCCGGCGCGGTGAATGCGTTCAGACCTCTGCTCCGGCCCTTCATGGAGAGGCGGCTGGACGCGGATGAGCGCGCGCTGCGCGCCCTTTGCCGCCAGATCACCGACGTCATCTTCGAGCGGATGGCCGACGTCAGCGCCGCGGGCCACGGGCCGATCGTTGGCCTGTCCGCTTTTATAGCGGGGCTTCGCGCCACCACGACGACGCGCATCTACACCACCAACTATGACGACTTCCCGCTGCAGGCCGCGCCCGATCTGGATGTGGGCTTCGAGCGCCGGGCCGGGACGCCCGCCGTCCGGTTCGATCCACGGGCCGTGTTCGACGGCTGGGAGCGGGACTGCCTGTATCACCTGCACGGCTCGATACATTTCGGCTTCGCGCATCCGCCGGCCGGGGACGGCGACATCGGCGAGCTGTTCTGGTTTGACGATGCTGCGGAAGCGATCAAATACGCCGGCTTCAGCGGATCGGGAGCGAGCCGCATGGACGGAAGCCAAGTGCAGCGATCGGCGGTCATCACCGGGCTGGACAAGCTGTCCAGGCTGCAGGCTCAACCCATGGCGGCTTACTATGCGGCGCTCGCCCGGGACGCCATGGCCGCGGACGTCATCTATGTGATCGGATCCGGGCTCGGCGACCTTCACCTGAACACCTGGCTGGCCGCGGCGCGTCGCGGACCCGCCAAGCCGCCTGTCCTGATCGTCGATAAGTTCGACGACGGCTTCATGGAGCAAAGCATGTTCGAGATCGACGCCAAATCGACCGCGATGTGGCATAGCCTGAACATGAACATCGGCTACCGGCCGGGCAATGGCGTCGATCTCGCGAACGGGTGGACCCTCGCCGCGGATCTGAACTCGGCGGTCTGGGACCGGGGCTTCGAAGAATTCCTCGCCGATCCGTTGGCGCATTCGCAAGCGCTCGATCGGCTCGCCGAAGGCCCGCGCGCGGGCAAGGGTCTCGGCTGACGGGCAGTATTGGCAAGAAGGTGGCGGCTACTGGACCGAAGGCGGCGCCCTTTAGGTTGTCTCGCGTCGAAATTTCGCAAGAGAGTGTGGGGTTCGGCTAAATCGACTGAGACTGAAGGTGTGGCGGGTGAGCTATCCTCGTCATAGGTCTCAGCGCGAAAGCGATCTCATCCGGACCATCAAGGCGCACGGTGTGGAAGTTACAATCAACGGTCTTCGGTCGGTTCCCAGTGCGTGATTAGGCGATCACTTGGGCGTGTCGGAATTTTCGTCGCGTCCGCTATGGGTCGGGAGCCGACTGTCGCCTGAGGGTGGGAAGCGGACGTTCCCCCTAGGTCGGTGGGGTGGGGGAGAGGGCGGCGGGTGGAGAAGCGGTCGTCGGGCCGACAGCCAGCACGCCGTCATAGGCACCATCCTTCACGGGTCCGAGGATGACGCCCCGCGCCTGCGGGTCATCAACGCCCCTCGTCCTCTTTAGACCGCATTCGGCCTCGCAGCCCCAACTCTCGCCGCCCTGCTGAGCAAAATGCAGGGTGAG
>Ga0164305_10000221_pt1 | contig 20052 bp, 15 predicted proteins | sample Whisoiple_237_MG_FD_110215 | JGI IMG/M metagenome (GOLD analysis project Ga0164305, IMG submission 110215) | Soil microbial communities amended with pyrogenic organic matter from upstate New York, USA - Whitman soil sample_237_MG | ecosystem: Environmental > Terrestrial > Soil > Agricultural...
CCCCGCCTAAAGAAATGCAAGTAATTCCTGCCTTTGTTGGTGAGCGCGGAGGGAATGTCCTCTGCGAGTGTTTTCAATTACTTAAACTGTCAACCCGATCCAAAGGTTCACTTTGACCCGCAACGGGTTTTTCCCGCGCTGTCAAACCTGATCGTCGAACGCGACGACGGACGCTTCCAAATCGGCCTTCGCTGCGACGCGCCGGGGAAGTTCGAGCGGGCATTCGCGGAAGCCGTAGCAGGGGAGGTGCGTCATGCGCGGTCCTCCTGAAATACGAATTACCCCCGGTGCAAACGGCAGCGCCAATTGTTGTCCACGCTTTCGGTCATCTAAGACCCAACATCCTGACGAGGCGAACGCATGTCATCATTCTAACCCTCCCGCGACGATAAAAATCGTCCTTGAAGCGATTAATCGGCGTGGCCGGTCAAGCGCGTCATTACCTGATGGCACTGTCCTCGTCGCTTCAAGCCGGCAGCCTTTCTTGGACGCGGCGCGGGTTCTAATCGCGGCGGGTTACGACCCCGACAGCCGCCTTGAGGGTTGGCGAGTCGGAGCAACTGCCTTCGCCCTGCGAGCACGCCTCGGGGCCGCTGCCGGGCTCACGGTCGATGAAACCAAAACCGTATTTGCGAAATGGAAGCCGTTTTCCCCGTCGGCGGCCTCCCCCAGCATTCGTCATTCGGAGCAGGCAGCTACAACCCCTTTAGCTGCCGCCCCATCTGCGCTCCTGCAGGCTTCGCCTGACCGGAAGGAGGTCGAAACAAAACATTCGGCGCCCCCCCGCTGAACAACGCCTAACCGGATTCGGCCTACCGTGGGTATTCGATATGGCGCTCGGAATGTCGCCAGATCAATTTTCTCACGTTACGCCGTCCCGGGCTCATAGCCGGCCGCTACAGGGCACCGGTCTGCGATCCTAGCCATGGGTGTGCAGGCTACCGGTTCGCAAGCTGAGGGGCATCAGCACGCTAAAAAGGACGCGGCCTCACGGAGAGCCGCACGGACTTGCAGCTGATGGATTGGCTGCGGTGTCCCGCCGTCAGACGAAGCAGCGAGAGGGCCGACCGGCTGACCCCGGCCCATCCGAAAGGATCTCGTCAATCCATTGTGTTGAAGCGACGGCCGGCTCCGCCGAGCACGCCAAGGCACCTTCGCCCTCATAAGGCGAAGTGTGTCTTGCTCTGGCCTCACCACCGAGCACAGGATCGAAAGAACAGACGGAAGAGAAATCAAAGCGAGCGAGGCCAGCCGCAAAACGTTTTTTCAAATTACGAACCGCTGGTTCAAAGTTCTTCGGGATGACGGTGCGTCTGGGGTAGTGCAGCTTCTCCCTAATGCGGCGGGAAATGGAAATGGCCTCACATACCAAAAAACGCAACGGCAGAAACTCGCGCGGCCAATTTATAACGGGCCATAATGGCGGACCGGGTAGACCGAGGGGCTCGCGCAATAAGCTATCAGAGCAGTTTTTTGCAGACCTTTGCGCCGACTGGCAAGCACATGGCGCGGGCGCGATAGAGATCGTGCGTCGAGACCATCCCGTGGCGTATCTTCGCACGGTTGCAACCCTACTTCGGCCCGCTCCTGATCCTGGTCTCATGACTGATCGATATGCTGAGATGACCGATACGGAATTGTTGGACCAATTGGTAGCCACGATCAAGAGCGTTTCCCCGGACATTCGGATCAGCTGGGAGAATCAGTCGGGCTTGAGCGCCATATCAAAGAAGGGCGGATCACTTGGGGACTAGCATGCCGATCGCGATTTGGGCGGTCGCCGTGCCCCTAATCTCAGACCAAATCACGTGATCGATGGTGACACGATGCGCTATTGCGGCGAGGTGTACCGGCTCGTCGGTTTCGACATACCCGAGCGTGCCGAGAATGCCCGCTTTGATGATGAATGCCGCCGCGCTCAGGCGTCGCGAGACGGCATTGATTTGGATCAACAAAGTTCGTCAATTCGAGTTTAGCAGGGATTTTAGGGAGGCCTAGGTCATGCGCATTGATGAGTTGCCGAAAAGCGACCGAATTGAAGATCGGCGTGGCGGATTGAGCGGCATTCCCGGGGGGCGCGGAGGTCTCGGGATTGGCACCATCGTGATACTCGGCCTGATTGGCTGGGCCGTGGGCATCGATCCGCGCATCCTCATCGAGGGCGCCGAAACAATCTCGGGCAACGATCAGGCCCAACAACAATCAGGCGCCGGCTCGACAACGAGCACCGGGGCGCCGTCCGATGCCATGGGCGAGTTCGTTTCCGCGGTACTCGGCAGCACGGAAGCACAGTGGACAACCGTTTTTGCTCAAGCCGGAAAGCGATACGAGCCGCCAACTCTGGTAATGTTTTCCGGGGCGACCAAGTCCGGCTGCGGATTTGCGCAGGCCGCAATGGGTCCGTTCTATTGCCCGATTGACCAGAAGGTCTATCTCGACACGAGCTTCTTCCAGGACCTTGAGCGGCGCTTCCGCGGTTGCGATGTTGGCAGTAAAACCTGCCAGTTCTCGCAGGCCTATGTGATCGCGCATGAGATTGGTCACCACGTCCAGAACCAGCTCGGCGTTTTGCCTCAGGTGCAAGAGCAGCAACGTGGGATGGACAAGGCGGAGGCCAACAGCTTACAGGTCCGCGTAGAACTGCAGGCGGACTGCCTCGCCGGCATCTGGGCAAACCGTGCCCAGGAGAAATGGCAATTTATTGAGCCGGGGGATGTTGAAGCAGCGATGACGACCGCTTCTGCGATCGGAGATGATCGCTTGCAGCGGCAATCCCAGGGTTATGTGGTTCCGGACGCGTTCACCCATGGCACCTCGGCGCAGCGCACGCGTTGGTTCATGACCGGATTGAAATCAGGCGATGTCGCGAGTTGTAACACGTTCCAGACGCAACAGCTTTGATTCCTGCCATTCACCGGAGCGGATGTACCGAGCCGGTGCAAAGCCTTCTTGTCGCGAGTACGAGCATCTAGCGATGCAAGGGAGTGTCCATCATGAGCATCTTTGGAAAGATTATGTCATCGATCTTCGGCCATGCCAGCGCTCAGACACCACAGGCTGCGCCTCCACCGGGTGGTAAGACTTCGACGTCGGCCGGCGCGGGCTCCGCTCCCGCAGCTTCAGGCCCAGCTAGCGCTCGCGGGGGTGGTGAATCATCCCGCAGCCCCTTCTTAGACGGAAATATCTTTTCCCCTCGTCGTTCGGTCGCTTGTGGTGTACGCTTCGATTTTAGGGTGACCTGAGGTTTATCGCTGCCACATTCGGCCGCCGCAGCGATTTGTCCGTCGGCAACACCGTCTATCACAAAGGACGGCATTTGCACGACAAACATCGCTACAGCAAGTCCTAGGAGGGGAACGGTCATGCACAATCGTCGTTCGCTTGCCGTCGGGTTTATGTGCATTCTGGTACTTGGCATTTTGCCGACACACTCCCATGCACAGGCAACGCCGCCCGCCTCAGGGGAAAAGGTTTTGGGACAGCCGTGCAATCTTCTGCACGATCGGGTTCCGGTCAGTGAAACGGACCCAACGGCAGCAAAACCTATCACGTTAACGCCTTTACTGGCGCCGGAGTTCGTGCCCGGCAAGACCACCCTCGATCCAAAGATTAAGAATAGAATTCTGAACTTGGGCTTGCCTTGTCAGGAAAACGTGGATGTCAGCGGTCCCGATGACAGCATGACTGCACTGGAAAATCTTCAGCGCGGATTCGATTTCTATTCCTGGCTGACCTTCATCGCTCTGAATTCTCCTGCTGACGGACGGTCAATCGAACAATCTAATCCGGACACCAGAACAAAATGGGAGAGCAGGAATAATTTCATGCATCTGCTCGACGTCATGATCAAGGACCCGGTCCCGGGAAAGAATGAGCCCAAGTGGCAGAACAGGGAAATCCCGAAAGAATGCGTCGGTAAATACAAAGATAAAATCAAAAACATAAATGACATGATGGTCATTGAGATGATCGAGGAGACGTTTAACGAACCTTTCAAGACCGGGGCGTTGATCGATCAGCAAGGCAATTACGCCCTGTTCGATATTCTGATGAACAAACAGATGTTCGATTACATTGTCGAAAACAAGCTCTACAGCAAGACGGCGCAAATGGAGAACGCTGGGTTGAAGGTCGATTTTCCATCCGGATTTAATCCTGAGAAGGGCAAGATCGAAGGCGGCGACCCGGGCGCGGTCATGATTAAAGTGTCATGGAAAGTGATCGAGTCAGAGAAGGAGAAACAGAAATTCCACACCGTCGACGCGCTTGTTTTGATGCCGCGGCATGATGAGAAGGTTGACAAGTCTGAACCGCCTTGTTTGCGCAAGACACTGGGACTCGTCGGATTTCATGTCGGCCACAAAACGGTCAACCGGCGACAGTGGATATGGACGTCGTTTGAGCATGTCGACAATGTGCCCGAGGACGAGGAAATCAAGAGCGGCAAACTCAAGAAATCGTATAATTTCTACAAAGTGAATTGTGGCGGTGCATGCTCGGTGAATCAAACACCCCCGCATCCATGGGAGCCGACATACGCCAACGAGCTGAAATTCCACGACCGTTCGTTCAGGAGCCAGATCACCCGCGTAGTCCCTCTGACGGACGAAACAAGAGATATGAATAAGCGATTCCAAAGTATCCTCGAGAACACCGTATGGAAGAATTACATGCTGCTGAGCACTCAGTGGCCGAGCGATTTCGGTTGTTCGAGGAGAGGTGACCCCAAGGAGAAAGTAATTCCCGCCAGCAAGCAGCCGACCGATTTCAACAAGCAGCCGGACATGAATTGCGGAGCGACTCCGACCTTTCTTGCGAACTCTACGCTCGAAACCTATAGTCAGGGTCAGGTGCCGCTCGCGTCGTCGAGCTGCATGGCCTGCCATGGAAACGCGGTGAGTCACCAGCGACGCTCGCCAAGCGCCAATCCCAATGACCCTGACAATTTCTTTAATCAGTCGGACTTCACATTCATGCTCGAAAAAGCGCGCTGAGACCTTACATGCGCGCGATCGAAGCGAGTATGAGTAATTAGTATTGAAAAAAGGGGCCGTACCGATGGACGATTTACCGCATCAAGAGCGACGCGCGATCGTGCGAACTGCAAAGGACGACGATCAAGGCGGGATCACGCGGCGGACGGTACTCACGGGCGCGGCGGCTGCCACCGCAGTGGCGACTCTTCCGGTGGTCGACAGGCCGCCGGCAAGCGCCGCCCCCAGCCCCGATCCGAATCCGAAAGATATGGTCGCCTTTATTTTGTTGTCGTCGGCGCTCACCGGGATTGCCGAAACCAGGTTGGCGCCTGGATTTAGTTTTCCGAAGCTATCGGAGCCGCCGACACCTATTGATTTTGAGAAATTGAATCCCGGTTCAGATCCGGTCGACGTCAAGTCGGAATATTTTAAGTGGGTCAACAAAAGACATCCAGCGACATTCGAGAAGTTGCGGCGGATTGCCAAAGACAATCTAAACGCACCACCCAATCGTGAGCTGGCAATCATCGGAAAAATCCCGACCGTGGACGATACCGAATTGACGCAATCCGAGATTGATCTCAAATATCTGGCGCGCAGCATCGTTTTGATGTGGTATTTGGGCGCTTGGTACGATCCAGACAACTTGCAAACACCAAACGCTTCCAATTTCGAAGTTATTTCACCGAAGGCTTACACCCAAGGATGGGCCTTAAAGGTAGCCCAAGCCCATCCAATGGGGTTTAGCGAAATGCAGTTCGGCTACTGGACGCGGCCCCCCAATCCTCGCGGCGACTTCATCGGATAGAGCCAACTAAATCTAGGAAGGAGCCCAACCATGGCCGCCGAATCGGACGTAGAATGGGATGTCGTTATTGTCGGGTCCGGCTTCGCCGGCGCCTTGATCGCAAACGAGTTGGGCAAAGCCCACAAGAAGGTCCTTGTCCTCGAGGCCGGCGCAGGAGTGCCTCCCAACATTAATGCTTACATGAGGCGGTTCTATTCGGCTGCAGCCAAGGTGCCGGAAAGCCCTTATACACCGGAGATTTTTGGCCCGAAGGGCTTGAGCGATCCGAACAAAGTAAATGCCGGGCGGCCGACCGTGCTCAGTACCGGCGCCAAAGGAGGTTTCGGCGATTGGACGGACCCAAATCAAAGCTACCTGATTCAGAAGGGTCCCTTCCCATTCAGCAGCACTTACGACCGTGTCGCCGGCGGCACGTCTCATTGGCTCGGCACCAGCCTGAGGTTTGTGCCGAACGACTTCAAGATGAAAAAACTTTACGGAGCGGCGACGCCGCAATTCGTGGATTGGCCGATCGAGTACAAAGATTTGATATCGTGGTACGGCAAAGCTGAGGAGGAGATCGGCGTCTCGGGGGACGTGAAAGACCAGAAGTATCTCGGCATCGAATTTCCGTCTGACTACGCTTACAAGATGCGGCAAATTCCGAATTCGACGACCGACCAAGCCGTCAGTAAGGCCGTAGATGCCATGACGGAAGACGAGCTGAAATTTTTGCAAAGGGACAGCAGCATTGATAAAATCCGTGTCCGGGGTCTGCCAGCAGCGCGAAATTCCGAACCCTATCATAATCGGCGTGCCTGCGCTGGCAACACGAATTGCATTCCGATCTGTCCTATCCAAGCGAAATACGATCCCACGATTGCGTTGAATGACGCGATGGCTACCGGCTTCGTAAAAATGCGGGAGCGAACGGTCGCCAGCGAGATCGTCGTCGGCGAAAACGGCCGCATCAGCCAGATCAATTTTATTCGCTATAAGGATGATATTACGCTTGACGCAGGGCCGAAACCCGAACGCGGATTCGTGAAAGCCAAGATCTATGTGATCGCGGCGAATGCGATAGAGACGCCTCGACTGTTGTTGATGTCGAAAAATGGCGGCCGAACAAACAACGGCGTGGCGAACAGCAGCGACATGGTCGGGCGGAACCTGATGGATCACCCTTATTATGTTGCATGGGGCTTGGCGCCGGAGCCGCTATATCCCTATCGCGGTCCACTGATCACTTCGGGTATCGGAGATTTGTGTGACGGACCGTTCCGCAGCGAGCGCGGCGCGTTTCGTATGGACATCGGCAATGAGGGCTGGAATTTCGTCATAGCAAGCGTCGCAGGCGGCACCGATCCCAACATAACGACGCTCGACTTCGTCAACGGCATGAATAGAAGCAAGCTTAACCCTGGCAGCCAGGCTTTGTTCGGTACCGAGTTGGTCAAGAGGCTGAACGAAAAGTTCACGCGTCAATTTCGGTGCGGTTTTCTCATCGAGCAAACACCGGACCGCGACAATCGGGTTACCTTGTCGGAAATTAGGGACGGCTTGGGATTGCAACGACCGCAGATTTCCTACGATCTTTCCGAATATACCAGGAAAGGATTTGTTGCCGCGTACCGGTTCAAGAACCTTCTTTTCCGGAGAATGGGGATTACTGAAGAGAATGACTTTACGACGGTCGGCCCGGACGATCCGACCCGTTTCGAAGAGGAAATTGACGGCAAAAAAGTTGTCCTGAACTATACAGGTGCCGGGCACATCATGGGAACTTACCGGATGGGCAACGATCGAGCCAACTCGGTGGTGGATAAATTCCAGTGCTCGCACGATCACAAAAATCTTTACCTCGTTGGTAGCGGTACGTTTCCAACCGGTGCAACGGCCAATCCCACGCTGACCATTGCGGCGTTGAGCTTACGGACCGCCGATCACATCATCAACAAGGCCCTCAAGTGATGTGCGGCGAATTCGGTTCACGGTGATGCCGGGTACAACGACTATTCCTTGTTCTGGACGGATTCCTGGCGCTTAATCTGCCCGCCAACAAGCTGCCGGTGACAAATGATGCCCTCGATTTCCGCGGTCCATGGACCCTCTGGCAAAACGACTGAATACAAAACCCAACTCGGGACTGCCCATGAATAGCTCCGCCAAAGTGATGCATGTCGTTTTGGACTTCGACGGCACCTGCACTCAAATTCCTAAAGTCTGGGAAACTTACCTTGAGCTCTATTTTAAGGGTCTTGTGGAGGCGGGATTCAAGATCACGGGTAACGAGTGGCACGAGGCGTGCGCCGCCGTTCAGAAGCACTCGCCCCATGCCGGATGGACGGTGGCCGGCTGCCCGGCCGCCCCTGCGGCGGCAGACCCCTATATCCTGGCTGACGAGGCGGCGAGGCTGACCCTTCGACGGCGCGGCGACCGCACGCCGCTGTCTCCGGAGGTACATGCAAAGGCGTATGGGGCCGCCCCCGCCCCCTGGCGAGAGGAAGCGCTGGATACGTTTTCGCAACTAATCGATCGTGGCCTTCGGCTTCATTTCGTTTCCAATTCGAGCACTGCGGTGATCACCGAGCGGCTGAAGGAGTTGCTGGCCAACGGTACGTCTTTGGCCGAAAAGATTTCGGTGCAGAGCGACGCTGGAAAGTTTCGCGTCTGTGAACTGGACTGGGACGACAAAACCTCGTCGTTGTCACCTGAAGCCAGAGCGCGATTTGGAGCGCTGCCGATCGCCTGGGATGGTGAACGCGCCAAATCTATCGGTCGCCCGATCTATCTAAGACGCGGGGCATATTTTGATGCGATCAGCCGTGTGTTCAGTGGCGATTTCACCCTGTTACCGAATACGGTGTTTTGCGGCGACATCTGGGAGATGGATTTGGCCATGCCGCATGCTCTTGGGGCCAACGTGCATCTTCTCGATCGAGCCGCCCCGTTCAATACATACGAGCACGAAAAGCGGGCCATTGAAACGTACGGCCAGCGTGCGAAAGCAAGCGACGATCTCAGTGGCCTTCTGGCTTGGCTTTGAACGACCGCCTCAATTCGCCGCCGGGATGTTGCACACGCGCTTTAGGTCCATAAGTGTGCGCGAGTTCGCGGTGTTGTGGGCCCCTTTTGTCGCAAGGTCACCGGCGGTAACGCCGCAGAAGAACTGGAATGCAACTTGCAAGTCCCCAGCCAGGTGGTCGAAAAAGAGCGTGTCGATGACATTCTGGCCATGAAGGTTTTCGACCTTTTGGCCGATCGTCCTGTTGATATCGTGCGCGTGCTGGATCAGAGGCGACTTAGCATTTGACAGGTCCAACTGCCCGTAGGTCAGGTTGTACTTGTCATAGAACGTCTTCTTGATGGTGATCCATGCGCCGCCATACGTGTGATCTTGCAGCAGGAAAACCGCTCGTTTAACGCGGCAGACCAGAATCGTGGTGGCACACATCGGACATGGTTCGAGAGACGTATAGATCGTGGCGCCTTTGTTAAGAAAATCAGCCTCCTCCAAGCCGTCACCGTAGAACAGCTGCGATCGATAATAGTCCTCGACCGTCGTCGCAGAGCCGCGCGGTCTTTTTTCTCCGACGCGGGCAATGGCCGCTCGCAGCACCCTTTGTTCGCCGTGCTCGACCGGACTTTGGTGAGCATGGATCTGGTTTTGCTCAAGCGCCAGAACCTCGCCATCCGTGTTGTCGATTACGAGGGCGTGGACGTTCAGACCGTGGAAATGCGTCGGCTGGGATTGATTGCCGATTGGGGAGCTGATCGGCGGATCGAAGCGCAGGTACAGGGAAGAGAGAAGACCCAGGAAAGCAAGCGCGTCACGTTCTGCACGAAAAAGCGCGTGGTCTTGGGGCGTTTCCATTCGTCACTCCTTCATTGACAAGCGCTGGATCAGGTTGCTTCGGCTCGCTGGCAATCAGCGTCAAGACAGATTACACCCCAAATATGGCAACAAGACCAGGGCGCCTGTCGGCCCTTAGTCCAAGTGCATGGGTCAGAGCCTGGTTGGCGTGAACATTTCTCTCCCGTTTGTGCACAATTTGGCCGGTCTGCCCGGTCCTTAATCATTCAACGGCTCTGACCAGTCCGCTTTTTTGTAGAAAGGGTGTGCCGAGCATGTTCAGGATACAAAGGCGGCAACAGTCGAAACGTCTCGGGATCAACCCAACGAGCAGTCGTTTCAATGAGACGCATGACTACTGGACGAACCAGAGCTCGGAGCGCATCTAGAACATCAGCCCACAAAGCATCTCCCATGGATGCCGCCATTGCCACCCAATCGGCTTTTGCCGGGGTCGATTCCACACGACCTATGGCCGCTCAGCGGAGCCGGCTGATGGTGCTATGGCTAACATTATATCCTGTCTGGCGGCAGCATTTTCGATAAATCAATCATATCCGCGAGCCCATCGGAGAGCTCGCTGGCGGCAATTTAGACGGATTGACTTGACCCAAGGTTGTGTCAACATCTGCTGGTTTTATTGCTCGACAAATGGTTTCGACAAAGGCCGGCTGTCTGGTCGCGACAGTGGCAGCAAGTGATACTGCGAGTCCCGCTGTGGCAACCAAAGGAAGTCGGCAAAAAGGAGCGGGCGATCGCGCCAAGGCCGTCGAGGTAACGCCGGTGGCGGGCCTTGCGCCTGAGCAGCCAGCAAGCGTTACGCTGCCTGATGCGGCGGTCGCTCGGCCTCCGCCGGTTACGAGCGATGCGGCTTCGGGTGCACCCGCAGCGACGATCGACCTGCAGATCACCGTCGTCCAGGGCGGCATCACCAACGCTAAGGTTCCGGTCGTCATCGGCACACGCTATGACGGCCTGCCTTTCGCGGGTCCAACGAGGGCTTTCGATCGGCTGCTCGATTCGTGGCTGACGCGCGCGGTCGACCTGGGAATCATCGGATCGAGTCTAGCCCAGCTCTTCCTGATCAATCTCGAGCAGTTTCAGCGGGCCGGCAGGATAAAGGCAGACAACCTGCTCTTGGCTGGCATGGGAGAGCCGGGTCGATTTGCCCAGGACAGTCTCCAGTTCGTCATTTCCAACATCGTCGTGGCAGTCAAGATCATGGGTCATGACGAATTCGCCAGTCCGCTGATCGGCATACGGCGGAACGAGCTTTCGGTCGCAGATGCAATTCGCGGCCTCGTCCAAGGAATTCATGACGGCTATGAGCGCATTTGTGTCATCGCCGACGATGATACGATGAACCGGAAAACCCTGCGGAGCGTGGCCGCACAGCGGCTTTCCGTGGTTCTGGTGCATGCCGATCTGGATAAATCAAAGGAAATCGAGGCCGAACTCGACGCGCTGTCGCACGAGAACCCGTTTCCGAACATAAAGCTGACCATCCGCCGCGGCCCCGACATCGACGCCGACCCGATTTTCGAACCTAGCCCGATCGATGTCGAACCAGACCGGCCGGTGAATTACCTCCGGATCACGCGAAGCAAATCGGCGGCGGCGGCGATGCGGGGCAAGTCCGTCTTCCCGGGGAAGCGTAAAAAGCCGGCGGCCAGCCCGGCTGTCGATCCCTTTATGACAGACTTATTTCAATTCTCGGCGTTGTCCGACGTGGCGGTCATTCCGCAGCGGGAGCAGGAGGTCAACACGCGCATCCTGTGTGACCTCGCCGATCAGATGACGAAAGATTGCACGCCGAAGGAACGGGAAGATCTCGGCGCTTTTTTTACGAATATTCTGATCCCCGACGACTTCCGGAAACTGACCGAAGGCTCTGCCAGCATCACGTTGGAGGTGGACGAAACAACGGCGGTGTACCCCTGGGAGATGGCCGCCAACAAGCGATACACGAAGTCCTCCTTCCTCAGCACCAACGTGGCCGTGTCACGTCAATTTCGCTCGGTGCTTTCGCCCCCGCCCGCCTCGCCCCCCGCGATGAACAACAGGCTGAATGCGCTCATCATCGCGGATCCCGCATCCGATGAATTGGCGCTGCCGCATGCAAGGGATGAGGGAGCCGCTGTGGTGGAGGTGCTGGAGCAGGCCCGGAAAGCCTGGGGCGGCCGGTACGACATCACAGCCAAAGTACGCATCGGCCCGTGCGGCGACGATGCCGGTCGCACGCTGCTCGATAAGTTGCGGGCTGAGAACCTATGCGTGGTGAGCACCGAGCCGTGCCAGCCGCTCGAACTCGCCATGCTGGTCGTCAACGAACAGTTCGATCTGATCCACTATGCGGGTCACGGCATCTCCGACCCGAAAACCGGGCAGACCGGTTGGGTTTTCGCCGGGGATTGCATTCTGTCGGCGAAGGAGATCTTCAGCGTCCGCCAGGTACCGCGGCTGGTGTTCGCCAATGCATGTTTTTCGGCCGTGACCAGCGACCACAATGAACAGCGAAAGCACATGACCGGCCTGGCCCAGGCGTTTTTCGCCCGCGGCATCCCCAACTTCATCGGCGCCGGCTGGCAGGTTGACGATGCCTGCGCGGAGGAATGCGCCAGATGGTTCTATGCCCGCGTCATGGGATTAAGCGGTCCAAGCGCTGCCGGCGGCCTTATCGGCACGGCGCCGCCGGCCACGATCGGCGAGGCGCTTAAAAAAGCCCGCGAGATGGCACTTGCCCGCAAACCGCAATCGCCGAGTTGGGGCGCGTACCAGCATTACGGCCACGTCAGCGACAAGCTGGTGGCGATGCCCAACATCCCCGCTCCCGATGACGCGTCCGTGCAAACTACACCGGGCGCCGCTCCCGTCGTCATAAAGGCAACCGATAAGCTATCGGTGCCTTCCACTTCCGCAGTCGCGAAAATGGCAAGCTCGGAGCAAAAAACCGGTCCGACAACAGCCGATCCCAACCTCGTGTATGTCAACGGCATCGACGTCGACAGCGGAAATTACGCGTTCGCACCGCGATCGATCGACGACATCGCCAGACAAGTGTCGGCGCATCCAGGCACCGACGCCTTTGGCAATGTGCATGGCGACAAACCACGATCATTCGCCTTGCCGTTCGATATGGACCCTAAGAAACTGGATTCTTCAGGGTGGGGCATCATGTTTCACGAAGAAACGCCTCAGAAGGTCCGGGATGCATTGGAGCCATTGATGGCGCTTCGCCGGACCCAGGCCCCTGAGCGGTTCAAGGTGCTCGATTACAAGAAAGGCGAGCAAGCGCGCGACTGGTACGCGCGACGCGGATTAGCGCCAGGCTCCATCGACCCGGAAATCGTGCCCTACTACCTGCTGCTGATTGGTCCGCCCGATCAGATCCCGTTCGAGTTCCAGTATCTGCTTGGCGTCGACTATGCGATCGGCCGGCTGTCCTTCGACGCGCCGGAGGACTACGAACGGTACGCGCGTTCGACAGCCGCCTATGAAAGCGCCCGGTCTGTCCCGAACGGCAAGGAGGTCAGCTATTGGGGCACGCGCCACCTGGGCGACCCCGCCACCGATCTTAGCGCATCAATGCTGATCGATCCGCTCGCCAATGGCATCGCCGGGACGGCCGGCGCGCTGAAACAGGCCATCAACGACACCGTTGGCTACGCTCGCAAGCTGAGGCTTGGCGATGACGCGACGAAGGCAAGCCTGCTCGAGACGCTGCACGGTCCCAAGCCACCCGCGATGCTGTTTACCGCTTCGCACGGCATGGCGCTGCGTTCCGGTCAAGCCGCCCAGCCCGCCGCCCAAGGGGCGCTGTTATGCCAAGACTGGCCGGGCTTCGGCAGCGTGCGGGCGGAGCATTTCCTGGCCGCCACCGACATTGGAGACGACGCCAATGTGAATGGGGTCGTCGCATTGCTGTTCGCCTGCTTTGGCGCCGGCACGCCCGAGGCAGATCAATTCCTGATGGACCTCTCGCAGGCCGGCAAGGCGCCGCAGTTGGCGCCGCAACCGTTCGTCGCCGCCTTGCCGCGCCGCCTGCTCGCCCACCCGAACGGGAGTGCCCTCGCCGTGATCGGTCATATCGATCGCGCCTGGGGGTTTTCGATTCTATCCCCCAAGGTGTCTGGTCCCCAGATCGGCACCTTCCGCAACAGCGTGGGCTCGATCCTGACTGGCGAACGGGTCGGGCACGCGATATGTGGGCAATTCGGCGCCAGGTTTTCGGCGCTTTCGGTCCTGCTGTTAAGCGCGACCTCGCCATCGGCGGCGAACGCGTCACGTCCCAGCGACCGCGAACTCGTAACCAGATGGCTCGAACGGAATGACGCCCAGAATTACGTGCTGCTGGGCGATCCCGCGGTGCGGATCCGCAACGACGTTTTGACGTAACCGTCATGCGCCGGTTATGTCGGCGTTGAACAATTGGTTTTCGGCATTTGAATAATCCGTTTCAAAATCAGGGAGGCGATAATGGATCAGCCAGGCATCCCGCAACTATCGGAGGCAGTACGGGCCTCCTTCGAGCCGATCATGAAGTCGGTTGGCCAGGTTCGCCGGCACCTGGCCGGCATAAAAGACGTCGTTACGACGCGGCCGGGATACAAATATCCGCCAGACGGAAAGCCGGTTCCGGCGATCGTGGTCGCCGTGACGCCCGGCACGACACCGGCGCAGGCGGCCGACCTAGAGAAAAAATTCGGATTTCCGTTCACGGTGATTGACGCCACCGTGGAGGAGCAATTGGCTGCCGACGAGAGACAGCCGGTCTCCTTTGGAATGCCGGACGGATCGATGGTCTCGGCGTTCGAGAAAATGCTCGGCGGAGATGAACCACTCGCCTTTCTGCCGCCCAAAACCGGGACCTATGAGGAGCCGGTTTCGCCGAATCTCCCGCCTGTCAAAGAAAAGATGGAGATGACGATCTGTGTCAGCCCCGAGGCCGGCTGGAGCGAACTGGAAGCCTTCCTGGGTGAAACCACCTCGACCCTTACCGTCGCGATGTATCAATTCACGGCGCCGCACATCTTCGAGGCTATCGAGGCTGCCGTAACGCCCGCGGGGCGCAAATTCGAACTGATCCTTCATCCCGTGCCGGAGAAACCGGCGAAGACCGGCGTGAAAGCCGATGACCTCGACGAAGAGAAAGACGTGATCCCGCCTCTCGAAGAAAAAATGAAAAAGCGGTTCGAGCAGACCTGGGCCACGCTCATCTCGAAGAAGAATCCGGATGGTCTTTTCGCGTCCGCCTATCATATCAAGGTCGCGGTACGAGACGGCAACACCTTCTGGCTCTCCAGTGGCAATTGGCAGTCGTCAAATCAACCGAATGTGCACCCGTTCGTTGACCATCCGGAAAAGCTGCCGCCCGGATTCCAGCGGAAATACAATCGCGACTATCATGCTATCATCGCGAATGAGAAACTGGCAGCTATCTACGAGTTTTATATCAAGCGCGATTTCGAACTCTCTGCGGAACAGGCCGGCGAGACCGTAAGCTTCGCCGCACCCGATCTTTTTATACCCGAGGAGGAGGAAGAGGCGGTCGATTTCGCAGCGGCGCCGCAATTCTTCAAGCCACTGCGATTGAACCGCGAAGTCAGCGTTCAGCCGCTGCTGACCCCGGATAATTATGCGCAGAACGCACTCAAGTTGATCAAGTCAGCCAAAAAAAGCGTGTGGTTCCAAAACCAGTACATCAATTTCCGCGGCACCGAGGACGATTTCAGCGAATTTCGGCTCTTGATCGGCGCACTCAAAGACAAGATCGACAAGGAGCTCGATGTGCGCATCATTTGCCGCGACATGATGAAACAGGAAAGCCTGGACGTGCTCATCGCGCTCGACTTTCCGAAGGAAGTATTCCGCTTTCAGCCGGCCTGCCACAACAAGACGATCATCATCGACGGCAAGGTCGTGATGTTCGGCAGCCACAACTGGTCCAACGAGGGCGTGAAAACCAATCGCGACGCCAGCCTGGTCTTTGATGATGAGGAGATCGCGGCGTATCTCGCGAAAGTTTACGACTATGATTGGATTAGGCTCGCCACCGCACACCCGACCCAGGCCCGTCCGCGCGTAGCCAAGGACGGCGAAGAACCGCCCACGGGATTCAAGCGCGTGCCCTTCTCTGCCGTCTTCGAGGATGGTGTGTAACGTCGAGCGAGGCTCTTGGCTAAGCACTTTTTGGCACAGCTGATAGCAATACACTTGATTGTAAAGGATTTTCCACTGATCGGCGTATAATGTGCCATCGCGTGCCACTGTGCCACTATGAGGCGTGGCACGGAGGGCTCCAATGGCCGGCCAGACGCCGACGATGTTGCTGGAAACCTCGGCTGTGCCGCCGGCGGCGTGCTGAACGTTGCGGGCGATCTCGCGCGTCGCCGCGCCCTGCTCCTCCACCGCCGCCGCGATCGCGGTAGTGACGTCGTTGATCTCGCCGGTGGTCTGGCCGATGTTCCTGATGGCGCCGACTGCCGACGTCGTCACCTGCTGCATGCTGCCGATCTGCGCGCGAATTTCCTCGGTGGCCTGCGCGGTCTGGTTGGCGAGGCTTTTGACCTCGGAGGCGACCACCGCAAAGCCGCGGCCGGCTTCGCCGGCGCGGGCGGCTTCGATGGTGGCGTTGAGCGCGAGCAGGTTGGTCTGCGAGGCGATCACCTGAATCAGGTCGACCACGACGCTGATGCGGCTGGCGTTGTCGGCAAGGCCCTGCATGGTGGCGTCGGTTGCGCCCGCTTCTTCGACGGCCTTGCGGGCGATCTGCGCCGAGGTGACCACCTGGCGGCCGATTTCGGCGATCGACGAGGACAATTCCTCAGTGCCCGCCGACACGGTCTGCACGTTGACCGAAGTCTCCTCGGCCGCGGAGGCCACCGCATTCACCAGCGCACTCGATTGGTCGGCGGTCGCTGACATGCCTTGCGCAGTGGCCTGCATGGAATTGGAAGACTTCTGCAGGCCGTCCAGCGCGGTACGGACGGTTGCCTCGAATTCGGCTATCCGGGCCTCCATGCGGGAGGCGCGTTCGGCCTTGCCGATGCGGTCCCTGTCCTGATCGGCGGAGAGCGCGCGGGCCTCGATCATGCTCTCGCGGAAAATCTGCAGCGAGTTCGCCATCGACGCGATCTCGTCACGCTGGCTCGAGTGATAGATTTCCGACTCGAGGTCGCCGTCCGACAGAAGCTGCATCGAGCGTTGCAGATTGCTGATCCGGCGCAGGATGCTGCGGCCGACATAGAGCCAGACGAACAGCACGGAACCGACCAAAGTGAGGCCGCCGAGCGCAAGCATGACGGTGGTCGCGAGCGAGATTTCCTTGCGGGCCTGCCAGGTCGAGGCGTCGGTCTCGCTTTGCACGCCGCTGACCAGTTGCTGCACGCTGATGCCAAGGCCGACATTGAGCTTGCGGGTTTCTTCGAGCACGAGCTGTCCGTAATCGTTGGCGTCAAGCTCCTTCTGGCGAAGTTTGAAGACACCGGTCTTGCCCTCGCCCAGCGCCAGCAATTTCAGCGCTGCGTCCTTGAGCGCCCTGGTGGTGGAGTTTTGCGGCAGCAAATCGAGGTTCGATTTGACGCGGGCCTGCGCGGCCTTGAATTCCTTTTCGATCGCTTCCAGCGTTTGGCTGCCGTTTGCCGAAAGCGCCGCGGTCATCTCCGATGCCATCAGGTTGCCGCTGGCGACGGCGTTGCCGAGCCGGTCGATGGTCCGCGCCACCTGGGTTGCATCATCCTGGGAAAGCATGGCGGAGCCGAGGATGGCGTTGATCTGGATTTGGGCGTCCAGCATCGCAGGGGTGGCGGCGGCAACGAACTCCGCCTGCGCGCTGCGCAGCGCATCGTATTGCTGCTGATGCTGCGCGGCGATTTCCAACCGCTCGCGTGCGGCTGCGACCAGGCTCTTGATGTTATCGTCGAAATTCTTCACGGTTTCGGTGAGAGCGGCGACCACCGCCTTGTCGGCGCCGAGTTCGATCACCTCGCCGAGCTTGTCGAAGGCGACCCGCTGGGTCTCCTTGATTTTTTTGGTGCGTTCGTTCAGCACCTCCTCGCTGCGCGAGGCCAATAGCGCCGGCCCCTGGCTGGCAAGGCTCGCGCTCTGGGCGGAAAGCTGCAGGCTGGCCGCAAGACGGGGAATGTCCCGCGCGCTCAGATCGACCATCCTCTCACCGAGATGTCCCAACACCATGCCGGCGCCGGCGCTGATGAGCAGACCCATGCCCGCGATCACGGCGAAGGCTGCGAAAAGGCTTGCCCTCACCCCCCATTGAAGCCGCAAGAATCGCGCGCGCCAACCAGGTTTACCGATCGTGAATCGTGCCGCCATGCCGCCCCCACCAAGGCAATCCGTCTGAATCGCGAGCGGCAGTATCGGATTACCCGGTTAACAAAATCGGGAGCATTTGCCGGATTTGCGGGATTTTTGGCCGATCTAACACAGGGCGATTGCCATGTTTGACAAACTCGCCTGGCATTAAAGACATAGGTGCCCTCGCAAATTAGGACAGTAATATTGTCCTTTTTTGCAGTAGGCTCCAGCGATCATGCCCCGCTACAGAGCCAACATCCTTGATAGCGACGGACAATTCAGAAACGCGATTCATATGGACTTCGCCGACGACGACGAGGCGATTGAGGGTGTAAAGCGAATGGTGCTTGGCTACGATGTAGAGCTTTGGGAGGGGAATCGGAAAATAGCTGCGCTCAAGAGCTCTGAGTAGGCCCTCCACCTTCGCGATCTTCTTTAGCTTCGCCTCAACCCGTGTCTTGCTTTCGCCGGCGCCAGGGCGGCGAGCAAGGGAAACGAAGTCGTCAGAGGTTTTTCAGGCATAACATCGCCAAACAAAAAAGGCCGGCGCAAGGGCCGGCCTTTTCATGGTTGTGGTTGGTGCGATCAGTACCCGGCGACGGCGGGCCGGCCCCAGTTGAAGCGGTAGTTCAACCCGGCCTTAACCGTGTGCTCGTCGTCACGGAATCGGATGCCCACGATCGGGGCAGGCCCGATCGCGAATGTCGTGTCGCCGAAGTTGTAGTACTGGTATTCGACCTTGGCGGACCAGCTCGGCGCGAACATGTATTCGAGGCCGGCGCCCACGGTGTAGCCGTCGCGATGATTGCCGTTGGTCGTGAAAGCCACCGGCAGGCCGGCGACGCTTACGTTGAGGTTGTTGCCATCCTTCCACGCATAACCGCCCTTGGCGTAAAGCAGCGCCGGGCCCCAAGTATAACCGAGGCGGCCGGTGACAGATCCAAGCTGGTCGCTGTTGGAGGTGACGAGAACGCCGCCGGGGAACAGCACGCCGTTGTTGCTGTTGCCGAGCCAGGAATACTGGGCTTCGATACCAACAACCCAGCTCGGGGCGAACTGATAATCGGCGCCGCCCTGCAAGCCGCCGAGGAACCGGCCATCGCTGCCCGTCAAGCTATTGTCGCCGCCGAACGCGCCGCCGAGATGACCGCCGATGTAGAAGCCCGTCCAGTTGTAGATCGGCTGCGCGACGTAAGGGGGAGCCTTGGTGTAGGGACGCGCGGCGAGATCGGCTGCGAGTGCTGGCACGGTCGCGCCGACAGCGACCAGCGCCACAGTACCGAGTAGAAACTTCTTCATTAAGTTTTATTCTCGAGAGATGATTTCGGATCAGCCGCGTGCCGGCTGCACCGTGGCGCGGAGATAGACAGCTTCTTCTCAAAAAGCTGTCACCGAGAGGTCACACTGGACGACTTACTAAGCTGTTGGGAGAATGACAATTTTCCGTGATCGAGGAGGCCTCAATCAAACCTGAAAGAAGCCTCAATCCGGACGCGCCGTCTCGCGCGGGCGGGACTGCAGTTCGTCGCGAAATTTCGCGAGCAACTCAACCTCTGAAATACCGAATGCGCCGGCGGTGACGTTGTTCGGCGCGCCCAATGCGATCATCGCCCGCACAAAGCGCCGATCGGCATCGCTGAGATTCGAGACGTCGCTGCTCAGCAGTGCCGCGAGCACGTTCCTGAGCGCGGCGAGACGCGATGTGATGGCTTTTCGCTTGCGACCCGATCCAGGCCGCGCGCCGCCTCGACCGATTCCTCTGGATTTCGTCATATCAAACTCTTTGATCTCCTTGCGACCAAGAGGTCCGCTATCCCTGAAGGGATAAGCGCACCTGTCGCCCTGTTGCGAAATCGGACACGCGCAGGCGGGCATCGACGCTCCACGGCCTTGCGGTCCTGTGCCTTGGTCGTGTCGCCGCGCGTCCCGGTTCGATCTCTTCGCAGCGCCACACGATCACAAACCGTTCAAGGCGTGGCGGGGATGGCCTCGCGAAAGCGTGAACGGGAATCCCTGATGCCGCAATGAAGCGCCGCGCGGGGCTCTACTCCGGCGGCTTGAGCGCGCTGTTGAGCCAGCGCGCCGTGTCGAAGTTCAGCGGATCAGCCCGCGGCTTGTGAACG
>Ga0164305_10000222_pt1 | contig 20025 bp, 18 predicted proteins | sample Whisoiple_237_MG_FD_110215 | JGI IMG/M metagenome (GOLD analysis project Ga0164305, IMG submission 110215) | Soil microbial communities amended with pyrogenic organic matter from upstate New York, USA - Whitman soil sample_237_MG | ecosystem: Environmental > Terrestrial > Soil > Agricultural...
AAAACGCTCCCATCCTGTGCCTTCATAGCCATAGCGGAAAAATTCAGGATGGAGAATCTCTGCCAAGATTTCTACCGAATCTGCTAATCGGGGACCAGGGCGATTAAAGTATCCGTTGCCATCGGTAATGTAGACTCTTCCCGTTTTGACAGCATTTAGCTGTTGCCACTCTGGACGCTGGGCAAGCAGCTTGGCTTCTTGGCGAGTGCGATTTAAATCAAAGCCGCAGGGCATAAAAATAATCACGCTAGGATTAGCAGCTACGAAGGATTCCCAAGCTAACTTGGGAGATGCCTGACCTGGTACAACGGCTAGCGGCTGACCTCCTAACAGGGTTACCATTTCTGGAATCCAATTGCCTGCTAGCATCAAAGGTTCTGTCCACTCTAGGCAGGCAACGGTCGGGTGGGCGGTTTCTTGAAGTGCCTGAGTCTTTTGTTGGCAAATCTTGACTCGTGCTTCCAAGTCTTCTATTAGCTGCCGAGAATCAATACTAAAGGCGTTTGCAACTCGTTCAACATCACTCCAAACATCCTTCAGGATATTGGGGTGTAAGGAAATAATTTGGGGTTGGCTAGGAGTCAGTTTGGCAACGGCTTTTTCCACATCGGCAAGGCTAACTGCACAGACATCACACTGATCTTGGGTGAGAATGTGGGTAGGTTGCAATTGCTCTAAAACGTCAACTTTGATGTCATAAATACTGAGGGCTGATTTTAGCAAGTCGTTGACGCTTTGATCGATCTGACCACTCGATTGATGCGAATTCAATCGGGCTTGGGTGCAGACGGGTCGATCTTTAATTTCTGGGGGATAGTCACATTCATGCGATCGCCCTACAATGGCATCAGTTAACCCCAAGGCTACTAATATTTCTGTAGCACTCGGAATTAAAGAAACTATCTTTAGCGCTGAAGTTGTCATTCAATCCCTTTCCTTAAACTCTTTTTAAAGGTTGCTAAAGCTTTCGGCTGAGCGATTTAACAAACTTCCGTCCAACTTAACGCTAGCTAAAAATCTTTTCAATTTCTGCACTTTTTGATCAAAACCTGCAAAAAATAACGAAACTTTAGATTTTATCTACCGCCCTCTGACCCGCGTGAGTACCGTAAAATGCAGAGGCATGGAACGCTAGAATTTTCCTCATGGGGTTGAGTTTGAATGCTACTCATCGCGCAATTCCCTGATTTGAAGACTATGCAGAAAGCCAATAAGTGTGTAAAAATAGAACTTTTGGGTAAATTTTAATCAGGAACCAACAGAGGAAGCTATATGTCCCGATATCGAGGCCCACGCCTCCGGATTGTACGTCGCTTGGGCGACCTGCCCGGTTTAACTCGCAAAAGCCCACGTCGTGCCTACCCGCCTGGTCAGCATGGTCAGAACCGCAAGAAGCGGTCGGAGTACGCCATCCGACTAGAGGAAAAGCAAAAACTCCGCTTTAACTATGGTTTGACCGAAAAGCAACTGCTGCGTTATGTGCGTAAAGCGCGTCGGGCGACAGGTTCTACTGGACAAAGCTTGCTGCAAATGCTAGAAATGCGGCTAGATAATACCGTCTTCCGGTTAGGGATGGCTCCGACAATTCCAGCAGCTCGCCAGTTAGTGAATCACGGTCATGTGGTGGTCAATGGCAAACCCGTGAATATTCCTAGCTATCAGTGCCGTCCCGGAGAAGTGATTACCATTAGAAACCGCGATCGCTCCCGTCAGAGAATTGAACAAAACCTGCAATATCCTGGTTTAGCCAACACTCCTAGTCATCTAGAGTTTGATAAAGCCACGCTCACAGGTAAAGTCAATGGTGTGGTTGAGCGTGAATGGGTAGCTTTGCAAATCAACGAACTGTTGGTGGTTGAGTACTACTCACGGCAAGCCTAACGATTTTGGATGGCGGATTTTGGATTTTAGATTGGGGTTAAGGGTCAAAGTCAAAGACTTTGGATTTTGCAAGCAACCTGATTTTCCAAAATCCAAAATCTAATATCCACAATTCTTTTAGCCGCCAATTTGTGACATGGTGCGACTATAAGCACCCACCGTTCCAGAATCTCGCCCTTGGTAGTTAATTTCTGGTTTAAGGGCGAGAAGCTGCTGGACTTTGTTTTTGAGTTCTACTGTGCTAACTCCAGCGCGGAGAGCCGTTTTGAGGTCAATCTGACCCGTTTCATTCAGCAGGCAGGGACGTAGCCAACCATCTGCTGAGAGACGCATCCGATTACAGCGATCGCAAAAACACTCTGACATCTGACTAATAAAGCCCAACGTGCCTTTAGCCCCTGGAATCTGAAACACATCAGCCGGGCCATTGCCTAGCACTTGGGATGCGCTTAAACCCCAGCGATCGCGGATCTGTTGTCGCAACACTTCTGAAGAGATCCAACCCCGATTCTCAAACAAATCGGTATTGCCAATGGGCATAAATTCAATAAACCGCACGTGCCACTGACGCTCAATCGTGAGAGCGGCTAAATCTAGCACTTCCTGTTCATTCACCTCTGGAATTACCACTACATTCAGTTTAAGAGGTGCAAAACCAACTTGATGCGCCGCTTGAATGCCCTGCCAAACTTGCTGCCAGCGTGAACGACTACGATTGCCAATAATTTTGTCAAAGGTATCTGGGTTCAGGGAATCAAGACTAATATTAATCCGCCGCAAACCAGCGTTGTAGAGATCTTGCGCCATCCCTGCTAACAGAAACCCGTTAGTTGTCATCGACAGATCTTGCGTTTGGGGCAGTGAGGCGATCGCCCTCACTAATTCTACAACCCGTGGACGGAGCAACGGTTCGCCTCCCGTCAAGCGAAATCGCGTAAATCCCACGGGAATAAAAACTTCTTGAATAAGCGTCAGTAACTCTTCATCGGTGAGCAGTTGTTGTCGCAAAATGTAGTCAAGCTCTGCCCCTTCCGGCATACAGTACTGACACCGGAAGTTGCAGCGATCAATTAAGCTAATCCGGAGATAGTCAACTTGGTTCATGCTGTTTAGAGGCTAGGAAAAGGCTCAAGGATGAACGCTGAAATGCTTCAAGTTTCATCCTTTCTCTCTTCTATTGTGATCGATTTACCAGTTCAGCCACCGGAACGGGTATTAGTTGCGGCTTGATTTGGAAGAGCGATCGCACTACCTGGATCAAAGGCTGAGAACGTTTCTCTTGAACAAACAGCAAGGGCAACAAAGCCACCAATCTGAGCGCGGCTGAGAGCGCAAATAAGCCGGGTAAACCGCCAACATCAACGAACTGTGCTAAAGCTCCCCCTGCCGTAGTGCCAATCGCTCCAGCTACTCCACTCACGGCAGCCGCGATCGCAAAATAACTCGCTTGCTGACGCTTTGGGGCTACAGCCATTTGCAAATTATTAGTACACAAGTCAATCGCTGCCCAAGAACCGCCCATAAACAGGTGTAAAAGCGGAAACCAAAACCAAATCGAAACTTGATCAGCCCCCAAACCTAGCCAAAGTAAAGGGGTTACGGCTGCCAATATCCCCACAAATACCAGCAACGGACGATTCCCAATCCGGTCAGCTAACTTGCCCCAAATCACCATCATCACCAAGGTAGCGGCTGACGTTAAGCTGCTATAAATCGTGACCCAGCTAACATCTATATTCAGATTATCTAGTAAGTAGAGACTAAAGAAAGGGCTACTAATATTGACAGCAAATGCCCAAAAACCAAAGTAGACCAGAAACCTTAAAAAATTAGGGTCGAGGTGAGAACTTAGCTGTAACAGACTAGAAGCCGATTCTAGCTGACTCGGCTCCTTTACTTCCTGACCTTGATGCGCTCTTGCCTGCTCTTGAGGATTCACATCTGCCATAAAGAACTGGCAGAACAGACTAATTAACCCAATCACCACCCCGACAAACAGCAGAACACCATAACCCTGCATCACTCCACCTGGCCAGGTAGATACAGCGACACCCAGCAGAGGTACCGATAGCAGAGCTGTTAAGCTGATTGCACTATTACGAATCCCAAAATATCGTCCCCGCAACCGTTCAGGAACTAATACCGCCATCCAAGTCAGCCAATTGGCACTCCCAAAAGCGCCAACGACATTCGTGACTAAAACAATTGCTAATGCACACCCAATCAGTTGATGAGGATCAGTATGGTTCCAGGTATTTAAAGCAATTCCCAAAACTAAAATCAGCCACAGCAGCCGCGACGGCCCATAGATCCAGACATTGTACCAGTGGCGACTGGTAGTTCGCTCTGATAGATAAGCGCCTAGGGGTTGTAGCAAATTTACTACCATCGGCACTGAAGACAACATCCCAATCTCCATGGGACTGGCACCAAGTTGGAGCAAAAAATTACTCAGTAAAACACCGCCAGTAATATTGCCGAAGATCACCGCAAAGATGGCATCCCAAGTAGACGCTTTCAAGCTTGAGCGAATTTCGTCTTTAGAAATTTTGACTGGGGGGTGAGATAAGTCTACGATTGCAGCATCCGTAATGGATTCTAAGCAAACGTCAAGTGAATCAGAAATTAGGTTCTCCCTTTTGTCGGCTGGTGAGAGAGTGGCCACGGGAGCAAGCTGCACTGTGGGGTTAGATAGGTTGGGATCGGCAACCACTGAATTCCTCATTGAGTAATATAGAACCCTTCAGCCAAAGTCTCTAAGTTGGAGCTAGGTACTTTTGTAACAATAGACGGAGAGTTTTGTACTTAGCAGCTACCTCCAGAAAGATAGATTTCTTAGGCTATTGAAACAAAAATCCACACGGCGGTCTATTCTGCAAGTTGCTTGCTATAGCATCACAGCTTTATCTTTCCTAGATTGCCCAGAACGTCGCAGTTAATTTCATAATCTAGGTACAACCGCCACTAATCGTATCTGTGCTGAAGCAGAAAGGTGACCTACTACATGGGCAACGAACAACAACTGGGTTTACTGAAAAAGGGGGTAAATGCCTGGAATCATTGGCGGCAAAAACATGAACAAATTCGACCGGATCTCAGTGGTGCCAATCTCAGTTCTTATGATTTAGGGGGAGTTAACTTAGCAAACACCGCTTTGCGCTTATGCGATCTGAGCGGTGCTAACCTCATGGGGGCAAATCTGCGTCGAGCCGATTTAGGAAAAGCTAACCTGAGTGGCGCTTATTTAAGTAAGGCAGATTTTTTTGAAGCCAATCTCAGCGAAGCCAATCTCAGTGAAGCTTACTTATTTGAAGCCAACTTGAGCCGGGTAAACCTGAATGGGGCAGATTTGCAATTAGTCTATTTGGGTAAAGCGGACTTGCGCGGAGCTTATCTGATTGGAGCAAACCTAGCTGAGGTAGATTTGCGCGGCGCATCTCTGGTTGGGGCAAACCTCAGTGAGGCAATCTTATGTGGCGCTAACCTGATTGGCACTGACTTACAAGGCGCTGATCTCCGGACTGCTGATCTAGAGGGAGCTAATCTGATGGGAGCGAGGTTATTAAAAACTAGCTTTGAGGAGGCAAATCTTTCCGGTTGTTCTATTTATGGAATTTCGTGTTGGAGCTTAAATTTGGAAGGGGCAAACCAATCGAATCTAATTATCACGCCTGCGGGTGAACCTGTGATCATGGTCGATAACTTAGAGGTGGCTCAATTCATTTCCTTATTACTAATTAACAAGAAAATCCGTGAAGTAATCAATAGTATTACCTCAAAAATAGTCCTCATCTTAGGCGCTTTTACCCTACCAGAACGCAAGGAATTTTTAGCAGCTATCCAAAATACTCTTCGCAGCCATCACTATTCACCTGTTGTATTTGATTTTGAAAAGTCAGGTGGCAGAGATGTGAGTGAAACACTTTCTGTCTTGGCGAAAATGGCACAATTTATCATTGCCGATCTTTCAGATACGAAAGATTTGCCCTCAGAATTACAGCGCCTGATCCCACAAATATCAACAGTCCCCGTGCAACCTTTACTACAAACGTCTGCAAAAAAACCTTTAGGATTGAAAGATTGCCCGCAATATCCATGGGTGTTGGAGACGTATCGCTACCATTCGGAAGAGGACGCGATCGCCCATCTAGAAACCAAGGGCATCGCGGCGGCTCAAGCACTGTTCCAGAAATAACGATTAGAATGCTCCTTTAGCTGCCTCAAGATGACGATTTCTCAAACTCGTTCCGGATATACGCTGCCAGTATTTGCCTGTGCGGCCGCGATCGCTGCTTTGCACAGGTTACGACAATCACAATCCATTTCCTCAGTAACCGTTGATTTAATCAACCCAGCACAAGTTGTTGAAATTGACATTGAGCAAGTAGCTCAAATCCAAGCGGGGATGGCGTTAGCTGTAACTCGCAGTGATCCAGGGGATAATCTTGATCTGACTCGCCATACCCCTATTTGGGCGGTAGTCGCCTGGGGACTCCCAGAACAAGTTGAGAAGATTGTTGTACTCGGCGGGGAAGGCATAGGACGGCAAGAGGGCAAACCCGCTATCTATGCTTATGCTCAGACCTTATTACAAGCAAACTTAGCGCATCTATTAGCACCGGAAGAGAAAATCCAGGTAACTATTATTCTTCCAGAAGGGCGATCGCTCGCAACTCGAACTTCCAATGCAGCCTTTGGAGTTGTCGAGGGTCTTTCTTTATTAGGGACGACGGGAATTTCTCAACCCCTGAGTGCCCCTGGTCAATTAGACAGTTGTTTGCAAACCTTACGGCAACAGGCAACTAGCATTAAAAGTAGCTCAACGGCTGCTTTAGTCTTCTGTGTAGGAGAAAATGGCATCGATCTGGCTCAACAGTTAGGCATTCCTCGTGAACGAATTATTAAGACTGCCAACTGGTTAGGCCCGCTTTTAGTAGAAGCGGGATTACAGCAACTTCCCGCCATCTTGTTATTTGGCTATCACGGCAAACTAATTAAGCTGGCGGGTGGAATTTTTCATACTCACCACCATTTAGCCGATGGACGTTTGGAAATCTTGACAGCTCACTGTGCCCAATTAGGGTTGCCAACGCTAGAATTACAAAAAACTTTTGCCTGTGCTACGACTGAGGATGCTCTTAAGTACCTACGAGAATTAGATGCTACTAAGGGAAGTCGTTGGGTAGAGCAAGTTTATGGAGCGATCGCCCACCAAATTGATCAACGTTCTCAATCCTATATCTACAATCACAGTCAGCAACAAGTTCAAGTCGGCTCAGTTTTGTTTGATCGCGATCGCCAAGTGATCGTTACAAGCACAAGCGGTGCTTTTTTGCTGTCACAATTATGCTAAATTAATCTGAATATCTATAAAATTAATAAATCCACATACATAAAGTTTCTAGGGAACTCTTATTAGAAGGGTTAATTTTTACTTTGTGCTGCTGAGGGAGCAGCACAAAATTTGCACATCTACACAATTGTGATCAGGAGCCATCTGTGGTACAGACAGAAACCCCACCTCAAACGCTAGAGACACTAGATGCAACGTCTCTACACGAACAGCTAAATCGCCAGATGATTGTCATTCTGGATTTCGGTTCTCAATACTCTGAATTAATTGCACGGCGAATCCGCGAAACGCAAGTTTATTCAGAAGTGATTTCTTATCGCACAACACCGGAACAGCTGCGACAGATAAATCCCAAAGGGATTATTCTCTCTGGTGGACCGAGTTCTGTCTATGACGAGTTTGCTCCCAAGTGTGATCCAGAAATTTGGAACTTAGGGATTCCGGTCTTAGGAGTCTGCTACGGAATGCAGCTGATGGTGCAGCAGCTAGGCGGCGAAGTGAAGCGGGCAGAACGGGGTGAGTATGGCAAGGCATCCTTAGTTATTGATGACCCTACAGATTTGCTCACCAATGTAGAAGATGGCACCACTATGTGGATGAGTCATGGAGACTCCTGCGATCGCCTGCCTAACGGGTTTGAAGTTTTAGCCCATACTGCCAATACTCCCTGTGCCGCGATCGCCCATCACGATCAAAAATTATATGGGGTGCAATTCCATCCAGAAGTGGTTCACTCCATTGGGGGTTTAGCTCTCATCCGCAATTTTGTTTACCATATCTGTGACTGTGAGCCAACTTGGACAACGGCCGCTTTTGTTGAAAATTCGATTCGAGAAATTCGGGCAAAAGTAGGCGATAAAAGAGTATTACTCGCACTTTCTGGGGGAGTAGATTCTTCGACCCTTGCCTTTTTACTACATAAGGCGATTGGCGATCAGTTAACTTGTATGTTCATTGACCAAGGTTTCATGCGGAAGTATGAGCCAGAACGGTTAGTGAAGTTGTTTAAAGAACAGTTTCACATTAATGTCGAGTATGTCAGTGCCCGCGATCGCTTTCTCGCCCAAGTCGCTGGAATTACTGATCCGGAAGAAAAGCGGCGGCGCATTGGTCACGAATTTATTCGCGTCTTTGAAGAAGAATCTAAACGCTTAGGACCTTTTGATTACCTAGCCCAAGGGACTCTCTATCCTGATGTAATTGAATCAGCCGATACCAACGTTGATCCCAAATCAGGTGAACGGGTTGCCGTTAAAATAAAGAGCCATCATAACGTTGGGGGACTGCCTAAAGATCTACGGTTTAAACTGGTGGAACCCTTGCGGAAACTCTTTAAAGATGAAGTTCGCAAAGTTGGTCGTTCGATTGGTTTACCCGAAGAAATTGTCCAACGACAGCCTTTCCCTGGCCCTGGTTTAGCCATTCGCATTCTGGGTGAAGTGACTTCAGAACGCCTTAATATTCTGCGGGATGCAGATTTTATCGTTCGCCAAGAAATTAACCGCCACGGACTCTATCACGAACTTTGGCAAGCATTTGCAGTTTTGCTACCCATCCGCAGTGTAGGGGTGATGGGGGATCAGCGCACCTATGCTTATCCGATTGTGCTGCGGTTTGTTTCTAGTGAAGATGGCATGACGGCTGACTGGTCACGAGTGCCTTACGATTTGTTAGAAATCATCTCCAATCGCATTGTCAATGAGGTTAAAGGTGTGAATCGGGTGGTTTACGATATCACCTCTAAACCACCTGGCACGATTGAGTGGGAATAGTTGAAATTAAAAGGTGGGCAATGCTCACCTTTTTTTTGAAATCATTTCGTCGCCCTGATCTACTTTTCTGGCTCAATTGTGGAAAACTCGCAAAATCCTGTGGAAAATTGACGACTTCTGTGGAAAACTTTTGTTATCAAGAGCAACCAAGACAGAAAAATCTAACTTTTTCTTTCTAAATAGGTCAACATAATTAAATATAAGATCGGATTTTTGAACTTCCTCTGCCTCCTCTGCTTGCCACCATCTTATGTTTTATTAAGTGGAGCTACTTACCTTGCGAGTCCTTGAGGCAAGATGACCTTTCACCAGTAAGATTAAAAAGCAAGATTTGAGGATTCATGGCTCATGTCCCCACAACTGACACTCAATCTAATCGAGGGTTCAGTCTCCTTTAGTTTTACCCCCCAAGCTGCCCAAGAGTTAAAGACAGCGCTGAATGAACTGATGCAACGCCTGAAAGTAACTGCGGCTAAAACTTCTTCAGGGGGAAGTGGTGGTAAACCGAGTCCTCAAAAACCTGTGGAATATCAATATACAGGAAACGTGTTTTTAGAAGTTTTCTGTAACCCTAATATTTGGCCAACTCCCTTTGCTGCTAAAGTGCTAATCACCCTGCGAGATGAGCGAATTCGCTTAACCACAGAAGCTGAATTAACACGTCTGATTGAGGATGTGAATCAGTATTTAGAACAAGTCTGATCAAGATATCTCTTCAGATAGATGTAAAAAATAGAGCGTTCAAAAGATATCTGATTTTGAGAACTTAGATGCTGGCTTTCCCTCAAAATATGGGAACGCGAGGGGCAAATAAATTGTCAGATTCTTGCAACATTTCGGTTAAATGTAGTTATAATCCTACTTTGATTAACCTGTCGCGCTCAGCGAGCTAAATGAACTCTGATCATCTACTTCAGCTACTGCACAAAGGGTTTCGCGCCACACTGGGGGCAACTACCTCGTTAATTGAAACGTTGCAAGACCCTCAAAAGCGAGAACAAAATCTCTCTCAGTTCAGATCCGAATTTGGTGAACGGTTTCAAGAATGGGCAGAAAAAGGAGAGATTACAGAGCAAGAAGCCCGAAATTTACTCGATAGCCTGTTGAGGCAACGGAATAATCAGTCAAGTTCGTCTTCGTCAGCAGCCCCAACGCCGCCTGAATCGGCAACCGCTTCCTCTACACCGACTGCGCCGCCTGACGTGCAGCTAGAGATGCAGGAACTTACCGCGCAGATTGCGGCTATTCGGGCTGAGTTAGAAAAACTACGCGATCGCGACTCAGGGGTTTAGAGTTTTTTGTTCGCGATTCCTCATCAGATTTAAAATTGCCCTCAGACCGAAGCCTGAGGGCAGAATTTGATTATTTATCAACCTAAAAATGATGGGACATACTTAAAAATTACAGGATTGGCAATTAATGGAAGGATTGAGCAGGACTGATCTGTTCTTAGCATCCCTGATGTCCCCAGAAACAGGCTTTTATTTTCAACTCCTCTCTATTTTCTCTTTTGCTGATTTATTAGTCGTTTTCCCATTCTTCGTGCCCCATCAAATCGGCAATGCGATCGCGGAGCAAAAAGTTGCATCGTTCTAATTCACATTCTATACAGACCCATTCACGCGCAGGAATGTACTGGCAGAGAACGTAGATAGGCTGCTGACGACTCACAATTCCTTTTTCTACCAGTTGACGTGCTTCATCTTGAATCACATCGATAGAATACTGAACGGGTGGAGCCGGAGGCATTGTATTAACACTCATAAGTCTTAGCCTAAAAAGTAACGGCGCTTACGATTTATATTAATCCAAGAATCCCTAGCGTGAAAAGAATTTCAGTTCGGTATATAGAGTTACAAACTAAAAGATTCTATTAATAAAGATTACAAAAGTCAGGAAGCCCTGATAAAACAAAAGGTCTACCCTGCTGTAGATGACAGAATCAATAAATCGCCGTAATCTTTATCACAGCATAGGTTTAAGCGAGAATCAGTGAGCACAAATTAGGTTCAACAACGTTGAATAAATTTGAAAAAAGACCCTTACTGACGGCACATCCTAATATTGAATTGTTATCAGTTCCATAACAAATCTAAAGCGATCGCTTGGGCGGCTGGCATTTGCCCATAAGAGAAAATACAGGGAAGTTCCGGGGGCAGTTCAGGTAAAAACTGTTGTAGCAGGTAAGGACTTCCATAGATGATTAAGGCTTGCAGTTCCCCAGTTTTTAACAGCTTTTTAAACCAATCTTCAGCCATAGGGGTTAAGCCAGCACTCCCTCGAAAAGGATTTCCCCGCATGAAAATCTGTAGCAGGGTTGGAGAAAAGATTCCGGCTGCATCCTCCCCAGCCGTTAAAGAAGTGTGGCGATCCAGCAGATGCAGTTGATAGCCTTGCTGTTGAGGAAGCGCGATCGCAGGGGCTTGCTTGCCCAGGAAATCGCAGCTAAGACTATCATCAATCACAATCAAGTTGCGTAACAGGTGAGTACTGCCAGAGGGTTCCGGGGGAAGCGGTACGACACCTTGAACAAATTGCGCCTGACGCATGATATCCGCCGCCGTGGTTAAGGCAGTCGGTTGAGCTAGATGATCAGGAAGGTTCGTCGGATCTGTACTTTGGGCTTTGGGGGTTGAAAAAACTTTAAGTTTGGCTTGCCAAATGCGCTCAACCGAGGCACGAATTCTTTCTGGGGTAATGCGACCTTGAGCAACGGCTTCACATACGGCTTGAATCGCCTCTGCGGGAGCCACAGGCATCAGTAGAATATCTGCCCCAGCTTCGACTGCCATTACGGGCGCTTCCTGAGCACCATACCGATTGGCGATCGCCCCCATTACCAAGGCATCCGTTACAATTAAGCCTTCAAACCCTAATTGCTGGCGCAACTCACCTGTCAAAATGCGCTGAGAGAGGGTTGCGGGTCGTTCTGCGTCCCAAGCTGGAATCAGTAGGTGGGCACTCATGACCCCATCCACTCCCGCCTGGATAGCGGCGGCAAAGGGCGGCAGTTCAACTTCTGCTAACCGTTCTGCTGAATGGGGTAATACAGGCAGTTCTAAATGGGAATCTACTGCCGTATCACCATGACCCGGAAAGTGCTTAGCAGTTGTTAAAACGGGGTAACGTTGAGCGCCGCGAATAAAAGCCGTTGCCAGTTGACTCACCTCGTGGGGGGTTTCGCCAAAAGCCCGAACATTAATCACCGGGTTATCGGGATTATTATTCACATCCACAACCGGGGCTAATACCCAGTTGATGCCCACGGCTAACGCTTCAGCAGCCGTGACAGATCCCATTTGTTCGGCATACTGCTGAGCTTGGCTAGGATCTTGGTGGGCAATCGCACTCAGCGCCATCGGCGGCGGAAACCAAGTAGCCCCCGAAAACCTCTGACCAACACCTTCTTCAATATCAGCCGCAATCAGCAGGGGAATTTTTGCCCAGGTTTGGAGTTGGTGCGATCGCAGGGCTAGTTCTCCCGCACTCCCGCCTAGTAAAATTACCCCACCAACACCCAGATCTTGTAACCAATGTTGCAGAGTGGCGGCGGGGGGTTCCCAATCAGGATATTGAATCTGATGGTCGAACAGATAGCCAGAAGCTCGCACAACCACCATCTGCGCGACCTGTTCTGCCAGAGACAGCGTATCTAAATCTGGCAGTGACGCGATCGAACTTAACCCAGAAACAGCCTTCAATCTTTATTCCTCAGCCGACACAGCATAGTCGATGTTTTCATCTTCTTCCGCGTCGAACTCGTCTGATTCTTTCACTTCAAACTCGTCCGGGCGTTCTTGCTTGAGTTGATTTAACAACGACAACACGCGATTGCCACGTTCTATCGAGCGGTCTTCCAAAAAGATGACTTCTGGCGTGCGACGCAAGCGTATCCGTTGACCTAACTCGCTGCGGACATAGGGCGTTGCTGATTTTAACCCCGCCATTGTCTCAGATCTTGCCTCATCTGTGCCATAGATACTGACAAAGATTTTGGCGTGTTGCAGATCGCCTGCAACATCCACATCCGTAACGCTGACCATACCTGCTCCTACCCGGTCATCTTTGATGCCGTTGAGCAACAGTTGGCTGACTTCGCGCCTAATAAGTTCGGCAACACGAGAAACGCGACGACTGGTAGCCATGGGTTTCGCCTCCAAAAACAGTATGGTCAATGCTTCTATATGATCGTGACAACTCACTCTTAGAACTTGCTAAAATGACTGACTTCAGTCCTTCTAGTTTCTGGCGTTGTCTATCTAAGAGAGCTACAGAAATGCACCCTTGGCATTCTAGCAAGCTGCTAGAACGGCCTTGATCTTCCTGCTGAAGTAAAAGCTAGCTTAAACAGGAGTGAGTCCCAGCATGGCACGCAGGGTCAGTGCGAGAAAAGCCATCCCTGCCAGCAAGAAAATAATCAGCGCGATCGCGGTAACTGGGCGCTGTAACAGGGGTTTCAACCACCCAAAGGCAAAAAAGAATATCCCCAAGATGATGGTGATAAAGTAGCGGGGATAGCGGGAGATGTTTTCCCAAAAGCCATCAAACGTTACAAACATGGTAGAGAGCAGCCAACAACCAGCTTAATAAAGACCACTGCTTTTTAGGGTAGCAGAAGAGTTATTCTCCCGAATTTAGGAACCGCCTGATAAATCTATGGTTACTCAGATTGTCCCGTCTCTTTACCCTCGCCCTTTTTTAAAATGGGCGGGAGGAAAGATGCGCTTGATTCAGCAATATCAAGCCTACTTTCCTCAAACGTATACAACTTACTATGAGCCGTTTTTGGGTGGCGGTGCTGTATTTTTTCATTTGCAACCCCCTCAGGCTGTCTTAAGCGATATCAATGCTGAGTTAATTAATGCCTATCGCTGTGTCAAGGATCATGTAGAGCCACTGATTGAATGTTTAGCAAAGCATCAGCAGCAACATGACCCAACTTATTACTACAGAATGCGCGCTCGCCAAGTTTCCCAAGATTCTTTAGATTACGAGACAGATATAAAACGGGCAGCTAACCTTATTTATCTCAACAAAACCTGTTTTAACGGTCTTTATCGAGAAAATTCTAGAGGCGAATTTAATGTGCCGATAGGAAAGTATAAAAACCCACAAATTTGTCAACCAGAGGTTCTGCATTCGGCATCAAAAGCCCTCAAATCGACTCAACTAAAAGTTCAATCTTTTGAAACTATTTTAGATTTGGCTAAAAGCTGTGATGATTTTGTTTATTTTGACCCGCCTTACCATCCCCTAAGCGAAACCAGTAATTTTACAGCGTATAGCCGTTACTCATTTAATCAAGATTCTCAGACTACCTTGCGAGATATCTTTGTGGAGCTTTCTCGACGCGGTGTAAAACTCATGCTTTCTAATTCTGATTGTCCGTTTATTCGAGAACTTTACCAAGACTTTGAAATTCTTCCTATTTCTGCCTCTCGCTCTATCAACTCCAAAAGCCAAAAAAGAGGCAAAGTATCTGAAGTTTTAGTGGTATCTAATCTAAATTAGAAGTAAAATAATAGAAGGTAGATCTACAAATATATTCTTTAATTTCAGTTACCACAGTGCTAACGCAAATCATAGTAATTAACACCCCCTAGAAGGGAAACTACAGAGGAATTGTCCCTACATCTAGGCTTTTTGCGTAAGTACCATTAAATTACTTCCATCACTTGAAATATTCTGTATTAGAAATGATGAGGAAATAACAATGTGTGGCAGATTTACTCAGAGTCAGTCCGCAGAAATCATTGCGAAAGCCTTTGATGTTGCGGAGGTTCCTAACTTAACTCCTCGGTATAACATTGCACCGACACAGCCAGTCGGAACAGTTTTGCAAACTGCGGAACATTCGCGACAGTTTAAGATGTTCCATTGGGGTTTGATTCCAAGCTGGGCAAAAGATACCAAAATAGGGGCAAGACTGATTAATGCCAGGGCAGAAACTGTTACCGAAAAACCTGCTTTTCGTTCCGCTTTCCGGCATCGGCGTTGCTTAGTTGTGGCTGATGGTTTCTATGAATGGCAGCCTCAAAACCGAAAGAAACAACCATTTTATTGCCGTTTGAGTGATGGAGAACCTTTTGCCTTTGCTGGACTTTGGGAACATTGGGAAAGTTCTGAAGGAGAGGTAATTGACTCTTGTACTCTGTTAACTACAGAAGCGAATGAGTTAATGCATCCCATTCATGACCGAATGCCAGTAATTATTGAGCCAAAAGATTATGAATTATGGCTCGATTCAAAAGTGCAAAAATCAGAGTTATTACAGCCGCTATTACGTCCTTACTCAGCCGAAAAAATGACCGCTTATCCAGTTGGAACTCAAGTGAATAAGCCAGCCAACGATAGCATTGAATGTATTCAGAAGCAGGACGCAAGCGCGATCGCACCCTAACTAGGCACGTTAAAAATTTAACATCCCCAAATGGGTAAACTCTCGATTATTCTGCGATTTCAAAAGCCTGATTGACATTTAAACGGGGTAGGCGATGCTTAAAACCGCAGAGAATCTCCCAAGAAATTGTGCCTAACGTAGCTGCCCAATCATCCGCAGAGATTTGTTCTTCCTGATCTTTTCCGAGTAAGGTAACAACTTCTCCTGTTTGCAAATCGGGAATAGAACTCACATCTAGCATGAGTTGATCCATCGTAATTGCCCCAATTTGCGGTACTCGCTGACCGCGAATTAGCGCTTTCATTTTATTAGAAAGATTCCGGGGGACTCCATCTGCATAGCCAATGCCAACCGTTGCCACCCGCATCTCTTTACGGGCAACGAATTGATAGCCATAACTGACACCTGTTCCTGGGGCGATCGTTTTGACTTGTGTAACTCGCGCCTTGACTTGCATTACTGGATGCAGATCAACCACAGGTTTTAAATGGTCGGCTGGATAAAGACCATAAATCCCCAAACCTACACGCACCAAATCATAATGCAGTGAGGGATCTGCCAGGGTTGCCGCCGAGTTTGCTAAGTGTAATCGAGGGGGAGTAATTCCTGCTTGCTTAATTTCCGCGATTGCGCTAGCCGCGCACGCTTGCGCGATCGCCTGCTTAAATCGATCATGCTGCTGTTGCATCCCGGTGGGATCAAGCGTGTCAGCCGTGGCTAAATGGGAATAGATACTAGCGATTTTGAGATTAGGTAATCGCTGAATTAGTTGGATAAATTCTGCTGCTTCTTGCCAAGGTATGCCTAGTCGCGACATCCCGGTGACTAACTTCACATGCACCGATAGCCTCTTATTTTGTTCCAGCAAGGTTTCCGAAAAGACTAATGCTTGTTGGGGTGTACAAAGCGTAGGTTGTAAATTCCAGTAGGCGATCGCGCGAATTTGTTCAGGCGTATTCACTGCCCCTAAAATCAGCACAGGAGCCTTAATCCCCGCCTCTCGCAGTTCCACCCCCTCTGTTACGGTGGCCACCCCTAACCAACTCGCCCCTGCTGCCAATACGGTCTTCGCTACAGTGCGGGCACCATGACCATAGGCATCTGCTTTCACCACTGCCATCAATGCCGTCTGGGGCGCTAGCAGAAGCTTTAGCTGACGAATATTGTAAGTTAAAGCTGCTAAATCAATTTCTATCCAAGCGCGATCGCGTTGAATTTGCTCTAAATTCGGGCATAAAGGCGATGTCCCAATCCGGGTTTGGGCAGTATCCACCATTTTCTTGACTCCTTCACTTACACCACACAATTTAAATTCTTTTATCTATTCCCAGAGGTCTATTTCAGATGAAAAAGTTAACCTAGAAAGGATTCAGCAATCAGGAAAAATAGAGGTTGATAAATTTTTATCATTATCTGACCCCGGATACCTGGCACTTTAGCTGGAATTGTATCTTTAGGGAGCATCTTGCCGGTGAGTTATAACTAAAGTTAGATGAAATTAAAGTGGGGATGTGATGCAAAAGTTCTCCCAAACCCATCTGGGGAGGACCACTCCATGAAACTACGAACAACGACTCTGATCATCATTAGTACCACCCTAGTGGGTCTAGTTGGAGTTCTCTATGCCACTTCCTCGACTATCTTATTCAGTAGCATCCGAAAAGCTGAAGACCAGAATACCCGCCAGATTGTGAAAGGGGTGCTTAACGTTTTTGGTCAAACCCAAAATGATTTTAGTTCTCGCTTTGCTGATTGGTCTGCCTGGGATGATACCGCTACTTTTATTCAGAATGGTAATCAACAATACATTCAAGCCAATCTGTTGCCAGAAGCCCTGGCTAACTTAAAGGTTAACTTAGCACTGTTGATTAAGCCTTCTGGTCAGATTGTGTTCGGCACAGGGTTTGATCAAAACCGCAAACAAAAAACTCCCATTCCTGATGCTTTACGCTCCCATCTAACTCCTAACGACCTCCTTTTACAGCACTCCCAACCGAAAAGTAACCACACAGGGATCTTACTCCTCCCTCAAGGTCCGCTTCTGATTACTTCGCAGCCGATTGTGAATACAAAAGGAGAAGGCCCGATTCGCGGCACTATTATTTTTGGTCGCAATTTAGACAACGAAGCAATTCACAAATTATCTAAAATCACTCGCTTGCCACTAACGATATACAACTTTAATGCCGATCAAATGCCTGCCGACTTCCAAGCGATACGGGCAGCTTGGTCAGAGAAAGTCCCGATTCAGGTTCGCCCTTTAAATGAGCAAACGATGGCAGGATATGCCGTATTGTCAGATGTTTACGGCAAGCCAGCCTTATTATTACGAGTAGATATCTCTAGGGATATCTATAGACAAGGTGAAAAGAGCCAACGCTATCTGATGCTGTCTGTTTTAGTCGTTGGATTAATATTTGGGGGGATTACCTTACTCCTATTAGAACAATTAGTTTTATCTCGGTTAACCCGTCTGAGTGCCGATGTTAAACAGGTGGCGACAAGTGGCGATCCCTCCCAACAGGTTTTAGTCACCGGACAGGATGAATTATCAACTTTAGCCAGCAATATTAATAAGATGCTGGAAGCCTTAGATCAGGCGCGTCATCAAGAACACGCTTATCTATTGCAGTTGCAGCAAGCAGAGGAAAAATATCGCAGTATCTTTGAAAACGCAACGGAAGGAATTTTTCAAACGACTCCTGATGGACGTTTTCTCAGTGCAAATCCTGCCTTAGCTAAGATTTTAGGCTATGTTTCCTCTGAGGAACTGATTGCTAAAGTTACTGATATTGCACGGCAAATTTATGTTGAACCCAACCGTCGAACAGAATTCATTGCGGCTATGCAAGAACGGGATGCGGTGGTTGAATTGGAGTCTCAAGCTTATCGCAAAAATGGCAGCGTGATCTGGATTACAGAAAATGTCCGGGCTGTTAGGGATGCTGGGGGCGCACTAGTTTATTACGAAGGTACCGTCATTGACAGTACGGTTCGCAAGGTGACTCAGGAAGCCTTGCGTTATTTACGAGAACAGTCCGATCGCCTGCTGCTAAATATCCTGCCAGAGACAATTGCCAAGCGGTTGAAACTAGAAGAAAATACGATTGCCGACAACTTTCCCGCCGCAACGGTTTTATTTGCTGATATTGTTGGCTTTACGAAACTTTCAACTCAATTGCCCCCCGTAGAACTGGTTAGCTTACTCAATCAGATTTTTTCAGCCTTTGACGAATTAGCAGAACACTACGGGTTAGAGAAAATTAAGACGATTGGAGATGCTTATATGGTAGTCGGAGGCATCCCGATTACTAGGGAAGATCATGCAGAAGCGATCGCAGAAATGGCTTTGGATATGCAACAGGCGATCGCTGACTTTAATCTTAAAACAGGTCAATCCTTTAGTATCCGGATTGGCATTAACACAGGTCCGGTAATTGCTGGGGTGATTGGTTTGAAAAAGTATATTTACGATCTATGGGGTGACACTGTAAATACGGCTAGTCGGATGGAATCTCATGGATTACCCAACTGTACTCAAGTCACCGACACAACTTATGAAATCTTACAGCACAAATATCTCTTTGAAGAGCGAGGCGTTATTCAGGTGAAAGGCAAGGGAGAGATGACTACCTATATGCTGAAAGGTAGAAAAGACAAATGGTAAGTAGAGGGGCTTAATGATTTGTAGGATGGATTGAACGATAGTGAAACCCATCGAAGCCTTGCTAATGTTCGGTTAAGCGCTACGTGCCAGCTACACTAACGTGCCTTAACCCAACCGACAATATTACATCTTACGTTCTTTTAGCTCCCTCTACTTAGTAAGTCAAGACTTCCATTGCTAGAAGGAAAAATTTCTACCTAAATATATAGAGACACGTACAACCTGAGTGAGTAGTCTGTGTTTAATAAATAAGTTATAAGGTTCTGCTAAATGGTGTTTCTGGATGAGGCGTGATGGTATCACTGCGCCATTTACAAACTATCTAGACACCTAAAATTGGTTCGCTTTCGGAAGATAAGTCAGTTAGCCCAGAACCAGTTAGAGCCTTAGTTCAATCGGTTTTCAAAACTTACCCCAAGTTTAGGAATTGAAAATGTGATGAAAAAGTTAACGATAGTTAGCGCCGGAGCCTTATTCGCTCTAGGAATAGTAGGTGCAAATCCATCTGACGCAGCCACCTTCTCATTGACTGGAACATCAACGGCAGGAAACCTGGCTGGTCAGTTTGACATTGCTGATGCAGCTTTGGGGACAAAAAACATTTCGTTTGGATCTATCAGCAACGTTTTTTTAAGTGTGGGCGGAAACAATTTAATTAATAACGAGAATCCCGCTAGCGGTTCTGTAATTTTTGGTTCACCTTTTACGGGTCAGCTTTCTGATTTCAATACTGTACAAGGAAGCTTAAGTTTTTTAAGTGGGACTAATGTTTCATTCGCCAATGGTCAAGTGGTAAGTGGGACTAATCCCGCAGTATTCGGAACAAATACTACAGCGTTTTTTAGGCTAATGAGATACAAATGATATGATTTTGCTATTCAATTTTAGATGAATTAGGATGCAACCCTACTCACTGGAGTTTCGCCAAAGAATAATCGATACTTACTCTGAG
>Ga0164305_10000223_pt1 | contig 19967 bp, 22 predicted proteins | sample Whisoiple_237_MG_FD_110215 | JGI IMG/M metagenome (GOLD analysis project Ga0164305, IMG submission 110215) | Soil microbial communities amended with pyrogenic organic matter from upstate New York, USA - Whitman soil sample_237_MG | ecosystem: Environmental > Terrestrial > Soil > Agricultural...
GGAAGGCGTCCACCGCCGTCCCGTCCGCCGCCGCGAAACCGATGGTTCCGCCGTTGGCGTGGCAGGCCGGCTCGCCGTCGATCGGCTTGCCGACCGCGAATGCGCCGCGCGCCGTCCGCCACCAGTAGCGCCCCTTGGGATCCGGCCCGCTCGCCGGCTCGATCCCCAGCGCGCCCAGCGCCGCATCATAGAATTTGCGCGACGCCTCGACGTCGTTCGCGCCGACGGTCAGATGGGTGAACATTCTTTTCCTCCTCAGAAAACGACGACGCTGCGGATGCTTTCGCCCGCATGCATCAGGTCAAACGCCTCGTTGATCCGCTCCAGCGGCAAGGTGTGGGTGATCATCGGGTCGATCTCGATCTTGCCGTCCATGTACCAGTCGACGATGCGCGGCGTATCCGTCCGCCCGCGCGCGCCGCCAAAGGCCGAGCCGCGCCACACCCGGCCGGTGACCAGCTGGAACGGCCGCGTCGCGATCTCCTTGCCCGCCTCGGCCACGCCGATGACGATGCTCTCGCCCCAGCCGCGATGGCAGGCCTCCAGCGCCTGACGCATCACCACCGTATTGCCCGTGCAGTCGAAGGTGTAGTCGGCCCCGCCGCCGGTCATCTCGACCAGATGGGCCACCACGTCCGGCACGGCCTTCGGGTTCACAAAGTGGGTCATGCCGAAGCGGCGGCCCCACTCTTCCTTCGTATCGTTGATGTCCACGCCGACGATCATGTCGGCCCCGACCATCTTCAGCCCCTGAATGACGTTCAGCCCGATCCCGCCCAGACCGAAGACGACGCAGTTGGCCCCCGGTTCGACCTTGGCAGTATTGACCACCGCGCCCACGCCCGTGGTCACGCCGCAGCCGACGTAGCAGGCCTTGTCGAACGGCGCGTCCTTGCGGATCTTCGCCACCGCGATCTCGGGCAGGACCGTGTAGTTCGAGAAGGTCGAACAGCCCATGTAGTGGGCGATCGCCTGCCCCTTGTAGCTGAAGCGCGACGTGCCGTCGGGCATGACCCCCTTGCCCTGTGTGGCGCGAATGGCGGTGCACAGATTGGTCTTGCGGCTGAGGCAGCTTTTACATTGCCGGCATTCCGGCGTGTACAGCGGGATCACATGGTCCCCGACCGCGACCGAGGTCACGCCCGGCCCGACCTCCACCACCACGCCGGCGCCCTCATGGCCCAGGATCGACGGGAAGATGCCCTCGCTGTCGAGACCGTCCAGCGTATAGGCGTCGGTGTGGCAGATGCCGGTGGCCTTGATCTCGATCAGCACCTCTCCGGCGCGGGGCCCCTCCAGATCGACCTCGACGATCTCCAGCGGGCGTTTGGCCTCGAAGGCGACGGCGGCGCGGGTTTTCATGGTCGGTCTCCTGTTGTCGGCGGCTAGCTAGCAGGACGGCTCCCGCCGCGCCAAGCCGGAGACGCGGGCCGTATGTGTCTCCGCTCCAGTCCGGCGACATCGTTGACGCCCATGAGGGCCAGCGTCCGCTCGAATTCGCTGCGCAACAGCGTCAGCGCGCGATCGACGCCCGCCTCGCCCGCCGCCGCCAGACCGTACAGATACGGCCGTCCGATCGAGCATCCGTCGGCGCCGAGCGCCAGCGCCTTGACCACGTCCGAGCCCCGTCGCGCGCCGCCGTCGCAGATGATCTCGACCTTGTCGCCCAGCGCGTCACGAACTGCGGCGATCTGGTCGACCGGCGCCGGCGCATTGTCGAGCTGGCGTCCCCCGTGGTTGGACAGCATCACGCCCGTCGCCCCGCTCGCCACGGCGCGGGACGCGTCTTCCGCGGTCATCACCCCCTTGATCGAGAGCGGCCCGCCCCATTCGGCGGCCAGCCACTCGACATCCTTCCACGTCACGGATCGGTCGAACTGCGAGCCGATGTAGTCGAACAGGCTCATCGACGTCCCGGCCAGCGCATCGACGCGATGGCTGACGTTGGCGAACTCGAATCTGTCGCCCGCCAAGGCCGGCAGGGACCACCCGGGATGCAGGGCGAAGCTCAGAAGGCTCGACAGGGTCAGGCGCGGCGGCAACGACAGCCCGTTGCGATGGTCGCGCTCACGGTTGCCGGCCACCGGCGTATCGACGGTGAGAGCCAGCCCGTGCACGCCCGCCGCCTTGCAGCGCTGGACGAACTCGGTCGTCAGGCCGCGATCCTTGAAGACATAGATCTGGAACACGCGCGGGCCAGGGAAATCCCGCGCCCAGTCCTCGATCCGCGTCGTGCCAAGGGTCGACAGCGCATAGGGCAGGCCGTGCCGCGCCGCCGCCCGCGCCACCGCTGCTTCCGCCCCGGGGTGGAACATGCGCGTCAGGCCCGTTGGCGCCAGCATCAGCGGCCAGGAGGCGGGTTGACCGAACAGCTGCGTCCCGGTCCGGATCGTCGACACGTCGACCAGCGTATCCGGCACGATCTCATAGCGACCGAAGGCCTCGGCGTTGTTGGCCAGCGCCCGCTCGTCATCCGCCCCGCCGTCGATGTAGTCGAAGATCGGTCGCGGCAGCCTGCGCCCGGCCAACCGCCTCATGTCGGCGAGGTTGATCACGCGGTCGAGACGGGGCATCGGCGATCCTGCTGTGTCTGCGGCGGCCTTGCCTTTTCCTGGCGGACGGAAGGACGATGACGCATGTCGTATCACAGTCTGGTCATCCTCACCGGCGCGGGCGTCTCCGCTGAGTCGGGCGTGCCGACCTTCCGCGCCGACGACGGTCTGTGGATGGGTCACCGCATCGAGGATGTCGCGACCCCCGAGGCTTTCGCGCGCGACCCCGCCCTCGTTCAGGACTTCTACAACCGCCGCCGCCGCCAGCTGGCCGACGTCCAGCCCAACGCCGCCCACCGCGCCCTCGCCGAGCTCGCGGCGCGCTGGCAGAGCGACTTCCTTCTGGTCACCCAGAACGTCGACGACCTCCACGACCGCGCCCATGCGGAGACCCCGCCCGCCGCCGGATTCGAGCTGATCCACATGCACGGCGAACTGCTGAAAGCGCATTGCACGCGCACGGGCCAGGTCTTTGACTGGACCGGCGATCTCGCGGCGCACGAACCCTCGCCGCACCACCCTTCGGGCCGGCTGCGCCCGCACATCGTCTGGTTCGGGGAAATGCCGCTGCGGATGGAGCGGATCGACGCGGCGCTGGCCGCCTGCGATCTGTTCGTCTCCATCGGCACTTCGGGCGCTGTCTGGCCCGCCGCGGGCTTCGTTCAGCAGGCCCGGGTCGCCGGCGCCCGTACTGTGGAGATCAACCTCGAACCGACGCCCGGCCGCCGCCTGTTCGACGAAGGCGTCTACGGCCCCGCCACACAGATGGTCCCGGCGTTCGTGGACAATCTGCTGGCCGGCTAGCTCTCGCCGGCCGCCTTCTTCGCCGCCAGCTTGGCCAGCACCCGGCCCCGCCCCTTCGACAGCGCCGTGATCACGCCCCGGAACGTCGCCACCTCCTGCTCCGAGAACGCCGACCGGCCCAGCATCACCCTCAGGTTCTGCACCATGGACGGCCGCTTCTCAGGCGGATGGAAGAAGCCGCCGTCGTCCAGCTCCCGTTCCAGATGCTCATACATCCCCAACATCAGCGCCCCCGACGCCGGCGGATCGCCTTCGCGGAAACGCGGCGGCGGGGCGTCCAGCACGGTGGTGCGCCACTCATAGGCGTTGATCGCCACCGCTTGCGCCAGATTCAGCGAATGATGCCGCGGGTCGATCGGTATGGTGACGATGCCTTGGGTCAGGGCGATGTCGGATGTCTCCAGCCCCGCCCGCTCGCCGCCGAACAGCAGGCCGACGTTCAGCCCCGAGGCCCGGTCGTCGAACAGGATGCGGGCGGTCTCGCGCGGCGTGCGCACGGCCATCCGCGTCTCGCGCGGCCGGGCCGTGGCGGCGTAGACGGTGTTCAGATCGGCGACCGCCTCAGAGACGCTGTCGAACACCTTCACCCCCTCCAGCACCCAGTCGGCGCCCGAGGCCGTGGCCCAGGCCCGCTCCTGCGGCCAGCCGTCACGCGGGGCGACGAGCCGCAGCTCCGACAGGCCGAAATTCGCCATCACCCGCGCCACAGCGCCGATGTTCTCGGCCATCTGCGACTTGTCGAGGATGACGACCGGAGGAGTGGGTTCCGCGGTCAATCAATCCTCGCCGTACATGGCCAGCCAGGGATCGGCGGTTCCGGCCTCGACCTCGGCCACCTTCACTGACGGCCAGCCGATCGAATCGTCGGCCGAGTCGCGCCAGGCCAGCACATAGAGGTCGCGCAATTCCGACGCCCCCGCCGCCAGACGCGTCGTCACGAAGGCTGCGCCGCGCGCGTCGGTGTCCGCAAAGCCGCCAGCCTTCTCCAGCACATAGAAGGGCCGCACCTCGGCCAGCGAGGCCTTCAGATAGGCCGGCACCCGCGCGCGCAGATCGAAGCCGTCGAGGTTCGGCGCGGCCATGGCGGCCTCGACCGCATCCAGCCGGGCGACCCGGGCTGTGAACACGCCCTCGAAGGCGCCGTGCGTCTGGCGCGAATTGGTGAAGCCATCGGGGTTCGGATAGTCGCCCCAGCCGTTGAAGTGGATGCTGGTGTGGTGCGGCTGCGAGCCGTCGCCGACGTAGTGGGCCACATAGCCCATGTCGCGCAGGATCACCGCTTCGCGGCGCTGCCGGTCGGTGCGGTACCAGGCGCGCTTGCCGGCATCGCTCTCGCGCGCCTCTGCGGCGTTGAGCACGCGCCATGTGGCGAAGTCGCGGGCCAGCTGCTGGTAGGCGTCCATGATAGCGTAGGGCAGATAGCCGGCGTCATCGACGTCCAGACCGGCGGCGATCAGGGCCGCGTCATACTCCGACTTCAGGCGCGGCAGGGCGTCGATAGAGGGGCCGCCCGCGTTGATCACATGGGCGGCGTCATCCATGTCGATGAAGTGGGCCGTGTCGCGTTCGCGGTCGTGAGGCTGTCCGCCGCCCTTGGACCGGTCCGGCTCGCGCGCCAGTTCGCCCATGTCCGCCACCGCGCCCGGCGTGCGCAGGAAGGCCGGCAGTTCGTCGGGCAGGCCGCGCATCGCCGCCACGCCGATCAGCCGATGGCCGGTATTGCCCCAGGCCTCGGCCTGCAGCGCCACGCCGCCGGCGGCGACAAGGACGAGGGCGGCGATTGCGAGACGCTTCATTGGGGGGCTCCGGCAAATGACCCGCCCGCCTTAGCGTATCCCGAACGCGTCCTCCACCCGCTCGATCCACGCGACGACGGCGGGATAGGCGGCCAGATCGAAATCCCCTTCGGGCGCGACGCGGGTGTAGGCGACGAGGGCAAGGTCAGCGAGCGTCGGACCATCCCCGACCAGCCAGTCGGCTTGCGACAGCGCCGCCTCCATCCGGGCGAGCGCCGCATGGCCCCGCTCAACCAGTCGAGGCTCGATCTCTTCGGCCCTTTTGCCGGCCATGGCGCGCTGGAACCGGACGACGGCGAGATAAGGCTCGTGGCTGTACTGCTCCCAGAACAGCCACTCCATCATCCGGGCCCGATCGTATCGATCGTTGGGGATAAACGGCGTCCCCTCGCCGAAATACAGAAGAAGGGCGTTCGACTGCGCCAGCACGCGACCGTCCTCCAGCACCGCTGTGGGCGTCTGTCCCGCGGGGTTCAGGGCCAGAAACTCCGGGCTGCGCGTCGCCCCGGACATGACATCAGTTTCGATCCACCGATAATCATGGCCTAGCCGGTCGAGCAACCACTTGACCTTCAAACAGTTGCCGGAACGATTATCTCCATAGACAGTAAGCATCCGACCCCAGCATAGATTTTGTTGCTAACGAATACAGCTTACAGGTTTGATCGATTTGACCAAACGAGATTCGGTTTAACCGTCACAAGGCTCACTTATCCACCGATGAACAGGACGCGATGTCGCAGCGCAGCATCAATGTCTGTTTTTCGCCACATTTGGACACGACAAGCCAGCCGTCGGACGCGTACGGGGCCGGCGTTTCCGTGAGTCGTTCATATGCTCGGCACAGCCGCTGCGCTCGCCCTTTTCTGGGCGATGGCCTTCCCCGCCCAGGGCGGAGAGCCGGTATCCTACGAGTCCGTGGTCGCAGCCGACCCGGTCGCCGTATCAACCGCCTCGACTGACGAAGGTTCCGACAGCGGCGATCGTGTTCTGAGTGCTGAACAACAGGCCCTGATGGCCGAGGACGCCGACTGGAGCGCCCGCGCCAACCTCTATCATGCAGGCGGCGGCGGAGCGACGGGCAACGACAGCCTGGGTTGCCGCCCGATCGCCATGCGCACCGTCGCCACCGATCCCCGCTACATTCCCCGCCGCACCCGCCTGTTCATCCGCGAGACGGTGGGTATGCGGATGGCCGACGGTTCGATCCACGACGGCTACTGGTACGCCTCGGACACCGGTGGCGCGATCAAGGGTCAGAAGATCGACCTCTATACCGGCCAGGGCCGCGGCTCGATGTCCCCGGCCATGCCGTTGAACCAGCGCCGCCTGACCATCGTCAACGCCGGCCGCTTCGACGGCTGCCCCCCGTCGTGGGCCAGCCAGCCCAGCCAGGCGACCCTGATGGCCTCGGCCTCGACCAGCGCCGGCTCGAACTAACTCTCCGCATCCACCCTCCGGCTGAAAGCGTAGCTGCAACGACCGCAGCGTCGCGGTCGTCGGAACGTGGATCATGCGCCCCCTGGCCATCCTCGCCTGCAGCGTCGTTCTCGGCATGGCTCCGTTCGCCGCCGAGGCGTCCGCACAGACAACCGAACTCGCCGCCGCGCCGTCTGCCGCCAGTCTTCATCGCGCCCTCGCAGGCCGCTGGACCGGCGCCCTCGGCTACCGCGACTACCAGACCGATCGCATGTTCGAAATTCCCGTCGCGACGACCATCATTCAGGTCGCCGACGGCCTGACCCAGATTCGCACCTCCCTGTTCGACGACGGCCCCGACAAACCCGTGTGGATCACCTCGGTCAGCCTCCATGACGAGGCCGCCGGCACGGTCGCCTCGGCCAGCTATCGCGCCGGCCGGCCCGTCGAACTGACCACCGAAACCATCCGCGTCGCGGACTGGCGGGACGACGCCCATTGGACGCTCGTTTACGAGTCTACGGCTCAGGATGATGATCAGCCGGCGGAAATCCGCATCACCGAAACTCTCGATGGCGACTCCCTCATGTCCGTAAAAACCGTGCGTCCGGTCGGCGCCGGCGAAGACGCCTGGCGCTTCCGCAATCAGACGCGGCTCACCCGCGTCAGCGACTAGAACTTCCGCCTGCCGCTGATCGTCTCGAAGAACATTCGCCAGTCGCCCATCAGGCTCCACAGCGGATACCGGAACGTCGCCGGCCGGTTCTTTTCGAAGAAGAAATGCCCAACCCAGGCGAAGCCGTACCCCACCAGCGGCATGGCCAGGAACCACCAGGCGTTGACCGTCAGCCCCATCACGAAGGCGACGATCACCAGCGCACTCCCGACCACATGAATCCGCCGGCACGTCCGGTTGGAATGCTCGTGGATATAGTGCGGATAGAAGGCCGAGAACGACTGATAGCGTTCGCCGGGGGCGGGCTGGCTGGTCATGACCGCAGCCTCTCCCCGCGCCGGCCCACGGTCAAGCAGCCGCGTTCACCATCCCTGTCAGCGATCGCGAAACCTGACCGCCGCGATAGTCGGGCCTCTTCTCATGGAGCCGTCCCATGCAGGCCTTCTCTATCGCCGCCGCCGGAATCGCCGACGCCGCCGCCCGGCTCGAGGCCAGCGCCTCGCGCACGGCCCGCGATCCCCTGCAGGACCTGGCCGGCGAGACCGTCGAGCGCCTGACCGCCGCGGTCGCCCTCAAGGCCAACGTCTCGGTGCTGAAGACCGCCGACGAGATGTACGGCAGCCTGCTCGACATCCTGGCCTGATCAGACTTCCGGCGCCGGCTCCGGCCCCAGCAGCCGTTGGATCAGCGGCCAGACGTCGGCCAGGGCGGAGACGAAGCCCACAATGCTCGACACCCACTGGAACGCCGTCCACATCCAGCCGAACAGGTCCCCGTCCCCGATCGCCTCGCTGATCGGGAACAACACCTGCGCCACCCCGATCTGGAAGGCGGCGTAGGCCCCGGAGTATTCGATCGACCGGTCGGCGAAAAACGCGATCGCCACCGCCGCCGACACCGGCGCCCACAACAGCGGCAGCGCCAGCAGAACTGCCAGCAACACCACGACCAGTTTCGTCCCCGGCGTCTCGCCCGACAGCAGGCTGACGACCACGCCCGCGCCCAGCCCCAGCGCCACGGCGGCCAGCATCACCGGCAAGACGACGTCCACCGCGATCATCAGGTCCGTCAGGAACAGGCCTGCCAGGACGCCCGCCCCCGCCAGCAGGAACGCCCCCACCCAGAGGGCCGCATACTGGCCCAGCCGACGCTTGATGTGACCCAGGCTGATCATGGCGCGCCCTCGATTGGTTAACGCCAGCATGCCGCGTCAGAGACCAGGAGTCCACGAACGCCCGCCCGCTACCGACGGGCGAACGGCGCGCCGGTTTCCGGGTTTTCCCCGATGCCGCGCACCGGAAGCCGCTCCTAGTCTCGCCCCGCACAGGAAGTGGAGGCCGGTAATGCGTATCCTCATGCTCGGGGCGGCGCTCGCCTTGCTGGCGGCGGGCGGCGCGGCCGCACAGACCCGGACGGCCCAGTTCGCGGTCAGGGCCGAAGTCGTGGCCGATTGCCAGATCACCGCCCAGGACCTGAATTTCGGCAACTACAGTTCCGACAGCAACCTGACGGGCGCGACCCCCCTGACCCTGCGCTGCACGCCGGGTTCCGCGGCTACGATCAGCCTCGACGGCGGCTCTTCGGGCAACCCCCAGGCCCGGGTCATGGAGGGTCCCGACTCTCTCGGCTACCAGCTCTACAAGGACGCCGCCCGGCAGGATCCGATCGACAGCCTCGAGCCTGCATTCCAGCTCTCGGGCTCGGCCAACACCGGGGCGCTGATGACCTATCAGGTGTACGGCGAGGTGCCCTCCGGCCAGGCGGTTCCGGCCGGCAGCTACGTCGACACCATCCTCGTCACGGTCCAGTACTGATGGGAAACCTCATGACCAGAGACGCCGCCTTTGGCGCCCTTGCCGCACTGGTCATCGCGGCCGTGCTGGCCTTCGCGCCCGCCCCCGCCCGCGCCGGGGACCTCGAGATCGGACCGATCCGGGTGCAGATGATCGGGTCCGAACGCACGGCCACCCTGACCATTCGCAACGTCGACACGACACCGGTCAGCGTTCAGATCCGGACGGTCGACTGGACCCAGCCTGACGGCTCCGACTTCTACCTGCCCTCATCGCTGCTGATGGTCAGCCCGCCGCTGGTCACCCTGGCTCCCGGGGAATCCCAGGTCATCCGCCTGGTGATCGAAAACCTGCCGGATGCGCCTGCGGAACGCGCCTTCCGGCTGATCGTGGACGAAATCCCCACCTCATCCAACGTCTTGCCGACCGGCGTGATGACCACGCTTCGCATCCTCGTCCCGGTGTTCGTAACGCCCTCGACCCAGTCCCGCCCAAGCTTGCGGTGGGAGGCGAAACAGCAGGACGGACAGCTGACCGTGACCGCGATCAATACCGGGGCGGCGCGGGAACGACTGATCAATCTGCGAGTCGCCAGCGGCGGTCAGCCGATCGGCGACGCGCTTGAGGGCTACGTCCTCAGCGGCGGACGGCGCAGCTGGACCATCGACACGGGCGGCGCGCCGGCCGGCGCTCTCACCATCAACGCAGAGGGTGAATACGGGACGGTCGAGGCCAATGTCCCGGTCACGCCATGACCGGAACAGGACGCGCCTTGTCTTCTGCCTGATGGCGTCCCTGACCGCCGCGCTCGCTCCCCTGCCGGCCGCGTCGTCGCCGGCCCAGGACCTGCCCGCACCGGCGCCGCCCGTCGGATCGGGAGAAACCGTCGCCCTGCTCGACGTCCGCGTGAATGGCTGGTCGCTGGGCCTGGTGGCGCGCTTCTACGAAACGAACGGCCGCCTCTCGCTTCCGGCGGACCAGTTCGACGGCCTCGGCTTCCTTGTCGATGAGGCGTGGGTGACGACGGTCGGGGAGGAGCGCCGCGTCTGGCTGGACCAGGTCCCCGACCTTCGATGGGACATCGACCGCGCCCGTCAGATCATCAGTTTCACTACTCCTTTCGACCGCCTGAAACCGCGCCTGGTCGAGGTGTCGCCCGGCCTGCCCCGGGTGGAGGCGCGAGCCGACTGGGGCGCCATGCTGGCCTATGACGCCTTCAGCCAGTGGTCGAGACGGTCCGAAGAGGTCGACTACGCCCGAACCCTCTCCGTAAACCTCGACGCCCGCCTCTTCTCACCCTGGTTCACCGCCACCAGCACGGGCTTCGTAAGCAAGTCCGAAGGCGAGACCGAGGAATTCATCCGCCTGGAATCCTGGGTCGACATCGATTCCACCGACCACGCCTGGCGGTTGCGGTTCGGCGATACCTACAGCGAAGGGCCGGTCTGGATCCGGCCCTTCCGCTTCGGCGGCGTGCAATGGATGCGCGACTTCTCCCTGCGGCCGGACATCGTCACCACCCCGACCCCCGAGGTTCGCCAGGACATCGGCCTGCCTTCGACCGTCGATCTCTACGTCAACGGCGTCCAGCGCTATTCGACGGCGGTGGATCCGGGCGCCTTGCGGCTGACCGATCTGCCGATCGTGTCCGGCTCCAACATGATCAGCATCGTCGTCACCGATCAGGCCGGCCGCCGGACGCAGCTTTTCCTGCCGCTCTATTCCTCCACCCAGCTTCTGGCCCGGGGCATGACCACCTTCAACGTCGACGCCGGCGCGGCGCGGCAGAATTTTGCGGTCGAGAGCAACGACTATCGCGGGGACTTCGTGTCGGGGGCCTTTGGCTACGGGGTGACGGATGACCTGACCTTCAGCGCCTATGCCGGGGCGGCCGACGACTATTCAACCGCGGCCGGTGGCGCGGCCTTTGCGTTGGGCCGCTTTCTGCTCGCCGACAGTGCGCTCATGATCAGCAACAGCCCCGAGGGACAGGGCTGGGCTTGGCATGCCGGGATCGAGCACGCCGACTCACGCTTCAGCTTCTCGGCGCAGTATTTCGAAAGCCAGGGCTATCGCGATCTTGCGGACCGGTTCGGCTACACCTCGTTCGACCGCAGAGCGACCGCATCCGCCGGCATGGACCTGGGCCGCGCCGGGAACATCAACCTCGCCTACGTCATGCAGCGCGAACTCGACGGTCCGCAAAGCCAGATCGTCTCCGGCTCGTGGGGCATCAATCTCTTCCGCAATCAGATCCATCTCGGCGCCTCGGCCTACGCCGAGCTCGAGGAAGACAGTTGGGGCGCCATGTTGTCCCTCAGCTTCCCCATCGGCAACCGCGGAAGCAACGCCTATGTCCAGGAAAACTGGCGCGGCGAGGACGAGAACACGACATCCGCCCAGATTCGGGGCGAGGCATTTGGTGAACGCCTGACCTGGGTGCTGGATGGCGAGACCGGCCCGACCGATCGCGGGGAAATCTCCATCGACTGGGACGGCCGCTATTCGGACCTTCACGGCGCGATCGTGGCCTCGGACGACTCCGCGGGCGTCGAACTCAGCGTCGCCCAGTCACTGGTCTTCATGGACAACCAGTTCTTTGTCGCGGGTCGCATCGACGACGCCTTCACCGTGGTCGAGATCGAAAACTCTCCGGGCATCGAGGTCTCGCTCGAAAACCACCCTGTGGGGCGCACGAACGCCCGGGGACGCATCCTGGTCACGGACCTTGAGTCCTATGCCGCCAACGCCGTCTCGATCGACCCCCTCGACCTGCCGATGGACGCCAGCATCGGCGACACCGCGACCCTGGTCGCTCCGCGGGCCGGCGCCGGCGCGGTCACGCGCTTCGCGGTCACCCACGCGCGCTCGGCCCTCGTCACCCTGCACCTGTCCGACGGGTCGCCGCCGCCCGTGGGGGCGTCGGTGCGCGTCGCGGGGTCGGACGAGGCCGCGGTCGTCGGCTTCGGCGGCGAGATCTACCTGCGCGGCCTCGCCGTCGGCGAAAACCGGCTGGATGTCAGCTGGCCGGCCGGCCGCTGCGCCGCGACCATTCAGGCGCCCGCCGAGCGCGGCCTGCCCCGCCTGGGACCCTACATATGCGCGCCCTGATCCTGATCGCGGCGTTGCTCGCGCCCGCGCCCGCCGCCGCCCAGGTTTTCGACGGGCGGTGCAACTTCCATACCCAGGAACTGGATTTCGGTCCCTACAGCGCTCTGAACCAAGCTCCGCACAACACGAGGGGTCAGATCGAGGTGACCTGCAACCGGGTGGAAGGGGTAATCACCGTACAGATCGCCGTTTCGTCCGGAAACTCGGGCCAGGCCCTCGACCGGACCATGAACCGGGGAGGGGGGCATATCCTGCACTACAACATCTATACCGACCCGGGTCATCACCGGGTGATCGGCGACGGCTCCAACGGGACCGTCGCGCCGATACGCCCCCTTCTGAACGGCGGACGTGCTACATTCGGACTCTACGGCCAGATCCCTCCCGGACAGATCGTTCGGGAAGGCCGCTATGACGACCGCTTGCGAGTTACAGTCGAGTTTTGAAACCGGGGTAAGGCGATGATCTTCCTATCGCTTATGCTGGCCCCGACACTCCCGCAGACTGCGACATCCGGCATGTCCGTTCGCGCCCGGGTGGCCCAGACCTGCGTGGTCACCACGACCCGCGTCACCTGCCGTGGCGCGCTGGATCGTCCGGGACAGGCCCGCATCTCCACCGGGCAGTACGCCCCGGAACAGGGCGTGGTCTCTCCCGGCGCACAGGACCCCCGCGGACAGGCCCGGGTCATCTATGGCGGTCAGGTCACCGTCGTCGAATTCTAGGACCCATCCTCCCGCCGCCGGCAGCCTCCGCCCTACCGGCAGAACCGCGTATCGGTCGCCTCCAGATGCAGGTGGTCGGCGTGGACGGCGTTGTAGTCGGGGCTCAGGGTCGTGCCGAAGATGCGGCAGGCGTCGTCGCGAATGCGGTGCAGGAAGCGCGCCTCGGCCTCGTCCCCCGTCCAGCCCGCCGACACCGTGATCCGCCGCCCGTCGCGAAGCCGCACGCCGGCGAAATCCAGCGCTGCCGCCTGCGCATGGGCGCTGATGCGGCCGCTGACCCCGCCATTGTTCACATTGCGGCAGGCGTAGGCGCCCATGTGATCGATCTGGACCACGTCCGAGCCCAGGATTTCCCGCGCCGCCGGCTCCAGCGACTGCCGCCGCCATACGCTCAGGGCAAGGGCCGTCCGGCAGGTCATTTCCACGTCGCCGGGCGTCATCCGCGCCGTCGTGCCCATGTCCGGGCCCAACACCCCGCCGGACGTCAGGCCGCAGGTCTCGGTCGTGACCCGGTCGGGCACAGGACTGAAGGTCACGCGCGCGGCTGTCAGCTGGGCCATGCATTGCTGCAGGTCTGCGCTCTCGCGGATCACCGCCGAGCGCGTGCCGTCGCCGATCGGCTGATCGATCAACGCCCCGACCAGCGGAGCCTCGGTTCGCGAGGGGGCGGGATAGCGGCCCGGGGCCGGCCCCTCAGGCAGCATGGGGCTGCAGCCCGCCAACAACAGGGCGGCGCAGGCGAGGCGGTGAAGGACGGCGCGCATGGCCAGACGCTAGGGTGATTTGCGCCGCCGGATAATCACGAGATCACGAGCCGGGCCCCAAACCGGCGCGCGGACGGCAGGCGTCAGTTCGTCGGGGCCGGAGCCGGCGTTTGCGGCGCAGCCGTCTCGTTGCAGCAGTCGTCCTTGCAGCAGCAGTCAGCAGCGGTTTTGGCGACGGCGGCGCCGGCGATCAGCAAAACAACCGCCCCGGCGGCTACGGCGAGCTTCGACTTCGTGTTCATGGCGTTCCCTCTCGTGGAGCGGCGAGGCTACGCCCCCGCCCCGCTTCGGCCAAGTGCGACGGATGCGCCAAGGAAAAAGGGCGGCTCTTTCGAACCGCCCCTCATCCGTATCAGCTGTCCAGGAAGGACCGCAGTTTCCGCGACCGGCTCGGGTGCTTGAGCTTGCGCAGCGCCTTGGCCTCGATCTGACGGATGCGTTCGCGGGTGACCGAGAACTGCTGGCCGACTTCTTCCAGCGTGTGGTCCGTGTTCATGCCGATGCCGAAGCGCATGCGCAGCACCCGCTCCTCGCGCGGCGTCAGCGACGCCAGCACGCGGGTGGTGGTCTCGCGCAGGTTCGACTGGATGGCGGCGTCGATCGGCAGGACGGCGTTCTTGTCCTCGATGAAGTCGCCCAGGTGCGAATCCTCCTCGTCCCCGATCGGGGTTTCGAGCGAGATCGGCTCCTTGGCGATCTTCAGGACCTTGCGGACCTTCTCCAGCGGCATGGCCAGCTTTTCGGCCAGTTCTTCCGGGGTCGGCTCGCGGCCGATCTCGTGCAGCATCTGACGGCTGGTGCGGACGATCTTGTTGATCGTCTCGATCATGTGCACCGGGATGCGGATCGTCCGCGCCTGGTCGGCGATCGAGCGGGTGATCGCCTGACGGATCCACCAAGTCGCATAGGTCGAGAACTTGTACCCGCGGCGGTACTCGAACTTGTCGACCGCCTTCATCAGGCCGATGTTGCCTTCCTGAATGAGATCAAGGAACTGCAGGCCTCGGTTGGTGTATTTCTTGGCGATGGAGATCACGAGGCGCAGGTTGGCCTCGACCATTTCCTTCTTGGCCTGACGGGCCTCGCGCTCGCCCTTCTGGACGGTCTGGACGATGCGGCGGTAGTCGTCGATCGGCAGGCCGGCCTCGGTCGCCACGGCGGCGACGTCGCCGCGGATCTGGGCGATCTGGGCCTGTTCGTTGTCGCTGAACTTGGTCCAGCGCACGCCCATCTCCTTGACCCGGTCGGCCCAGGCGGGATCCAGTTCCGAGCCGAAATACGACTTCAGGAACTCGGGACGCGAAATGCCGTAGCTGTCGGCCAGACGCAGCAGCCGGCCTTCCAGACCCATCAGACGCTTGTTGATCGCATACAGCTGCTCGACCAGCGCCTCGATGCGGTGGTTGTTCAGCTTCATCGTCTTCAGCCGGCCCGAGATGGTCGACGTCAGCGTGTCATAGGCCTTCTGGTCCTTGGCGCTCAGCACCTCGCCCTTCAGCCGGCTTTCAACCAGCTTGTCCTGAAGCTTCCGGAACGCGCCGAAATCCCCGGCCACGGCGTCCAGCACCTCCATCACCCCGTCGCGCAGCTCCGCCTCAAGCGCCGAGATCGACATCCCGCCGCCATCATCGAAGTCCTCGTCCTCCTCGTCGTCCGTTTCCGGCTTGGGCTCCGCGCCCTCTTCCGGTTCGGCGGGTTCGACCACCGTGCCGGCGGGCGGCTGGTTGTGCGGCAGGGATGAGGGGTTCAGCACGCCATAGGTGGCGTCCAGGTCGATGACCTCGCGCAGCAGGATGCGATTGTTCGCCAGCTCGTCGCGCCAGACCATGATGGCCTCGAACGTCAGGGCGCTCTCGCACAGGCCCGAGATCATGGCGTCGCGGCCGGCCTCGATGCGCTTGGCGATGGCGATTTCGCCCTCGCGGCTCAGCAGCTCGACCGAGCCCATCTCGCGCAGATACATCCGCACGGGATCGTCGGTGCGGTCATAGGCGGCCTTGGCCGGAGTCTCGGCGACGTTCGTCTCGGCGCGCTCGACGACCTCGCCGCCTTCCTTTTCAGTGGTCTCGGCCGCGTCTTCCTCGGCCTCCACGACGTTGACGCCCATTTCGGACAGCATCGCCAAGGTGTCCTCGATCGCGTCGGGCGTCACCTCTTCGGACGGCAGGACCTTGTTCAGATCCTCCATCGTGACATAGCCCCGCGCCTTGGCCTGTTTGATGAATTTCTTCACCCCGGCGTCGGTAAGGTCGAGCAGCGGACCGTCGCTCTGCGCTTCGGTTTCCTGCGTCTCGGTTTGAGCGCTCATACAGTCTGTTCTCCGGGTGGAGCGGCTGATCAGGCCGTCCGCCAATACAACGTGTCGCGGGGTCGTTGGTTACGAGCCCGCACTATCTTCCCAAATCTCTCCGGTTTTGATCGCACGACGCAGCGCATCCCGCTCGGCCTTCAGCCGGCGAAACGCGTCGTCCTGCCCCGGCACGCCACGCGCCGAAGTCAGGGCATCCTCCAGCGCCGCCACGCGGGTGAGCGCGTCGAACGCCTGCGACCATCGGATCCGCGCCTCGCCGAGGGGCTTGTCTGTGGCCAGGAAGGGCGCGCCGGACTTTGCCGCCGCCTTCTCGACCTCGTGCATTAAAACGCCGTGACCCGATTGCGCCAGATGGCGACGGAGGGCGGCGGAGTCAAGGTCCTGACCCGAGAACCGCAGTCGAACCATCTCCTGCGCCAGTCCGTCCAGCGCCGGATCGCCGAACCCGTGAGCCGCGATGGCCTCCAGATGATCGTCCATCCGCTCGGGATCGTCGACCGCACCGTGAGCCAGGGCGGCCGCGACCGGCTCGATCGAGCGGGACAGCGACTGCATCGCCTGCGCGCCCTCCGCTGTCTGGCCCAGCTTGGGCGGCGGCCCGGGCCGCCAGCGGCCGCCGGGGCCTGCCGCGGGCTGGCCTGCGGGGGCACGTCGAGCGGGGAACAGCCCGTCGAAGCGGTCGAACAGTTCGCGGCGATACTGTTCCGCCAGATCCTTGTCCTGAATGGCCGATGCAGCCTGGCGCAGACGGCCTTTCAGGCCCGCCTTACGCTCGGGCGAGTCCAGCGGCTCGACCTCGGCCTCCTTCTGGAACAGCACCTCGGCGAACGGCCGGGTCGCGCCCATGGCCTGACGCAGGGCCGGCGCGCCCTTGTCACGCAGGATATCGTCCGGGTCCTGACCGCCCTCCAGAAGGGCGAAGCGGAAGGACCGGCCCGACTTAAGCTGCGGCAGGGCGCGGTCGATAGCGCGATAGGCCGCCCGCCTTCCCGCCGCGTCTCCGTCGAAACACAGCACCGGCTCGTGCGAAACGCGCCACAGCCGCTCCATCTGCTCCTCGGTCAGGGCGGTGCCCATAGGCGCGACGGCCGGGATGCCGGCCCGGTGGCAGGCGATCACGTCCATATAGCCCTCGACCACCACAATGGCCTGATCGCTCTTCGACTCCGCGCCCAGGATGCGCCGCGCCTCCGGGAGCCCGTACAGTGTCGCCCCCTTGTGGAAGAGCGGGCTCTCCGGGCCGTTCAGATATTTCGCCCGGTCGTCCGGGTTCATCGCCCGGCCGCCGAAGCTGACGATGCGGCCCCGTGCGTCGAGGATCGGGAACATGAGCCGATCGCGGAACCGGTCATAGGGCGCGCCGCCACCCTCGGGGGCGATCAGCATACCCATCTCGACCAGATCCCCCGGCTTGGCTCCCCGCTGGATCAAAGCGTTCTTCAGCCCCTCGCGATCGTTGGGCGCATAACCGAGGCCGAACCGCTCCCACTGATCCTCGGGCAGGCCGCGTTTCTCCAGATATTCGCGCGCCGCCTTGCCGGGCGAACGGCGCAGATTGGCCGCGAACCATTTCTGGGCCAGGTCCATCCAGTCCGTGAGGCCCTGTTTCTTCGCCTCGCGCTCGGCCGCCTGCGGGTCCTCAGCCGGCAGGGCCATGCCCGCCTCCCCCGCCAGCCGCTGCACGGCCTCGACGAAGGATAACCGCTCGGTCTCCTGCAGGAAGGAGATGACATCGCCGTGCTTGCCGGATGAGAAATCGTGGAAGAACCCCTTGTCGTCATTGACGAAGAAGGACGGCGACTTCTCCTTCGAGAAGGGCGACAGGCCGACGTATTCGCGTCCCTGACGTTTGAGCTTCACCGTCCGTCCGATGATGTCGGACGGCCGAAGGCGGGCCTTCAGTTCTTCAAGGAAGCGTTCGTCGAAGCGCACCCCGTCTGCATAGCCGTGGTTGGGGCCGGACGCCACACGCCGGGCCCCGGCATGGTTCGTCGCAATCTCGCCGACTCGCCGCCTGTGCGCCCCCGCCCCCGGGCTACAGAGTCCGGACAAGGCGAGGTTCGGGGACGAGCGTGTTTCGGTCGATAGCAGCAGGTGCCTGCGCGCTGGCTCTCGCCGGCTGCCAGACGATCGACCGCCCGGATTTCACGCTGGCCGAGTTGCGGGCGGCCAGTCCGGCCATCCGCCATGAAGCCGGCAGCCTTCAGGACCGCGACCGCTTCCTCGCCGAGGTGCGGGCGGCCGGGGCCAACCCGTCGGACGGCGCCTTCGACCTGCTGGCCCTGTCCTCGGGCGGAGCGAACGGCGCCTATGGCGCGGGCGTGCTGATCGGATGGACCCGACACGGCGACCGGCCGCAATTCGAGGTCGTAACCGGCGTCAGCATCGGCGCCCTGATCGCGCCCTTCGCCTTCATCGGACCCGACGGCGACGCCGCCCTGCGCGCGGCCTTCACCGACGGCCGCTCCGACAGACTGATGCAGCCGCGCTGGGCCATGGCGCTGTTCGGGCCCGGCCTCTATCGCGGACGTCCCCTGCGGGAGCTGGTGGCCAGGGCCGTCGATGACGACCTGTTGCGCCGGGTGGCCGAGGGTCATCGCGCCGGCCGGCGCCTCTATGTGGCGACCACCAGCCTGGACACCCGAGACCAGGTCATCTGGGACATGGGCGCCCTGGCCGCCTCCGGCGAACCGGACGCGCGCGACCGCTTCATCGACATCCTGACCGCCGCGGCCAGCGTGCCCGGCGCCTTTCCGCCGGTCTTCGTCGAGCTGGAGAACGGTGGCCGGCGCGTGCGCGAACTCCACGCAGACGGGCGCACCTCGGCGAACTTCTTCATCGCCCCCGAGTCGGTCCTGCGCGACAATCTGCCGATCCGCACCGAGGCTGCGGCCACAACCACGCCCGGTCGCATCTGGGTCATCGTCAACGGCACGCCCGAAGAGCGTTTCGGCGTCTCGCCCTACAGCGGGCTGGCGGTCGCGAGCCGATCCCTGGAATCCCTGCTGAATTCCCTGACCCGCACCAACCTCGTCGCCACCGCACAGTTCGCCCGGCTGAACGGCTTCGCCTTCGCTGCAACGGACGCAGGCGAACTGGGCGCGGATCAGCCCCTCGCCTTCCAGCAGGCTCACATGATCGAGCTGTTCGAGCTCGGCGAGCGGCGCGCCGGCGAGGGCCAGGCCTGGGAAACCAACGACCCCCCGTTAACCGAACGTTAACCAAGAAGGCCAAACCGGGGCCATAACCGGCTGATTCTGTACGCAATTCTTTGGAACAATCCACAGGCCTTGTGGATTAATCCCACGCACGTCCCTGAATGAGACGGAAACAGGCGGGCGCCCGGCGAAGATCGCGGCGACCGTGGAGAGTAAGAGTTCAATGTTTATCGCTATCACCCGTCCGGCGGTCGAGCCCTTGGGTCCTGACGCCGTCGCCGTTCCCGGTTCGCCCGCCATCGCCGACCTGTCCCCCCGCGCCCTGCACGCCCGCCTGCTCGAGAACGCGGCCCTGCGGCGCATGCGCGGCGCCGAGCGGCTGCGGTCCAATCGGCTGGAGGACGCCGACTACTGGCTGCACGCCGCCCCGGTCGCGGTGCGCAAGGCCAGCGCCCTGCGGGAAGCCCGGAGCTTCGCGCCCCTGCCCTGAGTTACAGGTAGCCGAGCCACCAGTCGCGGCGGCGTCGTTTGACCCCCTCGAACCAACGCGACAGCGGATAGAGAACGATCAGAACCGTCGCCCAGGCCAGATAGACGCCCCACAGGCTGAAGCCCCAACCGGCCTCGATGACGCGCGACGGGTCGGTGATCATGTTGACGAAGGCCGAGGGCGGGACGCCGACGGCGATCCCCACCGCCACGGCCAGGGCGTGCGCGATCCAGATGTGCAACAGATAGGTGAACAGCGGGGTGCGGCCGAAAGTCAACAGCGGCTTGATCAGGCCTCCACGCGCGCGGTCGAACGCCAGCAGGATGAGGAAGGCCAGGCCGATCATCAGCATCACATAGGCCGGCGAC